>Ga0335077_10008110_pt1 | contig 13022 bp, 5 predicted proteins | sample Lox_Sample_31_FD_207151 | JGI IMG/M metagenome (GOLD analysis project Ga0335077, IMG submission 207151) | Soil microbial communities from Loxahatchee National Wildlife Refuge, Florida, United States - Lox_Sample_3.1 | ecosystem: Environmental > Terrestrial > Soil > Wetlands | place: USA: Florida... | reverse complement strand
AGGCAGAAGAGAGCTTGACTGCGAGACCTACAAGTCGAGCAGGGACGAAAGTCGGGCTTAGTGATCCGGTGGTTCTGCATGGAAGGGCCATCGCTCAACGGATAAAAGGTACGCCGGGGATAACAGGCTGATCTTGCCCAAGAGTTCACATCGACGGCAAGGTTTGGCACCTCGATGTCGGCTCATCGCATCCTGGGGCTGAAGCAGGTCCCAAGGGTCCGGCTGTTCGCCGGTTAAAGCGGTACGTGAGCTGGGTTTAGAACGTCGTGAGACAGTTCGGTCCCTATCTCGTGTGGGCGCAGGAAATTTGCGAGGATCCGTCCTTAGTACGAGAGGACCGGGACGGACGAACCTCTTGTGCACCGGTTGTCGCGCCAGCGGCACGGCCGGGTAGCGATGTTCGAAAGGATAAGCGCTGAATGCATATAAGCGCGAAGCCTTCCTCAAGATGAGATTTCCCGGGGGCAACCCCCTTAAGGCCCGTGGGAGACGACCACGTTGATAGGCTGGGTGTGGAAGCGCTGTGAGGCGTGAAGCTGACCAGTACTAATCGGCCGTGCGGCTTGACCATAAAATATTTAAGACACGAATCGATCGTCTACATACCGACTCTCTGATGTCAGGAGCTCTCAGCTAGCAGCTTTCAGCCAAACGGGCTCGAAGGCACCGCATGGCTGAAGGCTGACAGCTGACAGGTAAATCGATTTTCCCGGTGACCATAGCGAAGGGGCCACACCCGTTCCCATTCCGAACACGGCAGTTAAGCCCTTCAGCCCCGATGGTACTTCGCGGTAGACCGCGTGGGAGAGTAGGACGTCGCCGGGGAATTATTTTGAAGCTCAGGACTCGTTCCTGAGCTTTTCTTTTTCCCGGGCCGCTCCGGCGGCTAGAAGAACAGCTTGAGCCGGAGGTCGAGGATGTCGGCCGTTGGCTGCCGCGGAGAGTCCTTCGCATCCCGGTGCCAGTCGCGGATGTAGAGGATCTCGAAACGGGTCCCATAACGAAGCCGGTATCCGAGACCCGACCGCATCCGGGCCTTCGAAACGAAGCGCTCGGTAACGCCCTCGCCCAGCGGGACGAACTCTTCGGCGTCGAAGATTCCGTAGAGGGACTTGTCCAGCGAAGAGTCCGCGTGGTTGATCCCGACCTTGAGCTCGACCCGAGCCCGGAAGCGCCAGGAGTGCTGCGAGGGACTGCCGTCGGAGTACGAGAAGTTCCGGTATTCGAAGCGGACGAGCGTGGCGAGCCTGAAGCGCCCCAGGGCATGGAGCGGAAAATGCGTCCGCTCGCGAAGGTTGTTCAGGACGTTCAGGCGAAAGCCGATCCGCGGCGTCAGCTCCCGCGTGTTGACGTCGTCGGTCTGCCGCGTGTATCCGAAGGTCGTTTCCCCGACGAGGTCGATCCAGGGGCTCGGATAGAACTCGGTCAGCGGCGTGACGTCGAGGTTCCACCACTTTTCTCCTCCCGAGATCAGCGTCTTCGGCTCGAAATCGGTCTCGAAAAGCCACCGATCCCCCATGGGAAAGTCGAGCGTCACATTTCCCCAGAGCTCGGCCGGCACGGGGCTCTCGGTGCTCGCTTCTGCGGGAGCCCGCGCCTGGCTGGCCGCCGTGGAGGCGCCGGCCAGCAGAGCGAAGGCGGCGAGCAAGGGAAGGCGCGTCCTCGTCAAGGCCGGACGCCTCTTGAAGGGATCATCGGAATCGCATTCTACGGGTCGCTTCGCGCCGGCGCCGCCTTCGGTCCCCTTGCCGCTGTCTCGCGTCCGCGTGTTCCAGTAGAGTCCTCTCCACCTAGGATGAGGAGCGACGGTATGAGACTGCGCCTGCCCGGACTCGTTCGGCTCTCCCGCAGAGGCCTCTTTCTCGCGTCCCTCGCGCTGACCTCATCCGGCGAGGCGGCGGCGGTCGTCCCCCTCGAACCGAGCCGGCTCGACCTGCACTTCGTTCGGAACGAGGGGCAGGCGGATCCGGCGGTGGCGTACTCGGCGGCGACGTTCGCGGGGACGGTCTACGTCACGCGCGAGGGCGAGCTGGTCCATTCGCTGGCCCGACCCGGCGATGCCGGCTGGACGCTAACCGAGAGATTCGTCGGCGGCCGCGCCGTTCCGACCGCCGCCGACTGCTCGGCGGCTCGCGCGAGCTATTTTCTCGGAAATGATCCGAAGCGGTGGCAGCACGGCGTCGAGACATCCGAGTCCGTGCGCCTGGGCGAGGTTTGGGACGGAATCGAGGTCGACCTACGGTCGCGCGACCGGAACGTCGAGAAGGTCTTCACCGTCTCGCCCGGCGCAAACGCCGCGCGGATCCGCATGCGAATCGACGGCGCGCGGTCGCTCGACCACGATGACGCCGGGGCTCTCGTTGCCGAGACGGGGCTCGGGCCGGTCGTCTTTTCGGCCCCCGAGGCCTACCAGGTCTTCGGGGCGGTACGCGAGCCCGTCGCCGTGTCCTATCGGCTCGACGGAGGCGAATACGGGTTCGTCCTCGGACCGCACGACCCGGCGCGCGCTGTCGTAATCGATCCCATCCTGCAGTCCACCTACGTCGGCGGCTCGGGATTGTTCGATCAGGTCAACGACATCGATGCAACCGGTACCTACGTCGCCGGCTTCACCAACTCGAGCGTGTTCCCGGGCACCGCGGGCGGCGCCCAACCGACCTCCGGGGGAGGGAATCAGGACGGCTTCGTCGCGAAATTTTCGCCCGACCTCACGACCCTCGAGCAGGCGACTTTCATCGGAGGCAGCGGTTACGATACCGCAACGGCCATCGCCACGATTACCGACGGTCTGAGTGCGGGGGCGATCAACGTCTTCGTGAGCGGTGAAACGGCTTCGACGGATTTTCCGGGCACGAGTGGCGCGCCTCAGGCGTCTCTGGCCGGCGGAACCGACCTCTTCGTCGCGCACCTGAACTCGGATCTGACCAGCATCGAGGCGACCTACTACGGCGGGACCGCCAACGACCACGCGGTTCGCGCGATTGGCGGAGTCAACCTCGTGGCCCTGGGGTCGTCCTTCGCGACCGTCTACGTCGGCGGCTTCGGCGAATCGAAGGACCTTCCCCACACCGCAGGCGGGGCCCAATCGAGCCGATCGGCCGACAGTTTCGCCGGGTTCGTGGTCAACGTTCATTTCGGGCTCAACACCAAGTTCATCAATATTCCTCAGGCCACCTACGTCGGTAGCGCGACCGAGGTCTTCGCGCTTGCCGTCGCCACGAGCGGAGGCGATTTCCCGATCCCGACCGACGTCTACGCCGCCGGCGTCGCGGGGATTCCTCCCAAGCTCTCCGGCGGCGCGCAAACGATTCCCGGAGGAGGCACCTTCGACGCCTTCGTGACGCTCATCAGCCCGGATCTGACCTCCTTCGTCCGAAGCACGTACTTCGGCGGCGAGGCGCTCGACACGTGCTTCGGAGTCGCCGTCAACGGAACGTCGGGCGACGTATACATAACGGGCAGCACGGCGTCGCTGAGTCTGCCTGGAGCCCTCGGCGGGACGCAGCCGGTCCGCCGCGGACCGAGCGACGGCTACGTCGCCCGGTTTAAAGGAGATCTCACCCAGCTTCTGGGCTCGACGTACTTCGGCGGAACCGGCGGCGAAAGCTCGAGCGCTCTCGACATCAACCCGGCCAGCGGCGACGTCTACATCGCCGGAACGACCGATTCGACGCGAATGCCGGGCACGACGGCCGGCGCGCAGCGGATCTACGCGGGCGGTGGCGGCGACTGCTACGTCGCGCGGTTCAACGCGGAGCTCACGAAGGTGCTCGGCTCGACGTTTCTCGGGGGAAGCCCCGACGCGGGCCAGCCGGACGACAGCGGCTACGACGAATCGATCACGATCCGCTACGACGTGGCGGCCGACGAGGTCGTGACGGCCGGATACACCTCTTCCTCTGACTTTCCCAAGACCGCCGGAGGTGCGCAGGTCATCCGGGCCGGCGCTCCGAACGACACGGGTGTGGACGGCTTCGTGAGTCGCCTCAGTCCCGATCTTCTGGCCCTCTCCGCGCCCGTCGCGATCGTCGTGGATCCGTCTGCGGGCGCGAGCTCCGACGGCAACGGCGTGCTCGAGCCGGGGGAGACGGTCGCCGTGCAGCCGACGTGGAAGAACGAGACGGCCGCGGCCGTCTCGCTTTCGGGCGCGGCGAGCGCGTTCACGGGACCGGCGGGCGCGACGTACACGCTCACGGATGCCGCGGCGGGCTACGGAACGCTCGCCGCCGCGGCGTCGAAGAGCTGCACCACCGTGCCCAACTGCTTCTCGCTCTCGATCTCGAACCCCGCGACGCGCCCGGCCTCGCACTGGGATGTGACCTTCATCGAGACGCCGTCTCCGGCCGACGCGCCGATGCAGTGGACGCTGCACGTCGGCGACAGCTTCACGGACGTGCCGCGCTCGTATCCTTTCTACCGGACGATCGAGACGCTCTTTCACAACGGCGTGACCCTCGGCTGCACGGCGACGACGTTCTGCCTCTCGGACCCGGTGCCGCGGATCAACATGGCGATCTTCATCGCGCGCGCGATCGCGGGCGGAGCTGGCAACCTGCCGGATCGCGGCCAGATCGCCGGGCAGCCGTACTCCTGCACGTTCGCGACGGGCGTGTCTCTGTTCGCCGACGTCGCGCCGACGGACCAGGGATGTCCGGCGGCACATTACCTGCTCGCGCTGAACGTCGCGAACGGGTGCTCGCCGACGACGTTCTGTCCGACGCCGAACGTCACGCGCGGCGAAATGTCCATCTTCATGGCGCGTGGCATCGTGGCGCCGGGCGGCGGCGCGGCGATCCCGAACACGTACGGGCCGGACCCGGAGACGGGCCGGAGCTACTCGTGCGCCACCGGAAGCCCGAACCTGCACTTCACGGACGTGTTCACCTCCGACCTCTTCTGCAAGCACGTCCACTTCCTGTGGGCCAGGGGGATCATCGACGGCTGCGGCGGGACGCTCTACTGTCCCGGGGCGCAGGTCACACGGGACGCGATGGCGAAGTTCCTGTCGAACTCGTTCGCGCTACCGCTGTACGCGCCGTAGGGCCCAGACCAGGACCGCGGCCAGGAGCGTCCCCGCCGAGACGAGCGCTCCGGCGCGAAATCCCGGCGGGGCGTAGTCGAGGCGAATGCGGTGCTCGCCGGCGGGGACGTGCACCGCGAGGAACGGGCCGTCGGCCCGCGCGATCGTCAACCTCCGGCCGGTTTCGTCGCGCGCGCGCCAGCCGCCGTCGTTCACGAGGCTCGCGACGAGGATCGCGCCGGAAGCCGATGACGCGCCGGAGGTCCGGACGCGGAAGGTGACCCGGTCTGCCGTCTCGGCGTAGTCGAGGATCTCGGCTCGTCCGTTCTCGCTAGGGATGGGGCCGAGCGCGCCCGAGGGATCCTCGATGACCGCTTCCCGCGCCCAGTCGATCCCGCGGAGCGTCTCGCGGGACGGCGGCGCCCGGACCGCGCGCACGCGCGCCGGAGCGGTGACGGGAGAGAGCACGGCCGCATTCTCGAAGACCGTTCCGTCGGGGCCCGAGTAGGCCGGCGTCCACTTCGGCGACGGCGTGGCCCGGGCGGGAAACGACACGAGGTACCGCACGTTCAGGAAATCGAGCGCCGGCGCGTCGAGGTTCGCGATCTCCTTGAAGTACGGCGCCGGATCGTAGCCGCACGTGGCGTCCAGGAACTCGACGTAGTCCCGCCGCTCCGCCGGGTCGTGCGTGCGCACGTCGTCGATGCCGGCCATCAGATTGAAGTTCGGGAAGAACATCCGGCCCTCGCCGGCGATGCGGAACGGAGGCGGGCGCGACTGAAGGAAACGGATGAGCGGGGTCTCGATGTAGAGCCCGGTCACCTCGTACCAGGCGGCGAGCCGTCTTCCCTGCGCGAAGAGCTCTCCGGCGGCGACGAGGATCAGGAGGCCGAAGCCGAAGGACCGGAAGCGCGCCGCGCGGCCACCGGTCGCGGCGAAGACGACGAGGCCGGCCGCGAGCGACGCGGCGGGCAGGACGAAAGCCGACCGGGCGGCCGCGAGCGCTGCGGGAGGGACGCTCGGCGTCGCCACGAATCTCCATACGCCGTACGTGACCGCGAGGAGCGCGCCGATCGCCGCGATCGGCCAGAGGATCTCCCGGCGGTTCTCCTCGAGGTCGCGCTCCAGGCGATCGAGCTCGAAGGCTGCAATCGCCGCGCCGGCGAGCGCGAACCAGACGAAGTAGCGCAGAGGGAACATGAGCTTCAGGCCCGGGACGCTTGACATGATCTCGGCGAAGGGCCAGAGGCCGACGGCCGTGCCGAGCCCGAAGAGAAGCGGTGCCCCGAGCGCCCTCTCCGCCCGAGCCCGCCGCCCTCCCGGCCGGAAAAGAAGCAGAAGACAGGCGGCGGCCAGGATCCCGAAGTGCCCTGAGGCCATCTCCGGGAACGCCCCGGCCACCCCGGGCTGCATCGGGACCTCGATCTTGTCGCCGAGCAGCCGCGGGAAGAGCGGCAGGAGCGCTCCGCGGCCCCACTCGGGGCCGTGGGGGAGAAGGCTCAGGGCGGGAGTCCAGAAGGGTGCGGGCGTGAGCGCGTGGCGGTTCGACGCGAAGATCGCCAGCGCCTGAGCAAGCGTCGAGAAGGCCGAGAGGCCCAGCGCCGCGAGCGACGCGCCGGCGGCGTACGGCAGGATCGCCGCGACGCGACGTCCCTCTCCCGAGAGCGCGCGGGCGGCGAGCCAGACGGCCGCGAAGGCCGCCGCGGAGACGACGGTCTCGAGATGGCCCGACAGCGGCCAGAGCGTGAGGGCCGCGATGAGGGCCGCGACCGCGCGCCCGCGCCGCGACGGATCCGCGAGGCGCTCGACCAGGAAGAGGACGCCCGGCCAGAGCGCGATCGCGCCGGTCATCGGGAACAGGATCCAGGCCGTCATCGCCATCGAGAATCCGAAGGCCACGGCGCCGAAGACCGCCGCGCGCCGCGACACGGCGAGCTCCGTCAGCCAGAGCCACATTCCGGAGAGACAGAGGAAGAAGCGCAGCGCGCCCTGGAACGAGAGGGCGGCGAGCGGCGGCAGCAGCATCGCGGCGAGAGTGATCGGGGAGTACGGCGCCGACTGGCCGTTCCCGTCGAGAGGCGTGCCGCAGCCGTTCCAGCGATTGCGCAAAGGCAACGAGCCCTCGACCCATGTCCGGCGCACGGCGGCGCTCCACGGGACGATCTGGTGTGCGACGTCGGCGAGCCAGGCGCCGCGCCAGGGTCCGGGCGGCCGGGGGGCGGGGAGCGTGAGGAAGGCCTGGTCCGGCCCGAGCGGAGAGCGGGCGCGCATCACGCCGTCCCAGAGGAAGAGCACCGGCAGGAGCGCGAAGAGGGCGAAGATACCGCCGGGAATGCGGCGTCCCAGCCAGGCGGCGGCGAGTGCTGCGGCCGCGGCGCCGGCTCCGTAGAGCGCGAGCGTCGTGACGACCGTCGCGAGCGGCGTCACGCCGCGCGCCCCGCCGCAGGTCTCCGCGAGCGGACCGTCAGGAGGACCGAGGCGGCCGCCGCCGTGACGAGAGACACGAGTGCGCCGGTCCGAAAGCCCGGGCTCGCGTAATCGAGGCGAATGCGGTGGTCTCCCTCCGGAGCGAGGATCTTCAGGAACGGGCCGCTCGCGCGGCCGAGCGCGACCTTTCGCCCGGTCTCGTCCTTCGCTCTCCACCCGCCGTCGTCGACCAGGCTCGCGACGAGCACGGCCGGCCGCGGCGCCCGGACCCGGAAGGAGACGGAGTTGAAGGTCTCCGCGTGGTCCGACACCTCCGCCGGTGAGCCGTCGTCCGCGAAGACGAGGGGTCGCGCCCGCGCGTTCTCGAAGATCGCGCCGTCCCGGCCCGCGTAGACTCGCGTCCATTTCTCTCCCGGCGAGGCAGCATCGGGTCCGGTCACGAGATACCGGACGCCGAGCGCGTCGAGCGCCGACGCGTTCAGATCGCGGATCGATTTGTAGTACGCCGCGGGATCGTAACCGCAGACGACGTTGAGCCATGAGACGTACTCGCGGCGCTCGACGGGGTCGTGCGTGCGGACGTCTTCCTGGGCGGCGAAGATGCCGACATTGGGGAAGAACGCGAGCCCCTCGCCGGCGATGCGGTGCGGTCCGGGGCGCTCGCGCAGGAAGGCGGCGAGGGGGGTGACGGGATAGAGGTCCTTCGGATCGCTGAACGGCACGAGCCGCATTCCCTGCCGGAAGAGCTCGCCGCCGAGGACGAGGACGAGCAGCGCCGCTCCGGCGGTCGCGAACCGCTCCGGCCGGCGCCCGAGCAGCAGAACGACGGCCGTGGCCGCGGCGAGCGCGAGCGCGGAGAGCAGGTACGCTCGCTGCTGGCTCTCGAGCCCGCCCCGGGCGGCGAACAAGCCGTGGGAGCGAGCCGCGCAGAAAATCCCGACGAGCGCGGCCGCTCCGGCAACGGCCGGCGCCCAGAGGATCGCGCGCCACCGCGTCGCGAGATCGCGCGTCAGGCGGTCGAGCTCGAACGCCGCGAGGGCCGCGCCGGAGATCGCTACCCAGACGAGGAAACGGGCGGGCAGGATGCGATTGAGGCCCGGCACGAAGGCTTCGATCTCCGCGAAAGGCCACGCGCCGGAGGCGACGCCGAGCCCGGCGATCAGCGGGACGAGCAGCGCCTTCTCGGCCGGCGGACGCGGCGATCCCGGCCGCAGGATCAGGAGCGCGAACACCGCACCGAGGATCCCGAAGTGGCCCTGCGCCATTTCGGGGAAGGAGACGAATCCGACAGGTAGAAGCGGCGACGCGATGCCGTCGCCGAGGATGCGCGGGAAGAGCAGTGCGGCCGGCGTCCAGGGGGACACGAGGCCATGCGGCGAGAGCGACAGGTTCGGTTTCCAGAAGGTCGCCTCCGTCAGGGCGAAGCGATTCGACGCGAGGATGGCGAGAATCTGGGGGAGAAGAGAGAACGCCGAAAGGCCCAGTGCCAGCGCGGCGGCGCCCCCGATCGCGAGCGGGAGGCCGCGGGTCGCCTCGCGCTCCCCGAAGGCCCGGCGCGCCGCGAGCCAGAGGGCGGCGAATGCGCAGACGAGGGCGGCGGTCTCGAGGTGGCCCGAGAGTGGAAGCAGAAAGAAGAACGCCGCCAGGAGCGCGAAGGCGCGTGTGCGCACGTCGGGGTCCCGGCGCCGCTCGATCGCGAAGAGAATCCAGGGTCCGAGCGCGAGGACAGCCGCCTGAGGGAAGAGCAGCCACGCGGTCATGGCGAGCGAGAACGCGAACGCGACGCCGCCGAAATATGCGGACGCCGGGCGCGCGCCGAGCTCGCGAAGCCAGACCCACGTTCCGCCGAGGGCGAAGAGGAGTTTCGCCGCCGCCCAGAGCGTAAAGGCTGCTGGCAAGGGCAGGAGCAGTCCCGCAATCGTCAGCGGCGAGTAGGCCGCCGACTGTCCGTTCGCGTCGAGCGCCATGCCGCAGCCGTTCCAGCGGTTGCGGTGCGGCCATTCCCCTTGCCTCCAGGCGAGGCGCACGGCGCGGGCCCAGGGGACGAACTGCCGCGCGACGTCGTCGGACCAGATCGTGGTGGGCGCCGCGGCCGGCGAGGGCGCCGTCAGGTAGGCATGGTCCGCAGGAATTGGCGTCTTGCCCGCGACGAAGCCGGGCCAGAGGAAGACCAGCGGCGGCAGAGCGAGAGCGAGGAGCCATCCGGGGGGGATCGGACGGCGAAGCCATCGCGCCGCGAGCGCGGCCGCGCCGGCGCACCCGATGTACAGCGCGAACAGCACGGCGCCGGAGGTCAGCGGCCGTGACGCGAGGTCGCGAAGAGATTCCATTTGGAGGCCGCGCGATCTTTAGCACATCGCCCCGAGACGGTCGAGCGGAAGGACGGAGGCGTGCGCCGACCCGTGTGCTAGCATCGAAAAACAGACTCGAGGAGGTTGCTGATGCGTGCGCGTTCCGTCGCGATCGCGATTTCGTTTTTCCTGTTCCTGGGTGCCGCCGCGGCCCTGGCGCAGACGACCGGATCGATCGAGGGTCGTGCCGTCGACGAAGCAGGCGGCGTGCTCCCCGGAGTCACCGTCGAGGCGCGCAGTCCGGCGCTCCAGGGCGTGCGCGTCGCGACGACGGACGCGAAGGGCGATTATCGGCTGACGCTGCTGCCGCCGGGCACGTACGCAGTGACGTTCACGCTGGCCGGGTTCGCGACCCAGGAGAAGAGGGGAATCACGGTCAGCCTCGGCCGAGGGACCACGCTCGACCTGACGCTGCAGCCGTCGGCCAAGGAAGCCGTCGTCGTTTCGGCCGAGGCACCGGTCGTCGATACGTCCGCGACCGAGCTCGGGACGAACTTCGCCCAGCGGGCGATTCAGACGCTTCCGACCGGGCGCAACTACTCGTCGATCGTCCAGGTCTCGCCCGGCGTCTCCTCCGACGCGGATCCCCGCAACACGGGGCAGAACACGATCACGGTGTACGGCTCGAGCGGAGCGGAGAACGCCTTCTACATCGACGGCGTCAACACGACGGGCGTCGAATACGGGTTCCAGGGCAAGAATCTGAACTACGAGTTCGTCCAGGAGGTCGAGGTCAAGACCGGCGGCTACGAGGCCGAATTCGGCCGCTCGACGGGCGGCATCATCAACGTCATCACGAAGTCGGGCGGCAACGAGTTCCACGGGGACGCGTTCGGGTATTTCAACAGCGCTTCGCTGCAGGCCTCTGCCAAACCGGTCGCCTCGCCGCAGGGGACGAACCAGGGAATCACGCAACAGGACTTTGGCGTGGATCTCGGCGGCTTCATGTGGAAGGACCGCATCTGGTTCTTCGGGGCCTACGACCGGGTGCAGACGACGATCAAGACGGGCCCGCCGTGCGATATCGGCGACACCGCCTGCTTCAGCCCGTCCGACAGCGAGATCTCGGAGTCCAAGAGTACGACCAACCTCGGGTCCGCGAAGCTGACCTTCACCCTCGCGCCGGGGCAGACGCTGATCGGAACGTTCATTCAGGACCCGCGGACCGATACGGGCGCCATCATCGACTCGAACCACGCCGCGAATGGCGATCCCCTGACCTACCTGGGCCGGCAGGACTTCGGAGGACAGAATTTTTCCGCGCGTTACGACGGGATCTTCGGCGGGAGCTGGGTGGCCGCGGGCCAGTGGGCCACGCACAAGGAGCGCAACTCCGTCGGTCCCTCGCCCGGCGGCGACATCATCCAGTACCAGGACTCGCGGGACGGCTTTTTCCAGACCGGCGGCTTCGGCCTGATCCAGGCCAAGGACTTCACCCGGGACATCTACGGCGCCTCACTGACGAAGTACCTCCAGGCGCACGAGATCAAGGGCGGCATCGAGTACGAGCACACGACGGCGGACGTCATCAAGAGAAACTCCGGCGGCCAGCTGGTGACGATTTTCGAGAACAAGGTCCATCCGGACTTGCCGATCTACAGCCACGCGTACTGGACGACCCCGACCGCGACGGTCGACGACGCCCCGCTCTCCGAGCTGAACGCGACCCCCGCGCACAAGAACCTCACGCTGTTCCTGCAGGACAAGTGGGCGATCCTCCCGAACCTGACGTTGAACGCCGGCATCCGGTGGGACCGGCAGCAGATCATCGACTCGTCGGGGGTGCGCCAGGTCAACCTGAACCGGGACTTCGCGCCGCGGGCCGGCGTGATCTGGGATCCGAGCAAGGACCACAAGACCAAGGTGTTCGGCTCCTACGGGCGGTTCTACGAAGAGCTTCCGATGGACCTCGTGATCCGGTCGTTCTCGTACGAACGGCAGCCGCGGATCATCAACTACGACCCCGTCAGCGTCACGCCGGACCCGAACGCCGAGGCGGATTACGGAACGCCGTCGGCGATTCTCGGAGGGTTCACCGAGCCGTCCGACCCGAACATGAAGGGCCAGTACATCTCGGAGTACATCATCGGCGGCGAGCGCGAGGTCGCGCCGAACATCGCCGTCGGGATCAAGGGCATCTACCGCGACTACGGCAACGTGATCGAGGACTTTCTCTGCATCAACGATGGCACGTACTGCATCGGAAATCCCGGTAAGGGCTCTCCGGGACAGTCGGCCAGCGGCTTCTTCCCCGGGTTCCAGCAGATCTACGGTCTCGACTACACGACGCTCTACGCCACGCCGCGGCCGGTCCGCATCTATCGCGGCCTGCAGCTCGACGCGACCAAGAGGTTCGCGGACAACTGGTCGATGACGGCGTCGTACATCCTCTCGAAGCTCGAGGGCAACTTCGACGGCGAGTACTCGCCGTTCACGCAGACGACGATCAACGATCCGAACATCTCCGCTGCGTACGATTACTACGACTTCTTCACGGACGGGAAGAACCTGAACGTCATCACTAACCGCGGGCCGCTCTCGAACGACCGGCGCCACCAGGTGAAGGTCTCGGGCCTCTACGTGACGCCGTTCCGGCTGTCCATCGGCCTGTCGGCCTACTATCGGACCGGCACTCCCTGGACGCGTTACGGCTACTCCGACGCCTACGGGCGCTACGAGTTCTTCCTGACGCCTCGCGGCGCCGAGGGCCGGATGCCCGACAACTACGAAGCGGACCTGCATCTCGGGTACCCGATCCCGATCGGGCCGGTGAACATCAACATCCTGGTTGACGTGTTCAGCATCCTCAACGCGCAGAAGGCGATCGTCCTCGACGAGCGCTGGGACTTCGCTGAGGCGGACAACCAGTTGCCGGCCCCGACGAATACCAACTACGGCCAGCCGATCCTTCGGACGGCACCGACCACGGCGCGGCTGGGGGTTCGCGTCTCCTTCTAGGGATTCCCGCCGGCGCGTTTCAGACGAGCGCGCCGGCGAAGAACTCTCCGAGTGCGGCGGCGACGGCGCCCGGCCGCTCCATCGGCGTGAGGTGTCCGGCGCCCGGAATCGTGACGAGCTTCGCGCCGGGAATCGCCGCTGCCATCCTCTCGGAGAGCGCGGGCGGGGTGAGCGTGTCCTTCTCGCCGACGAGGACGAGCGCGGGGCGGCCGAGCCCGGCGAGCAGGTCGGTCGAATCGCGCCGCCCGCGCATCGCCGAGAGGTCC
>Ga0335077_10008107_pt1 | contig 13024 bp, 10 predicted proteins | sample Lox_Sample_31_FD_207151 | JGI IMG/M metagenome (GOLD analysis project Ga0335077, IMG submission 207151) | Soil microbial communities from Loxahatchee National Wildlife Refuge, Florida, United States - Lox_Sample_3.1 | ecosystem: Environmental > Terrestrial > Soil > Wetlands | place: USA... | reverse complement strand
TGCTGGCCGGCGCCGCGGTGGACTGGCTCGGCCGCCATGCCCGCCCGCTGATCGCCGTGGCGGCGGTGCTGGCACTCCTCGAGGCGGGCTGGACCGGGAGCCCGCTGCGCGGGCTGATGCCCACCGCCCTGCCCGCCCTGGACCGGCCCATCGCCGCCGACCACTCGGGCTCGATCGTGCTGGACATCCCGTTCGGCCTGCGCGGCGGGCTCCCGCTCTACGGGTCGGCGATCGCCAAGCCCGCGATGATCCTGGCCACCGCCGACGGCCACCCGCGGGCGATCTCCTACACCTCCTGGGTGCCGCGCGCGACCACCGCCTACTTCAGGCGCCACCCGTTCTACGCCGGCCTGGTGGCCGTCCAGGACGGGCAGGCCGTCCCGGCGGCCCGGCTAGCCGCCGCGCGGCGGGATGTCCGCGGCCTGAACATCGGCTGGGTGCTGGTCTGGGGCGGCACGCCGCCGCGCGTCATCCAGTACCTGACCGGCGCGGGCTTCGCGTTCAGCTACCGGGCCGATCAGGTCTCGGTGTACCGGCCGGGCTGGAAGTAGCGGCGGGGCGGCTACGCCCCTTCTTCCTTGACCCGGGCCACCGCGAACACCGACTGCCCGAAGGGCGGCCGGTTGCCGACCGCGCGCTCGAACAGCCGGACCACCGGCACCACCAGGCGGTCGTAAAACGTCATCGTCCCGCCCGTGGAGGGCTGCTTCTTGAGCAGGCTGGTGAAGGCGTAGTAGCAGACCAGGCCGAGCGAGTTCGCGTACCGGACCTCGACAACCTCCAGGCCCGCGTCGGTCAGCGCCTTGCGCATCGAGCGTTTCGTGTAGCGCCGCACGTGCCCGGTGGCGATGTCGACCGGGCTCATCGCGAACGGGAACGCCGGCGTCACCAGCACGATGTACCCCTCGGGCCGGACCAGCCTGGCCATGCTCTGCAGCGCTCCGACGTGGTCCTCGATGTGCTCGAGCACGTTGTAGGAGACCAGGCAGGAGTGGTCGGCGCGCTCCTCGGTCGGCAGCAGCAGCTGACGCACCGTGACGCTCGGGTAACGGGCCATGTGCTTGCGCAGCTCGGCGAACAGCGCCGGGTCAGCCTCCGTCGCGGTGTACTTTTCGACCGCGGGAATCCATTCCAGCGCGTAATCGCCGAGTCCGCTGCCAATCTCGATCGGGTGCTCGCCGAGGTACGGCTTGGCAAAGCCCGCGAACCACTTCCGATGGTTCTGGCATTCCGCCAGCGCAACCAGGACATCGCACTGGATCTGCCGGTCTCCCCGGAGCTGGTCCACCTCGTCGTCCCTGATCGCGTCCTCAGAACGCGCTGCTTCCACTCGACTCAACCTCTCGCCGCCAACGTCGCATGAATCCGGCAATGAAACCACAAAACGCCGACTACGCGCCCCCCAATCCGGGCTGCCGCCCGGTATGGCCGGCCGCCGGCCCGGGCGCCGCCGCCCGCAGTACCCAGGCCAACCGCATGTCCGGATTCTCACCACCGGGCGTACGGTTACACCTGGCGCGCATATCTAGCTCGGGTGATCCTACCCGCGCTCACGAACGCATACGGTCATGCGAGGCAAGTCGGCCCGCCTCGGTTGTCCGCGGCGGCGCCGGTTCGGTTACAGTCCGGGGCGGAGGGTACGCCCGTCACCCGGGCGGGCGGCCGTCCTCCTGGCGGGCGATGCGGTAAGGAGCACCCCCATGTACCAGCCGTACCCGGGCTCGGGACAGCAACAGCCGCCCGAGCCGCAGCAGAGGCCGCCTGTGCCCAATTCGGTGCAGACGGCGGTCAAGCTCATGTACGCGGGCGCGGGCCTCAGCCTCATCGAGCTGATCGTGGGCCTGGCCACGGTCAGCGCCGTCCGGCGCGCGATCGTGAAGGCGTACCCGCACTACACCTCGTCCCAGATCCACCGGCTGGAGGTGGCGGACGTCGCGATCGGGGTGATCGTCGGGCTCATCGCGATCGGCCTGTGGATCTGGATGGCCCGGGCATGCGGGTCCGGCCGCAACTGGGCCCGGATCACCGGCACCGTGTTCTTCGGCCTGAACACGCTGTTCCTGGTGATCGGGCTGGCCCGCCCGCACGCCAGCGTGGGGCTGATCTTCAACCTGCTGGTCTGGCTGGCGGGCCTGGGCGCGGTGATCATGCTCTGGCGCCGGGAGTCCGGGCTCTTCTTCAACCCCCGTACGCAGTAAGCCGGATCAGCCGGCCCCACGCCAGCTCGGTACCGGAGGCCAGGCAGCCGTCCACGACCGCGTCGGTGCCCAGGGCGCTGACGCGCACTTCGGGCAGCGCCGGCGCCAGCCCGCACAGCTCGGCCGTCACCGCCGCCGCGAACCCGGGAGCCTGGCCGATGCCGCCGCCGAGCACCACCAGTTCCGGGTCGACCACGGTCACCACCGCGCTGACCGCCTTGGCCACCAGCCGCGCCTCCGCGGCCACGACCGCCGCGGCCCGCTCGTCTCCCCGGGCCGCGGCCGCGAAGACGCGGCGCGCGGAGACCGGGCCGCGCAGGCCCGCCCGCCGCGCGGCGCGCACCACGGCCGACGCCGAGGCGGCCGCCTCGAGCACGCCCCGGCGCCGCGCGTCCTTCTCGTCGGCGCCCTGGCCCTCCGAGATCGGCATGTAGGCGATCTCCCCCGCCACCCCGTGCGCGCCGCGGTGCAGCCGGCCGTCCAGGACCAAGCCCAGCCCGATCCCGGTCCCGATCCAGACGAACGCGAAGCTCGCGAACTCCCGGCCGTGCCCGTGGGCCTGCTCGGCCAGCGCGGCCGCGTCCACGTCGTTCTCGACCACCAGATCCTGCCCGAACGCCTCGCGCAGGCCCGCCAGCACCGCCGGGCGGCTCAGCCCGGCCAGGCCTCCGGTCAGCGCCATCGCGTTGCGCCGGGGGTCGTAGACCCCCGGGCTGCCGATCACGGTCTGGGTGACGGACGCGCGGGCCACGCCCGCCTCGGCAAAGAGCGTGTCCGCCAGGCCGATCAGGTCGGTCAGCCGGCCGCGCACGCTGGAGGCCCGGGTCCGGGCCGAGTGCCTGGCGCGGATGTCACCGGCCAGATCGGCGAGGGCCCCGCGCAGGTAGTGGTGCCCGATGTCCAGGCCGAGGACGAACCCGGCATCCGGCCTGATCTCATACAGCCGGGCCGACCGCCCCGGCCCGCCGGTGCGCTGCCCGGCGATACGGACCAGGCCCGACCGCTCCACGTTGGCCAGCGCCAGCGACACCGTGGGCTTGGAGAGCCCGGACAGGCGGGCCAGGTCGGCCCGGGAGCACGGCCCGATCTGGCGGATCTGGCTGAGCAGCAACTGCTCGTTCAGCGCGCGGATCAGCTGCGGCCGCGCCGCCTGCCCGTTGCGCTTCGAGGTCCCGGCCGTCAGGCCAAGGAACTCGGCGCCGGGGACCTCGGCGCCGAGCGGCTCGGCGGTCCCGGCCGCACCAGGCGAGGTACTAGTCACGACCACCTCCTCGGCCATCTTCGCGTATGCCGGTCCGTGCCACCAACGAATATGCAGCGACGACTCACTTCTCAATAGTTAGGATACTATCCTAACTATACCGAAAGGACACCAGCGGCGCGAGGCCCGCCGGCCGGCGCGCCGGCCCAGGGTGCACAACCGCCAAGAGGGCGCGCTATCGCAGATAGGCCAGGTGCTCGCCGTGGGCCTCCCGGTACTCGAAGATCAGCTCCCTGGCTGCGGTGATACCGGGCACCAGCGGATGCAGCGCCAGCGCCACGCCGGCCAGCCCGGCGTCACCGCTCATGGCGGCCTCGACCACCGCCCGTTCGTACTCCTTCACCTGCATGACGAGCGCCTGGCCCGATCGGGGCATCCCGGGCACCCCAAGCGGCGAGACGCCGTCGGCTGAAACCCGCGCCGGAACCTCCACGACGTCGTCCGGATCGAGGAATCCCAGGCCGGGCGGCGAGCCGCCGCCGCCGTTGCGGACGTTGACGATCAGCTCCGCCGGTTCCCGCCCGGACAGGCCGTCGATGACCCGCAGCGCCAGTCCCTCGTACCCGCCGACCCGGGCCGCCGCCAGCCCGTGGTCCGGCCGCGCGGCCCGCCGGGCGCGCGCATCGCCCTGCCCGCTGTCGCCCTGGATGTCGGTGTGCATGTAGGTGTCGCGGCGTACTCCGAGCAGCATGTCGTAGGCCGACCACGCGGCGTCCACGCCGTCGTCGGCAAACGCCTTGGCCAGCGCCGCGAACAGCTCGGCGTTCAGGCGCAGCACATCCTGCCCCCGGCTGGAGCCGGCCCGGGCCACCCCGTCGATGTAGCGCTGGCCGTCATAGAAGTAATAGACGTACTCGGTGGGTATGGCCCCGACCCGGCGCACCATCGCCGGGTCGAAGGCCGCGAACCGGTGATCGAAGGCCTGCAGTTCCTCGAACCTGGCCAGCAGCTCCCCGATCCGCTCCCGTCCGCCGGCCCGCAGCGAGCAGACCCAGCCGAGGTGGTTCAGTCCGCCGTACGAGGCGGACACGCCGCCGTCGGCGGGCCCGAGGAAGGCGGCGAGCCGCTCGACGGTGCCGCCCGGGGTGTCGCACACCCCGACCGCGCGCACCTTGCCCTGAGCGCAGACGGCCTGGGTGATCAGGCCGGCCGGGTTCGTGAAGTTGATCAGCACCGCGCCCGGCGAGCAGCGGCTGAGAAGGTCGCAGTAGCCCAGCACGACCGGAATCGTGCGCAGCGCCATCGCGCAGCCGCCCGGCCCGGTGGTCTCCTGTCCCACGATGCCCCGCGCCAGCGCCACCTCCTCGTCGATGACCCGCCCGCGGTCACCGCCGACCCGGATCGCCGAGAACACGTAGTCCGCGCCGGTGAACGCCTTGGCCGCGTCGGGCGTGACCGTGACCACGCCGGGCTGGCCGAGGGCCACCGCGATCTCGGCAGCCAGCCGGCAGATCGTGTCGCGGCGATCAGGCGCCGGCTCGAACAGGCAGATCTCATCGAAGGTCCCCGGCCTGCTGGCCAGCACCGCCCTGACGAACGCCGGCATCCGGACTCCGCCGCCGCCGAGAATCGCAAGCTTCATCGATCGGGCTCCGTTTCCGTTTCCGCCGCCGCGGCGGCCGGGTAGTCGACATCGCTGGCCGTGGTCGCGGCGGCCGGGTGGCCGACGTCACCAGCCGTCGCGGCGGCCGGGCGGCCGAAGTCCTTCGCCGCCGCCACCCGGTCGATGAACCGCGCGCCGAGCGTCTCACCGGCCGTGCTGATGCCGGCCACCTCGACCTCACCCACCGCTCCAAGGCGGCCCACCGCCTCGGAGCCCGCGGCATTGGCCGCGACCACGGCGTCGGTTAGCGGGGCCCCGCGCAGCAGCGCGGCGATCATCGCCCCGGCGAAGGCGTCCCCGGCCCCGGTCAGGTCGCGCACCGTGACCGGCCGAACGCCCTCGGCGACCTCGGTCGTCCCCTCGGGGCCGGCGATCAGGGCGCCGGCCGCGCCGCGCGTCACTACCAGCGGCGTGCCCCAGGCGACCGCGGCCGCCACCGCGGGCCCGATGGCGTCAGTCCCGGTCAGGCGCTGCAGCTCGGCCTCGTTGGGCAGGAACAAGTCGGCCAGCCGGACGCACTCGATGAGCACGTCCCCGTGCCGCTCGTCGCCCAGCGAGATGTCGAGCGCGATCTTGGTTCCCAGCTTGCGGGCATCGCGCAGGAGGTCCGGCACGCCTGGTCCCGCGTGCAGGTAGCACCAGCGGGGGCGGGTGCGCGCCAGCACGTGGCGCCAGCGCTCGGCCTCCTCCGGCCCGCGTCTGGCCTGGGCCGGGACGTTCGTCACGAAGGCCCGGTCGCCGCCGAAGTTCAGCACGACGGTGATTCCGGCCGACCGGTTGCGTACCCGGTCGGACGAGGACACATCAACGCCTACCCTGGCGCAATGCTCAATCACGACGCGTGAGCCCAGGTCGTCGCCGAGGACCGTGCACAGCCCGGCGCTCGCGCCCGCGCGCGCGGCCGAGCTGGCGCTGCTGACCGCCCCGCCGCAGGAGACGGCGAATTCGTCGGTGAACACCTCTTCACCCGGCCGCGGGAGCTTGGGCACATGGCCGAAGACAAGCTCGAGGAAGACCGTTCCGAACGAGATCATGTCCAACGCCAGCCGTCCTCCAGCCCTGCCGTCTCGCCGGCGGTCCGCCGTGGTCCGCCGCCCAGCCGCCCCGCCCAGCCGCCCCGCCCAGCCGCGCGGCCCGCCCAGCCGCCCAGCCGCCCGGCCCGCCCTGCGCCGATGCCGTGGTCACAGTTCGGCCACGGGCCTGGGACTCCCTGAATAGTTAGGATACTGTCCTAACTATCTTTTATTGCAGGCAGACGCGCGCCTCGGCGAACTGGCGGGTCATGGTGGCATCTCCCCCGGTCGTGCTCGGGATCGACTTCGGTGGCACGAAGATAGCCGCCGCCGTCTGCGACCTGGCCGGGAACCGCCTGGCGTCGGCCACCGTGGGCAGCGACGGCGCGCTCGGCGCGCAGGCCAGCTTCGGCCGCGGGATCGGTCTCGCACGCGATCTGCTGGAGACGACGGCGCCCGGCAGCGAGCTCGTCTCGGTCGGCGTCGCCACGTTCGGGATCCCGTTCGAGGACCGGGTGGAGCTCGCCCCGGCCATCGACGGCTGGGACCGGCTGGCCATGGGGCAGGAGCTGCGCCGGGCGTTCCCCCAGGCCCAGATCCGCATGGCCACCGACGCGAAGGCGGCGGCTCAGGCCGAGGTCCGCTGGGGCGCGCTGGCCGGCTGCGATCCGGCGGTCTTCCTGAACCTCGGCACCGGACTGGCCGCCGCCGTGGTGGTCGGCGGCCAGGTCGTGAACGGGGTCAACGGGGCGGCCGGCGAGATCGGCTACAACCTGCGCTCGGTGACCGACGTCGGTCGGCCACTCGACCGGCGCCAGCTGCTCGAGCACATGGTCAGCGGCCAGGCGCTGGGGCAGCGGGCCGCGGACGCCGGGCGGCCCGCCGAGCAGCTCACCGCCGCGGACGTGTTCGCCGCCGGCGCCGCGGACGGCGAGCTGGCCGACCTGATCGACAACTTCGTCCGCGAGCTCTCGTTCCACCTGGTCAATCTCGCGATCCTGGTGAACCCGGCGCGGATCGCGGTCGGCGGCGGCATCGTCAGATCCTGGGCCCGGATCGGGTCGCCGCTGCAGCAGGCGCTCGCATCCGGGGCGCCCTTCCCGCCCGAGCTCGTGGTCGCGCACTTTCCCTACGACGCGCCGCTGCTCGGCGCCGTGGCGATGGCGGTGGACGCGGCCCAGGGCCGGGCCGGCCCAGACCACGACGGCCGTGCTCCCGCGGCGGCCGGCGAGGACGCCATGCATGAGCATCCGATCACCATGCGCACGCTGTCATGACACCACGCCTGCGGTGCCATACCGGCCGACGGGGATCCCTCGGCCATCCGCATCTATCGCACCTGCGCGTCTGGCCGGTGGCCAGCTCCCGGTGCACAGAACACTCCTGGAGGGCTAAGCAATGAGACGCCTTAAGGCAATCGGGGTCCTCATCGCGGCGGGCGCGCTCGCGGCCGCCTGCGGCACCAGCTCATCGTCGCCGTCGTCGTCATCGGGCCCGAGCGGCGTGCTGACCATCGACAACGAGAGCGGCGGAACCTGGACCTGCGACTTCAACCCGTTCAACCTGACCTACATCTCGTATGCGCTCGGCCCGGTCTACGAGCCGCTGGCGTTCGTCAACACGCTGCAGAGCGGCAAGCCCACGCCCTGGCTGGCCACAGGCTGGACCTGGGGCGCGGGCAACAAGACGCTGACGTTCACCATCCGCAAGGGAGTCAAGTTCTCCAACGGCAACCCGCTGACCCCCGCGGACGTCGTCTACACGTTCGACCTGCTGAAGAAGTACCCGACCCTGGACATCAACTCGGTCTGGTCGGTGCTGTCCAGCGTCGCCCAGGTGGGGTCGGACCAGGTGCTGATGACGTTCAAGACCGCGGCGGTGCCCTACTTCTACTACGTCGCCGACCAGGTCGCCATCGTCGACCAGGCCGTCTGGTCCAAGATCGGCAACCCGGTCAACTACCCGGACAAGAACCCGGTCGGCACCGGGGCGTTCACGGTCAGCAGCAAGACCTGCACCCCGCAGAACATCAAATACGTGGCCAACCCGCACTACTGGCAGAAGGGCGAGCCGAAGGTCGGCACGGTGAACTACCCCGCGTTCCTGACCAACGACACCGCCAACACCTACCTGGCCAACGGCCAGGCCCAGTGGGGCAGCCAGTTCATCCCCAGCATCCAGAAGTTCTACCTGTCCAGGAACCCGGACTACCACTACTGGTTCCCGCCGGTGGTCAACGTGACCATGTTCATCAACCTGACCAACCCGCTGCTGAAGAACCTGGCGGTGCGCCAGGCTATGGCGTACGCGATCGACCGGCAGAAGGCGTCGACGATCGGCGAGTACGGCTACGAGCCCCCGTCGAACCAGACTGGGATCGTCACCCCCACGTTCGGCAGCTGGCTGGACACCACTCAGGCGGCCTCCTACGGCAGCAACTACGCCTATAACCCGGCCAAGGCGATATCCATCCTGGAGGCGGCCGGCTTCAAGCGGTCGTGCTCGACCTGCACCTTCACCAGCCCCTCGGGCCAGCCGCTGTCGTTCAACATCGTCAACAACGGCGGGTTCTCCGACTGGGTCGCGGCGGTGCAGACCATCCAGCAGAGCCTCAAGGCGGTCGGCATCTCCATCACCCCGGAGAACCTGTCCGCGACCACCTTCGACAGCGACATCTACACCGGCAAGTTCGACCTCGGCTATTACGCCGAGACCGGTGGCCCTTCTCCATACTACGAACTGCGGCAATGGCTGTACTCGGCCAACTCCGCGCCGATCGGGACCGCGGCGGGATCCAACTTCGAGCGGTACAGCAACCCGGCCACCGACGCGCTGCTCAACGAGTACGCCACCACCACCAGCCCGGCCACGCAGCATTCGATCGTGGACCAGCTGCAGAAGGTCATGCTGGCGGACGTCCCGGTGATCCCGGTCACCGAGGAGGTCGACTGGTACCAGTACGACACCGGCAGCTTCACCGGCTGGGTCACCCAGGGCGACCCGTACGCCCAGCCGGCCGCCTACAACTACCCGGACTGGGGTCAGATGCTGCTGCACCTCGCACCGAAGTAAAGCGGGCGCGGTCCTGGCCGGCCCCGGGCACCGGGGCCGGCCAGGAGCCCCGGCGGCTGCGGCAGGCCCTTGGGCCCTTGCCCGGCCACGGCCGCTGGGCGAGCGTTAGGGGACGATCCGGTGACCATCGGGAGGAAGGCATGGGCCTGGCGGCGCCCCGCGCGCGGACCGGAGGCACGGCATGAGGTTCGTGCTGCGCCGCCTGGGGTTTTTCGCGCTGACCCTGTGGGCGGCGCTCACGCTCAACTTCGTCCTGCCGCGGCTGATGCCGGGCAGCCCGGCGCTCGCGATCATCGCCGACCACCGGGGCTCGCTCAGCCCGCAGGCGCTCAAGGTCGTGGAGGCGCAGTTCGGCATCGGCCACCAGAGCATCCTGTCGCAGTACTTCCACTACCTCGGCAACGTGGCCACGTTCAATTTCGGAGAGTCGCTGACCACCCAGCCCGGGGTATCGGTCGGGCACATCGTGCTCGACGCGATCCCGTGGACGCTCTTCCTGGTCGGGCTGACCACGGTCCTGGCCTTCATCCTGGGCACCGGGATCGGCATCGTGAGTGCCTGGCGACGCGGCGGGCGGCTGGACAGCATCATGCCGCCGATATTCGTGATCATGACGGTGATCCCGTACTTCTGGCTCGGCCTCATCCTGATCCTGATCTTCGGCGTCAAGCTGCACTGGTTCCCGTACTTCTTCACCTACAACATCACGCTGACGCCCGCGTTCAACCTGGCGTTCATCGGCAACGTGCTTGACCACGCGATCCTGCCCGCATTCACGCTGCTGATCACCACGATCGGCACCTGGATCCTCACCATGCGGAATACGATGATCACCACGCTGGCCGAGGACTACGTGCGGATGGCCCGGGCCAAGGGCCTGCCCGGCCACCGGATCATGCTCGACTACGCGGCCAGGAACGCGATCCTGCCCAACCTCACCGGCTTCGCGATGTCGCTGGGGTTCGTGGTCGGCGGCGCGATCCTGATCGAGTACGTCTTCAACTACGAGGGCGTCGGCTACCTGCTGCTGGCGGCCGTCAACAACGACGACTACCCGCTGGAGCAGGCGCTGTTCCTGCTGATCACCGCGGCTGTGCTGGTCGCGATCCTGCTCTCCGACGTCGCGACCGCGATGCTCGACCCGCGGACGAGGGGGGCGAGGTAGCGATGGCCATGCTCGCACCCGGCGGGCCCGGCGGCGCCACCGAGTCCGGCCAGCCCACGACGGCCCTGACGCCGGGCGGCGGCATCATGCCGCAGGCAGGCGGGATCACCGGCGCCCGCTCGCTGCGCCGGATGACCCAGGCCATCCGGTCCAACAGCAAGGCCACGGTCGGGGCGGCCCTGCTGGTGCTGTTCTGCCTGGTCGCGCTGTTCCCCGGGGTCATCGCGCACGATGACCCCAGCGCCGAGATCTACGGCCGCTCCCTCGGCCCGTCCGCCCAGCACCTTCTGGGCACCACCGCGTTCGGCCAGGACATCTTCGCCCAGGTGATCTACGGAACCCGGCCGGTGGTGCTGATCGCGTTCGGGGTCGGCCTGAGCGCCACCATCATCGCGATGCTGATCGGCGTGGCCGCCGCCTACCTGGGCGGGGCCTGGGACGGCGTGCTCAGCCTGGTCACCGACGTGCTGCTGGTCATTCCCGCGTTCCCGCTGCTGATCGTGATCGCCAGCTACCTGCACGGGGCCAGCACGGGGGTGCTGATCGGCGTGGTCACGGCGGTCTCGTGGTCCTATACCGCGCGCCAACTGCGCGCCCAGGCGCTGTCGCTGCGCAACCGGGACTTCCTGGAGGCCGCGCGGGTGCGCGGCGAGCGCTCGCTCTACATCATCGTGGTCGAGATCATCCCCACGATGACCTCCCTGCTGGTGGCCAGCTTCCTGACCAACGCGCTGTACGCGGTGCTGTTCTCCTCCAGCCTGCAGTTCATCGGGCTCGGCAACCCGAACACGGTGAGCTGGGGCACGATGCTGTACTGGGCGGAGAACGAGGAGGCGTTCCAGACCGGCCAGGCCCTGTGGATCATCGTGCCCGGGCTGTGCATCGTGGCCCTCGGGGCGGCGTTCGCGCTGCTCAACTACGCTTTCGATGAGATCGGCAACCCGGCTCTGCGGCCGGTCCGGAGCATGCGGGGGAAGCGTGTCAGGCGCCCCAGGTAACGGCCACCACACCATGCCCCCGGCTGACAGCACCGTCGGCACGGTGCTGTCGGTCCGCGACCTGTCGGTCGAGTACGCCATGGAAGGCGGGACCGTGCGGGCGGTGGATTCGGTCAGCTTCGACCTGGGCCCGGGCGAGTTCCTGGGCATTGTGGGCGAGTCCGGCTGCGGCAAGTCCACCCTGCTGTTCGCCATCGCCCAGCTGCTGGTTCCCCCGGCCGACGTCACCGGCGGCAGCGTCGTCTTCCGCGGCCAGAGCATGGTGGGGCTCACCGACCGGCAGCTGGCCGCGGTGCGGTGGAAGGACCTGTCCGTGGTCATGCAGAGCGCGATGAACGCGCTCAACCCGGTGAAGACGATCGCAGCCCAGTTCACGGACGCGATGCGCGCACACGGCGTGACCTCTAAGCAGGAGATCGCCGACCGGTCGGCCGAGGTGCTCCGGATGGTCGGCATCGACCCGGTGCACCTGACGAGCTACCCGCACCAGCTGTCCGGCGGCATGCGCCAGCGCTCCATGATCGCGATGGCGCTGCTGCTCACCCCGGAGCTGGTGATCATGGACGAGCCCACGTCCGCGCTGGACGTGGTGGCGCAGCGCTCGCTGATGGTCCAGATCAAGGAGCTGCAGGAGCGGCTCGGATTCGCCGTGATCTTCGTAACTCACGACATCTCGCTGGTCAGCCACTTCTCGGACCGGGTGATGGTGATGTACGCGGGGCGGATCGACGAGTTCGGGCCGACCCGGCAGGTGTTCGACACCCCGCAGCATCCCTACACGATCGGCCTCATGGAGGCCTTCCCGTCGATCAGGGGTCCGCGGGTCCCGCTGACCGGCATCCCGGGCAGCCCGCCGAACCTGGCGAGTCCCCCGCCGGGCTGCCGGTTCGCCCCGCGGTGCCCGAAGGTCATGGCCCGCTGCCAGGAGGAGACCCCGGAGTTGTACCAGGTGAACGGCACGCTGGTCCGCTGCTTCCTGCTCGCCGGGGACGGCGGCGGCCATGACTGACCACGCCGCGATCGCCGACGGGTGGCCCGGCCAGGCCGACGGCTCCGCGATCCTGCGGACCGAGGCGCTGACCAGGCACTTCCGCATCGGCAGCACCATGTCCCGCGCCACGCTGCACGCGGTCGACGACGTCAGCATCTCCATCGGGGAGCGGCAGATCGTCGCCCTGGCCGGGGAGAGCGGCAGCGGCAAGAGCACGGTGGCCCGGCTGCTGGCCAAGCTGTACAAGCCGACCAGCGGCGAGATCTACTTCGCGGGCAGGCCGCTGTCGGCCATCCGCTCCCGCCGGGACGTGCTGCGCTACCGGGGCGAGGTGCCGATGGTCTTCCAGGACCCGTTCGCCTCGATCAACCCGGTGTTCCGGGTGTCGCACGGGATGATGCGGTGCCTGCGGCTGCACCGCCCCGAACTCTCCGCGCATCAGCGCCATGAGGAGGCGGAGCGGGTGTTCGAGGCGGTCGGGCTGACGCCGCCCGCCGAGGTGCTGCAGCGGTTCCCGCACGAGCTGAGCGGCGGCCAGCGGCAGCGGGTGGGCTTCGCGCAAGCCCTGGCGCTGCGGCCGAAGCTGATCCTGGCCGACGAGCCGGTCTCCATGCTGGACGTGTCGATCAGGATCGGGCTGCTGAACCTGATGGCCAGGCTGCGCGACGAGCAGGGCGTGTCGATCCTGTACATCACGCACGACATCGCCAGCGCCCGGTACGT
>Ga0335077_10008105_pt1 | contig 13029 bp, 8 predicted proteins | sample Lox_Sample_31_FD_207151 | JGI IMG/M metagenome (GOLD analysis project Ga0335077, IMG submission 207151) | Soil microbial communities from Loxahatchee National Wildlife Refuge, Florida, United States - Lox_Sample_3.1 | ecosystem: Environmental > Terrestrial > Soil > Wetlands | place: USA: Florida... | reverse complement strand
ATCGTCAGCGCCAGCAGCACTCCGTACATCCGCTCAAATCGTTTTCCGCTTTTCCCATCCCCACTTCCACCAACCAGCGCAAATACCAATGCATACACGAATCTCATGTGCCCTCCCGTACATGAATGTTTCCGGCTTCAAGGAATGGAACTGCCGCGCACCCGCCGCCTGCACCATGGCGGGAGCGTCAGCCGTTTAGCTGCGCCGCGGTGAACGCGCACCAGACCGCTTCGCCGCGCCACCACAGTTTTTCTTTGGATTACGACCGGGGAGGTTCAAACGGAGGAACGATAAACCCGCTGGCTTCCACTATCTCTTCCTGGGCGAGCCCTCGCCAGGACATGTCCGGCCGCTCCGGGCGCTCCGCGCGCGCCAAAATCATCTTTCCGATCACCGGAACCGCCGTCCCTTCGTCCGAGCCGTTGCAGCACGCGCTCATCGCGCATTCGCGCTTGCTGGGTTCGCTAGCCTGCTCCGCTTTCCCGTGGTGCGCGCACGGCATCTTCTCCCGCTCCTCTTGCGTTATGTTTTTCGGGGAATGGCTTGCGTGCGCCGGGCACATCTTGCCCTTCTTGCAGCACGCCATCTCTTCACACCCCGGTGCGCTCCATGCCGCCAGCATGGAAATCACCAACCCACAGACCTGGAGCGAGGCCAACGCCCGACGCATGGTTCGCGCATAATATCACAACGCGCCTTGCTCCCGCCGCCCGGATTTCCATTTCCGCCTTGACATCTTCAACGCGTAACTTTACAGTTACACATTATGCGAAACCGTTCCGTTACCCATTCCCCGGACGCCGTTTTCCGCGCCCTCGCCGACCCCACCCGCCGCGCCGTCCTCGACCTGCTCCGCCAGGGACACCAGCCCGCCGGCCAGATCGCCCGCTCCTTTCCCGTCTCCCGCCCCGCCATCTCCAAACATCTTCGCTTCCTCCGCCGCGCCCGCCTGGTTCGCCAACACCACGTCGGCCGCCACCGCTATTACCAACTCGATCCCGAGCCTCTTCGCTCTGTCGACCATTGGCTCAACCAGTACCGCCTTTACTGGTCCGGCAAACTCGCCAGCCTCAAATCCTTTCTCGAGTCTCCCGAGCCCACCAGTCCCGTTCCCAAGCATTCCAAGCGACGTTAGGAGAATCCTAGATCGACGCGCCCCGCCTCTTGGTCTGGTCCTGGATCGCCAACTGGCACAAGGATTCCAAACACGCCACCATCGTGCGTTGGGAACTCCCGCCCACGAAATCAGGCACGCTCGTTCGCGTCACTCACAGCGCTCTCGCCAACAACCGGCGTCGCGCAAAGACTACGGTTCCGGCTGGCAGGGTGTTCTGCAACTCCTCAAGGATTTCTTGCACGGCTGAGCTGGCTCTTTACTTCCGCTTCGCCACCCAGGCGATCAGCAGCCCGATCAGGAAGCCTCCGATGTGCGCCCAGAACGCCACGCCGCCCGTATTGGCCGCTCCCAGTCCACCGATGCCCTCGATGAACTGCAGCACAAACCAGTAGCCCAGCACAAACACTGCGGGAATGGGAATCGGAAACACAAAGAACAACATCAGCACGTTGGCCCGCGGATACAGCACCGAATATGCGCCCATCACCCCGCTGATGGCTCCGCTGGCGCCAATCGCGGGAAGGGAAGAGTTCCAATTGAACAACACGTGCACAAATCCGGAACTGACGCCGCAGAACAGATAAAAGAGCAGATACCCCAGATGCCCGAAGTAGTCCTCTACGTTGTCCCCGAACACATACAGAAAAAGCATGTTCCCCAGCAGGTGCATGAGCCCGCCATGCAGAAACATGCTGGTGAACATCGGGTAGAACGCCATCTTGAATCCCAGGTACCCGGCCAGAAACGCCGGGATATTCATGGGCACCGTAGCGTTGGCCATCAGGAATGCCTTGTACGCGTGCGGCGGCAAGGTCACCTGGTAAAAGAACACCGCCACGTTGATCGCGATCAACGCGTAATTCATGACGGGGAATGTTCGTGTGGGATTGTCGTCCTTGATCGGAATCATGTCGTCAGCCGGGTTTCACGAGTTCAGCCATTGTAACTTACCCTCCGCCCGGATGGTCTGGCGCTCGCAAGCAACTTCAAGTAATACTTGAATTGTCGGCGCGCGGACATTTTCTTTCCCCCGGCCAGCAAACCCGTCATCCGGAAGCGAAGCGAGGTGCTCTTTTCCATCGCGCGATTTCTCCACAACTTCGCGCACGCGCTCATTGCTATGGCATACTGCGTATGGTAGAAAAATAGGTTCTGCACTGGCGCGCATTTCGCGTTGAGTGTGGCGGCATTCTTCCACCCTCCACAGCGTAAGCCGCGCCTACATTGCGCATGCCTGCCCGCGAAACGGAAGCCATCATCCTGAAGACCTTTCCGCTGGGCGAGGCCGATCGCCTGGTCAGTTTTCTCGGCCGTTCCTCGGGGCGCATGCGGGGTGTAGCCGGGGGCGCGCGGCGCATCAAGAACCGCTACGGCTCCACGCTGCAGGTTTTGTCGCATGTGCAGATCTGGTATGTGGAGCGCGAGACGCGCGACCTTGTGCGCATCCAGCAGGCCGAATCACTCGAGTCCTTTAACAAGGCGCAGAGCGACTACAGCCTGAGTACCAGCCTTGCGCTGGTGAGCGAAGTGACGGAACTGGTGCTGCCCGAGCATGAAGTCAACGAATCCATGTTCCGGCTGATTCTGCTTACCGCGCGCGAGATCGAACGACTCGGCGCTTCGGCTTTGCCGGTCAGCTACTTTGCGTTCTGGACGGTGCGGTTGGCGGGCTGGCTGCCGCGCTTCGATGTTTGCGCGCAATGTGGCAAGCCGTTCGGGAAGGCCAACGCCTACCAAGCGGCCCACCATCCGGGGCTCATGGATGAAGAGCATCGCCGCCCGGGGATGAAGCCGGTGAGCTGGGAGGCCAGGGAACTGGCGGAAGTTTTCGCCAAGCAGCGGCTCGACCAGCTGGATGCGGCGCTGGGGAGTTTGCCCGGCGCGAAGGAATTGCGCGAAGCGGGATTGAACTGGATCGAGCACCACACGGAGCGGAAGTTGGCGACGCGCGAGTTGCTCGAAACGGTCTGAGTTCGCCGGGATGGGGTTTGTTTTTCAGGCCCGCGTCCGTCATTCCGAGGGCGGGGTTCGCCCGAGGAATCTCTCTTCGATCTCGAGTACCAAGAGAGATTCCTCGCTCCGAAGACTCCGTTCGGAATGACGGAGTTTGGGTTGCGGGAAGAATGTCGGCGCGCCGACATTTAAAGTATTACTTGAACTTCGGGTTCAATCGTTTTGCCGATCGAGCGTAGTGCCGGGAGCATCTGTGACAGCGAAAGCGAAACTGGAAAGCAAGTCAAAGCAGCAAGGACTCACCTTTCAGGAACTCATTCTCAAACTCATGCACGTCTGGGACGGGCAAGGCTGCGTCTTGCAGCAGCCCTACGACACGGAAGTTGGCGCCGGCACCATGCACCCGGAGACGTTCCTCCGCGTGCTCGGTTCCGCGCCGTACCGCGTAGCTTACGTCCAACCGTCTCGCCGTCCTGCCGACGGGCGCTACGGCGAAAATCCCAACCGTCTCTACAAACATTTCCAATACCAGGTGATCCTCAAGCCTTCGCCGACGAACATTCAGGAGATGTACTTGAAGAGCCTGGAAGCCATCGGCATCGACTTGCGCGCGCATGACATCCGCTTCGAGGAAGACAACTGGGAGTCGCCCACGCTCGGCGCCTGGGGCATTGGCTGGCAAGTGCTGCTCGATGGACTGGAGATTACGCAGTTCACGTACTTCCAGCAGAGCGGCGGCATCGACCTCGACCCCATTTCGGTGGAGATCACTTACGGCCTGGAGCGCATCTGCGCGTTCCTGCAGAACGTGGAAAGCGTGTACGAGATCCGGTGGTCAGCAGACAAGACTTACAGAGAGATTCGCCTGGCGGAAGAGCAGCAGTTCTCCGAGTACAGCTTCGACCGCAGCGATGCCAAGGCCCTGCGCGCTGAGTTGGAATTGCACGAAAAGGAAGCGAAGGAGTTGCTCGAAGGATGGAAGGCGTTGCCGGGCGATGTGAGCGCGAAAGCGCGGTCGCGCTATCCGCTGCTCGCGGCTTACGACCATTGCCTGAAGTGTTCGCACCTGTTCAATTTGATGGACGCGCGGGGGGTGATTTCCACGACCGAGCGCGCAGCGCTGATGCAGCGGGTGCGCACGCTGACGTGCCGCGCCGCGGCGGCGTACCTGGCGCAGATCGGTGAAGGGAAGAGCGAGGGGAGAGGCGGGGCGCTGGCAGGCGGAGCGGGCAAGCCGGGCCATGAGGTGCGCGCATGATCACCACGCCCGCGTTTGGTTCCGTTCGTCATTCCGAGGGCGTCGTTTGTCCGAGGAATCCGTCTTCGGCTGAGAAAAGCAGAGAGATTCCTCGCTTCGCTCGGAATGACGGAAATTGTTTAACGTCGGACAAAAATGTCGGCGCGCCGACATTTCAAGTAATGCTTGAAGTTGCGGTGGGTGGAGCGGACAGGGCAGGCGAGATTCCTCGCTATGCTCGGAATGACGGGTTTGTGAGAAAGGCAAAGGGATTCGAGTGGCGGGACGACAAAAATGTCGGCGCGCCGACATTTAAAGTAATAGTTGAAGTCCGGTTAGAGATCACAAATTCCCAAAATGGAACTGCGTCTGAGGTGATCGCATGAGCGCGGCCGTTGCGAAGGGGAGTGCCAAGAAGCATTCGAAAGCCGGGCCTGCTTCGAAACCGGTGAAGCGCGTGGAGTTGCTATTTGAAATCGGGGCCGAGGAAATTCCGGCAGGCATGCTGCCGCGGGCCGTCGCCGAGCTGAAGACCATCCTGGAGAAGCACCTCACGGCCGAGAGCCTGATGGAGGATGTGACCATCGAGACGTTCGGTGGACCGCGCCGGCTGACGGCGTGGGTGCGAGGGCTGGTGGCCAAGCAAGCCGACGTGGACCTGGAAGTGACTGGGCCGCCGAAAGCGGTGGCCTACGATGCGAACGGCGCGCCAACTCGCGCCGCCGTGAGCTTCGCCGAGAAGCAGAAGGTGCCGCTGCATGAACTGAAGATGGTGCAGACCGCCAAGGGCGAGTTCATCGCGGCCAAAGTGACCAAGCTGGGCCGCAGCGCGTTCGACCTGCTGTTTGAGATTTTGCCCCGGGTGATCCACGACCTGTCGTGGCCGAAAACGATGACCTGGACCGGGCTGAAGGGCGCGCGATTCATCCGGCCGATCCGCTGGATTGTGGCGCTGCTGGATGGCAAGCCGTTGAAGTTTTCCTTTGGAGGAGTAACCGCGGGCGATACCACGCGCGGCCACCGCTTCCTGGGCAAGTCCTCCATCGCGGTGAAGACCTTCGCGGATTACGAGAAGAAATTGCGCGCGAATGGGGTGATTGTGCGGCCGGAAGCCCGGCGTGAAAAGATCGCTAAGGAACTAGCCGCGCACAGCAAGCGCACCGGGTATCACGTTCACCAAGACGATGGGCTGCTGGAACTGGTGGCCTATCTGAATGAATTCCCCACGGTGATTCAGGGGGACTTCGATCCCTCGTTCCTCGAACTGCCGGACGAAATCCTGATCACCGTGATGCGCGGGCATCAGAAGTATTTCGCTGTGGAGAAGCGGGGCGCTTCGAGACTCAGCGCAAGCGGCGAACTGGCGCCACACTTCCTGGCGGTCATTAATCTGGAGAAAGACACCAAGGGCCTGGTGCGCGCCGGGCACGAGCGGGTGTTGCGCGCGCGGTTTGCGGATGCGCGGTTCTTCTGGGAGTCGGACCAGAAGAGCAAGCTTGGCGACATGCTGCCCAAGCTGCAGAAGGTGACCTACGAGTCGCGGCTGGGGAGCTACTTCGACAAGGTGGAGCGGGTGCGGGCGATTGCGCGGTGGCTCACGGAGCAGTGGTACAACCTGGGCATGGTGCAGGCACACGTGGCAGATGCGGACCGCGCCGCGGAGCTGGCCAAGTGCGACCTGGGCACGGAGATGGTGCGCGAGTTCACGGAACTGCAGGGTGTGGTGGGTGGCTTGTACGCGCGGGCACAGGGCGAATCGGAAGAAGTGGCTGATGCGGTGTATGACCACTATCGTCCCGTGGGACTGGACGATCCCATCCCGCGGAACTTGACGGGGTGCGCGGTGGCGCTGGCCGACAAGCTGGATTCCATTGTGGGCTGCTTTTCGGTGGGTGTGGTGCCCACGGGGTCCAGCGACCCCTACGCGTTGCGCCGGGCGGCGCTGGGCGTGGTGAAGATCATTCTGGAAAAGAAGGTTTTCATGTCCCTGCCGCTGGCCATCGGGGCCGCGACCAAGGCGTTACTGGCCCATCCGCCACGTAAATCCGTCACAGCGGAGCAGGAGGCACAAATACTAGAATTCCTGCTGGAGCGTGCCCGCTTCGTGCTGCGCGAGAAGTCGGGTTATGCCTACGACGAGGTGAACGCGGTGCTGCGCGCCGGGTCGGACGATCTGGTGGATGTCGAAAAGCGGCTGCGGGCGCTGAAGTCGATTCGCAAGACGAAGAACTTTGAGCCGCTGGCGGTATCGTTCAAACGCATTCGCAAGATTCTGGAGAAGGCGAATCTGCCGGAGGGCGAACTGCGGCACGTGAACAAGGAGCTCTTCGAGAAGGACGCGGAGAAGCAGTTGTATGCCGCAGTCCGGAAGGCCGCAGGAAAGGTGGGCGACGACAAGCGCAGCGGGAAGTATCAGGAAGCGCTGGAAGAGATCGCCGGATTGCGAAAAGTGGTGGACCAGTTCTTCGTCGAGGTGATGGTGATGGCGGAGGACGAAGCGGTGCGGAAGAACCGGCTGGCGTTGCTGGCGGAGTTGCTGCGGGAGTTCACGACCATTGCGGACTTTTCGGAGCTGGCGGGAGAAGAGAAGTAGCGGCGGATGGATTGATCGAAGAGAGATTCCTCGCTCCGCTCGGAATGACGGTTGTGTTTTGGTTGGGTAAGGTGAAAATGGCGCGCGACGGGTCGTTTTACACGTACATCATGGCCAGCAAGTCTGGCGTTTTGTATGTTGGAGTGACGAACAATTTGGTGGTTCGCGTGGGACAGCACAAGGATCAGCGAGTTCCCGGGTTCACCAGTCACTACAACGTGACCAAGTTGGTGTGGTACGAGCCGCATTCTAGTATCCGGGCAGCTATCGCCCGAGAAAAAGAGATCAAGGGATGGCGTCGCAGTAAGAAGGTGAGACTCATCGAGGAACGAAATGCAACGTGGTGGGATCTGAGTTTGGGTGCTCCACCGAACCGTCATTCCGAGGGCGCCGTTGGCCCGAGGAATCTCTCTTCGATGGGTGAAGGTAGGAGAGATTCCTCCCTCCGCTCGGAATGACGTGCATGGGCAGGTGGGCGGGGAGAGATTCCTCGCTCCGCTCGGAATGACGGTGGTTGCTTGGTCGGCAAATTGAAAATGTCGGCGCGCCGACATTTAAAGTGTTACTTGAGGTTGGTGCCCGGCGGCGGAAATGAGGGCCGAAGTTCAAGTGCGGAGCGAAGCCGGGAAGGGTTTCGAAGTTAAAGTAAAACTTTAACTTTGGATTTAGTCGAGTTGGCCGGCGAGAGAGTGGGAATTGTCGGCGCGCCGACATGGAAAGTGTTACTTGAGGTTTGGATTTGAACGGATGGGCCTAAAGGCTCGCCATTACAAAAGTCAGGCCCGAGAGTTTAGCGGCAGATTTCTTCGGAAAGATGTCGACGCGCCGGGGAAGAGCGCACTCCAATCCCAACTGAGTGCGGGAATCGCGGCGCGAGATGTGTGGTGCAAAAACAAGAGAGGCACAAAGTGACTAAGTGGGGCTATTTTTTCGGTGCGGGAAAAGCGGAAGGTGACGGAGAGTGGCGCGACCTGCTGGGCGGGAAGGGCGCGGGCCTGGCGGAGATGACCAAGATCGGGTTGCCGGTGCCAGCCGGCTTCACGATCACCACGGAAGCGTGCGATTACTTCTACAAGCATGGCAAGAAGTACCCGGCGGAACTGGCCAAGCAGCTGAAGGACAACGTGGCCAAGCTGGAAAAGGCGGCGAAGAAGAAGCTGGGCGATCCGCGGAACCCGCTGCTGGTCAGCGTGCGGTCGGGCTCGGCGAGGTCGATGCCGGGCATGATGGAAACGATTCTGAACCTTGGCCTGAACGACAAGTCGGTCGAGGGCCTGGCGGGAGCGACCAAGAACCAGCGCTTTGCCTATGATGCGTATCGGCGCTTCGTGCAGATGTATTCGACGGTGGTGATGGGCCTTTCGAAGGAAGACCTGGAGCACCGCTTGCGCGCGATGAAGGATCGCGTGGGCGTGAAGCTCGACACCGACGTGCCGGCCAGCGGCTGGAAGGAACTGGTAGGCGAGTACAAGGCGTACTTCAAGGAGAAGGCGGGGAAGGACTTTCCCGACGATCCGATGGAGCAGTTGTGGGGCGCGATTGGCGCGGTGTTCGGCTCGTGGATGGCGGAGAAGGCGGTGACGTATCGCCGGGTGGAGAAGATCACCGGCCTGCTCGGTACGGCGGTGAACGTGGTGCAGATGGTGTTCGGCAACACGGGCGACAATTCCGGGACCGGCGTGTGCTTCACGCGCGACCCGAGCTCCGGCGAAAAGATTTTCTACGGCGACTATTTAACTAACGCGCAGGGGGAAGACGTGGTGGCGGGCATCCGCACGCCGGTACACCTGACGGAGCTGGCGAAGATCATGCCGAAAGCGTACGGGCAGCTCGAGAAGGTGCGCGTAAAGCTCGAGAATCACTACAAAGACATGCAGGACATGGAATTCACAATCGAAGAAGGCACGTTATATATGTTGCAGACGCGCACCGGAAAGCGCACGCCTGCGGCCACCTTCAAGATCGCCATGGACATGGCCAATGAAAAGCTGATCACCAAGGAAGAAGCGGTGCTGCGCATCAAGCCGGAAGACATCGAACGGCTGTTCTACCCGGTGATCGACAGCAAGTTCGACAAGAAGGCGTTGCAGGCGAAGATCCTGACGCACGGGATCGACGCAGTGCCGGGCGCGGCCGCGGGCAGAGTGGTGTTCAATGCAGCCGACGCGGAAGAGTGGGCCAAGAAGGGTGAGAAGGTGATCCTGGTACGGCGCGAAACCAGCCCTGAGGATGTGGGCGGCATGGCCGTGGCGCAGGGCATCTTGACGGCGACCGGCGGCAAGACTTCGCACGCCGCGGTGGTGGCGCGCGGGTGGGGCAAGTGCTGCATCGTGGGTGCGGAGACGCTGAACATCGACTATAAGAGCAAGTCGATGAAAGACGGCAAGACCGGGAAGACGATCAAGGAAGGGGAGTGGCTGACACTGGATGGCAGCGAAGGCACCGTGTATGCGGACCAGTTGCCGTTGGTGGCGCCGGAATTCCCGAAGGCGTATACGACCATTATGAAGTGGGCGGACGAGATTCGCCGGTTGCGCGTGCGCACCAATGCGGATACACCGCAGGATGCGCGCAAGGCCATCGAGTTCGGCGCGGAGGGCATCGGACTGTGCCGCACCGAGCACATGTTCTTTACGGACTTTGAATTCCCGGAGAAGAGCGCCGACCGGCAGCGGGCGATTCAGGAAATGATTTTGGCGGAAGACAGGGAAGCGCGAGTGAAAGCGCTGGACAAGCTGCTGCCGTTCCAGCGGCGCGACTTCGTGGGCATCTTCAAGGCGATGAATGGCTTTCCCGTCACTATTCGGTTAATTGACCCACCTCTACATGAATTCGTGCCGCACGATCACGCCAAGCAGGCGGAACTGGCCAAGGAACTGGGCATCGCGGCGGAAACCGTGGCGCGCCGCGTGGAGCAGTTGCACGAGGCGAACCCCATGCTGGGCCATCGCGGCTGCCGCTTGTCGATCACCTATCCCGAGATTCTCGAGATGCAGGTGCGGGCGATCATCGAGGCGGCTATCGAATGCCACAAGAACAAAGTTAAAGTAGTACCTGAGATCATGATTCCGCTGACCTTGGATAAAAAGGAACTCGGAATCCTGGTGGATGCCACGCGGCGGGTGGCCGATGACCTGATCAAGAAGGCGGGCGTCAAGCTGCCGTACCTGGTCGGGACCATGATCGAGCTGCCACGCGCGGCGTTGCTGGCCAACGAAATCGCGGAGGTGGCGGAGTTCTTCAGCTTCGGCACCAACGACTTGACGCAGACGACCATGGGGCTATCGCGCGATGATGCGGGGCGCTTCCTGCCGGATTATGTGGACGAGAAGAAGGCCGGCGTGTTCCACGGCGATCCGTTCCAGACGCTGGATGTGAATGGCGTGGGAATGTTGATGAAGTGGGGCATCGAAAGGGGCCGCTCGACGCGTCCAAAGTTGAAGGTCGGCATTTGCGGAGAACACGGTGGCGACGCAGACAGCGTCAAGTTCTGCCACCAGGTCGGCATGGACTACGTGAGTGCGTCGCCGTTCCGCGTGCCGATTTCGCGGCTGGCGGCAGCGCAAGCCGTGGTGGAAGAAAAGAAAGCGGCCAAGAAGGGCAAGAAGAAGTAGCCGGCCGAAGTTCAAGTAATACTTGAAGTCATTTTCCGGAACCTGGGGGAGGTACGGTCGAGCGGCTTCAGCCTTATTATGCGGTTCTGCTGGCGCTACTGGTGATGGGGAGCGCCAGTTGGGCTGCGGATCCACCGATTGTGCTCAAAGGGCGCGTGGTGGACGAGAATGGATTGCCCGTTGGCGGAGCTCAAGTAAAACTTGAGGTTGCCGGCGGGCAATTTTTTTTCGCGGTGAGCGACGACGCGGGATTCTTTCAGGTCGAGAACTTCCCGGAGGGAGAGGCCACGGCGCAGGTACAGAAGAAGGGGTTCTTCGTCCTGGAGGGCCAGAAGATCCAGGTAAGCGAGGCGAGCTCGGAATTCACGTTTGCGCTGAACTATGAAGAGGAAGTGAAGGAGAAGGTGGACGTCAGCGTGACCACCGAGCAGATCGACCCGGCGCAGGCTGCGCAGACGGAGGACTTGAGCGCGAAGGAAATTCGAGACGTACCGGTGCCGAGTTCCCATACCTTGCAGCAGAGCCTGGTGATCCTGCCGCAGGTGTGGCGCGACAATTTCAACCTTTTGCATGTGGTCGGGGCGCGCACCACGCAGACGCAGTATCTGCTGGACGGTTTCGACATCAGCGATCCGGTGAGCGGGCAGTTGGACGTGCGCTTCAGCGTGGATGCGGTGCGGCTGGCGGAAGTGCAGACGGGGCGGATGGGGGCGGAGTACGCGCATCCGGGGGCGGCGGTAATGAGCTTTGACACGCCGGACGGCGACGACCAGTGGCGCTTCGGGATGGTGGATTTCATACCCGCGGTGAATGTGCAACAGGGTGTGCAGCTGGGGAGTTTTTATCCGAGGTTTTCGCTGTCGGGGCCGATTGAAAAAGGGAAACTGTGGTTCAGCGAGTCGCTGAGCCTGCAGCACTCGCTGGGCATCGTGACGGGCCTGCCGCCGGGAGCGCCGGATACGCAGACGAGCTATGCGGGCGATTCGTTGACGCGGCTGCTGTGGCTGGTATCGGCGAACCACAGCATTCACGGCGAGTTTTTGTACAACCAGGCGTATGGGACGAATGGCGGGTTGAGCTCGCAGCGGCCGCAGCCGGCGACGGTGAATCAGAATTCGCAGCGGATTTTCGGGTCGTTCCTGGAACAATTGTGGTGGCAGAAGACGCTGTTTCAGCTGGGAATTTCTGTGGATCAGAGCTACGTGAAGACCAGTCCGCAGGGAACAGCGCCGTATATCCAGCTGGTGAACGGCGCGGATGGGAATTGGTGGGAGCGCATTCGCACCACGGGCCACCGCTATCAGGGATTCGCGACGGTGAGCCGGGCGAATCTGGAGTGGCACGGGACGCACACCCTCGCGATCGGGGCGAACCTGTCGAGCGTGGACCTGCAGCAGAATGCGGCGCGGTCGGAGATTCAGGCCCTGGCGCAGGACGGGGTGACGCTGATCCGCAGGTCGCAGTTCACGGGCTCGGGGCAGTACGAAGTGTCGGACACGCTGGCGGGCATGTTTGTGCAAGACAGCTGGACGATCAACAAGCATTTGTTTCTGCAGTCGGGATTGCGGCTGGACCTGGACCGCTACGTAGAGAAAGCACTGCCGCAGCCGCGCGTAACGCTGAACTACATGCCCTTTGGAACTGCGGGCACGGGAACGGCGGATAAGCGCTCGAAATTTTCGGCGGGCTGGGGAATGTATTCGATTCCGTTGAACCTGTCGCAGGTGGGATTGACGATGGACCAGCACGAAGTGGACAGCACCTACGCGCCGAATGGCACGCCGATCGTGAGCGGCGCGGTGAGCGAATTTGTGCTGGGCAGCAACTGGAAGATGCCGTATTTCGCGATTGCGAATGCGAGCTACGAGCAGAGGATCGGTTCGCGCACGCTGATCACACTGGATGCACTGGCGCGCGACGAGCATCACGGGCTGGTCTATCAGACGGTGACGCCGGGACAGATCGGGTCGGAGTTTGTGCTGCAGGCGCAGCGGCGCGACAAGTATCGCGCGTTTACGGCGAGCGCGAAGCACATGTTTGCAAATGGCACGATTCTGTTTGGCGCGTACACGCGGTCGAATTCGAGCACGGACTTTGCGCTCGATCCATACTTCGGGCAATTGTATTTCGTGGCGCAGCAGGCGGCGCAACTGGCGTGGGACGCGCCAAATCGCGTGGTGACCTGGGGCAGCGTGCCGACGCCCATCTGGGGGATGCTGTTCGCGTATTTTTATGAATACCGGAGCGGGTATCCGTTCAACGTGATCAACCAGCAGGAACAACTGATCGGGCCACCGGCGGCACAACGGTTTCCGAACTACAGCAGTTTGACGGTTTCGCTGGAGAAGCCGTTCCGGTTCACGAAGTATATTTTTGCGGTGCGCGTGGCGGCGGTGAATGCGCTGAACCGGCAGAACCCCGACGTGGTGGTGAACAATATCGATGCGCTGGGCGCGACGCCCAATTTTCTGACATTTTCGGGCGGGCAAGGGAGGGCGATCACGGCGCGGCTAAG
>Ga0335077_10008104_pt1 | contig 13029 bp, 12 predicted proteins | sample Lox_Sample_31_FD_207151 | JGI IMG/M metagenome (GOLD analysis project Ga0335077, IMG submission 207151) | Soil microbial communities from Loxahatchee National Wildlife Refuge, Florida, United States - Lox_Sample_3.1 | ecosystem: Environmental > Terrestrial > Soil > Wetlands | place: USA... | reverse complement strand
AATGTAATAGCCAAGGCCGCCGATGGAGAGAAAGAACTCCGCCACCACGGCGCCGATCAGGGCGCGGCCGGCGGCGAGGCGGAATCCGGCCAAGAGATAGGGCATCGACGCCGGCAAGACGATATCAATCAGCATGCGCAGGCGGCCGGAGCGGAACGAGCGGGACACTTCCAGATATTCGCGCGGCACGGCGCGCGCGCCGTCGGCGACGTTCATGGTGATGGCGAAGATCGCGGCGAAGATGATGGTGGCGATACGCGCCCCGCTCGAATAGCCGAACCACAAGGAGAACAGCGGCAGCACGATGATCATCGGCATGGCATTGAAGCCGTTGATGTAGACGCGGATCATCCGGTCGACGGTATTGCTGCGGCCCATCAGCAGGCCGATGGCGGTGCCGGCGACGATCGTGATCGCCAGGCCTTCGGCCACCGCGGCGAGCGTCGAGCCCAGCGCCTGCAGGAACTCCGGATCGGTAATGACGCGCGGGATCGCGAGCAGCACCGTGCTCGGCTTCGCCACATAGGCGGGAGCGATCGCGCGAACCACGATCTCCCAGCCCAGCAGAATCACCGCGCCGGTCAGCAGGCGCGGCACGAAGCTGCCGGCCGGCGCGGCGGCACGCGACGTTGCCGGCACCGCGGGAACCGAGGCCGACGCGACACCGATGCTGGTCTCGGCCATCGGCTACTGTCTCCACCGCGCGAAGTGCTGTTCGATCGCCAAGCCGAGCCGCGTCAAGCCAATGCCGATCAAGCCGATCACCAGGATCGAGGCGAAGACGCCGGCGGTGTCGAAATCCTGCGAGGCGCCCATGATGAGCTGGCCGAGGCCGGTCGCCGACAGGAAGAACTCCGCGGCGATCATGCCGACCAAGGCGCGGCCGATGGCCTGGCGCACGCCCGTCATCATGTAGGGCAAAGTGTAGGGCAGCATCACCTCGCGCCACAGCGACCACTCGCTCGAGCGATAGGATTGCGCCACTTCGATCAGCTCGGGCTTGATGCTGCGCGCGCCCTCGACGGTGTTGTAGAGCACCGGAAAGACCGAGAACAGGAACACCACCAGGACCTTCGGCGCGAAGCCGAAACCCATCAGCGACAGAATGAAGGGGATCAGCGCCACCATCGGCGTGGCGTAGAGGATCATCAGGTAGGGCTCGATGCCGATGCGCAGGATGCGCACGCGCGCGAGCAAGAGGCCGAGCGGCGCGCCGACGACCAGCGACAGGCCGAAGCCCGTAAGGAACAATTCGGAGGAATCGAGGAACTGGGTGATGAATTCGCCGCGCGCGATCAACTGCCAGAGCCGCACCAGCGTTTCGGAGAACGGCACCATGAACGCCGCGCTGGTCGAGCGGCCGGCGATCTCCCAAAGCGCGAGGCCGGCAAATACGCTGAGCCAGACCGGCAGGTGGCGGCGGATAGCGGTTATGAGCACGGATGCGGTCCAATACTTGTACCCGTCACCCTGAGGCGGCCGCGCGTAGCGCGGCCCTCGAAGGGCGACGGCCGGGGCCGATCATCCTTCGAGGCTCGCTTCGCTCGCACCTCAGGATGACGGCTGGAGGACGTGCGTTGCGTCACTTCACCATCGCGTTGGCGTCTTTCCAGACGCTGGTGTCGACCAGATTCTCGTAACTCACCGGCTCCTTGTCGGGCTTGATGGAGCCGATCTTCTTCATCAGCGCGGCGGTCGCTTCCAGCTTGCTGCGCGGCAGGCCGTCATCCTTTACCGCCCAGAAGTCGATCGCCAGGAACGATTTGAGCGCCTCTTTGTTCACGTCTTTGTTGTGGCCGGTGACGGCGGCCGCCTCCGCCACCGCGTCGGCGTTCTTCGGATCCTGCATGAAGTGGGCGGCCGCAATCAGCGCGGCGACCGCGCGCACGACGGCGTCGCGGTTCTTCGCCAGATTATCCTTGCGCACCACCAGCATCAGATAGTGGCTGGTCGGGTTGGTGTTCTTCATCGCCAGCAGGATGTTCAGCTTCTTGCCCTGGTGCGCGATCTCGGCGAGATCGTCGAGATGCAGCACGGCGAACTGGAGCCGTCCGGCGAGCAGCGCCGGGCCCGGGCTCGAGCCAAGCGCGATCTGCTTGACCTGGTCGATCTTTACCTCCTTGCAGCCGGCGGCGAGCATCGAGCGCAGCGCGATCGAGCGGGCGCCGTTGATCGAATCGACGCCGACGTCCTGGCCGGCCATGTCCTTGCAGGTCTTGCCGGCTTCGGTGGTGCCGATCACCCAATCCGGGTTCGGCATGCCGTAGATGCCGACCAGCGGCACGCCGGCATTGGAAATCTGCACGATCACCGGCGGGGTCGGCGACCACGCCATGTCGATGTCGCCGGCGACGACCGCGCGCGCGGCGGCGGTGCCGTTATCGAATGGTTTGATCGTGACGTCGGCGCCGTACTTTTTGAAGAAGCCTTGTTTCTCGGCGACAAAGGCGATGGTGGTCGAATAGATCGGCGGAATGCCCGGGATCGCGAGGACGAGCTTTTTGCCCTCGGCGACGGCCGGGTTGGCGCTCATCAGCAGCGCGGCCAGCAAGCCACCGTTGACCATCAGGCCAAACACTTTGCGGATCATTGCAATCCTCCCTTTTGCTTAAGCGTTTTCCGTCTTTTTTTCTGCGCCCGATCGTGTCCGAAAATAGGTTCCCCGATTTCCGGGATCATGCGTCAGCGCTCGAGTTGGAATTCGGCTTCGCGCGCCTCCCGCATCAGTGTGCCCCACACGCGCTCGCGCAGTTCGGCGAAGCGCGGCTCGCGCAAGGTCGCCCGCGTGCGCGGATGCGGTAGGTCGATGGTGATGGTTTCGTGGATGCTCGACGGCCTGCCCTTGAGCACGATCACGCGATGGCCGAGCAAGACCGCTTCCTCGATCGAATGGGTGACGAAGATCATCGCGGTCGGCCGCTCTTCCCAGATGCGCAGCAATTCGAATTGGAGGATCTCGCGCGTCTGCGCGTCGACCGCGGCGAACGGCTCGTCCATCAACAGTACATTCGGTTCGACCGCGAGCGCGCGCGCCAGCCCGCAACGCTGCTGCATGCCGCCCGACATCTGATAGGGAAACGCGGCCTCGAAACCGCTCAGCCCGACCATCTTGATGAAGTCCGGCACCTTGCGCTCGATCTCCGCTTTCGGTGCGCCGGCCATGCGCAAGCCATAGGCGACATTGTCGAACACCGTCTTCCACGGGAACAGGCCGAAATGCTGGAACACCATGGCGACGCCGGCGATCGGCTCCTCGACGGGCTGGTTGCCGACCCAGATCTCGCCGGCATCGTGCGGCAGCAAGCCGTCAATGCAGCGCAAGAGCGTGGTCTTGCCGCAGCCGGACGGTCCGACCACGGCGACGATCTCGCGTTCGGCCACGTCGAAGTCGATCTTGCGGAACACTTCCAGCGCGCCGTACCGCTTGGCCAATCCCTTGACGCGGATGCGCGGTTCGCCCGTGGCCGCTGGCGGCGCGGCGACGGGACGCACGGCGGATGCCGTCTGCTGGTTTGTCACTCGGCGGCCTGCGTCGCGGGTTTGGCGGGGGTGTTGGCCCAATAATCCGGGGCCTGCTTGGAGCGCGCGAGCGCTTCAGCGGTTTCGAAGCCGGGCGCCATCGAGCCGTCGGTGCCGGCGAGTATTTGGTGGTGCTCGATGTTCAATGTGCGCAGCCAACGCTGCTGGCCCATGGTGATGGCGACGAAATAGCCGATCTCGACCAGCTCCGGCTCGCTGAAATGCTTGTGCAAGCGCGCCCAGAAGGCATCATCGGTCGGCAAATCCCAGGTGATCGCCTCGGCGTAAGCAAGCGCGGCTTTTTGCCGCTCGTCGTAGCGCGACGAGCTCTCGAAATTGATCAGGTCGAAATAGTCATCTTCCTTGAGGCCGGATTTGGCTGCCTTGATCGAGCGCTGATTGCCGCAGAACTCGCACAGCACCGAACGCGAGACGTAAATGCGGCACAGCTCCTTGACCGTGTGATCGGCGACCCCGTTCTTGAACACGTCGCGCCAGGTATTGGCGAACGACCAGAATGTCGCCGGCACATGGGCGCGGATCGCCTGGCTTTCCGGCCGCGGCGTACCTTCGCGCGCGCAGCGCTCGAACTCGGCGATCATGGCGGGGTCTTTGACCGTCGCGGGATCGACATAGCTAATACGCGGTTTCGACATCGACGAGTTCCTCCCAGCAACGACTTTTATGGACGCGCGGCGCGCGCGCTTTTGCTTGGACCGCATGTTGCCGCAACCGCGCGGCCCGGGCAACGTTGCCGGCACGGGTCCGGTAACCAATCTCGATACGCCGTTCGCCCACTTGGCCCGCATGCGTCGACCGCGGCCTGGGCGCGAGGCCCGTCTTTGCGGGCTTTTCGTGGCGCGCAAGACCTCGTTAGCCTCAATCAATCGTTACAGGTTGAAGGAGATTACCGGGCAGTATTGTTAATAGGTCGAAGCGTTACTCTAAAGTTATCGACATGGGACACTGATCGTAAACAATAGTAATTCAGCCGCTCTTCAGCATAGCTGCAATTGGATCGATCTAATTAGCAATTGAATACTTTGTCCCTCTTAGTCTCGTGACGACCGAGTTTCAGGGTCGCGTCAAACGGGACAAAAGCCTTGCGTGCCAGCACCATCGTCATGATCGGGTTCGCCGTCGTGTTCGGCCTGCTCGCCGTGTTCATCGCGCAGGTCTGGCTGAACAACCAGGCGAGCAAACAGGCGAAGCACTTCGACAACACGCCGGCGGTGGCGATGAAGACGATTGTCGTCGCCAAGCAGGCGCTGCGTTTCGGCACCGAGCTCAACGAAGCGGTGCTGAAGGAAATTCCGTGGCCGGAAGCTTCGATGCCGACCGGCGCCTTCAGCAAGATCGGCGACGTGTTGCGCGGCGGACGCCGCGTGGTGCTCACCGCGATCGAGCCGGACGAACCGGTGCTGTCGCTCAAGATCACCGGTCCCGGCCAGCGCGCCACGCTGTCGGCGCTGGTGAAGCCGGGCATGAAGGCGGTGACCATCCGCGTCAATGATGTCGAAGGCGTCGGCGGCTTCGTGCTGCCGGGCGATCGCGTCGATGTCGTGCTGACGCGTCAGCTCGACAAGGGTTCGGCCACCACCGAAGTCGTGTTGCAGAACACGCGCGTGCTGGCGGTCGACCAGTTTGCGGACGATCGCTCAGCCAAGGCGACCGTGGCGAAATCGGTCACGCTCGAGGTCAATACCGTCGAGGCGCAAAAAGTCTGGCTCGCCTCGTCGGTCGGCAATCTGTCGCTGCTGCTGCGCAAGGCCGGCGACACCGCCGAATCGCGCACGCGCAAAATTACGCTCAACGATTTGAGCGGCAACGAGATGATCAGCAAGGACAAGGACGCGACCGCGACGGTGGTGGTGACGCGCGCGTCGGCGAAACAGGAATACACCGTGCCGGTCGAGGGCAGTCGTGGGGATGCGACGACCGGTCAGGCGTTGGGCGCCCGGTGATTTCGGGCATGGGGTCAAACAAGGGCGGGGGAGTGTACCGTGAATAACAAAAGCGAAACGGCCGCGGGCTTTGCCTGGCGGCGCTCCGACAGGACGGCCGGTTGCTGGTTGCGCGATCTGGCGATCGCCTTGGGGGTGGCGCTGATTGCGGCGCTTCTGTTGATGGCGGGCAATGCCTACGCGCAGGATCGCGTCATCCAGATCAGCGGCAGCACGCATACCGCCATGGTGACGGTCACCATCGGCAAGTCGCAGGATGTGCGCACCGAGACCAGCTTCGTCGACGTCATGGTCGGCGATCCGGACGTCGCCGACGTCAACCCGCTGACCGACCACACGCTGTCGATCCTCGGCAAGAAGATCGGCACCACTCGCGTGTCGGTCTATGCCGAGGGCAAGAAGCTGATCGGCATCTTCGACGTTGAGGTGAACTACGACATCAGCCGGCTGACCAACGAGCTCAGGCGCAATTTTCCCGGCTCGCGCCTTCACGCATCGTCGGTCAACGGCCGCATCATGCTGTCGGGCGATGTGACCGACGCCGCCACGCTCGACAAGGCGGTGATCATCGCCAAGCAGTTCAGCCCGGACATCATCAACACGGTGTCGGTGATGTCGCCGCAACAGGTGATGCTGGAAGTGCGGTTCGTCGAACTGTCGCGCACCGCCGGCCGCGAGTTGGGCGTGCAGTGGAACGTGTTCAACAAATACGCGACGGCCAATATCGGCTCGCAGCAGCCCGCCGGCAACCTACCGCTCGCCGCACCGGTCAATTCCAACACCCTCGCACCCGGTGAAGTCGCCGCCGGTGTGCTCTCCGGAGCCTCGCCGTTCGGTTTCGCGATCGGCCGTATCCTCGGCGGCAGCACCACCATCGACGTGGCGCTCAATGCACTCGAGCAGAAGGGTCTCGCCCGCAGTCTGGCCGAGCCCAACCTGGTCGCGCTCTCCGGCGACACCGCGAGCTTCCTTGCCGGCGGCGAATATCCGATCCCCGTGGCCGGCAGCTTCGGCCAAGTGACGGTCGACTATAAGAAATACGGCGTCGGCCTTGCCTTCACGCCGACCGTGCTCAGCCGCGGGCTGATCAACCTCAAGATCGAGCCGGAGGTGAGCCAGATCGACACCACGCACACGATTGCGGTGAGCACCGGCGTCGCCGTGCCGGCTTTGATTGTGCGCCGTGCCTCGACCACCATTGAGTTGCGCGATGGCCAAAGCTTCATGATCGGCGGCCTGCTGCAGACCAACAACCAGAACCAGCTCGATCAACTGCCGTGGCTCGGCAGCGTCCCGGTGCTGGGCACGCTGTTCTCCTCGAAGTCCTATCAGCAGAACCAGACCGATCTCGCCATCATCGTGACGCCGCACCTCGTGCGGCCGACGCGGCCGGGCGATGTCGTGCGCACGCCGGCCGACGACACGGTGCCGCCCAACGACGTGGACTATTTCCTGCTCGGCAAGACCGAGCTCACGCACAAGCAGGCGATGGCGTTCACGCCCGTCACCGCCCGCATTGCTGAAGCCGGCGACCGTCCGTTCACCGGCCACATGCTCGATCTGCCCAAGGGGAACGCCAATGCGGCCATCCAATAATATGCTGCGCGCGCTCGCGCTCGCCACGCTCGTCGCCGCGCTCGCCGGCTGTTCGGAATATCTTGATCGCCGCGACACCATCGCGCTGAGCGGCGGCAATTCGGTCGCGACCAACGAAGTCAGCCAGATGGTCGATCCCTGGCCGCGCGCCAGCGCCGACAAGAACATTGCCTTCAACGGCGCGGTGATGGAAAGCGCGGTCGAGCGCTATCGCACCGGCCGCGTAATCCCGCCGCAAGGCATCGGCACGTCCAACAATTACCAGCAGCAGAACTCGAACCAGAACAACACGACGCCGGTCGGGCCGACGGTCAGCCAGTCCGCGGCGCCGGTGAAATAAGGCCCGATTGAAGCCATGCGTCTCGGCCGCGTTCCCAAGTCCGATTCGAATCGGACCCACGTGGTGGTGCTCACCGCCGACGCGGAGTTCGAGCGTTCGGCGCGCGCCACGTTCGGCGCCAGCAACGCCATCGAGCTGACCGTCGTGCCGGGCCGCGTCGCCGATCAAGGCGACACGCTCGATGCCAGGGGCGCGACCGTGGTGGTGATCGACCTCGACGCCAACAACGACGCCGAAATGCAGGCGCTGGCGCGGCTGATGGCGCGCGTGCACGCATGGCCTCCGGTCGTCGCCGTCACCCAAAGTTTCGACGAGACCGTCGCGCGCACGCTGTTGCAGATGCGCGTCGCCGACTTCCTGGTAAAGCCGGTGGCGGCCATCGATCTGGTACGCGCCTGCGCGCGCGTCTCGCAAAGTCAAGCCAACGCGGCCGCGCCGACCGAGGCGCAGATCTATACCTTCCTGCCGGCGGTCGGCGGCGCTGGGGTCACGACGCTGGCGGTGCAAACGGCGATGATCATGCTCGACAGCGGCGGCCCGCGCGTGAAGCCCTCGACCTGCCTGCTCGATCTGAATTTCCAGAACGGCACCGCGGCCGATTATCTCGATCTCGAACCGCGCCTCAATCTGGCCGAGATCGAGCCGCGGCCGGACCGGCTCGACCGGCAATTGCTCGAGGTGATGTTGTCCTATCACGCCTCCGGCCTCGCCGTGATCGCGGCGCCGAACCGGCCGGCGGAGATGCGCTCGTTCGATCCCGACGTGGTGACGCGCCTGCTCGACCTCGTGTCCGCAAATTTCGACTACGTTGTGTTCGACATGCCGCGCACCTGGTTCTCCTGGACCGACAGCGTGCTGCTCGGCTCGAACAAGTTGTACATCGTCAGCGAAACGACCGTGCCCAGCCTGCGTCACGCCAAGCAATTGGTGGCGGCGATCAAGGAGCGGCTGGGCGAGGGGCCCAATCCGCAAGTCATCGTCAATCGCTTCGAGCAGCGCATGTTCTCCTCGGGTCTGCGCCGCAGCGACCTGGTGCAGACGCTGGGCGACGCCTTTGTGGCGGCGATCCCCAACGACTACGCCCTGGTGCGCGAGGCGATCGACCGCGGCGTGCCGCTCGATGAGGTCAAGAGCGGCAACAAAGTCAGCGCCGCCTTGAAGAAGCTGCTGCTCGACGACGCGGCGAAAAAGCCGCAAGGCGAAGCCAAGGCCGCGCCGCTCGTCAAGATGTTCAAACGTTCCGCCGCGTAAAAAGGGGTCGAGCGATGGCCGGACGTTTTACATTCCGACGCGCCGCCGCACCAGAGCCGCCGGTCAGCGAAACGCCGGCGCCGGAGCCGGCGGCCCCCGCCTGGGCCGCGCTGCCGGAGGTGCCGCCTGAGCAGGCGCCGATGCAGCCGCAGGCGGCCAATCCGCTGCTCAGCGACAAGCTGCTCGATGCCAAGGTGCGCCTGCATCGCCGGCTGATCGAGGAGATCAATCTTTCCGCGCTGGAAAAGCTGCCGGAAGAGGAAACGCGCCGGCACGTCACGCAACTGGTGTCGCAATACGTGCTGGCCGAGCGGCTGGCGCTCAACACGCAGGAACTCTCGGATTTCGTCTCGGAAATCCTCGACGAAATGACCGGCTTGGGACCGCTCGAGCCGCTGCTCAAAGACGAGAGCATCAACGACATCCTGATCAACGGTCATGAATGCGTCTATGTCGAGCGGCGCGGCGTGCTCGAGCCTTTGTCGGTGCGCTTCAAGGACGAGCAGCACCTCTTGCGCATCATCAACAAGATCGTCTCCGGCGTCGGCCGCCGCGTCGACGAATCGCACCCGCTGTGCGACGCGCGCCTGCCGGACGGCTCGCGCGTCAACGTGGCGGTGCGCCCCATCGGCGTCGACGGGCCGCTGGTTTCCATCCGCAAATTCTCCAAGAAGCCGCTCAATCTTTCGAAGCTGGTCGACGTCGGCGCGCTGCGGCCGCCGATGGCCGATTTGCTTGCGGCGGCGGTGAAATCGCGCATCACCACCATCATTTCCGGCGGTACCGGCTCCGGCAAGACGACGATGCTCAACGCGCTCTCCGCCTTCATCTCGGAGAAGGAGCGCCTGATCACCATCGAGGACGCCGCCGAGCTTCAGCTCCAGCAGCCGCATGTCGGCCGCATGGAGACGCGGCCGCCCAATATCGAAGGCAAGGGCGAGATTCGCCAGCGCGAACTGGTCAAGAACGCGCTGCGCATGCGGCCCGACCGCATCATCCTCGGCGAGTGCCGCGGCGAGGAAGCCTTCGACATGTTGCAAGCCATGAACACCGGTCATGAAGGCTCGATGGCCACCATCCACGCCAACACGCCGCGCGATGCCATCTCGCGTCTCGAGCAGATGATCGGCATGGCCGGCCTGCCGATGACGGTGGCCTCGATCCGCAGCCAGATCGCCGGCGCCATCCAGCTCATCGTGCAGTTGCAGCGCCAATCCGACGGCAAACGCAAGGTCACCTCGATTGCGGAGATCACCGGGCTCGAAGGCGACATCATCCAGATGCAGGAGATCTTCAAATTCGTGCGCACCGGCACCGCGCCCGACGGCACCGTGCAGGGCCATTTCCAGGCGACCGGCGTGCGCCCGCGCTTCCTCACGCATCTGATCAACCAGGGCGTCAAGCTGCCTGGAAGTTTCTTCGATCCCTCGCAGCCGCTCTGACGCGCCATGTTCAACTTCGACCCGGTCTATCTGATCTATCTGCTGGTGGGCGCCTCGGCGGCGATGTTCGCGGAAGGCTTCTATCTGCTGTTCTATAACAAGGCGTCCTACCGCAAGAACATCAACCGGCGCCTGCAGGTGATGGATAAAAAACCGGACCGCGAGAGCGTGCTGGTGCAGTTGCGGCGCGAACGCGGGCTGACCAGCGGCGGCGAATACCGGCTGCCGCTCGTCAATCTCAATCAGCTTGTGCTGCAATCCGGCCTGACCATCGGCTTCGGCCGCTTGATCCTGGTCATCGTACTCGCGATGGTCGGGGCGTTCGCCGCCACCATGGTGTTCGAGGGCCGCGTGCTGGACGCGGTCGGCGCCGCGCTGTTCTGCGGGCTGGTGCTGCCGTTCATGGTTTTGAAGTTCCTGCGCGCGCGGCGGCAGAAGAAATTCGCGGCGCAATTTCCCGACGCTATCGACATTATCGTGCGCTCTTTGCGCGCCGGTCATCCGGTGCCAATCGCCATCAACATGGTTGCGCGCGAGTTGTCCGACCCGATCGGCAGCGAATTCGGCACGGTGACCGACGAGATCACCTACGGCGCCGATCTCGAGACGGCGATGCGCAACCTGTATTTCCGCGTCGGCACCGACGACCTGCCGCTGTTCGTCACCGCCGTCGCGATCCAGGGCTCGACCGGCGGCAACCTCGGCGAAATCCTGGAAAACCTGTCGGCGGTGATCCGCCTGCGTTTCAAGATGCGGCGCAAGATCCGCGCGCTGGCGGCGGAAGGCCGCGCCTCGGCGCTCATTCTGTCGTCGCTGCCGATCGGCATGTTCGCGGTGATCAATTTCCTGGTGCCGAGCTTCTACGCCAGCGTCTGGCACGAGGATCTGACCAAGATCGCGCTGTTGCTCGCCGGCTGCTGGATGGGCATCGGCAATGTCCTCATGTATCGCATGGTCAATTTCAGGATTTGACCGATGCACATGATATCCTCGCACTTCGGCGACATTTTCAACGACAACGCCAACATGCTGCTGGCGCTTCTGGTGTTTCTCGCCGCCGGGACCTTGGCATTTTCGGTGATGGCGTTTGCGCGCGTGCGCGGCTCGGTCAAGCGGCGCACCTCGCACATCCTCGATGAAAGCGAGCGCGGCGGCAATGCCAGGCGCTCGCTGCGCTATTCCAGCCTGAAGGCGGTGACGCAGCTTCTCGAATACACCACCAAGCACTACGCGGCGACCAATGACGAAAACATGCAGGTACTGCGCCGGCGCCTGATCCAGGCCGGCGTCTACGATCCGCGCGGCGTCGCGTTTTTCTTCATCGCGCGCACGGCGTTTGCTGTCGGCATCGCCGCCGTCGTCTTCGCGGCGCGGCCGATGCTCGCCTCGCACGGGATGACGTTCTTCTGGCTGATGGTGATCGTCGGCGGCATTGCCGGCTATGTCGGCCCCAGCATGTACATCGACCGGCGCATCAAGAGGCGCAAGGAAGAGCACCGCGCCGGCTTTCCGGATTTCATGGATCTCCTGGTGGTGTGCGCGGATTCCGGCCTGTCGATGGAAGCCTCGCTCGAACGCGTCGGACGCGAGTTGGGCGACAGCTACCCCTCGCTCTCGGCCAACATCCACATGACCAATCTCGAAACGCGCGCCGGCCGCCCGCTCAAGGAAGCGCTGGAGAATTTCGCCGAACGGCTGGCGCTGGAAGAAGCGCACGCGTTCGCCACCCTGATCAACCAGTCGATCGATCTCGGCTCCAGCATTACCGACGCCTTGCGCGTCTACAGCGACGATATGCGGCACAAGCGGCTCTCGCTCGCCGAGGAAAAGGCCTATGCGCTGCCGGCCAAACTGTCGGTGCCGATGATGGTCTGCATCTTTCCGGTGCTGTTCGTGGTGATCCTGCTGCCGGTATTCGTGCGCCTGCACATGAACCACTTCTTCTGATTTGCCGCGCGAAACTAAAGGTGAAGAATTTCTTTACTAAGCTCCCCTAGCTTAACCCTCGTCCCGCTCGCGGGCGGTTCCGGCAGGTCGTGTCATGCGTAGTGGAATTGTCCGGTCTCTCTGTTTGGTGCTGGCCGGCCTGTGGCTGGCGGGCTGCAGCGGCGGCAAGCTGAGCAATCCGTTCGACAGCAAAACGCCGGGTACGGACGCGTTCGCGTCGGCGCCCGCGAACGGCGACGCGCAACAGCCGCTCGGTGTGCCGGCCGGCGAAGGCGGCTTGCTCGGCAGCGACCCCTACGACGCCCTGAACCTCGGTAAAAAACAATATCGCGCCGGAAATTTCGGCGACGCCGAAAAATATTTCCGCCACGCCGCCGAGCTGCATCCGCGCGACGCCGAGGCCTGGCTCGGCCTGGCCGCGTGCTACGACCGCCTACGCCGCTTCGATCTCGCCGACCGGGCCTACGCGCAAGCGATCGGCATCCTCGGCCCGACCGCCGAAATCCTGAACAATCAGGGTTATTCCTACATGCTGCGCGGCGACTACAAGCGCGCGCGCGAGAAGCTCTTGGAAGCGCAGCGCAAGGAGCCCGGCAACAAATACGTGGCCAACAACCTGCAGCTCCTCGACGACAGCTACCGCCAGGGCAAGGCGATTGAATAGGCCTTGCGCCGCCGCGGATTAGCCTTCCACAGCGCCGGTTTTCGACGCGGACGCGACTAACCGTCGCGGGCCGCCTTCAACTTCATTGTCCGGCGCGGTGAACGTGCGAATATTATCAAGCGGCGGGGGTTGATTGAGGGAGGCGACGACCAGCCGCGCCGCCTGCTATCTTAAGTTCGGCCAATCGTTCATTGAATCGATTTCCCGATACAAGGGAAACGACCAACGCCAGGGAGGAAGCCGCAATGTCTGCCCGGATCAGAGAATCGGGGGTGTCGCGCCGCATGTTGCTCAAGGCGGGCGCCG
>Ga0335077_10008103_pt1 | contig 13029 bp, 13 predicted proteins | sample Lox_Sample_31_FD_207151 | JGI IMG/M metagenome (GOLD analysis project Ga0335077, IMG submission 207151) | Soil microbial communities from Loxahatchee National Wildlife Refuge, Florida, United States - Lox_Sample_3.1 | ecosystem: Environmental > Terrestrial > Soil > Wetlands | place: USA... | reverse complement strand
CTCCCGGCTCCCGAAGGGTGGTGGGGTTCGTCGAGGAGCCGCGCTTCTACCCGTACCTCTCCGCCAGGCGCACCCTCGAGCTCCTCGGCGAGCTCGACGGCGCCGGCGGGAAGCGACGGGTCGGTGAACTTCTCGGCCTGGTCGGGCTGACGAAGGCGGCCGGGCAGCGCGTCGGCAGCTACTCGACCGGCATGCGGCAGCGCCTCGGTATCGCCGCCTCGCTGCTCGCGAGCCCGCGCGCGCTCCTGCTCGATGAACCGACGAGCGGTCTGGATCCCGCAGGAGCGCGAGAGATGCGCGGAGTCGTGCGCCGCCTCGCCGACGAGGGCGTCGCCGTTCTCCTGAGCAGCCACGACATGGACGAGGTGGCGGACGTCTGCGACAGCGTCACGATCCTGGCGTCGGGGCGCGTCGTCTGGCACGGCACGATCGAGCGGCTGCGCGCCGAGGCGCCGGCCCCGGAGCACCGGCTCGAGACGAGCGACGACGCGAAGGCGCGCGAGCTGGGCTCGGCGAGCACCGCGCTCGAGGTGCGCGAGGACGCCCGCGGAGGCCTCGTCGTCACGGCCGAGCGTGACGCGCTCGACGCGTTCGTTCTCGCGCTGGCTGCCGAGGGAGTCGCGGTCCGTCGCCTCGACGAGATCGTGAGCTCCTTCGAGTCGATGTTCCTCACGTTGATCGAGGGAGCGGCCGGATGAGCGGACGTTCCGGCGTGTGGGCGGTCTGCCGCTTCGAGGCGGCCAAGCTGCTCGCACAGTGGCCGACCCGGATCCTGCCGCTCGTCTGCATCCTCGGCCCACTCGCTTTCGGCGCGGTCCTGCGGATCCAATCGGCGGTTCCCCAGGACACCCTCTTCGGCGGCTGGGTGCACACCTCGGGCTACGCGATCCCGCTCGTGATCCTGAGCTTCGCGGGCGCCTGGGTCTTTCCCGTCATCGCGGGCATCGGAGGCGGCGACATGTTCGCCGCCGAGGACCGGCTGGGCACCTGGAAGACGCTGCTCACCCGCTCGAGCCGGCGGTCCGAGATCTTCGCGGGGAAGGTGGCGACGGCGTGCGCGTACGTCGTGGGCATGGTGGCGCTTCTCGGCGCCGCGAGCATCCTCGCCGGCGTGCTCGCGACCGGCACACAGCCGCTCGTCGGGCTGTCCGGGCAGATGATCGGGAGCGGTCGTGCGCTCGAGCTGACGGCGGCGAGCTGGGGCGTCTCGCTGCTGCCCGCGCTCGGGTTCGCCGCACTCGCCTTGCTCATCTCGGCCGTGACGAGAAGCAGCGCCGCGGGCATGCTCGGCCCGCTCGTGGTCGCGCTCGTCTTTCAGCTGCTGTCGCTCGTCGGGTCGGGCGATGTCGTCCGCGCGCTGCTCCTCTCGAGCGCGCTCGATGCGTGGCACGGGATGTTCGTCGCGCCTGCCTTCGACCGCCCGATCCTCTGGGCCGCTGTCGTCAGTCTCGCGTCTGCCCTCGTCTTCCTCGCCCCGGCCTGGCTCAGCCTGCGCAACCGCGACATCGCGGGCACCGCGCCGGACGAGCGCCGCTGGCGGCGTCAGATCCGTGTCGTCGTGGTGGCGACCGCAGCGGTCGCGCTGCTCGCTGTCGCGAGCAACTGGGGGCCGACCGGGATCACGGAGGCGCGGCTCGAACGGTCGATCGTGAGGAGCTTCCGCAATCTGACGGTGCTCCAGCAGCGGTATCTCGGCCGACGCGTCACCGCGGGCGCCGGAAGTCAGATGCGGATCCTGCCGAGCTGCCTCCGGCAGGGCGTCTCGACGCCCAGAAAGGGCCCCGGCGACGACTGGCTCTGCACGCTCGACGTGTTCACGGCCTCCCTCGCCCAGGTCACGGTCGACTACGACGTCACCGTGAAGGCGAACGGCTGCTACACGGCCGAGGGCCCGCCGGCGTTCATCGGGCCGCTCACGATTCGCGACCGGCACGGCCGGCCGCACGTCAACCCGCTGTTCCGTTTCGACGGCTGCTTCGAGGCCGGGCCGTGATCGCTTCCGCGGCTCGAGCCGGCTCTCTGCCCGAGCTCAGCCGGCGACCTTGGCGGCGATCGTCCTGAAGGGGACGAAGACGAGCGTCCCGCTCCACCCGCGCTTCGACGACCAGCGACCGTTGAAGTAGTAGAGCAGGCCGGCCTTGTCCAGCCGCGCCTGTTCGATCGTGCGCGTGCGGTGCGCGACGACGGCGGTCTTCCCGGTCTCGAGGTCGATCGCGAAGAGACGGTCGCCCTGGCCGTAGATCGCGATCCCGTCGTGCGCGTCGAACTGCCATACATACCCGCTGACGTTCGGCCAGGTGTGCAGGAGCGCGCCGGTCGTGCGGTCGTAGACCTCGATCGAGTCGGCTCCGCAGCAAGGCTTGGCCGAGGCCAGGACGGCGACGAGCTTGCCCGTCAGCGCGACGCCCTCGGCGGGACAGATCGTCACGCAGGCGGGGTCGGCAGATCCCGCTCCGCCGATCGTCGTCTGGAGGGTCCCGTCGCTCCCGTAGATCGCGACGCTTCCGTCGGTGCGGAGCAGGGCGACGCGGCCTCCGTCCGCCGACGCCGCGACGACCGCACCGCTGCCGCTCGCGAGCTGCCTCGTCGTCGAGCCGGAGCGGCGCCAGAGGGCGCTCTCGGTGACGTTCCCGCTCGCGTCCGTCGTCCACGTGGAGTACCAGACCTGCGATCCGCCGGAGACGAGGCCGCCGATCCAGTCTCCGTGGTAGAGGTCGCCGTCGCCGATGACGTAGCGCTCGGAGGTCGCGAGCTGCCTGTCGTGCCCGGCCCTGGGCATCGACCCGAGGAGCGCGTCGTCGCTCTCCTCGTTGCCGCCGCTGCGCACGATCCAGGCGGAGCTCGAGCCGGTGAGCGCGATGTCGGAGATGCCGATCCCGGTGCTCGTCTCCGGAATCGCGCCGGTCTTGGCGCCGCTGACGGCGGTCTTCCGTCCGGTCGCGAGGTTCCAGCGATAGAGGCGCTGGCCGAGCTGGTCGGACCTGCTGACGGGAACGCCGGCGACGAATGCCGCGTGCGTCCCGTCGAGCGCGATCCGTTCGATCGGGCCCTCCTGGGGAGCGCTGGCCGACTGGCGGGCGGTGAGGTGAATGGTGAGCGTCCGCGAGTGGAGCGTGGCTCGCGCGGGACTCGCCGACGCCGACGCGCAGAGGAGCGTCAGCGCACCGAGCGATCCCGCCAGGAGTGCCGCGGCCGGACGAGTGTGCATCGCACACCTGATGGTACGACGCCGGGAGGCCGCCCTGAACAGGGATTTACCGCCCTTTGCATCTCAATTTACGGCCGGCTGACGTTGCCGCCAGAATCCCGGCATGGCTCTCTATCTGAGCGAGCGGGACGTGGCGGAGCTGCTCTCGCCCTCGGACGCGGTCGAGACGATCGAGGGATGCTTCCGGCGCATGGCCGCAGGCGCGGTCGAGAACCGTCCGCGCTACCGGCTCCGGCTCGAGGCGGGAGCGCTCGCCGTCATGGCCGCCGCCGACCGCGAGCTCGGCTACGCCGGCGCCAAGGTGTACACGGGCTTTCGGGACGGCGCCCGCTTCGCCGTCCTCCTCTTCCGCGCCGACTCGCCGGAGCTCGTCGCTGTGCTCGAGGCGGACAAGCTCGGGCAGCTGCGAACGGGAGCTGCGAGCGCCGTCGCCGCGAAGCACCTCGCGCGGCCGGGCGCGAGCAGCCTCGGCCTGATCGGCTGCGGCTGGCAGGCCGAGTCGCAGCTCGCCTGCATCCGCGCCGTTCTGCCGGACCTCGATCGCGTCGTTGCGTACTGCCGCAACGGCGAGCGGCTGCGCGCCTTCTGTGCCGAGCACGGCGCCGAGCCGGGAGAGAGCCATCGCGAGCCCGCGGCCTGCGAAGTCGTCGTCACGGTCACGAGCTCGCCGGATCCGGTGCTGCGCGGCGACTGGCTCGAGCGGGGCGCGCTCGTCTGCGCCGTCGGGGCGAATGATGGCCGCCGCCGCGAGCTCGACAACGGGGTCCTCGAGCGCGCCGCGTTCGTCTCCTGCGACTCGCTCGAGGATGCGCGGCTCGAGTCGGCGGACCTGATCGAGCCGGTCGATGCGGGCGTCCTCGACTGGCTCGAGGTGCACGAGCTGCAGGAGGTCGTGGCGGGCGAGGTCGCCGGCCGGCAGTCGGACGAGGACGTCGTCCTCTTCAAGTCGAACGGCCTCGCGGCGTGGGACGTCGCGGCCGCGGCGGCGGTCGTGGAGCGGGCGAGAGACGCGGGCGCCGGCCGCGAGTTGTCATAGTCCCGCTGTGCACTCCTCGACCGACCGTGGCCGGTTTGCGGAGCGCGTGCTCCACGGCGTCGACTCGAGCGGCGAGCCCGAGACGGTCGTGCTCTGGATCGAGCGCAAGGAGGGCGGCGTCTGGGCGGTCGGCCGCGCGGTCAATCCGCACCTGCGGGAGGTGCGCCGGCCCCGGCCCGAGGACTACGTCTTCGAGGGCTACGAGATGGTCGACGCGCTCGACGAGGCGAACGCCGCGCTCGAGGACGACCTGACAGTCTCGGAGCAGGACGGCCACGGCGAGCACCTGCGCCCGTTCACGCGCGACGAGCTGCTCAAGCCGCTCGAACGCTGGTTCTTCGGGCGGACGTGAGGCTCACCTTCGGCTACACGCCGTGCCCGAACGACGCCTTCGCGTTCCACGCGCTCGCGCACGGGCTCGTCCCGGCGTCGTTCGAGGTCGAGCCCGTCCTCTGCGACATCGAGGAACTGAACCGGCGCGCGGCCGGCGGCGAGCTCCAGCTGACGAAGCTCAGCTTCGGCGCGGCCGCGTCGGCCGGTGACGGCTACCGGCTGCTGCGGAGCGGCGCCGCGCTCGGGCGCGGCGTCGGGCCGCTCGTGGTCGCGCGAGAGCCGGCGTCGCTCGAGGAGGCCGCGGCCGGCCGGATCGCCGTTCCCGGTCGCGAGACGACCGCGTTTCTGCTGCTGCGTCTCGCCGCGCCTAGGCTCGGCGACGTGGTCGAGCTCCGCTACGACCGCATCCTGCGCGCCGTCGTCGGCGGCGAGGCCGACGCCGGCTTGATCATCCACGAGAGCCGCTTCACCTACGCCGACCACGGCCTCGTCGCGGTGGCGGACCTCGGCGAGTGGTGGGAGGGCGAGACCGGCCTGCCCGTCCCACTCGCGGGGATCTTCGCCCGCACCGACCTCGCGCCCGAGCTCGTGGAGGCGGCGGAGGCGTCCCTCCGCGCGTCGGTCGAGTACGCGTTCGCGCAGCCGGAGGCGAGCCGCGACTACGTCCGCTCGCTCGCGCAGGAGATGTCGGAGGAGGTCTGCGCCGCCCACATCGCGCTCTACGTGAACGAGCACAGCGTCGACATCGGCGACGAGGGGCTCGTCGCGGTCGAGCGGCTGATCGGTCGTGCCGCTGCCGCTGCGTAGACTCGCCGGGGATGCCCAGAGCCGTCGTCCTCTCCGCCGTTCGCACGCCGATCGGCCGCTACGGCGGCGCGCTCTCGGGCGTCCGGCCCGACGATCTCGCGGCGCTCGCGATCCGCGAGGCCGTCGAGCGTGCGGCGGTCCCGCCCGAGGAGATCGAGGACGTCTGGTTCGGCGCCGCCAACCAGGCGGGCGAGGACAACCGGAACGTCGCGCGAATGGCGGCGCTGCTCGCGGGGCTGCCGGAGTCCGTCGCGGGCGTCACGGTCAACCGCCTCTGCGCGTCCGGCCTCGCGGCGATCGCCGGCGCCTGTCATGCGGTAATCGCGGGCGACGGGGACCTGTTCGTCGCGGGCGGCGCCGAGTCGATGAGCCGCGCGCCGTTCGTCACGCCCAAGGCGGAGAACCCGTTCGAGCGCGGCGAGCGTCCCCTCTACGACACGACGCTCGGCTGGCGCTTCGTCAACCCGAGGCTCGAGGAGCTCTTCCCGCCGGAGTCGATGGGCGAGACGGGTGAGAACGTCGCCGAGCGTTGGGGCGTGACGCGCGAGGAGCAGGACGCGTTCGCCCTCCAGTCGCAGCGGCGCTGGGCGGCCGCCGACGCGGCCGGCCGGTTCGCCGACGAGCTCGTCCCCGTCGGCGAGCTCGACCGGGACGAGCATCCGCGTCCTCACAGCACGCTCGAGAAGCTCGCCGAGCTCAAGCCGGCCTTTCGCGCGGGTGGGACGGTGACGGCCGGGAACGCGTCGGGCATCAACGACGGCGCGGCGGCGGTCGTGATCGCATCGGAGGAGAAGGCGCGCGAGCTCGGCGCGGAGCCGCTCGGGACGTTTCTCGGCAGCGCGGTCTCGGGCGTCGACCCGCGCGTGATGGGCATCGGGCCGATCCCCGCCGTACGGAAGCTCCTCGAGCGGACGGGCGTCTCGCTCGGGGACGTCGACCTCGTGGAGCTGAACGAGGCGTTCGCCTCGCAGAGCCTCGTCGTGATCCGCGAGCTCGGCCTCGATCCCGAGCGCGTCAACGTGAACGGCGGCGCGATCGCGCTCGGCCATCCGCTCGGGATGAGCGGCGCGCGCCTCGTCGTCTCGCTCCTGCACGAGCTGCGCCGCCGTGGCGGGCGCTACGGCCTCGCGACGCTCTGCGTCGGCGTCGGGCAGGGTCAGGCGGCGCTGTTCGAGCGTGACTAGCCGACGGGCGGGCGGATGTAGATCACGCCCTCGTGCTGGGTCGGTACGAAGGGCGCGCCGACGCTGAGAACGACGCTCTCGACGTGGTGGAAGAGCTCCTCGCCGCCGTCGGCGACAGGCACGACGATCTCGAGCTCGCCCTGCGGGTCGGCATGGAGCCCCTCTTCGCGGAGCGCGCGAAGCAGCCGGTCACGGTCGGGAATCCGAGCCGCCGTCACGTGAATCGTCGTGCCCATCGTGCTCCCTTCGTCGCTTTCGGATCCGAGATCTACCGCGAGTATGAAGGCAGCAAACGTCGGGATGCAACCGTTATTTTCCGTAGAGATGGCGGTCACGGCAGGACAGGAGTACGGGCTCTTCATCGGCGGCGAGGTCGTCGAGCCCGTCTCGGGCGAGGTGCGCGAGCTCCGCGAGCCGGCCTCGGGCGAGCTGCTCGCGCGCGCGGCGCTCGCCGGCGAGGCGGATGTCGACCGCGCGGTCGAGGCGGCGCGGACGGCGCTCGACGGACCGTGGGGCCGCACGGCGCCGAACGAGCGGGGCCGGCTTCTGAACGCACTCGCCGACGCGATCCAGCAGAACCGCAAGGAGCTCGCGGAGCTCGAGTCGCGCAACGTCGGCAAGGCGATCTCCTCGGTCAAGGCGGAGGTCGCCGGAGCGGTCGAGAACTTCCGCTTCTTCGCCTCGGTCGTCGGCTCGATCTCCGGTCGCTCGAATCCCGTCGGCGGCTCGCTCATGAGCTACACGCTCAAGGAGCCGGTCGGCGTCTGCGCCCAGATCGTCCCCTGGAACTACCCGCTGCTGATGTCGGTCTGGAAGCTCTCGCCGGCGCTCGCCGCCGGCTGCGCGGTCGTCCTCAAGCCCGACCCGCAGACGCCGCTCACCGCGCTCCGCGTCGCGGAGCTCGCTGCGGAGGTCGGCTTCCCGGCGGGCGCGATCAACATCGTCCCCGCCGAAGGACCGACGACCGGTTCGTACCTCGTCGGGCACCCGGGCGTGGACAAGGTCGCCTTCACCGGCTCGACGCGGACGGGGAGCGAAATCATGCGCCTCTGCGCGGAGCCGATCAAGCGGCTCACGCTCGAGCTCGGCGGGAAGAGCCCCAACCTCGTGTTCGCGGACGCGAACCTCGACGACGCGATTCCGAGCTCGGTCTGGTCGATCTACTACGCGGCCGGGCAGAGCTGCGAGGCGCGTTCGCGCGTGCTCGTCGAGGCGTCGATCTACGACGAGTTCGTCTCGCGCTTCGCCGGCGCGGCGAAGGAGCTCAGGGTCGGCGACCCCCTCGACCCGGAAACGCAGGTCGGATCCCTCATCTCGACCGCGCACCGCGACCGGGTGCACGGCTTCGTCGAGCAGGGCCGCGAAGAGGGAGCGGAGGTCGTCGCCGGCGGCGAGCCGGGCGCCGGCGCCGGCGCGTTCTACCCGCCGACCGTGCTCGCCAAGGTGGACAACGCGATGACGGTGGCGCAGGAGGAGATCTTCGGCCCGGTGGTGACGGCGATCCCGTTCGAGGACGAGAAGGACGCGATCCGGATCGCGAACGACGTACGCTACGGCCTCTTCGCGACCGTGTGGACGGGCGACCCCGCGCGCGGCCATCGCGTCGCGCGGGCGATCGAGTCGGGGATGGTCGGGATCAACATGCCGTTCACGGCCTTCCCGGGCATCCCGTTCGGCGGCTACAAGCAGTCGGGCTTCGGCCGCGAGCTCTCGATCGACACGCTCGAGCTTTACCTCGAGACGAAGGGCGTGCTCTTCTCCACGGGCGCGAAGCCCTTCAATCCGTTCGGGCTGTAGCGCGCTGCGAGCCGCCGCGGGTGCGCGGGACGGCGCCCGCGCACCGGCAGCGAGTGGCCTACGGCCAGTACGGTCCGACGCCGAGCGCGGCGGAAGCGACGAGGAGCAAGGCCAGGGCGGCGATGAGCAGCAGGTAGCGACGCACGAGATGTCTCCTTCTGTTCGTTCGGCAAGAGTGCCTAGGCGAGCCGCCATTCTTCGCGAGGCGATCCTTACCCGGCAACGATGCCAGGAAACCACTGTGCCTTGAGTCACGGGCGATTTTCGGGCAGAATCCAATTGTGGCGCGCTCGACGAGAACGCACATCGACGATCCGAGGCTGTTCGGCCAGCGCCTGCGGAGCAGCCGCCTCGCGGCCGGCCTCTCGCAGGGGCAGCTCTCCTTCCCCGGCTGCACGACCGCGTACATCTCCCGGCTCGAGTCGGGCGCGAGGGTCGCCTCGCTGCAGCTCGTGAACGAGCTCGCGGTGCGGCTGAACGTCGCGCCGCAGTGGCTCGCGACGGGCATCGAGCCGCTCGAGGCGGCGAGCCCGGAGATCGTCGACGCGGAGGTCGCGCTCCGCCTCGGCGACCTCGAGGAGGCGCGCCGGCTCTACACGGAGCGGCTGCAGCCGGGAGATCCCGCTCGCGCCGCCGCGCTCGCCGGGCTGGGGCAGATCGCCTTACGCGAGGAGCGGCTCGACGAAGCGGTGGCCCGGCTCGAGGAGGCGCTCGGGGCGCGCAAGGGAGATCCGCTGCTCGATCCGGCGACGGTCGAGGCGCTCGGCCGCGCCTACGCGGCGCAGGGCGAGCTCGAGCTCGCGATCGCGCTCTTCGGGAAGGCGCTCGAGCAGGCCAGGCGAGCCGAGGCCCCCGTCGAGGAGCTGCGCTTCGCCGTGATGCTCGCCAACTGCCAGATCGACAACGGCGCCTTCGGCGAGGCCGAGCGGACGCTCGCCGGATTGATCAACCTCGCTGGTGCCGCGAGCGACCCGCTCGTCGAGGCGCGGGTGTTCTGGTCGCAGTCGCGCCTCCACGTGCTGCGAGGCGAGAGCCAGCTCGCCGCGCGCTACGCGCGCCGGGCACTGGCGATCCTCGAGCGCACCGAGAACGACGCCTACGTCGCGATGGCCTATCACCTGCTCGCCTTCGCGGAGATCGAAGCGGAGAACGGGCAAGAAGCTCTGAACCTGCTGGAGCGCGGTCGAGCGCTGTTCGGGGCCCAGATGACCGAGCGCGATCATGCCAAGTTCGCCCTGGAGGAAGCGCGAGCGCGCTCCCTGCTCGGCGAGAATGCCGCCGCGGCGCGGGCAGCGTCACGGGCACTGGAGCTGATCGACGCGATCGAACCCGGCGATCGCGGCCGCGCGTACGCCTCGCTCGGCGATGTCTTTCTCGCCAGCGGCGACCGGGAGCGGGCGAGGATGACCTACGGCATGGCCGTCGACCTACTGCTCGAGCACGGCAAGCCGTTCGTCACGGCCGTCGGCGTCAAGCTGTCCGACCTGCTCGAGGACGAAGGAGACACGGCAGGCGCGCTCGCCGTCCTGAGGCGGGCGACGGCTGGTGCGCAGACGCCGATCGAGCGGTAATTCGCACTCGCTATTGACGGAAGACACAATCTCGCTATGATTGTCAATAGGGTTCTGCAGGCCCTGCTCGTCAGCCGCAGATCGAAGTAGAGGCTTCAGCAAACCCGCTTCCGAGACGATCCGCCCTCGCTCCGCGGGTCGTCTCGTGCCCGCACAGCTACTTCCGCAGCGAGAGGGCGGCGCCCACAGCGAGCAGCACGATCCCGAGCAGTCGCGGCCAGTGGAGCGCGATCCGCTGCGAGCCGAACAACCCCCAGCGGTCGATCGCCGCGCCCATCGCGAGCTGGCCCGCGATGAGGATGCCGACGGTCGCCGCGACGCCGATCCGCGGGCCCGCGTAGGTGACCGTGAAGACGATCAGCAGGCCCATCACCCCGCCCAGGAGCATCCACCACGGCTGGTGGACGGCGTGGACGAAGCCGCCGAGGCTGCGGTGCGCGAGCGCGAGGATCGCGACGGCGAGGACGCCGGTGAGCGCGGCCGAGAAGCCCAGGGCCTCGAGCACGCCGATGCGCTCGCCGAGCCGCGACATGAGCGCGACCTGGACGGATCCGGCGAGACCGGCAGCCACCGCCAATCCCGTCGCGAGCGCACCTCCCGACACGGCCAAACCATAATCGGGACGTGCCGATGTTCCAGCCCGAGCTGGAGACGCTGCCGCAGCCGGAGCTCGAGCGGCTCCAGCGCGAGCGGCTGCGCGAGCGGTTCGGCGTCGAGCTCGAGGCGCTGCCGGAGCTGCCCTTCCGGGTCAAGTCGGAGCTCCGCGATGCGTACCCGTTCGGACTGCTGCAGGTTCCGCTCGAGGAGTGCGTCCGCATCCACGCCTCCTCGGGCACGCGCGGCAAGGCGACGATCGTCGCGTACACGCGCGGCGACCTCGCGGCCTGGGCGGACTGCTGTGCGCGGGCGATCGCAGGCGCGGGCGGCGGCCCGGGCACCGTCGTCCACGTCGCCTACGGCTACGGCCTCTTCACCGGCGGGCTCGGTCTCCACTACGGCGCGGAGCGGCTCGGGTGCACCGTCGTCCCCGCCTCGGGCGGCAACACGCCGCGGCAGGCGCAGCTGCTCGAGGATCTCGGGGCGGAGATCCTCTGCTGCACGCCGAGCTACGCGCTCGCGATCGCCGACCACGTCTCCGAGCCGGCCCGTCTGCGGCTCCAGGCGGGCTTGTTCGGCGCCGAGCCGTGGAGCGTCGGGCTGCGCGGGGCGGTCGAGCACGCGCTCGACCTGACCGCGCTCGACATCTACGGCCTCTCGGAGGTGATGGGCCCCGGCGTCTCCGCCGAGTGTCTCGAGGGACGCGACGGAGCGCACGTCAACGAGGACCACTTCCTCGTCGAGGTCGTCGACCCGCAGACCGGCGACCCGCTCGCGGACGGGGAGCTCGGCGAGCTCGTCTTCACGACGCTGACGAAGGAGGCGCTGCCGCTGCTGCGGTATCGCACCGGCGATCTCGCCTCGCTCATCCGCGAGCCGTGCCCCTGCGGGCGGACGTTCGCCCGGATGTCGCGCGTCGTCGGCCGCACCGACGACATGCTCATCATCCGCGGCGTCAACGTCTTCCCGAGCGAGATCGAGCGAACGCTGCTCGCGATCCCGGAGCTCGCCCCGCACTACCAGCTCGTCGTCGCGCGGCCCGGCCATCTCGACGAGCTGACCGTGCAGGCGGAGCTGCGCGAGGGCGAGCCCGGCGGTGAGCGCCTGCAGGCCCTCGTCGAGGAGCGCCTCGGGCGCTCGCTCGGCCTCACCGCGACGGTGGAGCTGCATCCGTCCGGAAGCGTCCCGCGCAGCGAGGGGAAGGCGCTCCGCGTCCTCGACCGGCGCTCCGAGGATTAGTCTCCGGCGGCATGCACAGAGTGATCGTCCTCTACGAGAGCGAGCCGGACGCGGAGCAGTACGCCGAGCACGCCGAGCTCTGCGGGCGCGTCCCGGGCTCGGCGTTCCGCCACGGGCGCGTGAGCGGCGCGCCGATGGGCGACCCCGCGCACGCGTACTACGCCGAATGGGAGTTCGCCGACCGCGATGCCTTCGAGCGCGCGATCCGCAGCGAGGAGTTCATGGCAACGGGCAAGGACGCGTACAAGCGCGGCTTCCCGCAGCCGGCGGTCGAGTTCGTCGAGCTCGACTGACTTCCGGATCGGCGGAATCCCCGATGCCGCTGTGCTCCGGCGGCGTCAGCCTGGACGGGACAAGGAGGTGGAGATGGACGAGGAGATGCCGGAGGGCATCCTCGAGCGCAACGCGCACAAGTTCGCGCTCGGCGGCCAGGCGTTCGCAGTGGTCTCGCTCCTGCTGCTCGTGCCGGTCGTGCGCCGGCTGCGGGAGCAACGCCATGCGCGCCAGCACAAGCACTTCCCGCTGCTCGGTCACTAGCGCGGTAGGGTCCGCCGCGTGGCGGAGGTCGAGGTCAGCCGGGAGGGCGCGGTCCAGACGATCACGCTCAACCGGCCGGAGAAGCTGAACGCCTTCACGCGCGAGCTCCATGCGCAGCTCTACGACGCGCTCGAGCAGGCCCGCGATCCAGGCGTGCGGGCGGTCGTCGTGACCGGCGCCGGCCGGGGCTTCTCGGCGGGGCAGGATCTCGGCGCCTTCGGGGAGGCGGGCGACGTCGCGGCGATGCTGCGCGCGACGTATCACCGGAACGTCCTCGCGATCCGCGCGCTCGAAAAGCCGGTGCTCGCCGCCGTCAACGGCGTCTGCGCGGGCGCCGGTCTGTCGCTCGCGTGCGCGTGCGACCTCCGGCTCGCCTCGGAGGCGGCGTTCTTCGTCCCGGGGTTCGTCGGGATCGGGCTGATCCCCGACGCCGGCGGCACGTACTTCGTCCAGCGCCTGCTCGGGACGCCGCGCGCGTTCGAGTGGATGACCTCGAACCGGCGGCTGACCGCCGCCGAGGCGCATGCATGGGGGCTCGTCTCGGAGGTGGTCGGGACGGACGCCTTCGAGGCGCGCGTGGCCGAGCGCGCGGCCGAGCTGGCGGCGGCGCCGACGCGCGCGATCGCACTGACGAAGCGACTCTTCGACGAGGCGGCGACGTCGACGCTGGAGGAGCAGCTCGAGCGCGAGGCGGAGGTTCAGGCGGAGGCGGCGCAGACG
>Ga0335077_10008102_pt1 | contig 13030 bp, 14 predicted proteins | sample Lox_Sample_31_FD_207151 | JGI IMG/M metagenome (GOLD analysis project Ga0335077, IMG submission 207151) | Soil microbial communities from Loxahatchee National Wildlife Refuge, Florida, United States - Lox_Sample_3.1 | ecosystem: Environmental > Terrestrial > Soil > Wetlands | place: USA... | reverse complement strand
GGCATGACTGGGAAACGGGTGCTCGCCTTCCTGATCGCCCGGCCGCTGATTGCGGTGGTGATCGCTGCGGTGGTCGTGGGCGGCATTTTGCTGCTGAAGACCCACAAGCAGACGACGCCCGTCACCCACCGCACGGAGCACGTGGGCCTGACCGACCAGCAGCAGGTGCAGCTCGGGAGCCAGCAGTACGCAAACACGTTGCGGCAAGACCGCGCGCAAATCGTTTCCTCGGGCCCCGAGTATGCGGACGTGCAGCGGGTCGCCAAGCGAATCGAGGCCGTCGCCGCTCGAGACAAGCCCGCGTTCGTCTGGAGGGTGACGCTGCTGCGCAAGAACGAGGCCAACGCCTACTGCCTGCCTGGGGGCAAGATCGTCGTCTACACGGGCATCCTGCCGGTGACTCAAAACGACGCGGGCCTGGCCACCGTGCTGGGACATGAGGTCGCCCATGCGACGGCCGAGCATGCGGCCGAGCGGATCGAGCGCGAGCACCTGACCAAGGTCGCAGCGGCGATCATCGCGGGTGGCGTGGCGGTCACGCCCGCTGGATACCTGCGCGTCACGGCGCTGCTCGGAGCAGCGGACGAGCTTCCGTTCAGCCGCTCTCAGGAGTCCGAGGCCGACCACATCGGGCTGGTCTACATGGCCAGGGCCGGGTACGACCCGCGTCAGGCGCTGGCCTTTTGGAAGCGCATGCTGCGCGCGTCTCAGGGCACGGAACCGCCCGAGTTCCTCAGCGACCACCCCAGCGACGCGCACCGGGTCGAGCGAGTCCAGGGATGGTTGCCCGAGGCCGAACGCGCATACAAGCCGGCTCAGCCGAGCTAGACGGCTCGATCCGCTAGCCCGCCGCGGATAGCTGCGGACTGAACTGGTTCTTGCCGTTGGGGTAGTGCTGGAGGTAGTCCTGGTCCTCGGCCTCAGCCTCCCAGAAGGGGGCTGCCTCGCTGATCTTGGTAACGACTTTGCCAGGCCAGAGGCCCGAGGCGTCGGCATCGGCGATCGTCCGTTCGGCCACCTGGCGCTGCTCGTTGCTCGTATAGAAGATCTCGGACCGGTAGTCCGAACCGACGACCCCTTCGCCAAGGTCGGGCCGGTGGATCTGGAAGAAGAACTCGAGGATGTCCCGATAGGTCGTCCGCGTCGGATCGAAGATGACCTCGACCGCCTCGGCGTCACCGGGATGGTTCTCGGCGTCGGGGTTGTCGTTCCCTCCGCCTGTGTAGCCGACGCGGGTGGAGATCACTCCGTCGCGGTGGCGCAGCAGTTGCTGCGCGGGCCAGAAACAGCCCCCGGCGAGGATCGCGGTCTCGGTGTTCTCGCTCATCGCGGTCCTTCCTCCGATTTGCGTTGACGATTCGCCCGGTATTCCCGCTACCCCAGCCCGTACGCCTTGACTTGCTTCGCCGTGTCGACGTAGTGGCGCATGCGGGTGATCTTGCCCTCGTCGTTGAGCGAGTACAGATGCAGCTCCTCATCGGTGACGGTGCCGCCGTCGGACATCGCGATTGAGATCTGCACCTCAACGACCACCTGACGATCACTGGCCAGCATGTCGAGCACCTGGAAGTCCTGGATCTCCATCGTCGCCACATAGCCGAAGAACTCGGCGACGCCCTCGCGGCCGTGTCGAGGCGTCATCGGTGGAATGCCCGCCTGCTGACCGTGGTTGTCGAGCCATGACTCCCACGCGCAGTCGTCTGCGATCTGGCCGAGTATGAACTCGATGTCGCCGCGCCCGAACGCTTCATAGATGCCGCCGACGACGGCAAGATTGGCGGCGGCGCGGCTCTCTGTGGTACTCATGGCAGTCCCCTCTTGGCGCGGTGTCGGAAGCAACCCTAGATCGGGCGCGGCAGCGGGATCAAGCGTCAGACGGGTTCCGGATCGCCAGGATCCGACGTAGGCCCGCTAGGCGACCGCCGCCGCGATCTTGCTGGCAGTCGCGAGTAACAACTCCTCGCGGTTCCACGGTCCGACTAGCTGCAAACTTGCGGGCAGGCGGGCGTGTGTGACAGGAATCGGCTGCGCGGTGCACGGAACCCCGGCCGCGTTGAACAGTGACGCGTGCTTGGAGAGTTCGATCAGGAGCGGCATCAGATCACCGGTGAGCGCATCGAGCCGCGGCGGGAAGATCGGCATCGTCGGCAGCGCGAGCAGTTCGACCTGCTCAAACACGCCGTTCAGGCTGGAGCGCCACAGGTCCCGTTGGCGCACGGCCTCCGCCAGCTGCGGGCGGAACGTCTCGGACATCGCGACGGTGTTGGCGATGTCCTCGCCGACTCCGTCAGGATGCTGATCGACCAGCTCATGATCTGCGTCCCACAGCTCCGCGAAGTAGATCCCGGCGAAGGCGAACGAGCCCACATCCCATGCGGTGAGCTCCATCTCGACGATCTCGAGCTCGCTCGCGAGTAGCGCACGATCGACCGCGCTCTCGATCTCAGGCAGCCCGCTGGTGCGCACACGCCCGATTCGCTGTGCTGGCGACGCCGCCACCCTGAATCCGGGCTCCAGCAACTCCATCCCGAGCACCAGGCCGGCGATCGAGGTCGCGATCGGCCCGATCGTGTCCAGGCTTGGCGCGAGTGGCCAAACCCCATCCAGCGAGACGCGCCCGTGCGTCGTCTTTAGGCCGCAAACGCCGCAGCACGCGGCCGGAATCCGCACTGAGCCGCCGGTGTCCGAGCCAAGTGCGACGTCGGCGTCGGCATCTGCAACAGCCACCGCCGATCCGCTCGACGACCCTCCCGGGATCAAGCTGGGATCGAGCGGGTTGCGTGGAGTGCCGAACCAAGGATTCGTTCCGAGCGGCAGCATCGCCAGCTCGTGCAAGTTGGTCTTCCCGACCACGCGCGCGCCGGCTCCTCGACAACCGGCCAGGCACGTGGCGTCCCGTTCCGCAGGCTGGGCCGCATCGGCGACCGCACGCGAGCCCGCCGTCGTCGGAACTCCGGCAACGTCGATGATGTCCTTCACCGCCACCGTTGGCCCGGTGCCCTCCGACTCAAGACGCGTGATGAACGTCGACACGATCGTGTGCGTGGCCTGCCGAAAGGTCCATCTGGTTAGGTAGAGAACCTACCAAGCCAGTCTAGACCCGCGGTCAAGCTCGGCATTGGCGCGGCGATCCATCGCGCGAGCGGCGACGATCAGCGCGAGAGACAGGCGTCCTGAAGGAACCCGGAGTGGTACCTTCGTCGATCTCGACAACGACGCCCTGGAAGACCTCGGCGGCGTCTTCGGCGTCATCGGCGGGGACATCCAGAAGCGTCCGCAGGCGTGATTCGAGCCGGAGGAACCCTGGTGAGCATCGCCGGCCCGCCCGAGGCGCGGCCCGCCGACGGCTTGGCGCTCGACTTCGTTGTCCTACCCGACCGTGCCCAACTGGGTGAGATCGTCCAGCGGGTGCGGGACGGACGACCGCGGAACGATCTCGGCAACGTCGCGACCCTCGACGATGCCGGTGCAGCCGTCAACCCGACCGAGCAGATCAGCGGGCACGCGATATCCGCGTTCGTCCGTGAACATCCAAAAGAGACAAAAAGCGAGGAGACGATTCCATGAAAGCAATCGTGGTAACGGACGAGGCCGCGGGAACGGCGGGAATGACGCTAGTGGAGCGGCCCGAGCCGCCGGCAGCGATAAACGACGTCATCGTTCAGATTCATGCGTCGGGGTTCGTCCCCACCGAGATGGGCTGGCCCTCGACCTGGACCGATCGCCGCGGCCGTGACCGAACACCGTCGATTCCCGGGCACGAGTTGGCCGGAGTGGTCGCCGCCCTCGGCTACGGCACGACGGGGGTGTCGGTGGGACAGCGGGTGTTCGGCCTCGCGGACTGGCATCGCGACGGCACGCTGGCGGAGTACGTCGCGATCGAAGCACGCAACCTCGCGCCGCTGCCGGGTGACGTCGACTTCACCGCGGGAGCGAGCCTGCCAATCTCGGGCCTGACCGCGTGGCAGGGACTTTTCGACCACGGCCGCCTTCGGGCGGGGCAGAGCGTCCTCGCGCACGGCGCGGCCGGTGCAGTCGGGACGATGGTGACGCAACTGGCACGTGAGGCCGGCGCCTACGTCATCGGCACGGGGCGCGCCGCCGACCGCCAGAAGGCGCTCGACTTCGGCGCGCAGGAGTTCGTCGATCTCGAGAACGACGCCCTGGAAGACCTCGGCAGCGTTGACCTGGTCTTCGACGTCATCGGCGGAGAAATCCAGAAGCGATCCGCAGCCCTGATCCGGGCCGGAGGAAGCCTGGTGACCATCGTGGGGCCAGCCGAGGCGCGGCCCGCCAACGGCCTGGCAGTCGACTTCGTCGTCGAGTCCGATCGCGCCCAACTGAGTGAGATCGTCCAGCGTGTGCGGGACGGACGGCTGCGGACCAACATCGGCAACGTCGCGACGCTCGACGACGCTGTCTCCGCCCTCAACCCGACCGAGCGACTGAACGGGAAGACGATCATCCGCATTCGTCCATAGGGACCCGGCGACGCCAAGCCGGTCGCGACCGCCGGCGCTGGTCGGATTACATGCCCTCCGTGATGTAGCGTGGGGTTATGCCGGCGCGGTGGGATGATGACAACCGGGGCCAAGGGATTGGGGACGCCGCGCAGCTGATCGCCGGCGCCAGCGAGCTGCTTGCAGCGTTCAGGCAGCCGACCTGGGTCGCTGAGCAGCCCGAGCTTCACCTCCTGCCGCACGTCGAGGAGTGGTGTCAGCGGGACCCGAGGCTGGTGCTGACCGGCGCCCACACCGACGACACGGGCGCCTACGTCCTCGACTTCGAGTGGCGGGCTTCGACCCGCAGCGTGGGGCACGCGAGGGCAGCCGTGTTCTCGCTCGTAGGGTCCTTCGCAGAGAGTGCGACATACGTCCGCCAGCGTCGCGTCGCAGGCAATGGGGATGGCCGAGCGGTGAAACTGCAGTTCGAGGTCGGGACGGGCGAGTTGGCTCCCGACGCGAGCTTCGAGCCCCACGGCCACGTGGTCCTGATCAACCTGGCCGGCGTGCTCTAGGCGAAGCGACCGCCTTCCCCGACCACGTTCAGGGCTTCCGGTGCATCCGGTAGTGCAACACCATGAACGGAAAGCCGAAGACCCAGAACGCGTGCTCCGCGCGCAGTTGGTCGTCGTCCAGGTACACGTCGAGTTGCTCGGCGAAGCCCTCCACAGCGGCCGTCGTCAGCTCCCGGGTCTCAGGATCGATGTACGTGAGGTAATGGCCGGGGTGCTTCAGCTCGCCGCGGCTGGTCAGGATCAGCCCGCCGCCCGGTCGCGCCCTCGGCGCGAGCGTCGCGGTGAAACTCGCCTGCGGAAGCGGGAAGCCGACGCTGACGTAACCGCGCTCCTGATGGCGATACGTCGTGTAGATACCGACGTAGATGGGTTCGTCGTTGTCGGTGAACGACCGGATCCAGCCGCGCACCGCCACCACGTCGTTGTCAGGAGCGGTGATCGTGTCGATACGGCTGCGGATGCCGCGCTGGGTTTCGCGTTGGTTCATCGGCACGCTCGCCTGGCCCAACGGTCTTGCGAGCAGGTTGCGGTACAGCAGGTAGCCGGGACGTACCCACAGTCGCCATTCGGGCACGATGTCGAGCGTGAACCGGGTCGTGTGCTCGTAGAACTCGCGTACCAGCGGATCAACGTGCGCAGGATCGAACTCCGGGCCGGCCAGCGAGTCCAGCGACGCCACGATCCCGACATCGGCCGCGTCCGCGGTGTAGGTGCCGCCGAGCACATCGGCGAGTGCTCTGACGTAGCCCGTGCCGACGTACCGACTGCGCGACTCCAACGGCACGACGAACGGCAGGTCCTCGGCTTGGACCCGTTCCGCGAGCATGCTGACCTGCGGGTCGCGGAACACCAGCGCGGACAGCACCCGGAAGGCCACGACGCTCGTCGCTGCCACCACCGCCGGTTCCGCGGCTCGGTCGCGCCGGCCGAACGCGCCGCCCACCGCGGCACCGAGGACCGGACCGAGCGCCACCTTCTGCGGCCGCAGGCCGAGCCCCCCGGCCACGGCGCCGCTCACGGTCCCAACCGCCAGCGGTCCTGCCCCGGTCAGCCGTCCGCCGGCCCAGCCGGCTGACGCGGCCAGGGCGCCGCTGGCGAGGATGCGCGACCACAGTTCGGGGATCTGGCCGGGCCGCTGGCGTGCCCGCGCCACGGCTTCCGCGGCTCCCAGGAAAGCGGCCCCGGCTGCCGCGCCGCGCGCCGCGCTGCGCCCGCCGCGGTGCCCTGTCAGGGCGGCGCCCGCCACCGCGCCGAGCATGCTCGCGCTCAGAACCTGCTGCGTACGAGTCGGCCCTGTCCGGGCTCCGGCACCTCGCTCAGTCGCCACGGTCGTAACCTAACGGCCACGCGGAGATGGCCGTCGGAAAACCAGTCGGCGTCCGCGCTTACGCGGCTATCCCCCCGGCGGACGCCTGATGCGGTTACGCCACGCTCGGCCTGAGGTCGCGCGCATCGCGGAGCACCCGTCGGACCTTCGCAGCGATTCCGAGCGTATTGATGACCAGGCCCCCCGGCGTCACGCGGATGTCGGTCTGCCCCGAATGACGGATGATCCTGACCTGCGCTCTGACCATGGAGCTCGAGGAAACAAGGATGAGCTCGGGACGGTCGGGGCGTGGCGAACCGACCAGCGGCACGAGGGGCATCCGCATCCCGGGCACCACGTCGTAGCGAGCGTCCAGGCCGGCACGCAATGCGTCGATGACCTCCTCGCTGGTGACATCGTGCCTGCGAACTGTGATGGTGGACATGCGGCTCCTGTCGTTGCGTTGAGGTGTGGCTCGCGGCGGTGGATCCTGCCGGGCGATGGCTCATCCGTCCCTGGCCTGAATCGTCCAATGCCCCCCAACGACGCCGCCCATTACCGCTTAGAGATAACTCACGAACAGCACGATTACAAGCACACCAGTCAGAGGTACAACAACATCGGCTACGCGCCGCACGACTCCCGTGGCGAGGACGCTTGCGGCGACCGCGGGTACGGGAGCCGCGCCTCAGCTTTAAGCCTTTGCTCTGTCCGCCGGGCCGTGTTAGCGTCGGGGCGACCGAACAAAGGGGGACCGCATGACGACCGTGCTCTGCCATTGCCGAGTTGCTGACTACGACACGTGGCGAAGCGGATACGACTACGCGCTCCAGGTCACGCCCGGCGTTCGCAGCTTTCGTGCCTGGCGCGCGCAGGACGATCCAAGCCTCGTGATGGTCGAGGAGACTTTCGACACGCGCGAGCAGGCGCAGGCGGCGTGGACGGCGGCCGAGACACTGGCGGCAATGGAGGCGGACGGCATCGACATGTCGTCGCTATGGGTGGAGTACTTCGACGAGGTCGACGCGGGCGAGCCGGCTCACGAGTAGCAGCCGCGCTACGCGACTCGGGGGATGGGACGGACTCGCCATCCCCCGAGAGCGTCGTTGCTCCGCGCTACGACGTCGACGCCGCTGGGACGCAGATCGCGTAGACGGTGAACGGCCCAGAGCCCGAGGGGGATGCGAAGACCTCCACGGTCCAGCCGGTGGCACCGGATGGGTAGGAGTCGTTCACGATTTGTTCGTCCTCGTTGCCGAGCCTGGCACCCCCGCCGACAACGGTGAGCCCGGGGTCGCAGGTGGCGGTCGCGGTGACGCCCGACCCCGCTACCGCGGTGCCCGTCGCGGTGACCGTCTTGACCCTTGCGACGCTCGCCGAATCGGCAACCGCTGCGGATGGGACCTTGCCAAGGGTCGCGATATTGATGTTCGCACCGGTCAGGGACCCCGGAGCCACCTGAGTGCCCGTGACCGCCTTGGCGGCGATCTTGCTTCGCGTCACGGCGCCGGCGGCGATCTTGCGCGAGGTGACCGCATTGGACTTGAGCTGTAGCGCGCCAACGCTGTTGGCCGGCAACGTGGTCGACGCGTACGCGCCCGCCGACAGCGCCACAAAGAGCGCGACGAAAGAGATGATGTTGGCGAAAGTGAGCCGCTTGCGCATAGCTCCTCCCTCGGTAGATGGTTACAACTAGCGTGGGCCCTTGCCGAATCGTCGCTGTGTTTTCCGGGCCGGTCCACTCCCCCATGGGGTCGAAAAGGACACCCAGACCCTGCGTGGAGCTCAGAAGAACGCGTGGATGAGCCCGAACTCGCTCTCGGAGCCGTTGGCGATGGTGCCGGCCGCCACGATCCCGCCGTGAGGGTCGACGGCGACGGCATGCCCGAAGTCGCCGGCGCCGTGAAAGTCAGTGGTCAGTGACGCGTCAAGGGTGCCATCGGGGCGGTAGCGAACGAGTGCCATGTCGGTGACCGTGGAGCTGCTCGTGGTGCCGACGACGACGATGCCGCCACTTGAGTCGAGGACGAGGTCGTCACCGAAATCGTCGCCTCCGCTGAGGTCGGTGTCGGCCACGCCGAAATCGCCAAAGCCGAGGTTCAGGCGGCCGTTGGCGCCGTAGCTGGCGACGAATGGGTCGAGGTTCGTGTGCGGGCCGAGCCGAGTGCCGGCGATGAGGATCGTGCCACCCGAGGTGATCGCGACGCCGTTGGCGACGTCGTCGAAGCCGAGGTCGCTGACCACGGTGCCGGTTCCGCCGAAGGTCAGGTCGGGCGAGCCATTGGGCAGGTACCGCGCGAGCCCGATGTTCTCGCCGCTGACGCCCACCGCAACGATCTTGCCGTCCGAGTCGATGGCGACCCCGTTGGCGGTGTCCTGTTCGCTGCCGAGGTCGGTGGTGACGATGCCGTCGCCGCCGAAGCTGTGGTCGAGTGTGCCGTCGGGGTTGTAACGCACGAGCGCGAAGTCGAAGTTGACGGGGCTGGTCTGGGCGTACCCGGCTGCGACGATCTTGCCGTCCGACTGAACCGCCACTGCGTTTGCCCCGTCCCCGCGGCCCGCGATGTCAGTCCTCACGAAGCCGCCGGCCGGGAAGGCCGGGTTCGGCTGACCGTCGGCGGTGTACCGGGTCACTCCGAAGTCGGTGTTGGTGAGCCCGGCCGCGTCGGTGCGGCCGACAGCGACGAACCCCCCGTCGCGGTCATCGGCGGCGTCCATTGCCTCGTCATCTGAGCCGCCAAGGGCGGTCGTGGCGATCCCGCCCGTGCCGAAGCCCGGGTCGAGGTTACCCGTGGCGTCGTAACCGGCGGCGCCGAACTGGAAGTGGAAGTTGACGCCGACGTCCCGTCTGCCGACGACGATGATCCGGCCGTCCGGCCTGACCAGGACGGCTCTGGCGTCACCGCCGCCGGGCGTCGAGACGCGGCCGCCGAGACCGAAGCTGGTGTCGAGGCCGTTCGGCGTGGCGACGTTCGCGCAGTGGATGGCGACGTTGACAACGTTCGCGTTGACCACTCCGGTGCCGTCCACCACGTTGCACACCTGGTCGGGGTTGGTCGGCTGCGCCTGGATGCGCACGTCATACGGCGAACCGGCCGGGAAGGTGCCCGGGAACGTGAAAGAGCCGTCGCCGGTCACATCCACCTGGGTGCCCTGGTCGACGAGCGTCAGGCCGCTGCCCGCGAGCCCGTCGACGACGCCGCCGACCGTGAAGGCGGGCGCAGATCCACCGGCGGGCGCAGGAGGCTGGTCGTCGTCGAAGATCGTGACCGTCGCGTGCCGCGGCGTGCCCAGCGTCGCGCACCGCGGATGTGACAGCGACACGGTGAATTGCTCGGGTGACTCGACTGTCCCGTCCTCGCGGATCGGGATTTCCACGAGGCGAGGAGAGGTCTCGTGTGCCGCGAAGGTGACGCGCGTCGCGGTGGACGTGAAGTCGCTACCCGCTTGCGCCGAACCACCGCTCGTGCGCACGGTGACGCTGGCCGAGCCGCGTGACCCGCCTGTCCGCGTGACGAGTATGAACGCGCTGCGGCCGGCCTCCGTAACGCCAAACGCAGCGTCGCTGAGCTCGAGCGCGCCGGCGTGAGCGCGGTGTCCGGCCGGGCAGCGCGCGGTGGGCGCCGGCCTGAGCGCCGGTTCCTTGAAGCGGGGCGCGCCGCGCCGCTCGAGACCGCGTGTCGTGATGAGTCCCTGCCGCAGATGCTGCGGGTCCTGGATGAAGGCCTGCGCGCCCGACTCGCCACCGCGTTCGTCGACCGCCTCGGCCTCGAGACTGACGTGGACGGCGAACAGCTCCCCCGGGCGGACGGCGTCCAACGGGACCTTGATGACGCGCAGTCCGTTGAGAAACATCGCCCCGGACGAGCCCGTCTTCGAGTCATCGGCGTCGCCGTCGACATCGAACTGCTTCTGCCCCCACAGCGGAGTGGGCGAGTCCGCCGACGTCGCGGCCCCCGGTCGCCAGGCGTGCTGACGCCCTTCAAGATAGGCGACTCCACCGGTGTCGAAGAAGTCGCCACCAGCCGATGCGGCGTACGCGCGGGCGTGGACTCGCACGACTGTCCGAACCGGCTCGCAGACGGCCTGCAGCAGGCACTGGGTGAGCCCCACGCCGTTGTCCCCGTCGACTGTCTGGAGCAACACGTCGGACAGGGTGATCCGGAGCGACGCGTCGCTCCCGCGCTTGACGTAAGCCTGGTACTCGTCGAGGTGGGTAACCGCGCCGGACGGCGCGCCTGGCCGGAACGGATTGGGAGTCGGCGCCTGCGCCAGCACCGAGTACTGGGCACCGTCGGCGCTCGAGAAGAGACTCCCGAACGCCCTGTCCCGGGGCAGGAAATACCAGTAAGGCGCGTGCAGCGGGAGGTTGAACACCAGGCGCCCGACGTCGACCGACTCCTGAAGCTTGCCGCCCGCCTGTGCACCGCTCCCCGCCTGCACCGCACCGGCGCCCTCTTGGATCTGGCTCACCGACCAGAACCGCACCGGATCACCTGACCGGCCCGGCGCGGCCGCCGCCGGCGAGACGAACACGAGCGTCGTGCCGACGGCCGCCAGCGCGACGGCCACCAGGACACGGGCCGACCGACGCCTCTTCACCTCGTACGCAAGCATCTTCTGCCCCCTCGGTCTGCTTGTCCCGACACGACGTGGTGGCGCAGGCTAAGGCCCCGACCACGCCTCGTCGTCGGTAGATGTACGGATATCGCTACGGACTTGGCGTCACGCAAACGGCGGGTAGATGCCGTCCTCCTCCATGAGGCGCGCGTCGGCGCCGCCGATCGTGGGGCCGGTCACAATCAGCCGGTGCTGAGCTTGATCGAGCCCGGTCGAGGCGACTGAGAACTGAATCGTGTTGGACGTGCCGTCGGAGCCGGAGGCCGCTGAAGCCGGCCCGGCCACCCCGATCAGACCGACGAGTGCGACGACCAGGCCGAGCGCGGCGCGGCGGATGAAGTACATGTTGCCCCCTTCGTCTTGTGCGCGAGTGCCGTGTTTCGCGCGGGTGTTGCTGTGGGGTACGGACGACGAACCAAGACGGTTCGTGCCGTGTGTCAGGTCGTCTTGATCAGGCCGCCGTCGATCACGTAGTTGGCGCCGGTGACGTTGGCCGTGCGATCGGAGGCGAGCAGCGTGACGAGCGTCGCGACCTCCTCGGGCGTGGTGAACCGGCCGGTCGCGATCCCGGCCGCCGCGGAGGCGCGAATCGCGTCAGCGTCGACCCCGGTGGCGTCCGCGAATATCGCTGCGACGCCGTGCTCGCCGAGCCACAGGTCGGTGCTCACCTGCCCCGGGGAAACGCAGTTCACGCGGATCCCCTTCGGCCCAAATTCCTGCGAGAGGGATTTGCTCAGGTTTACGACGGCTGCCTTGGCCGCGCCGTAGTCGATCGTGGCGGCGTCGGGCTGGAAGAAAGCGTTGACCGATGCAACGTTGACGATCGATCCGGAACCCTGCTCGAGCATCGGTGCCAGGGCGGCCCGCGTGGCACGAAGGCCCGTGAAGAAGTTCATGTTCAATGCCCACTCGAACTCCTCGTCGCTCGTGGGGAGGAAGCCGTCGACTCTGATCCGGACCGCTCCGACGTTGTTGACGAGAACGTCGAGTCGGCCATGCTCGTCGATCGCGCGCTGCACCAGCCTGGCCGGCCCGTCGGGCGCCATCAGGTCCACGGCCATTGCGGTGACTCGCTCCAGGCCGTCGAGGTTCTCCGTCGACCGCGAGCCGGCCACGACCAGAGCGCCTTCGGCGAGGAGCGCTTTGGTGATGGCCAGTCCGATGCCCTTGTTCGCGCCGGTTACCACGGCAACCTTGTCGGTGAGCGAAAGGTCCATGTGTCCGCGCTCCTATGCGTTGTCGACGAGTTGAGCGATCTCCACGAACTCGATCGTGGGTTCGACGCCGTACAGGCCGGCCACTCGCTGGCGCATCTCCGCTGAGAAGAAGCTCTTCGCAGCGTCCTCCGATTCCCAGACGTAGAAATTCATCGCCCGCTGTCGAGCGTCGTCGACGGTGAAGGCCTTGGACCTCAGTCCAGGCATGCCCTCGAACGTGCCGCGGGCGTTCTCCGCGATCGAGACCACACGGGCGCGATCGAAGTCCTGGTCGTACTGGAACGTGACGCTTACCCCGATCACCGGTATCTCCCTAGGTCGATGGCCTTCGGGCGTCAGCCTACAGCGATCACGCGGGCGTGATCCAGAAGGCGATGACCGCGTATTGGAGGGCCGCCGCGGCGATCACGAGCACGTGGAACACCTCGTGATACCCGAACACGGCCGGCGCCGGGTCCGGGCGCTTGGTGGCATAGATCACGGCTCCCAAGGTGTAGAGAACGCCGCCCAGGCCGACCAGCGTCAACGCCAGGAGCCCGATGCTCGCCCCGAGCTGCGGCACCGCAGCCACCGCGATCCAGCCAAGGACGACGTAGAGCGCGGCACGCAACCACGCCGGCGCGCCTCTCCAGACCAGGTTGAACACGACTCCCAGCAACGCCCCGACCCACACGCCGACGAGGATCGCAACCGACAGAGGGCCGTGGAGCGCAAGCACAGCGAACGGCGTATAGCTGCCCGCGATCAGCACGAAGATCATCGAGTGGTCCAGCCGGCGCATCCAGTCGCGCCGGGTCACCGTGCTCCAGTTGATCCGGTGATACAGCGCGCTCACGCCGAACAGCGCCACCAGGCTGACGGCATAGATGG
>Ga0335077_10008101_pt1 | contig 13030 bp, 12 predicted proteins | sample Lox_Sample_31_FD_207151 | JGI IMG/M metagenome (GOLD analysis project Ga0335077, IMG submission 207151) | Soil microbial communities from Loxahatchee National Wildlife Refuge, Florida, United States - Lox_Sample_3.1 | ecosystem: Environmental > Terrestrial > Soil > Wetlands | place: USA... | reverse complement strand
CCTCTCCGCTCTTCATCACCCGATCCGTCCCGGGGCGGATCCCGGAGAAGGCACGCTTCAGTTTTGGCGCGCCGATCGAAGTATGCGCATCACCAAAGGGTTTGATCATGCCGGCGAGGATCTCGAACAGTTGGCTGGGGGTCGTCTGGGGTGTGACCTTCGGCCGATTCTCCGCAACCACCTTGTCCCAGTCCGTTCCCTTCAACTCGAAGGAAATGTAGTTCTCCGCCCAGGTGCGCGCGAACACCTCGAAATTGGACCCCGGCGTGTCCGCGGGAGGCCGGTCGCAGGTCTTGGGTCGTTCCGCCAGCCGGTCGATGCGGATGTCGGATGCCGCGCCCTCGTGGTGCAAGCTCTTGTGCTCGTCGCTATCGCCGCTGCGAATGAACAGGACGTCGCCGTCCCGCGTGCGAAAGGTCGCCTCGCGCCCGGCGATTGGTCCAGCGTCCTTCGTTGCGGTGAATCCCGGGACGCAGGTGGTCGCCGTGGTCTCGAACGCCTTCAGTTGCCGCCCGGAAATCTCGTACACGTACCCGTAACCTTCGCTTCGCCAGATCCCATCCAGTGTTGCGGGGTAGGCCGCGACGGACGCAATCAAACCCAATACAGCGATTCTCATGGCAGGTCTCCATCTTACTGTGGTTGAGCGATGGCGTAACGTGTGCCCCTGGTGACGAAGTGGCCATGCGTCCCGGAAAAGCGTCACTGCGCGATGAGGATGGCGATGATCACGATTACCACCAGGAGTGCACGGTGAAAAACGGACGATCTGCTGGTAACCGTCAGACCTTGCACCGAAGTTCCCATCACCTTGCCTGCGATTTGCACGGATTCACCCACCAGTCCCGGAGTGTTCGATTCCGTAATGGCGCCAACGATCGTCAAGGGATCGCCTTTCCGTATGGCTTCGTGAATCTCCACGTGGGAGCCGACGCATTGTGAAAGTCGGCTCCGAACGTGGCAAGGCACGGAGCGGTGGGTGGCGGCGAGGAGTTGCCGGTCAAGGCTGTTGCATTGTGGTGAGTCGGCCTTCGCGTTCGGAAAAGCCGAGAGGCCGGCCAGAGCGGCTCCGGCGGTGAGAAAACGTACGTCGAGTGCCGGCGGTCATTTGCTGGTTCATGTTTTGGTCCTCGAGTTTGCCAGACGATTACGGCGCTGCGTCGTTCACGACTACGCATCCTGAGCCCTGGTTAAAATGTCTCCCGCGGAATTGCCGACACCTCCGTCCTGTTACCAAAACTGACGTTGGTGCCGGCAGTACATGACGTCAGGATGGAGCCATCAACCCCGAAGGTAAACGTCCCTTCCATCCCATTGCTGAGGTCCGGAACGGTCGGGTTTACGCGACGGTTTGTAACTACCCATTCCGCGAATGATTCCGTTGGAAATCACGGTATCCGACCTGAAATCCGGTGGGATTTTTGGCGCGAACGCCGTGTGAAGCAGGGAGCGCCGCGGCTCAGAGTATGTCGGGCGGGACTATCGCGAGGTAAGGCGAATGCTTACGTGGCCAGATTGAGCGCGCCCAGCGCCACCAGGACGCCGAGGCCCCGGGCGAATTCCTCGATGGGCACGTCTTGGCGGATGATCTGGTTCTGCCGGGCGTGCTCGAACAGCTCCCGCCACGTGCGCTTCCCGTCGCAATCCGGAATGAGCTGCGCCAGCCAATCTTCGCAGCGCAGAGAGAGAACGAACGGGCCGGGTATTTCGAGCCGAAACTCCTCTCTTCGGAAACCGCCTTCGCGGAGCCGGTGAACCACCAGGAGTTCGTTTTCGGGGCGGCCAACCGGACGGCATTCCAGGAGCATCTCGACGTGATCCTCGCGGGCGAGCGCCTTCTGCCATTCGAGCAGCCAGTCCAGGTGCCTGCCTGTATATCCCGCTCCCTTGTATGCCCGGCGCGTGAGCGGCCGCCGCGGCTCATCGTGGCGCTCTATTAATAAGGTGGCGTACACCATATAGCGGGTGTGAGTGCGCTCCCAGAGGTCCACCCAGTTCTCGCGCTCCTGCACCAGACGGGTCTCATCGTGGGCCAGATACTCCGCCGGGGTACGGCGGCTGTGCACCGCCGTGACGATGTCGAAGTTCTCGTTGGCTGCCCCGAGCCATTTCCGGACGCGCTCTTCGAAGTCCTCCCCTTCCCGGTCGGTCGCGATTTGGAGGGAGTAGAACCGCCCTCCCGGCCGGAGATAGGTAGGCAGGCCTTCCACCGTGCGGCGGATGATCTGTTCGCCGTCTTCGCCCGAAACCGCGAACACATGGTCGGAGCGCCGGATCTTGGAAGGGACGTAAGGCGGGTGAATCACGATGCGGTCGAAGGTCAGGCCGGCCACGGGTTCGTAGAGGTCGCCCATCACCACGGACATGTTCTCAATGCCGGCGAGGCGGCGGTTGAATTCCGTGAAGCGGATCGAGCGAGGCGTGATATCGGTGGCCCAGACATGGCCGGCGTTTCGCGCCCCGAGCAACGCCGCCATCCCGGTGCCGGTCCCCAAGTCGAGCATGGCCTCGCAGGGAGTGAAGGGAATCGCGGCAATGAAGCGCTCCGTGGTGTCGAAGACGGGCGGGTAGACCACGTCGGGCGGATAGGGCGCTCGCGAGCCGTCCGGTCCTTGTCCGCGGTCGCAGAGGATGAGTACGCCGTAGGGCGGTAGGATGGCAGCCGAAGCAAACAGCATTCCCGGCGGGGCCGGATTGCGGACCAGCATCCCCAACCGGTCGAGTACGCCGACAGCGCCTTCCGGCAAGGCGGCCTTCAGTTTCTCTTCCTCCACGTAGGCGCAGTCGAAGAACAGCGCGACCAGGGCATCGAAGGCGTCGCGGATCTGGCGGCCGCCTTCCGGGGGCGCGCAGTAGTTAGCGATGCTGTCGATGCGCAACCGCTGCCTGGATTGGTGTAACCGGAGTCGGCCATCAGGGTGCGCATGGCCGCAAAATCGGCGTCGTCACCCAGCTCCGGCAGCTTCTCGTACCATGGTCCCGATCGGTTTTCGCTCACGGCTCCCCCACAATGACGGCATAAATACGGTCGAGATCCTCCTGGGAGTAATACTCGATTTCGATTTTGCCGCGTTTCCTCGCTCCTTCCACAATCCGGACCCGGGTGCCCAGCACGCGCTGCATCTCCTGCAGGGCGGCTTTGACATTCGGGTCCACGGTTTCTTCCGCTTCTTTCAGTTTCCGGCCTTCCAGCATTTTTTGAGTGACACGCTCGGTCTCGCGAACGGACCACGCATGGGCCACCGCCCGCGTCGCGACGGAACGGGCCATATCCCAGTTGGGCAGAGTGAGCAGGCAGCGTGCGTGTCCGGCGGAGAGGGCACGGTCGGCCACAAGCTGCTGCAGATCGGTCGGGAGCTGGAGGAGCCGGGTAAAGTTGCTGATGGTCGTCCGGTCCTTGCCCGTCCTCCGGCCGATGTCCTCGGGACTGAGGCCCAGTTCCTGTGTCATCCGGGCAAGAGCCACGGCGGTCTCGATCGGGTTGAGGTCCTCGCGTTGGATGTTCTCGATGAGGGTGATCTCGAGGAGGTGGTCGTCGGGGATTTCCCGGACCACCACGGGGACTTGTTCGAGACCCGCAAGGCGGGCAGCGCGCCAGCGGCGCTCCCCCGCGACCAACTGATAGCGCTCGCCGGCTTTGCGAACAACCAGAGGCTGGATGATGCCGTTGGACCGGATGGACTGCGCCAACTCCTCGAGGCGGGCGGGATCGAAGACGCGGCGCGGCTGGAGGGGGTTCGGGTCGATGCGGTCGGCGGCGAGGGTGAGCGGAGTTTCGTCATGCTCGGGAGCAGGCGGGGGGTGGATTGGCGGCGCGGACCGTGTCGGCAACAGCGTGCTGATGCCCCTACCGAGCGCTTTGCGCGGTTGGTCGGGCTTGTTCATGATCCAGAATCTCCTTCGCGAGTTGGATGTAGCTTTCGGCGCCCCGCGATCGGGGATCGTAGCTCAGGATCGGCTTGCCGAAGCTGGGTGCTTCCGCCAGCCGGATGCTTCGCGGAATCACGGTCCGGAAGACCTGGTCGTGGAAGAACTCTTTCAGGTCGGCCGCGACCTGCCGGGTGAGATTGGTACGGTCGTCGAACATGGTGAGGAGGATGCCTTCAACGCGCAGGGGGTGCCGGAAGGACTCGACGATGCGGTCGATCGTGTCCATGAGTTCGGAAATTCCTTCCAGGGCAAAAAACTCGCACTGGATGGGCACCAGGACGGAATCGGCGGCGATGAGCGCGTTCAAGGTGAGGAGGTCGAGGGCCGGCGGGCAGTCGATGACGATGAACTGGTAGCGGTTGCGGATGGACGCGATGCGGTGCCGAAGGCGGGATTCGCGATCCTGGATATCCACTAATTCCAGGTTGGCGCCGACCAGGTTCTTGTCGGCGGAGATCAGGTGGAGGCCGTCGAAGGCGGTCGGAGTGATAGCGTCCTGGGCGCTGGCGTCTCCGAGGATGACATGGTACAAGCTGGGGCGATCGCCCTGTTTAGCGATTCCGAGGCCGGTGGTGGCATTCCCTTGAGGGTCGGAATCGATGACGAGGACTTGGAGGTCGTTGGCGGCCAATGCGGCAGCCAGATTGATGGCGGTAGTGGTTTTGCCGACGCCGCCTTTTTGGTTGGCAATCGCGAGAACTCTGCTCAAGCGGCCATACTAGCATGAAGTCGGACTAAAATGGGGCGGCCGAATCCGGCGCTGTTTCACGTGAAACAAACCGAATCCGCCTGTTTCACGTGAAACAACACTGGCGTGCCGCCTTGTTTCACGTGAAACAAGCAACTTCGGAAGAGATCCGCAGGAATCGGCCCTTTCCCCACGGAAGAGGAGTCGGCGACTGCCATTGGAACCCCAACCCTCTTGGCGGCTCCTCGGCGCCTGTCAAGAGCATCGCTCGATCGGCAAGCCGCGACAATTTTCCCAGATCGCGGTAGCTGACCGCCCGGGAGATCGCCCAATCGAACCGCTCCATCACCTCCTCGGCACGCTTCGCAATAACCCGGCAGTTCGACACCTCGCGCGCGGATTCCTTCAGGAATACCGCCTTGCGCTGATGCGACTCGATCAACGCCACCGAACACTCGGGCCGCAATACCGCCACCGGAAAACCGGGGAATCCGGCACCAGACCCGATGTCCACGATCTTTCCACCGGACTCCGGCAGTCGGCGCGCCAAGAACAAGGACTCACAGTAGTGGCGCTCGACCACCTCCTCCAACCGGTCAATCGACGTCAGGTTCAAGACCCGGTTCCAGCGGACCATCCGTTCATAGTGGCGTTCCAGCAGCTCCACCTGTTTCGGAGAAAGCTCCACGATGCTGGCCAGGCGATCCCGCAGCAGCTCAGGAAACACGACTGAGGCTCAGGTAGCAGTCGAGGATGGCGATGGCGGCAGGGGTGACTCCCGGAATCCGGGAAGCCTGGTCGAGCGTCGTGGGACGGACGCGGTTCAGCTTGTCCTGAATCTCCCGTGACAGGCCCGGGATCCCGGCGAACGCGAATTCCGCGGGAATCGGGCGCCTGCCGGCATCCTTCATCCGCTCCATCTGCCGCTCCTGCTGGAGGATATAGCCGCTGTACTTGGTCTCCGTTTCGACTGTGGCCAGCACGCCGCAGAGCGGATCTTCCCCCAGTATCTCTCGAATCCAGCCGGAGAGCCCCGCGATGGACGACTCGGGGCGCTTGAGCCAGGCGCTGTTCCGATGCCCCTCCAATGCCCGCACCAGGCGCTCCCGTTGCTGCTGCTTCCGCGTGAAGACGTCCCACCGATGATCGGTCACCAACCCGGCGCGCCGCCCGATGGGGGTGAGGCGCGCATCGGCGTTATCGATCCGAAGGTGCAGCCGGTACTCCGCCCGAGAGGTGAACATCCGGTACGGCTCGTCGGCCCCCTTCGAGATCAGGTCGTCGATCAGGATCCCGGTGTAGCCCTCGGTCCGTTGGACGATGACAGGGTCCTTCCCGGCCAGGCGGCAGGCGGCATTCATCCCGGCGACCAGTCCCTGGCATCCGGCCTCCTCGTACCCGGACGTGCCGTTGATCTGGCCGGCCAGATAGAGGCCGGAGATGGACTTCACGGCGAGAGTGTGGTCGAGTTCCCGCGGATCGATCGCATCATATTCAATGGCGTACCCGGGCCGGATCATCTCGGCGTCCTCCAACCCCGGTACGGACGCGACCATGGCAGCCTGCACGTCGATGGGCATGCTCGTGGACATCCCGTTCACGTACACCTCGTTGGTGTCGAGGCCTTCCGGTTCGAGAAAAATCTGGTGACGCAGCTTGTCCGGGAATTTAACGATCTTGTCTTCGATCGAGGGGCAGTAGCGGGGCCCGATACCCTCGATCTGCCCGCTGTAGAGCGGCGACCGGGGAATCGCCTCGGCCAGGATCCGGCGAGTGGCTTCTGTGGTATAGCCGATATGGCATTGAACCTGGGGACGGTCGATCCGGTCGGTCAGAAAGGAGAACGGCGTCGGCTTGGCGTCTCCCGGCTGCGGTTCGAACCGGCTCCAATCGATGGTGCGCCCGTCGAGCCGGGGCGGGGTGCCGGTCTTGAGGCGGGTCCACGCCAAACCCAGGCTGCGGAGTTGATCGCCAAGCAGTTGGGAAGGCGCCTCGCCGTTGCGGCCGCAGCTATACCGTGCTTCGCCGACATGGGCGAGCCCGTTGAGAAACGTCCCGGTGGTGACCACTACCGCCGGTGCCGAGATGCTCCGGCCGTCGCGCAGCTCCACACCGGCGACACTGCCATCGGCGATGCGCAGGCCGGCGACCTCGGCTTGCATGATGCGGAGGTTGGCCTCCCTTTCGAGCACCTCGCGCATCCGCACGCGATACACCTTTTTGTCCATCTGTGCGCGGGGAGACCACACTGCCGGCCCCCGGCTGGTGTTCAGGAGCCGGAACTGGATCCCCACGGCATCCGCCACCTCCGCCATCACCCCGCCCAACGCGTCGATCTCGCGGACCAGGTGGCCTTTGGCAATGCCGCCAATGGCGGGATTGCAGGACATCTGGGCGATGAGATCGAGGTTCATGGTGATCATTGCCGTGCGGGCGCCCATGCGCGCACAGGCCCGGGCGGCTTCGCACCCGGCGTGACCGGCGCCGATAACCACGACGTCGTACGGAGAGGGCATCGGTACCATTGTAGCGACACGGGCGATGCTCCTTGCGCTCGCGGGGCCGGGGAGATCTCGTCTCGTCTATCACTACCTTCTCAGGGAGAGCGGTTTCGGCTGGAGTGGCACCGAAATCCCCAAAGCGGTAAGCACCCGGGTGACGGGTTACGATATTCAGTGACATGAAGATCCTGGTCATTGGCGGCGGGGGGCGGGAACATGCCCTGTGCTGGAAGATCGCGCAATCGAAGGGCGTCGAGGTGATCGCGAGTCCCGGTAATCCAGGCATGGCGCGGATCGGAAAGTGCGTACCGCTCGAACAGGCGGAGGAACTGCGGCCGGACCTCACCGTAGTGGGGCCGGAGGCGCCGCTGGTAGAAGGCATCGTGGACCGGTTCCGGGCTCGGGGATGGCCCATCGTGGGACCGGACCGGGAAGCGGCGCGGCTGGAGGGGAGCAAAGCATTCGCCAAGTCCTTTATGAGGCAAAGTGGCATTCCGACCGCCGGCTTCGCCACCGTGGACTCTCCGGACGAAGCCCGCAAGGTTCTGGATCGGTTCGGATTTCCGCTGGTGCTCAAAGCCGACGGGCTGGCCGCCGGAAAGGGCGTGACCATCGCGCACGACCGGGTGGAGGCCGAGGCCGCGCTGGCCGCCGGAGGTCCGCTGACCGGACGGATCGTCGTGGAGGAGTTTCTGCGCGGAACCGAGATCAGCTTCATCGCGCTGTGCGACGGGCGGGACGCGATTCCGCTGCAACCGAGCCAGGACCACAAGGCGGTTTTCGACGGCGATCTCGGTCCGAATACCGGAGGCATGGGGGCGTACTGCGACGGCTCGCTCCTCACCGCGGCACAGACACGCGAGATTCTGGAGCGGGTGATTTACCCGACAGTGGAGGCGACCGGCTTCACGGGATTCCTTTACGCGGGGCTGATGATGACCGAGTCCGGGCCGAAAGTTCTGGAGTTCAATGTCCGGCTGGGAGATCCGGAGACCCAACCGCTGATGCACCGGATGCTTTCGGATTTCGTGCCGGCGCTGGCTGCCGCCGCGGCCGGCGAGATGGGGGACGTCGAACTGGACTGGCGGGCCGAACCGAGTGTGTGCGTGGTGATGGCATCGGGAGGATATCCGGGAAAGTTCGAGGCCGGGAAAACAATCAGGGGGATCGAGGAGGCGGAAGCGGTGGGAGCGACCGTTTTCCAGGCGGGGACGAGGATTGGGTCAGGCGGGCTGGAGACGGCGGGCGGAAGGGTGCTGGGGGTGACGGCGTCGGGGAGCGATCTCGGGAAAGCGGTGGAACGGGCGTATGCGGGAGTCGCGAAGATCCGGTTTGAGGGGATGCACTTTCGGAGCGACATCGGGAAAAGAGGTGGACGAAAGCCCGCCACAGGCTGAGGCCCTGGCCGCACAGCTTAACGCGGGATTTCGTACTTCTTGATCTTTTCGTACAGCGTGGAGCGGTCGATTCCGAGGATGGCGGCGGATTCCTTGATGTTGCCGTTGGCCCGCTGGAGGGTTTCGACAATCAGCAGCTTTTCCATTTCGGCGAGAGACATTCCGGCGGGAATCTCGAGGCGCCGCGGTCCGCGGCTGTTTTCCACGAGGAACGAGAAGTTCTCCTCGGTCAGTTCTCTGCCGCGGCAGGTGACGATGGCCCGCTCCAGGGCATTCTCCAGCTCGCGAACATTGCCGGGCCAGTTATAGTCTATCAGGACTTGGAGCGCGCCTTCCGATAGGTCACCCACCTCTTTGCCGAGTTCGTGCGAGAGCCGCTCGAGGAAATGGCGCGCCAGGAGAGGAATATCCTCGCGCCGGTCGCGAAGCGGCGGGATACGGATTTGAATCACGTTGAGGCGATAGAACAGATCGTCGCGGAAAGTCCCGGCGGCTACGGCTTCCTGCAGATTCACATGCGTGGCGGCAATCACGCGGCAATCGATGCGGACCTCCTCCGAGCCGCCCACCCGATAAAAGCAGCGTTCCTGCAGCACGCGCAGGAGATCCACCTGGAGCTTGGACGAAATGTCGCCGATCTCGTCGAGGAAGATGGTGCCGCCGTCGGCCATTTCGAACTTGCCGGGCTTCTGCTGGCTGGCGCCGGTGAACGCGCCTTTTTCATGGCCGAACAGCTCCGACTCCAGGAGAGTCTCGGCGAGCGCGGCGCAGGAGACCGCGACGAAAGGCTTCGCGGCCCGATCCCCGGCCTGGTGGATGGCGCGCGCGACCATCTCCTTTCCGGTGCCGCTTTCCCCCTGGATCAGGACCGTGCTGCGGAGGCCCGAAATCTCCTGCGCCAGGCGCAGAACGTCCCGCATCTTGGAGTTCTTGCTGATCACGTCGTGAAACGAGTATTGGCGCGACAGCTTTTTGCGCAGGATGGTGTTCTCACGTTGCAGGTTCTTCACCTTAATGATGCGGTTGACGAGCAGGGAGATCTCTTCGGGGTTGCACGGCTTGACGATGTACTCCTGGGCGCCTTCTTTCATCGCGGTGATGGCGGTGTCCACAGTGGCGTAGGCCGTAATGATGATAATGGAAGCATCGGGATGCAGGCGGCGGACCTGCATCATAGTCTCGATCCCGTCCATGCCGCCGGGCATCTTCAGATCGACGAAGTAGATGGCGTAGTCGCGCTCGCGCGCCTTCTCGACGGCCTCGCGCCCGGAGGCGGCGGTATCCACCTGGTATCCATCCTCGCGCAACCAGGCCGCGAGCGACTCGCACATCACCTCTTCGTCGTCCACCACCAGGATCTGCCAGTGGGTTTTCATAAATCAGGACTCCCTTAAACGCAACGCTCCCTCACGGTTGCGTCTCTGTAAATACGCGGCGCACGACGCGCAGAAGGCCGCCCGCTTGGCATCGACCTGGCGGATGTTCGTCCCCAAGGTCATGGCACAACTGCGATCCGCGCAATGCACCAATCCGAACGTATGACCGGCCTCGTGCAGCGCCTCTTTGAGCGCCCGCTCGATGAACGTCTCGCGATCGGGCGGAAGGCCGTAGAACTCCTGGCGCAAGCGGGCCAAAGACATCACCGCGACCTGGCCGCCCAGCTGAGCATGCCCGTACACGAAGGTCAGCACCGGAATGAACAGGTCGCCTTCAGTTACCGCCAACAGCTTCAGGCCGTCCGCCGGGCAAACACGGGCCAGCATTTCCAGCACGGGGATCGACCCGTACTGGCGGCGGCCGGGGTCCAGCGCAAACTCGATCCGAGGCAACTCCAACTCCCGTACCGGCACGCGAAATTCGCGGGCCATCCGTTCCCGGACAGCCGTGAGCACCTGGCCATCGACGTCCGGCGCGGCACCCACGTAGAAATACTTCATCCCTTCCGGGCCAGCTCCAGGGGCGGGGAGACGGCCGGCTGCGGAAGCTGCTCGAGCGGCAGCGTCACGGTGAACGTGGTACCTTCACCCACCTGGCTCTTCACCTCGATGTCGCCCCCGTGGGCCTGGATAATGCCATACGAAACCGCCAGCCCCAAACCGACGCCTTTGCCTTCCGACTTGGTGGTAAAGAACGGATCGAAGACTTTGGTGAGGTTCTCGGGCGGTATTCCCTCGCCGTTGTCCGACACTGTGAGCACAACTTCGCCGCGGCCGGGCGCGGTCGCGACCATCACCCGCCGCTCGCGCTTGGCCTGGGTGGCTTCGGCGGCGTTGAGCAACAGGTTCAAGACCACCTGCTGAATCTGGGAGGCATCGCATTGGGCGGCGGGCAGGCTTTCGGAGAGGCTGGTTTCCACCAGCACATTGTTCAGCTTCATCTTGTGCTGCGAGAGCGACAGCGTCATGCGAACGATCTTGTTCAAGTCGGTGGGTACCCGCTGCGGCTTGGAGCGGCGCGAGAAGGCCAGCAGGTCGGAGACGATTCGACCCACGCGCGAAGTCTCGCTGGTCACCTGCGACAGATACTTTCGGAATTCTTCGATGCGATTGGGTGGAACGCCATCATCCTTCAGCATACGCTGCAGGAGCATGGACAGGTTGAGCACGCCGGAAATGGGATTGTTGATCTCATGCGCGACACTGGCGGAGAGCTGGCCGAGCGAGGCGAGGCGGTCGGTTTGCTGTAACTTCTTCTGCGCGACTTTGAGCTGCTCGGTGCGCTCCTCGACCTTGGTTTCCAGGTTCTGGGTGAACTGGTTGATTTCGGCAACAGCGGTGCGCAGGCGGTCGCGCATGACGTCAAACGTGCGGGCCAGTTCGTCGAGCTCTTCGCTGCTATGGACAATGCCCAGGGGCTGGTCGAGCTCCATCTGGCTTACTGCCTTGCACGCCTGAATCAGCTTCTCGATCGGGCGGCCCAGGAAGCGGCGCGTGAAGTAGATGATGAACAGGCTGATGAGGGTGATCTCGACTCCGGTGACGAGGAGCACCCGGTACTTCAGGTTCGCGACCTCGTGATCGACCGGCTCGAGGTTGAGGGCGAGGTCCAGGACGCCGAGCACCTTCACGCCGGCCGGATGAGCATGGCATTCGGCCTGGCTGCAGGATCTCTCGTTGTAGATCGGGGTCAGCATCTCCAGGCGGCCGGGGCGTACCCGGACGTGGGAGGAAAGGTCCGGCAGGGCGGGGACGGAGCGGGTATCTTCGGCGTTGGTGGAAAACACCAGTTGGCCGCCGCGATTAAACATGCGGATACGATCGATGCCCTGCCTGGAAGCGATGGTGGCCATCACCTCGTAGGCGGCCTCGCGGTGATCGTCCAGCATGGCGTGCCAGGTGGCGCTGGTGATGCCTTTGGAGAGCTGGTCCGCGCCACGAATAATGGTGTTGAGGAGCTGGCGTTCTTCGGTTTTGACGTTGACTAACCCGGAAACGGCCGCCACGATGATGACGATCACCGTGATCGAAAGCATCAGCTTCCGGCCGAGACGCCTCGGCATAACGGAGAATTAGGTCCGAAATAATTATAACACTCAGTGCTGGCCGCGCCCGCGGCATCGGGGTAACAGTACCATTGCCGGGACGTTTTGCCGGGCGGGGACATCCGGCGGGCTGCGGACTACGTACAGATGGGTGGCGGCCTGAGGCCGCCTTCCTGATCTCGAGGGCCATGAAATGGGTGACAAATTCGATATTAAATACGGACTGCTTCCCCCGAGGCTCCAGTTGGAGCTTTGGATGCTCGCGCTCGATGCCAACACCAGCAAGGTGAACCTGGCGTATACGGTTGGGAACTTCCGGACAGGCCTGGCATACAACTACGGAGGAAATGCCGAGGCCTTTCTCAGCGTGCGGCGCTTTTCGCTGACGCTGGGCGCCAACCCCAGTAATGGCAATACCGACCTGGGACTGGTCTATCGCGGTTTCCGGTTCGGGGCATCCGCGAACTGGTCCCAGAACTCCGGCGGCGTGAGTTTTGGTTATGGGGACAATCTCCTCCCCTATCCATGGGAACTCGAGCCCATTTTCCGCTCCGGGGCCGATGGGCTTCAGACCGTGGCCGGCGACATCAGCGCCGCACCCAACAATCCACTGGCCTGGTATAAACTGCACAGCGATGATGTGTCGGCGATCAGCCGGGCGGTGAGTGTCGGGCAGGACATCGCCAAATCCGGCAGTAAGGATCGTATTGGAGTTGGGCTGCGGCTCAACCACAGCCCGGCGACTGGACTCACCATATATGGCGGAGTGATCGGACATTTCTGATCGCCGCGGCCTGGTTCGCCCGGGCAGTGGCCAAGACCAGCCGGAGCGGGCATTTCTTCGGAAGACAATTTCTCGATCGCCTACGCGGCAACCTGCAAATGGGCGCGGGGACGTGCTCTTCACGGCGATGCTCATTCCTCGATGACCAGGATTACATCAAGAGGCCGTGGGAGGACTACTCCTGGATGCTCTTCCAGGTCTTTCCGTATTCGAGTTCTGATATGGTCTCGCTGCTGGAGGCGGCGGTGT
>Ga0335077_10008100_pt1 | contig 13030 bp, 15 predicted proteins | sample Lox_Sample_31_FD_207151 | JGI IMG/M metagenome (GOLD analysis project Ga0335077, IMG submission 207151) | Soil microbial communities from Loxahatchee National Wildlife Refuge, Florida, United States - Lox_Sample_3.1 | ecosystem: Environmental > Terrestrial > Soil > Wetlands | place: USA... | reverse complement strand
GAAAATTTTCTCAAGGTTGCCTTCGCTGCTGCCGACCCATTTGTCGCGGAAATTCTTCATTTTGACGATGGGAACACTGGCTTCACCGGCGAGGCATTCCACCAGAAACGTTTTGCCAGTGGGATAACATTTCTGCGTGTACTTACTCGCCATCTAAACAGACGACGGCTGAGCCACGGCGAAGCTACATAAGCCTGGCAAGTACTCCTCGGATAGCGTTACAAGTCTCCCGCTTGCTCTTTCAACAGCCAGGGCCCCCCGGGGGTGAATGCCCATCCCCACCAGCCAGTCGCGCCCGGGAGGGACTGGTGGGCCGTCGATTACGCGCGATGCTGCACCATGTCTCCTCCGGAACGCTCAAGAAGATGCTCACAATTTCCGGGTCGAATTGACGACCGGATTCGCGACGAACCGTTTCTCGACCTACCTCCAAGGACGAAGCGCGACGATACGGTCGGTCAGACGTAATGGCATCGAGCGTATCGGCTACCGCAAAAATCCGCGCGCCCATTGGAATCCCCTGTGCGCGGAGGCCTCTGGGATAGCCACTTCCGTCGTAGCGCTCGTGATGCGCGAGGATAATCTCTGCCGCATCGGCGAGAAACGGGATACCTTTCACGAGCTCAAAGCCGATCTGGACATGTTGCTGCATCAGTTTTCGTTCATCCGAAGTGAGGGGACCAGGCTTGAGAAGAACGGAGTCAGGAATTCCGAGTTTTCCGATATCGTGGAGATAGCCGCCTTGCGCTATGACAGTCAGCTTTTCACTAGACAGACCTATGGCCCGCGCCATCTCGAGCGAGTATTGGCAAACCCGGTGCGAGTGCCCGGCAGTTTCGCTGTCGCGAAGGTCAATCGCCGAGGCCAAGGCTTTGAGCGTCTCCTCGTAGCTAGATTCGATTTTTCTAAGCGCGATTTGCAACTGGCCCGTGCGCTCCGAAACCATTTCTTCCAAATGCTGGCGATAGGACTCCACTTGCTGCTCAAGGTGCCGTTTCTGGAGGGCACGTTCGAGGCCTGCCACAACAGCGCTTTCCTGTAAGGGCTTAACCAAATAATCGTCCGCCCCCGACCGCATCGCTCGCACACCGACTTCGACGTCGTCCACTCCGGTCGTGACCAGGAATGCTACATGCGGATAGCGCCACCTGGCTTCGGAGAGTAATTCCATTCCGTCCATGCCTGGCATGCAAAGGTCAGAGATAATTGCATCGACTGGCTCCTGCTTGAGGGCCGACAGCGCCGCTTCACCTCCGCTCGCCGTCCGACAGCGAAACGCTGGTGGCCCGAGGATGATGGAAAGAAGTTTGCAAGCGGCAGGCTCGTCGTCGACGACCAGCACGCGAACGATCTGGCCTGACTCCTGACTGGGCGGGCCACCGAGATGGTCACCGGTTCGCAGGGTCACGCCGTTGCCCTTAGTCATACTCGCTCTCTACATTCCCGGACTCGCTCATATGCGGGCCGAAGAGTCCTATTTCAAAACCCACGGACCGGCCTTTTCGGTGAAGCGGCACCCGTAGCGGCGTACAGGCATACCCTCGGAGTCAGCGTGAACAACAGTTGCTTTCCCGACGTACTCCTCGTTTTCGCCGACCATATAGACTTCGATCACCGCATCCTTCGCAAGCTCGATGGTTGCGTCGCACAGAAATCCACTCAAACTCACGTTGTCAGTCATCGCGGCTTCGTCGAACGCATTCTCATGAATGTCCGTGCCGCGCAACCTGAGCGGAACCCGCAATCGCACGCGTACTTCACTTCGGGGAACATGACAGCTCGTCTTCGCGATCTCGTTTAAGCACATGCGGAGCGCGTCGAAGTCAACCGGTTTTTCAAAAAAACCTGCCGCACCGAGCTGTTTGCAGTGCTCCTTCGTTTGTGCACCCGCCTCGCCGCTCACTATCACCACCGGAATCGACTGGGTGCGACTGAACGATGTAAACGTTTGGCACAGCTCATAGCCGGAATACTTTGGCATGCGCAAATCGAGGAGAATGGCGTCGGGCTTGTGTTCTAACGCGAACGCCAGGCCTTGGTCCGGTTCACCGGAATCGATGATTTCGTAGGTGCTCTGCAATTCAAGGCGGAACAGTTTGCGCAATGCCTCGTCATCATCCACGATCAAGAGCTTCGCCATTACCTGGTTCTCCTATCAACTGGATCGGTCTGTGCTCCCCACGAACTCGGCCACGGGGCTCGACGCCCGTGCCACTTTTTTGCCGCCATCGAGCACTTCGCGGACTTTTCGAATCAGGCTCTTTTCCGTGAAGGGTTTGTGGAGTAGATGTATTCCTTCCTCCAAGACTCCGTGTCCCGCGATAAAAGCGTCCGTATAGCCGGACATGTAGAGCACCTTGAGTCCCGGCTGCTGTCGGGAGAGTTGCTCAGCCAAAACACGGCCATTCATGCCCGGCATTACTACGTCGGTCAGGAGCAAATCCAGGACGCCGCGATGGGTTGCGGCCACTTCCATCGCATGCTCCCCGCTTTCGGCGGATAGAACGCGGAAGCCTCCGGCCTCAAGAAAAGTTCCTGCGAGCTTTCGCAACGGTTCAGCGTCTTCCACCAAGAGAATCGCTTCTGACCCGCACAACCTTTCGTCTGAATCGCCTCCCTGTACTTCAGTCGTGACCGCGCCGGTATGCCGTGGAAGATAAATCTTGAAGGACGATCCCTTCCCAGGTGCGCTGTCTACCCAGATGTATCCGTTACTTTGCTTCACAACCCCGTAGACCGTGGCGAGTCCGAGCCCCGTACCCTTGCCGCGCTCCTTGGTGGTAAAGAAAGGTTCGAAAATGTGGGCGAGTGTTTCGGCGGTCATTCCAGGACCTGTGTCAGTCACCGCCAGCATGACGTAGCTGCCGACCTTCGCGCCCGGATGGGCTCGCGTGTACGCCAGATCAATCTCGATATTGGCGGTCTCGATCTTTAATTTCCCGCCCGTCGGCATGGCGTCTCGTGCGTTGACGGCCAGATTCATGATGATCTGTTCGACCTGGCTCTGGTCTGCTTTTACAGCACCGAGGGCGGGGTCGAGCGCGAGCGACACTTCGACGTCTTCGCCCAGCAATCGGGGGAGCATCTTTTCCATGTCCAGCGCCAGCGCGTTGAGATTGAGAATCGCCGGCGTCAGCACCTGCTGCCGGCTGAAAGCGAGCAGCTGCTTGGTCAAAGAAGAGGCACGCTGCCCGGCCTTCTCGATTTCGAGCGCATGCTCCAAGAGGGCAGCGTCTTTAGCGAGAGACCGCTTCAACACTCCGCTGTAGCCGATGATGACGCCGAGCAAATTATTGAAATCGTGTGCGATTCCCCCCGACAATCGCCCGATCGCTTCCATTTTCTGCGCCATGCGCAGTTGCCGCTCGAGCACGCGCTTCTCGGTCACATCTTCGGCGAATACTTCAAAGTAGGCGGGCACACCTGTGCCATCTCTTACCGTGCGAGCCGAGCAGCGGGCGGTCATCGGAGTACCATCCCGGCGTTTCCATTCCATTTCGACGTCTTTGACTTCGTCCGTCCGGCTGAGAAGATCCGTAAAGCGCTGGTGCTCGCCCTGGTGTTTGAAGACGTCGTTCGCGAGGTCGACGTTCAACAGTTCGGCCGTAGACGCGTAGCCGAGCATTTTCTGCAAGGCGGGATTCACCTGGAGGAATCGGCCACTCGTACTCGCGCGATAAACACCGTGCGGCGCATCTTCCACGACGGACCGAAATCCGGCCTCTGAGCGCATCAGGGCCTCCTCCGCCCGTTTGCGCTCGGTGATGTCTCGGTTCACGATCACCAACTTTTCCGGCGCGCCCTTCTCGTTTAGGATGACGCTTGACCGCGATTCCAGTACGAGCCAAGTTCCGTTTTTGTGGCGGAGCCGGTATTCCATCGTTTTTCCGACTCCCGACTGCAGTGCGGATTCACCTGCTTTCTTGATGCGCTCTCGATCGTCCGGATGAATCTGCTCGAATGCCGAGGAGGCTTGGAGTTCCTCGGAGGTATATCCGAGCACCTTTTGATACGAAAGGCTGTTGTAGATCCGCTTTCCTTCCATATCCACAATGGCGATCATGTCCGCGGCGTTCTCGCTGATCAGATGGAACAATTCTTCCCGTTCTACGAGTTGCCGACGAATGCGCTGAATCAGAAGATGCTGATAAATCGTGTAGAGGTCGAATAGGAAAACGAGAGCTAGCAAGCCTCGAACTGCTTGAGGCAGGACCGTTACTTGGTACTGGTCCTCCTGAAGTGCAGTCTTCGGGACAAGAAAGGAAGCGAGCGCGACCGTGAGGAGTAGAGTAACGACGAAGGCCGTTGCCCAAAGCCACCACTCCCGACGCTCGATCCGGCGGAAATTAGAGCGGGCCGATCGGGATCGCACCTCTTGTCGCTGGTCTTGCTCTCTAGTTGGCTGTGGTTTCATTGGACTCGTGATCGCTCTACGCGTTCTTCAACCCTCGCTTAAAAGATCTCGGGTTGTGAACCAGTCCGCGGGTGCGAAGCTTACTCCCCAAAATTGCGGGTTATAGCCCGAAAACTGGAATGAAGTCGGGAAGAATCCCTCATACTGGTAGCCAATTCGCACAACTCTGCACCATGCCTCCTTTTTGGAATGAGGATTGACGAGCGTGAACTGCTGTTCAGGCATCATTCTGAACGGCGCGTCCATCAGCCCGCCGTGCGCATTGACTGCCCGGGTGAATCCCTGGCCTTGCAACGAATTGTCTTCCGGCGTTCGCGCTTTAATCAGCACGACTATCTCCAGCAGAATCCGCTTGCTGCGTCGGTGATTGGCATCGTTGGACATCTGCTGCCTCCGTGAGGACGCAGGCTTCGGCGACGAGTTGCTGCTGGTGGTGAGCATCCCAGATTCGTTTTGATAGTGACTCATATGCACGTCGTCCACGCGTCTGGACGACGTGCGGGGTGACTTTTTTGGTGCCTGACGGATCGCGGGCAGGCTTACGGTCCTACAGCCCTTAGGCGAGCGAATCACGATCTGTCACCACGGCCTGAATTTGCGTCGACGGAGACGGTGGCACAGCGATGGCCTTCCAACTCCGCGAGCCATTCCTCGAGGGTTCGTAGCTGGTCCGGCTCGACCCGAGTGAAAGCCACTCCCATGCCCAGCCTCGGGAACACGAACACTACTCGGCCAAGCGCGGTAAAGCTGCATGCAGCTCGCCAGATAGTTATCTGAATCTCTATGCCTTCCTCTGACGGATTCAACATGTCGAGGAAACAGCCTCCGAGGCTCAGGTCGCCGGTTTTCACCTTGGACCGGGCTCCCGAAGCGGTCTCAAGAACTTCCGCATCTGCGACGAATTGATACCGCGGAGCGCGGCGGCGTTCGATACTCATTGCTTAGGGCCTTGCTGGAACCAAAACATTGCGGGGCGCAAATTCTATGCGGTTGCGCCCTTGCTTTTTGGCCGAGTAGAGCGCCGCGTCCGCTTGGGAAATGAGCTCGCTGAGGTCTGGGGAATGGTTCCGGTCTCCATCAAAGCCAGCCGCTCCGAAACTGGCCGTTACCGTCAGGCTATCGCCGCCGAAATTAAACTCGGTGCCCTCGAGCTCTGTGCGCATGCGGTCGATTACCAACCGAACATTTTCCTCTGTTATATGAGAGAGGGTGAATAGAAACTCCTCGCCGCCAACGCGCCCACAAATATCGCTTTTTCGGGAGTGGGACTTTAGAACCTGGGCGATTTGCTTCAGGACTCTATCGCCCGCCTCGTGTCCGTAGGTATCGTTCACCGTTTTGAAATGATCCAAGTCGGCCAGCACGATCCAAAAGCCGTAGCCGTACCGAATCGCCCCGCTGAGTTGCCGTGTTGCCGAGTCTTCAATGGCCCGCCGGTTCGGGAGGTTCGTGAGGGCGTCCGTGAGGGCGAGCTCTTCCAACAGCTTATTCTTCGCTTCAATCTGACGGTGCAGATCTATAACTCTTCGGCCGACTTCCGCGCGGGCCAGTAGCTCCCCTTGGTCAAAAGGCTTCGTGAGATAGTCGTCCGCGCCAGCCAGCAATCCATGCACGATCTCAGACTTCTCGGTCATGCCGGTCAAAATGATGATGTAGGTGTAGGTGTCCTTGAAATTCTTGCGTATGTGCTGGCACAGCTCGATTCCTGAAAAGTCCGGCATCAGCCGGTCCGTGATGACCAGTGATGGCCGATGCTCGGCGAAAATGTCCATGGCCTCACGACCGCTCTTCGCAAATAGAACCGACCACGGTTCTTCTGAAAGTGTGTGCTCGACCAGCTTGCGATGCACCGGAGAATCGTCCGCCACCAGTACCTTGAATACTTCAGACCGAATAGTCATGCCTTAGCACCTTAGAGCCATGCGGTTTGAAACCGCGGGGGCGAATAATTGGACTGCAGGCTCGATATCTGGCTCGCCGGTCTTGGCTGCAAGTCTTCCGCCGGTCTCGATTTCAAACACCTCGCTAGCGGCCATGAACTGGTAGCCCGTTGACCGGAGTCGGTTGCTGTTCATTAGTCCGACGCCCTTCTCAAAGCCCAATCAGGAAGCACCGTTGATCGAATCCGATTTCGTTTAAGCCGTTCGGCCAAACACGGCGTCGGTTTCATCTCGCATTTCCCGAGTTATGCCCCGCCTGCCCTTGGGTGGGCTGGCCTTCTTGCTCATAGAGGGACCTGTTGCGAGCAACCTTCGATCCTTTAGGCGTCAGCGTCCTGGAACGTCGAGAGCCACGCCCCATGTGTTCGGCCATTGCTTTGATTCGAGCGCGCTGCTTGAACGCGAACGACATCGCGACAAGGCCCAGAGCAACGACCGTTCCGCCGAACAGGATGTACACTTCGGTGTAGGGGCCGGAATGGCGCATGGAATCAAGCAGCGCATCGCCGCCCAGCCAGCAAAGCAAGGCCGACACTGCGATCCACAATAGTCCGTTGGGTCTCATGTCTCTTAGCGCTGCTAAGTGCGGTTCGCACATTGAAGTAGGGATTTAAGTTTCATCGCTTGTCACTCGCGATTTCTTGCGATGCCGCCCGAGCTAAGCGAGGAAAGCCGATGACGCAGAAGGGCGGCCCGCCGCCTTTGAGAGAGGCGATAATTTCTGGTTCTGTCAGAAGGGAGTAGTTGATGACGTAGAGGCGGTTCTTGAGGGGAGTGGTGAACGGCCCAGAGAACGGTATATGGAGCTTCTGAAGCTCCCGGAGGGCGCTTCTGAGTTTCCAGCGAGAAACCATCGAGAGAGACATTTTCCACCTCGCCTAAGTAATAGCAGTTCATGGTTATGTGAGCCTAGTTCTAATAAGCGAATGTTCTCTTAAACATGCATTATCTAGGTCCAGACAGACTCAAAAAGGCGAGGGCATGCTCTGAGTAAACAACTCAAGGATGCTTTCTGTTTTGGTTGGCCATCAATTCTGTTAGCGAGCTCAAGAGCTCCCGGTCCTTCGAGCTCATCCGCGCAAGAGCCGCTCCCAGCGTAGCTAGATAGTCCGCATCCGGCCCCGATTGCTGGCGTTTCTCTCTCGACATTGAACTCGCCAATTCCGAGAAGTCTTCGTCTCCATAGAAGAGTTCATGCAGCTTGCATTCGAGACCGCAAGCGAGCTTTTCCAATGTGTCCAGCGTAGGGACTGAGTGGTTGTTTTCGAAAGCAGAAATATTTTGGTGCAGCAGGCCGGTACGGCGGGCAAGCGTCTCCTGCGACAGGCGGTTGGCTATACGCAGCAAACGCAGGCGCTCTCCAATGTTCAAGATCGTGCTGGATCGGTGCCGAGAGTCTGAGAATCGTCCGCCATTAGTAGCTTGCGGAATCTCAAGCTCGGCGCCTGATAACCGGCTGACACACTGATGTCGGCGCCCCATAGCTAGATACCTTATCCAAAGGATCACAAAAAGTTCGATCGAAGATTATTTCTGGTTGGTTTTATTACCGCCAGAAGGCCTTTCTTTTCAGAGAGCTGGAAGAGGCGAGGCTCGTTGGACACCAGCCGGAGTCCTTAAGGTGACGACTCCTAGGCCAGCTTAGGTCAGAGCTTCTGGGCTCCATTAGGTACCTAAGCATTTGATACCATGAGTTTTAGTACGTTCAGAACTCTGTTTTAATCGTGTTGGGTTGTTGTCGCCGAGCGCTGACAGAAACAGAAGAGACTGAAGGCTTTTAGTCTTCTCTCGCTAGGTCGGGTCAAGTGAGCGGACGATTCCTTTAGGAAGCTCATCGTTGCCATTTGTTCGAAGGCTGCTTGCAAAGCCGACCAGCGTGACGCGTAGAATCTCGTCTCCCTAGGAAAGAATCATGACGGCTTTGGCAATTCCGCAACGTCATCAGTGCGCGGCGCGGGGTTATCGCTAATTCGCATGGCGACTCCTATCACCTGGCCGATGATCTCCGCGTCCGTTCCGTAACCATATTGTCGAATACTACATGGGGAAAGCTGGTGGGGCACAAGAAGAAGCTTGTTTCCTTGCAGCTCACACCAGGAACATGCGTAGCCGTCGCGTAGCTCGACAAAATAAATGGGCCGCTCAAATTCAGTTCGCCATTTCGCCGTCCGGATCCTCTTGAACCTTCGGTCGATCTGCACGAACGCTCCAGGGCGGATTAGCGGAAACAACGTGTAATCCCGGAGACCGATGTAGCCGTAAAGGTTGTTCCTGATGTCCAGGTGTTGCATTAAGACGATTGGAACTTCGCCCCAAGTCTCGATCATTCGCGATAGCAGGTTGGTGTGATCGAGATTGAAGCTTTCACTCAGCTGAATGGGAAGACTAATCTTTCGATCGCCATCGCCAGTTTCCGCGCTCGTCGGCTGGGTGTAATCCGGTTTCATGGAAATCTGATATTTGCCGATTTTCGGCAAATCAACACCGAAGAGGAGAAGGAGATCGGAAAATTTGACGTGGTAGATGGCGCTGAGACTGTAGAGTTTGTAGATGCTGGGAGTTGCGTTGGTATTTTCGATTTGCGTGAGCCAGGCATTCGAAATGCAAAACTCATCGTTGCTTTCCCCTTCGGCGATGCGTTGGCTCTTCTCGGTGACGTCTCGCGTCGTGATTCCAAGTCGAGAGCGAATGTCCTTGAGTCGTTGTCCCGGAGACACTTCCATCTCCTCCAAGCTGGCGCTAGCTTAAAACACTGCAGCAAATAATAGAGAAAATTGCTTCATCCAGCCCGCAGGACCAGGAGATGCTGAGCCCACTTCCGCTCAATCTCCGCCTTCCTAGAGGCTGGCACCCGGGCGAGACGAACTACTCCTCGACTGGCTAGAAGCTGAACAAGAGATCTGGCATTCCTCAGCGCGCCGGGCAAAGCAAACGGCCCAAACAGGAAAATGGCGGCGCGAATGAGTCTCAAATAGATCAGCGCCCAAAAACCTGTGCAAGCAACACGGGCCTCCTCTCTCAAGGTCACTGACAGACCATTTCGCACCAAGAAGCGCCGGAATTCCCAGAGGAGGCGAACGTCTCCTTCCAATTCGCCGAGCCACATGAGGACGATTCGGCGTCGATCCTGCAAGAACTTTGCCGCGACTGACGTTAGCTCCGGCGTGGTCAAGAGCTTATGGTAATCATCTTTTCTAAGGAAAATCTCGAGATCGGGGGAGAAGGTGGCAGAAAGGCCCGGCAGAGACGGATGAGCTTGTTGGAGGGTAGCGTCGCCCTTGCTAGTCCGCTCGACCCGCAAAGAGAAAAGCCACAAGAAGCAGAGCCCCAAGAACGCTGCTAAGAACGTAACGATGATTCCGGCCACTATTCGATACCTCGCCGCAAGCGCATCATCGCCTTACTCCAAAGAAATTGCCATTCCATTTTCCAGGAAGAATGCACAGCGTCATCCACGCTGACCCCTGTCGGACCTCCATCGTATTCCCAGAAGGCCCACAGCCAGACTGCGATCATGACGATGAACGTCATGGGCGTCAGCATGCGCCAGTAGGGTGCGAATCCGCGAAATGCCTGCAAGCTGGCAAAATTGACTGCGCGAACCAGAAGATATACACCAAATCCGATACCGAGGCCTCGAAGGTTTCGCCCCAGCGGGATCCGGTAGTACCACGCGACGGCGGCAGGAATCAGCAGGAGGGATGCCTGGGCGAGACACAAGTATTGCTCCACGACCGGCGGCACAGGCAAGCTCAGGTTTCGGAACAATGATGCTTGGCTCCAACTTAACAGGAGCATGGCGGGGAGAACGCCCAGTTCGACGGTGAAGAGGAGTCTCCGGGCGATGCGCTGAGTTGTCGAGCGCTGACTGAACGAGCCGCGGAAGAATTCCCAGTTTACGAGGAACTGCAGAGCCAAAGTGAATGCTTCCAGTCGCCAGTAAGCGGCGGTGAACCAATCTGGCCGATAGCGATCTATTGGGAAAAGAGCGACGTCAGCAAGGCATCGGTAGATGATGAATATGCTCAAATACGGATAGTAAAACCACAATCGGCGTTTCGCGAGACGACAAATAAGCAGGCACAAAAGGACGACAGCAGAGCAAGGAAATGCGTAGAGGAAGGGTTGCATGAATCGGCTTGATTGTACTCCGATTCCCGAAGAATAGAAGGAGGCGTACGAAGTGCCTCCTTCCATTCGGCCACGCCCTGATCATGGACGGGGAGGCTCGGGAGGACGAGGAAGAGGGGGAGGTGGAGGCCAACCCCGGAACCGGAGATTATGATTGCATAATGCGAAGGCCATGATAGATGACCCCTTTCTGCAGGTTTGCTGGACGGTCGGCACCTTTCCCAGCGTGCCTTGGCCGTGCGCCTCTGGTTCGCCGAACGCGGCGCCTAGGGTTCTCGTTTAGCACCTCAGATGGCCTTCTCTCGGAGACACCGAAAATTTTCAGTTAGCTGAACATGCGAGAACGCGCTGATTGACTCCGAGGATTTTTTGGCTTGGAATCCACCTCGGAAACCGCTATATAGGAAGGCAATATGGCAAGGATCGTATCCCTCGAACGGTATATCGAACGCGCCCTGTCCTCCGCTGACACCGTTTTCGAGCAACTGATATTTTTAGGCTCCCTGCGCGACGCGTACACCGGCCGGTATCTGCATGAGGGGTGGATGCGGGTAGCCTCGCCAGAGGAAGTCCACCAGAGGCTCCGGCAGGCGCATCAGGTGTCTTTCGAATCCGTACTACGACTTTCGGTCGTAGAACTGGGCAGGCAACTGCGTTTTCATTTCGAATCGATTGGAGAGCCGGAGGGAAAGACTTCACTCTTATGGTTGGAGGCTGAACCGTTCCGCGATCTCATCCCACCGGAGTGCTCACCGGTGTTGCGAGAACTCTTCGTATCGCAAGTAAAGACCGCCTTGGAAGTTTTGCGTCGCGTGCCTGATTGGCCTGACCTTAGGGCACCAATCGTGTTGCAACACTCACGACCTGACCGATCACTTCTGCCTCAGTGGTCAAATTAAAAGTCCTGACTCGCGCTGAAGAAATGGGATGAGGAATAATCATGATCTGCGAGTCTTCCACTCGGCACCAGCCGCAGAGATACTCATCGTGCGTTTCGACTAGATAAATAGGGCGTTCGAATTCATTGTTCCAACCCCCCGTTGCTACGCTGCGAAGCATCTCATCAACCATCACGAGTGACCCCTGCCGCAGTAGCGGATACATCGTGTCGTCTTCCAGACCGATATAGGCATACATGTGTTGCCGGGGATTGCATTCCAAAAGAAAGGCAGCCGGAATTTCACCCCAGAGAGCAACGGCGCGGTTGATCAGTTGCGTCCGCTCCCACTTGAAAGACGGGTCGAGGCGAACCGGGATTTTTACTTTTTCGTCGAGGCTGTAGAGCTGAGGAGAAACTGGCCGAGTTGCCGCCAACTTCATCTCAGAACGATATTTGTGAACCCGATCGGGGTCCACTCCATACATGCTGAGAATCTCATAGAACGACAGCCCATAAATGGCAGACAAGGTGAAAATCTTGAAGTGACTTGGTGTCTCGTCTTCGTTTTCAATTTGCGCTAGTCTCGCGGCGGAAAGATAGAATCGCGTCTCCCGTTCTTTGGCGGCGATCCTTGAACTCAATTCTTCAACATCGCGAAAGCCGAGTTGCAGCCGCATCCGAACTTGTTTTAGAAAATTGCCGGTCGATTTGTCCACGGCTTCGAAGGAGACCTCACTCCATTTACGGGGGCATTATACGGTTCTTCTAAGGCCTCAGCAATTTGCGTCGTCTCTGCGCGTCTGTTTAGTTTTCTGAACAACCTAAGTGAACGAAAAATGCGGCGACAGCGCTCGGCTCATTCTTCGCTCCTTGATTATCTGTGTGAACGCACGCCTTCGTGTGCAATCAGGTGGGATGCGGGGCAAGCGGCCAATGGCTAGTTACGGTCTGAGATGTACCAAATGACCTATTTTGATAGGGCTCGTAGCGAGCTTGCCCTCTGAGTTTCTGATTTCGTAAGTACGTACCTCGGAATACCGCTGGAGCTGCGAACTTCTAGAACGATTGCGTTCGAGCATCCTGGCGGTGACGTCGTCGCCCGTGAGAGTCGCGCTAGGAGCGGCGTAGACGCGCGCGATTTGTTCCGCCAAGAGGTCTTTCGTTCCATAAGCACCTCATCGTAAAAGGAGTTGTCAGGTCAGTGGGCCTCCGCGAAGGTCCCAGGTCACTTGGTTCAGAACGAATTACCTTAGCTCGAAAAACTACCACCCTTCGGTAGTCTGCCGAAGGTTCTGCTCTCGCTCCAACGTAGTGAGATAACTGAAGTTGACTCCCCGGGCAGGATTCGAACCTACAGCCTCTCGGCTAGCAGGCGAACCGGTTGAGATCCTAAATGCTTTATCGTGTGTCGCTTACTGGGAGAAACGATTGACTTTCAGTCTCTCAGTTGGGCTACTTGGGCTACCAAAACAGCAGAAGTCGAAGTTGAAGAAAGTCGCTTAACTGATTGAGGGACTGGAAATTAGGTTGGCTCCCCGGGCTAGATTCGAACTAGCAACCCTTCGGTTAACAGCCGAATGCTCTACCATTGAGCTACCGGGGAACGCGGAACGCGCTTGTTTTCATTCTATTACAAAAAACAGAACCCGTCATGACCATTCGGTA
>Ga0335077_10008099_pt1 | contig 13030 bp, 9 predicted proteins | sample Lox_Sample_31_FD_207151 | JGI IMG/M metagenome (GOLD analysis project Ga0335077, IMG submission 207151) | Soil microbial communities from Loxahatchee National Wildlife Refuge, Florida, United States - Lox_Sample_3.1 | ecosystem: Environmental > Terrestrial > Soil > Wetlands | place: USA: Florida... | reverse complement strand
AACGGCAGACTCTACTGGTGCGATCGCGAAGGCATGCGAGTTATGCGATGCAATCTCGACGGCTCCAAAATTGAAACCCTCGTTGACAGCAGCCGGGGCGAATCTCGCCCCGGCTCGGACGCGACGAAGTGGTGCGTAGGTATCGCCCTAGACGTTGACGGAGAAAAGCTCTACTGGACTCAGAAGGGTCCGGACAATGCCGGACGGGGCCGGATCTTCCGCACCAATTTCGAAATCCCGAAGGGGCAGACGCCGGCGGACCGCAACGATATTGAGGTGCTCTTTGAAAATCTGCCCGAACCCATCGACCTCGACCTCGACGTTGCCAGCCGAATGATGTACTGGACCGATCGCGGCGATCCGCCGCGCGGCAACACGGTGAATCGGGCGCCCATGGATCCGGCTACGGCCAATCGAAAAGATCCGGAGATCGTCTTAAAGAACTTGATGGAGGGGATCGGACTGTTTTTGGACCTGAAAAATGCGCGCATGTTTGTTAGTGACCTCGGAGGCAACGTTTACAGCGCGAATCTCGACGGTTCAAACGTGAAAACCTTGCTCTTTGCCCAAGGCAACCTAGCCGGCGTCGCCTACGCCGAGATTCTCACAGGTTCTTAGGTCAGAGGGCAACGGCCTCGGAATTTGAAAGGAGGAATAATGAGTTCGCCCGCATCTGCTCTGAAACTTGAGAACGTTTTGTACGAGAAGAAAGGTCCGATAGCGTACGTCAGGCTCAACCGCCCAAAGGTGCTCAACGCACTGAGCCAGGCAGTTTTCTCCGAACTAAAAGCCGCTTTTGAGGACGCCCGGGATGACGCGAGCGTTCGCGGCGTCATTCTGACCGGCAGCGGCGATAAGGCTTTCGCAGCAGGCGCAGACATCGCAGAAATGTCGAGCTACTCCGCCTCTGAGGCAGAAGAGGCGACGCGACGCGCACAGGGAGTAACGGAGCTGATCGAAAATCTCGGCAAACCGGTCGTTGCGGCAGTGAATGGTTTTGCTCTCGGCGGTGGCTGCGAGCTGGCCATGGCTTGCAGCTTCCGAATCGCCTCCGAAAACGCGAAGTTCGGCCAACCCGAAGTCAAAATCGGCATCATGCCTGGCGCGGGCGGAACACAGCGTCTCCCGCGGTTGATCGGTAAAGGCAGGGCGCTACAAATCATTCTCTCCGGCGAAATCATCAGCGCTCAGGAAGCATATCGAACCGGCTTGGTGAATGAGGTACTTCCCATTGCCGATCTGATTCCGCGTGCCGAAGCCATCCTCAATGTGATCAACGCCAATGCCCCGCTCGGCGTGAAGTTTTCCATCGATGCGGTGAACAAGGGGCTGGACGGGAGCGTCTCGGAAGGGCTGCTGATCGAGGCGTCGCTCTTTGGAATCTGCGCAGGTTCTGAAGACAAAAAGGAAGGTACCTCAGCTTTTCTGGCGAAGCGTGCACCGAAATTCCAGGGGCGCTAGTGAGCCGAAACGGCGCAATCGAAGGCCAGCGTCGAATTCCGCTGAAGAGATCTCATAAGAAGGAGATGTCATGGCAGAGGAGAACATCTTTACGGGTTTGAAGGTTGTGGATTTGGCCAGTTTTATCGCGGGACCCGGTGCAGCGACAATCTTGTCCGACTTCGGTGCGGATGTGATCAAAGTTGAGCCGCCCGGCGGAGAACTGTGGAGAACCGGTCAGAAGATCCCACCGCAGCCGCAGTCGGACGTAGCGTATCCGTTCCAACTGGCTAATCGAAACAAACGTGGAGTTGCGCTCAATCTGAAGGCTGCCAGAGCGCCTCAGGTTCTGGAGCGGTTGGCGAAGTGGGCCGACGTGTTCGTCGTCAACACGCCGCATCCCGCGCGCAAGAAATTGAAGCTCGAATATGAAGATCTCGTGCAGTGGAATCCGCGTCTGATATATGCCGATCTCACCGGCTTCGGCGAGAAGGGTCCGGACGCCGATCTTCCGGGATTTGATATCACCGCGTACTGGGCCCGCAGCGGTTTGCTCTCCATGACGCGCGATGCTGGATCGCCGCCCACATGGCCCGTCGCAGGTAGCGGCGACAATGCAACTGCGGTAGCCATTTATGCCGGGATTGCGACCGCGCTCTACCGTCGCGAACGCACCGGCAAGGGGTCCCACGTCACGACTTCGCTCCTCGCGGCCGGTGTCTGGTCGGCAAGCGTCTTTGTCCAGGCCGCTCTATGCGGCGCGAAGTTCTATGGGCTTCACGATCGAGCGCATCCCGCAAATGCAGCATTGAACACGTATCGCTCTTCCGATGGCACCTGGTTCGTTCTCGTAGCTACTCCGGACAAGGTGCCCGCGGTTCTGAAAGCGATCGGTCGTGAGGATATCCTAACGGATACCCGATTCTCCGACCCTGCGAAGCTAGCGCAGAACCGGCCGCAATTGACGGCAATGCTCGATGAGATCTTTGGTTCGCAACCGATGTCGCATTGGTATGAAGTGTTCGACGGCGTTCACGTCACCTTCGGCGCTGTGCGTGAGCCGCAGGAAGTGGTCAGTGATGCGCAATTGCGTGCGAATGACATCGTCGTTCCGCTCGAAGGTGCCGGCGAGAAGCTGACGTCGACCGTCAGCAGCCCTATTCAAGTGCACGGTGTTAGGAAAGTACCTGCCAGACGTGCGCCGGGAATCGGGGAGCATAACGACGAGGTGCTGAAAGAACTTGGCTTTAGCACGGACGACATCGACGAGTTTCGTGCGAGCGGCACGATACCGTCGCCGGAACGGACATCAACGGCGGCGGACTGAAATGAATCGGGAGCGAATCAAGTACGGAAGCTGACAGCCCGCCTGCCGGAAGCTCTCGTTCCTGATCGGCAGAATTTGTATCGAGGGAGAGATGGCGCAACCAAGGATCATCATCGTGGGGGCAGGGTTCGGCGGATTGGCGGCCGCCAAGGCCCTGAGGAACACGCCCGCCGAAATTCACTTAATCGACCGCACAAATCACCACCTGTTTCAGCCTTTACTCTATCAAGTTGCAACCTCCGTCCTGACACCGGCTCAAATCGGGACTCCCATTCGAGGAATTGTTCGCGACCAAAAGAATGTGGTGGTGATTCTGGGGGAAGTCAAAGGAGTCGACAAAGACGGGAAATGCGTCTTCGTCAGTGACGCTGATCGCGAAAATGTCCCGATTAGCTACGATTACCTCATTTTGGCGACCGGTGTCACGCACAGTTACTTTGGCCACGACGAATTTGAGAGGTTTGCACCGGGATTGAAAACGCTCGCCGATGCGGTGGCCGTGCGAAACAGGATTTTGCAGGCGTTTGAGCAAGCAGAAGCCGAAGAAGATCCGAATAGCCACCGCGACCTGCTGACATTCGTTTTGGTGGGCGCGGGTCCTACAGGTGTCGAGATGGCGGGGGCTCTCGCAGTCCTCGTGAAGAGCACGCTGAGGTCGGAGTTCCGTCGCATCGACCCAGCCTCAGCCCGAATTGTGCTAGTCGACATGGCGCCGAGAGTTCTGCCTCCCTTTCCTGAGGATCTCTCGAAGGCTGCAAAGCAACGTCTCGAGAAGCTGGGCGTTGAAGTACGACTGGGACACAGCGTAGATCAGATCGACGCAAACGGTATTTTCGTCGCAGGCGAGCGCATTGCCAGCAAGACGGTAATTTGGACCGCTGGTGTCGCACCGTCGCCCGCGGGCAAGTGGCTCAAGGCGGAAACTGACCGAGCGGGAAGGGTGCGGGTTCAGAAGGATCTGACTGTTCCCGGACACCCAGAAATCTTTGTCATTGGCGATACCGCGTCGCTCGATCAAAACGGGAAGCCATTGCCCGGAGTAGCGCAGGTAGCGATGCAGCAGGGGCGTTACGTCGGCAGGCTCATTCGCAGCCGAATAGCCGGCAAGCAGGCGCCGGATCCGTTCTCCTATTTCGATAAAGGCAACATGGCCGTTGTGGGCAAGGGCTTTGCCGTCCTGCAAAGCGGCAAGGTTCATGTAAGTGGCTTCGGTGCTTGGCTTACTTGGGCGGCCATACACCTGCAGTTTTTAGCGACCTCAAGTCTTCGTCTTACGGTCTTTCTGCAATGGATATGGACGTATTTCACCGGCCAGCGAGGCTCGCGGCTGATCGTGAATCACCACGGGTCGGAACCCGCGAGGCCAGCGATCGACACCTCCATCAAAGCGGCGGTCGCAAGCAAGTAGGAGTCTGAAGGAGCACAGCAAACTCGGAACGAAATACAAACTTCGTAAGGGAGGAGCGCATGGCAAAAAACAAAGAGGTTCGGAAAATAGCGATCGTTGGCACCGGAGTCATCGGAGCGAGTTGGGCCGCCCTGTACCTTGCACGCGGTTTCAATGTCACGGCCACGGACCCAGCTCCGAACGCGGAAGCCAATCTCCGCAAGTTCATTGATGCCGCCTGGAAGGACCTGACCGTCATCGGGCTTTCGCCGAACGGATCACGCGACCATCTGGAGTTCACAACCGACATGAAGCAGGCTCTCGCCGACGCCGACCTGGTTCAAGAGAATGGACCCGAACGTCAGGACTTCAAGATCAAACTCTTCGCCGATATGGACGCTGCGACTCCGGAAGATTCAATCATCGCATCGAGTTCCTCCGGGCTGACCATGAGCGTGATGCAGTCTGCGTGCAAGCATCCCGAGCGCTGCGTGACCGGCCACCCTTTTAATCCTCCTCACGTCATCCCTTTAGTCGAGGTGGTTGCCGGCGCAAAAACGTCCGCAGAAACCGTCGAGCGGGCGATCGCCTTCTACGAATCCATCGGCAAAAAACCGATTCACGTCCGCAAAGAGGTAGTCGGCCACGTCGCGAATCGCCTGCAAGCCGCCCTCTATCGCGAGATCGTCTATCTCACCGAGCAGGGCGTGATCGATGTCGCTGACGGGGATACGGCCGTGTGCTGGGGACCGGGTTTGCGGTGGGGTGTGATGGGACCCAATCTCCTGTTTCACCTCGGCGGCGGCCAAGGCGGGATGCAACATTTTCTGTCTCAGTTCACGGGGCCGTTGGCAGCCTGGTGGAAAGATCTCGGGACAATCACTGAATTTAGCCCCGAGGTTAAGCAAACTCTTCTCGAAGGGGTTTTGAAAGAAGCCGGCAATCGCTCGATCGAGGAGCTCGAGCGCGAGCGTGACACCATGCTGCTCGAATTGCTCGCAACCCGATCGAAAGACGAGAAAGTGGCACAAGCCGCCATGGCGAGCGGCGGCGGGACACAGTCTCGAAGTAAATGATGCTTCGCGAGTAGGTCGGTTGCGGAGCGCTTCGAAGAACCCTGAGCTTAACGAAGGAGATGGCCATGATCGAAAAGCCGTCAACTATAACGACCACTGATGCAGGCATTCCGGCCGCAAGTGACGAGCATTCACTTACGGCCGGCCCAAAGGGTCCAATCCTGCTCCAGGACCATTACCTGATCCAGAAGATGGCTCAGTTCAACCGCGAACGGGTCCCCGAACGTGTGGTTCACGCCAAAGGCGGAGGTGCTCACGGATTCTTCGAGGTCACTGAGGACGTGACACCTTGGTGCAAAGCCGATTTCTTGAGTAAGAAAGGTCTTCACACTCCGGTGCTGGCGCGCTTCTCCACAGTTGCCCAGGAAGCGGGATCCGCCGATACCGTCCGCGACCCTCGGGGCTTCGCGCTCAAGTTCTACACCCAGGAAGGCAATTACGACCTCGTGGGCAATAACACTCCGATTTTCTTCATCCGCGATCCCCAAAAATTCCAGGACTTCATCCATTCGCAGAAGCGCCGCGCCGACACTCATCTGCGTGACAACAATATGCAGTGGGACTTCTGGACCTCATCGCCCGAATCCGCGCACCAAGTGACGTTCCTGATGACGGATCGCGGCATTCCGCGAACTTGGCGGCATATGAACGGCTACGGCAGCCACACGTTCCTGTGGGAGAACACAGGCGGCAAAAAGTTTTGGGTCAAGTACCACTTCAAGACCGTGCAGGGCATCGAGAATCTCACCGACTCAGAAGCCAAGACGATGGCGGCTGAGGATAAGGACTACCATCTCCGCGATCTCCATAACTCGATCGCGAACGGCGATGCACCGGAGTGGCGACTCGAGATGCAGATCATGCCTTTCCACGATGCGGCGGACTATCGCTTCAATCCCTTCGACCTGACGAAAGTCTGGCCGCATAACGACTATCCAACGATTCCGATCGGCCGTTTGGTACTGAATCTCAATCCCGAGAACTATTTCGCTGAGATCGAACAGGCTTCGTTCGAACCCGCCAATATGGTCCGCGGTATCGGTCCGAGTCCCGACAAGATGCTCCAAGGCCGGCTTTTCAGCTATCCGGATACTCACCGCCACCGCATCGGGACCAACTATCTGGAGCTGCCGGTCAACCGACCTGTGTCACCCGTTCACAGCTACAACCGTGATGGCGCGATGCGCCACTTCAATCCACCCGATCCAGTTTACGCGCCGAACTCGTATGGCGGGCCCAAGGCGGATCCAGCCTACGAACTCCCAAGCTGGCAAATCGAAGCAGGCGAAATCGCGCGAACTGCCTATATGAAACACGCCGACGACAACGACTTCGTACAGCCCGCCATCTTGTATCGCGACGTGCTGTCCGATGTCGACCGCGACCACCTGGTCACAAATATTGTCGGACACCTGAAGGATGGCGTGAAACCGGAGATGCAGGGACGCGCGGTCCAATACTGGACCCAGGTGGACCCTGCCCTTGGTGGGCGAGTCCGTGGTGCCCTTGAGGGTGATCGCGGCGCACCGAAAGACGACGTCGCGCGGTAGCACAACGTCACCCCGCTAGGAGCTAACGACTCTGGGGAATTCGCTGGCCGGTAAGCGACGTGTGGAACGATTCTGGCGAACGTCACTGATTTCAGCTTCGAGGTCAAGCTAAGGATTATTGAAGGGCTCTCGGCAGAAGCCGGCGGGGGCTTGATTGAAGGGTTCGAGCCCGAGCGCGGCGCAAGGCTGCAGGAACTATTGGCCCAGGCGCCAAGGCTGGGAAGGCATCTCAGACATCGATGGCCGTCACGGAAAGCGTCGAAGGAAGATAAGCCTCAAAGCATCCGATGTGCCTTCAAGAGAGTTTGATATTAGCGCAGCGAAGGCCAATGGGAACTCCCTTGCCGACATGGAGTCGAGACACGGGTGCGAGCCTTTAGGTGAGCGAAGCATGATCTATGTCCATTCTCTCGGCCGGGCATCGCGATTTTATCCTGATCGGATCGCGCTTACCCTAGGCGGCACGCGAATAACTTTTCGGGAACTCCACAGTCGTGTCGAAGGTATAGCCACGGCGCTTGGCAATGAAGGCCTGCGCGTTGGTGACCGGCTCGCATTTCTCCTGCCGAATGGACCTGAATACATCGAGCTCGTGTACGCCTGTAGCCTGATGGGAGTCATTGCGGTTCCGCTAAACACCCGCCTTTCCGCACCTGAGATTGATCGGGTACTCGTAGACGCAAATCCGCACGGCTTGGTGCGCCACTCGTCGTTGCCAACCCCGACAGTGAGGCCGACTTGGCAGCGAGTGCTCGACCAAGAGCCTTGGCAGGCTCCGAGTGGTTCCTGCCCCAGCGTCTGTTACGATCCCGAAGCCGTTCTAGCTCTGATCTACACGAGCGGCACGACCGGCCATCCCAAGGGCGTCATGGTGACGCACGCGAACGTTCTTGCCGACGTCGACAATTTTAACTTCTGGATGCGATACACAGAAGGCGGGGTCTATCTTCATGCCGCTCCGATTTTCCACATCGCTGATTTTCCCTCTCTGTTCGCGGCCGCTGCTCTGGGCGCGTGCCAGCACACGATTCCAAAGTTCAGCCCACAAAACTTCTGCGAGACGGTCGAACGAGAACGAGTTACTCATACCGTTTTGGTTCCGACGATGATCAACCTGCTCACCCAGTTCCCCGAAGTGAAGAAGTTCGACCTGAGTAGTTTGGAGGTCCTGGCTTACGGCGGATCTCCCATGGCGGCGGAACTTATCCACCGGACCAGGGAGCTTTTGCCGAAGGTTAAACTGGTTCAGGTTTATGGACTGAGCGAAACCGGTTTTCTCAGCGGCTTGCAGGACCATGAGCACACCGACGACAAACTCAGTTCTTGCGGCCGACCCTGTCCTGGAATCGAACTGCAAGTGACGGACGATTCAGGCAAGGAAGTCGAGATTGGGCGTTCTGGTGAGTTGGTGGCTCGGGGCGCGAATATCATGCGCGGATATTGGAACAGCCCAGAAGAAACTGCTGCAGTGTTCCGAGGTGGAATGTTTCGTACGGGAGACGTTGGTTATCAGAATTCTGAGGGTTACTTCTACATTCTAGATCGCCTCAAAGACATGATCGTCACGGGCGGCGAAAATGTTTACTCCGGCGAGGTTGAGGCGGTTATTTACGCGCATCCGGCCGTTCGCGAAGCAGCAGTCTTCGGAATACCGGATCCTCAATGGGGAGAACTCGTGATGGCTTGCATCGTGGTGAAGCGTGGAAGCAGTCTCACCGTCGATGAGCTGATCGCGCATTGCCGGCCGAGACTTGCAAGTTACAAAATTCCCCGGCGCGTCGAGTTTTCAGAGAGCGAGCTGCCCAAAAGCGGCTCCGGGAAAGTTCTGAAGAGAGTGCTGCGCGAGCGCTTTTGGGCCAACCAAAAGCGCGCCGTTAGTTGACACGGAGGTCCGTCGCACCCTCGTGTACAGCTCTGACTCGCCGATCACACGCAAGCGCCACTACCGCGCTCCCAAATCCACAAGCAGGGAAGTTAGCGTGCATCCAGGATTTCATCCCTGAATTAATCAAATGGACGGCGTCGCATCGCGAATTCTCGGCGAGGAACTCCGTCAGCATCTGCGCAGCCTGTCCACCTATAAACACTCCCTCTCGACATCCGGCTGAATTGCGGTCGTAAGCTGCCTTGTTTCAGCGCCCGCCTTGAACGCGGATTGGATTCTCAAGTGCCAAATATTCTTCGTGGCGCTCCAGAACAAGAACTGGTGCTGACAGACACGCAATGAAACCTCCTCGCAAGAATCGGGATCTCGCTGGCAAGCTGGTAGGCATCGCGGTACTCGTTGCGGGGTTCTTGCTTGCCGCGAAACTGTGTCTTGGGGCTCCCCCGGCGGACCATTTCCAGGTGCCCAGCATTTTCAAACCGCAGTCGACACCCGCGGAGTCGATCTTCCATTTGTCTATCTTGGTGCTGGCGATTACAGGTGTCATTTTTGTGACGGTGTTCAGCTTGCTGGCATTTTCGATCGCGAAGTACCGCAGACGTCGTGGCGATGATCGTAGCGAACCTCCGCAAGTTTATGGCAGCAATCAGGTAGAACTGGCGTGGACCGTCATTCCGGTTCTTGTTGTGCTAGTACTGTTTCTTGCCACGGCTCGTGTCATTCATTCCATACAAGATGCCCCCAAGCCTCCAGGAACGATCGAAGTCACCGTTATCGGCCATCAGTTCTGGTGGGAGTTTCGATATCCTGGCCTCGGTGTTGTCACTGCAAACGAACTCCACGTTCCTGTCAGCGATCCTTCGCATCCCACACCGACGTTTCTTACGCTAATGTCCGCCGACACCGACCACAGTTTTTGGGTCCCGCAACTCGCAGGAAAAACAGACCTGATTCCCAATCGCGTGAACCACATGTGGATCGACCCCCATCAAACGGGACTGTATGTCGGTCAGTGCGCGCAGTACTGCGGCGTGGAACACGCCCTGATGCTCTTGCGAGTTTACGTCGATTCACAGGAGCAGTTTGATCAGTGGGTCAAGCAGCAGCGAGAACCGGCGGCGGCTAATGTTTCATCCGATGAAGGCCGACGAGTTTTCGAGACCACGAGTTGCGTGAATTGCCACACAGTCTCGGGAACGGTGGCCAATGGGCGCTTTGGGCCGGATCTCACTCATCTGATGAGCCGCAACACAATCGCGTCGGGGATTATGCCTAATACTTCCGAGAACCTCCGCAATTGGATTCAGGATCCAAACTCAATCAAGCCCGGCTCGTTGATGCCTGCAATGCAACTGAACGAGAAAGATCAGGACGCGCTCGTCGCGTACCTTGAGGCGCTTCGATAAGGACAAGAGACTAGTCATGGCGTCCGAAACAATCGCGATTACTCCAGCGGGAACCGCTGCAAGACCCATCGTTGAAAGATTACACGATTGGGTCGTGACCGTGGATCACAAGAAGCTGGGGATTCTCTACATCGTCTACGCGCTCTTTTTCCTCGTGGTGGGCGGTATCGAAGCCACGATCATCCGGATTCAGCTGATCATTCCGAACAATCATTTCGTTTCGCCCGAAGTGTTTAACCGCATGTTCACCATGCACGGAACCACGATGATTTTTTTCGTGACCATGCCGATCCTGTTTGGCTTCGGGACCTACTTGATTCCCCTAATGATCGGTACCCGAGATATGGCCTTTCCGCGTCTGAACGCCTTCAGTTTCTGGCTGACCGCATTTGGGGGGCTGCTTCTATACCTCAGCTTCATTGGAGGCAATGGCCTCTACGGCGCCGGGACTGCCCCCGACGTGGGGTGGTGGGCATATGCGCCTCTTACCTCGCGCGCATTCTCGCTCGGACACAGCACCGATTTCTGGACGCTGGCCTTGCTGATATCGGGTATCGGCAGCATCGGAACATCGATCAATTTCATAACCACGATTTTGTGCATGCGCTGCCCCGGCATGACTCTTGGAAAAATGCCCTTGTTGGCTTGGCTGAACCTGGTCATGGGCGGGATGGTGATCCTCGCGCTATCGCCGTTGACCGCGGCTCAGATCATGCTCTGCATCGATCGCTATCTCGGGGGGCACTTCTTTGACACCCAGGCGGGAGGTTCGGCGGTTCTTTGGATGCACTTCTTTTGGATTTTCGGTCATCCGGAGGTGTACATCCTGATCATTCCTGCCTTCGCGTTTGCCTCGGAAATTATTCCGGTGTTCTCGCGCAAACCCATCTTTGGATACCCGGTAATGGTGGCGGCGACCGTCTGTATTGGCTTCGTAAGCTTTAGTGTCTGGGCTCACCATATGTTTACAGTCGGGATGAGTTCCTACGCAAATAGCTTCTTCACGATCACCACCATGGCAGTCGGAGTCCCCACCGGGATCAAGATCTTCAATTGGATTGGAACGATGTGGGGCGGGAAGATTCAGTTCAAAGCTCCCATGTTGTTTTGCATCGGCTTCCTATTCCAATTTCTGATCGCCGGCTTAACGGGGATCATGCTGGGCGTGTCGCCCTTCGACTGGCAGCTTGGCAGTTCGTACTTCGTCGTGGCGCACTTTCATTACGTCATCGTCGGGGGAATCCTTTTTGCACTCTTCGGAGCCTTTTACTACTGGTTCCCGAAGATCAGCGGCCGGATGTACAGCGAGACATTTGCGAAATGGCATTTTTGGCTGTTCCTGATTGGATTCCATCTGACGTTTGATTTCATGCATGTTCCAGGCATTTTGGGAATGCCGCGACGAATCTACACATACGAGCCTGGACGGGGATGGGAGATTTGGAACCTCATTGTGACAATCGGTGTTGTTTTTCAGATTACGGGAGTCCTCGCGTTTGTCGGAAATCTCCTTTGGTCACTCTTGAGGGGCGAACCTGCCGGGAACGATCCCTGGGATGCGTGGACGCTCGAGTGGTCCACGACCTCGCCGCCGCCCGACTACAACTTCGCCACAATTCCGGTCGTCCGCAGCCGGCGGCCGCTTTGGGATCTGAAGCACCCAGAAGATCCGGACTGGAAATATGAATAGACAGGAGAACTCGCTTGAGTAGTGCCGCGCTAACACAACCGTTGATCGAGCCCCAGTGGACCTTGCCTTCGCGCGGCCGCGTGGGAATGTTTTCATTGATTGCCGCCGAATCGGCAATTTTCACGATTTTCGTAGTTGCCTACATCTTTTATATCGGCAAGAGCTTGTCGGGTCCGATGCCCAAGGACGTTCTCGAGACTCCCCTCTTCAACACCATTTGTCTGCTTTCGAGCAGTCTGACGATCCATTTGGCCGTGCGGGCGCTGCGGAAGTCGACCGTCCCAGCGTTTGGACTCTGGTGGTTCCTCACGATGACGCTAGGCGCGATTTTTCTGGTCGGAACGGGCCGCGAGTGGCATCGGTTGATTTTCGACCAGGGACTGACCATCAGCACGAATCTTTTCGGAACAACCTACTACTCGCTGGTGGGCTTACACGCTTTTCACGTGACGGTCGGCTTGTTTGGCCTTGGGATCATCATGATTTTCACTCTCGCAGGAAAAGTGAAGCACGAGCACAGCGAGCGTCTCGACGTGTTCTCGTTGTATTGGCATTTCGTAGATGCGGTCTGGGTCGTTGTGTTCACGGTCGTTTACATCATTGGTCGTTGAGGACACACAATCACCATGGCTTCTATTGATTCACCGACGGAAACACTTCAGGCGACGCCGAGTTCCGTCCGTTTGCCGGCCCCAACGGCTTGGCCCATCGTGCTCGCATTCGGAACTACTTTGCTCGTCGCGGGTTTGGTCACAAGCGGTTCAGTGAGCATTTTGGGAACGATCCTCGCCGTGACCGGTTGTGTGGGCTGGTTTCTGGAAGTCCTCCCCTACGAGCAGGAAGAGACAGTTCGAGCGAGAGCGGAAGTCACGATTGTCTCCACTCCTCGTGGCGAAATTGAGAGGTTGGCAGTAGCTCCGGAGCTGGCCAGGGCTTTTCTTCCCCTTGAAATATACCCAGTATCGGCGGGGATCAAAGGGGGACTCGCCGGTGGGGTGGCGATGGCCGTACTCGCGTGCCTTTACGGTTTTCTGAAGCAGGGAAGCATTTGGTATCCAATCAATTTATTGGCCGCGACGGTTTACGCTCAATCGCTTCAATTCGGGACGGCATCGCTTAGCGCATTCCATTTGGACAGCTTATTCTTGGCAATCCTCATTCATTTGCTCACATCTTTGTTGGTTGGAATGTTGTACGGAGCGATGCTCCCAATGTTTCCCAGACGCCCGATTCTCGTGGGAGGCATCATCGCTCCGATTCTTTGGACGG
>Ga0335077_10008094_pt1 | contig 13033 bp, 10 predicted proteins | sample Lox_Sample_31_FD_207151 | JGI IMG/M metagenome (GOLD analysis project Ga0335077, IMG submission 207151) | Soil microbial communities from Loxahatchee National Wildlife Refuge, Florida, United States - Lox_Sample_3.1 | ecosystem: Environmental > Terrestrial > Soil > Wetlands | place: USA... | reverse complement strand
GCGGCCTCCATCATCAGCACCGCGAAGTCGCGGCACGACCCGCTGCCGCGCTGCAGGGTGTCGTTGGGCAGCTGCACGCCCGGTTCCTCGCGATGAAGATACTTGAGCGACTGGTAGATGTGCGTATTCAACCTGCCGAGAAGATCGAACGTTCCGATCACCTGACCGGGATCATGGAGATCGCGCAGCCAGTTCAAGAGTATCTGTCCGTCGTAGGGATAACTCGGCAGTCGGTACGCCATCAGATCGACCTGCTCTTCCGGAGGATACTGGAAGGGGAAAGAACGGGCGAAGGGCGCAACGGACCATTCGATGGGATCGTCATAGTAGAGGTCGACGTCGACCTCGCTGAAGATGCGGAGCTTGTCGGAGGGCTCGTCGAAGGTGAGAATTGCGATGGAATTGTCGTAGGTGTCGCGCAGCCAGCGCACGCTCGCCCGCGGCGCAATGCTTATGCGCGCTCTCGCAATATGGAGATCATGTCCCTCGCGCGGTCGCATCAGCGCCCGGTGGGGGCCGAACTTCACGGGCTGCCGATACTGGTATTCGGTCTCGTGCAGGATACGGATACGCTTCATCTTGCCGTGCCTCCGATAGCAAGGAGCGGACGAGCTTAGTCGCATCGCGCGAAACCACAAAATCGACCGCATGCCGGCTCATGGAGGCGATTGCTAGAACGCAGCCGAGCGCGCAGCGAGCGCACGCGCGCCATAGTTGGCGCTTGCGTTTGCACGCGCGAACCGACATCGCTCTGCCCGTCGAATGACTGTCAAAATTAATGTCAGCGTTGTTGACATTACGCGCCAGCCAAGACCGCCGGCGGTTCGTGGCTCCTGCAACTTGGGGTAACAAGCGCTTACGCGCTTGTCGGCACACGCAGCGACGCGTCTGCTTGCGATGTTCAGCGAGCTGTCACGCTCGGCGGCTTGTGATTATTTCTCCGGGCGATATGATGCGAGATATGGCAGGCGCGCTACTGCAACGACACTAATAACTGTAATTCATGTCAGCGTCTTTGGAGGGTTGTATGTCTGACCTCGAAGCCGTCCTCGCCAACATTGAATCAAATCTCGACGCTGCGTATGAACGTCTGTTCGCGCTTTTGCGCATTCGTTCGATCTCCACCGATCCGGCTTACGCCGAGGAATGTCGGGCCTGTGCCGATTGGCACGCGCAGGATCTTCGCAGCATCGGCTTCAAGGCCGAAGCCCGAAAGACTCAGGGGCATCCGATCGTCGTCGCTCACGACCGCAATTCATCCGGTCGATCGGTCCTGTTCTACGGGCACTACGATGTGCAGCCGGTCGATCCCGTCGAGCTCTGGGATCACGATCCCTTCGAGCCGTTCATCGAAAAGCGCGCGGACGGATCGCGCGCAATTCGCGCGCGGGGCGCCTCCGATGACAAGGGACAGGTCATGACTTTCATCGAGGCCTGCCGGGCATGGAAGGCCGTTGCCGGCAAGCTTCCCGTCCCGACATCGATTCTGCTCGAGGGTGAGGAGGAGTCGGGCGGCGCCAGTCTGCCGGGCTTCCTTGAGACGCATGCCGACGAGCTGCGCGCCGATATCGGCCTGATCTGCGACACCAATATGTGGGACGCGAAAACGCCCGCCATTCAAACCATGTTGCGCGGTCTTTGCGGGGAAGAGCTGACGATCCACGCGGCCGACCGTGATCTGCACTCGGGCTTCTACGGGTCGGCGGCGGCGAATCCGAATCGCATCCTCGCGCGCATTCTTTCAGATCTGCATGATGCGGATGGCCGCGTCACCATCCCCGGTTTCTACAATGGCGTTCCGGAGCTGCCGGACGCACTGCGCGCCCAATGGGACAGCCTGAATTTCGATCCGGCCGCCTTTCTCGGTGCGATCGGGCTCTCGGTGCCTGCCGGCGAAAAAGGGCGCTCGGTCCTGGAAATGATCTGGTCGCGCCCGACCTGCGAGATCAACGGCATGGGCGGAGGCTATCAGGGAGCAGGTTTCAAGACCGTCATTCCGTCGACAGCATCGGCCAAAGTCTCGTTCCGTCTCGTCTTCGATCAGGATCCTCACGCGATCCGCACCGCATTTCGGAAATTCGTGCGCGAACGCGTTCCACCCGACTGCAAGGTGGAATTTGCCGAACATGGCGCCGGGCGCGCGATCCGCTTTCCGATCGAAGCGGACGCATTCGCCAGGACGCGCGACGCGCTCACCGCGGAGTGGGGGCGTCCGGCGGTTTTCATCGGCGGTGGCGGATCGATCCCGGTGACGGCGGAATTGAAACAGAAGCTGGGCATGGATGTGGTGCTGGCAGGTTTTGCGCTGGAGGACGACCGCATCCACAGTCCAAACGAGAAATATGAACTGGAGAGCTTCCGGCGCGGCGTTCGCTCCTGGGCAAGGGTCCTGGACGCATTGGCGCAGCAATAGCAACGCCACAGCTGCATGGTTGCTGAGAATCTGTCCGATGAGGCCGGGCTGGATCCGAATTTGCCATCGCAACAAGGACGCATTTCCGATTGACGGTCACCCAGAGGAGAAGCGGAAACGCTGCGCGCAAGCAACGAGCTTTTTGTCGCGATGGCAGAGAACACTTTCAATAGAAACGAGCTGGGATGACAGAACAAATGAAAGCTTCGCGCGAAACGGTCCTGATCGATCTCGCCTTGCAGGGTGGCGGTTCTCACGGCGCTTTCACGTGGGGCGTGCTTGACCGTCTGCTGGAAGAGCCCTGGCTCAGGGTCGACGCCATTTCGGGCACGTCGGCGGGCGCAATGAATGCCGCCGTTTTGGTCAGCGGTTTCATCGAGGGCGGAGCACAAGGCGCGCGGAAGGCGCTCGATGCCTATTGGGAGCGCGTTGCCGCGTCCGCCCGCTATAGTCCAATCCAGCGGTCGGTGTTCGATCGCTTGATGAATCGCTGGTCGCTCGACACCTCCCCCGGCTACGTGGTCATGGATCTCATGAGCAGGCTGGTGTCGCCCTATGACCTCAATCCATTTGGTCACAATCCAATCCGCGCGATCCTCGAGGACAGCATCGATTTCGCCCATCTCAAGGAGGCGCCGATCCGGCTGTTCATTACGGCGACCAACGTCCATACCGGGCGCGGAAGAGTTTTCCGCAACAGTGAAATCACGCCCGAGGTGTTGCTCGCGTCAGCCTGCCTGCCGACCATGTTCCAGGCGATCGAGATCGACGGCGAGCCATACTGGGACGGTGGCTACGCCGGCAATCCGACGATCTCGCCCCTGGTCCGCGAGAGCGACGCCACGGATGTCATTCTTGTTCAGATCAATCCGCGCGAACGCCGCGATACGCCACGTTCGGCAAGCGACATTTTGGACCGGCTCAATGAAATTTCCTTCAACGCGCCCCTGATGAAGGAGTTGCGCATGATCGCGCTTTTGCGTCAGGCCGCCGATCCCGGTACGGGCGAGGGGCGTCGTTGGGCGAAAATGCGCACGCATCGCATACTCACCGACAAGCTCGCCGAGTTTGGTGCGTCCTCCAAGCTCAATGCCGAATTGCCTTTTCTGAAAATGCTGAAGGAGGAAGGCCACAAGTCCGCGGGGGAGTTTCTCGCGTCCCATGGTGCGGACCTCGGAAAACGCTCAACCGCTGACATCGACGTTCTCGTGGCCGAGTGCTGACGATGGCTCCGAGCGATTTCGCCGATCCGCCCGGCATTTTCGCCGCTTTGAGGTCGTCATCATGTGCAGCGCTCGTGCAGGTCTTTTCTTAAAGGTTTGCTGTCACTCCTCGCCGCCCAGCTGAGGTTCGCATGTTTTCTTCATCCTGCTCCTCTCGTTTTTCCAGGCGTCTTCCCCACCTGCTGCTCGTGACCGCACCAGCGCTCGTGCTGATACTCGGCGGCTGCAAGCGCGAGGTCGCCCAGGAAGCGCCGCCTCCACGTCCTGTTCGTACCGTCGTCGTGGAAAAGGGTGGCCTCGGCCAGTCGATCGTCCTGACGGGAGAAATTCAGGCGGAAAAGGAAGTCGCTCTCGCCTTCCGTATCGGTGGCCGCATCATCGAGCGCCTGGTGGATGCGGGTGATCGCGTCAAGCCCGACCAGGTGGTGGCCAAGCTCGATCCGCAGAACGAATTGAACGCGCTTCGCTCCGCGCGCGCAGCACTTGCTGCCGCCAATGCTCGCCTGGAGCAGGACTCCAATCATTTCGACCGCCAGGAGACACTGCTGCAACAGGGCTGGACGACCCGCGCCAATTTCGATCAGGCTCAGCAAGCCCTGCGAACGGCGCAGGCGACGGTGGATGACGCCAAGGCGCAAGTTGAAATCGCGGAGGACCGCGTCGGTTACACCCGGCTCAAGGCTGGTTTGAACGGCACCATCACCCGCCGCACCGCGGAATCCGGCGAGGTGGTGCAGGCCGGGCAGATGGTGTTCATGGTGGCGCGCGAAACCGGATGGGACGCCGTCTTCGACGTTCCGGCTCAGGTGTTGCGCACTGCCCCCGGAGACGCCGATGTGGTCATCGCCCTGACCGACGATCCCGGTGTCGCGACAAAAGGCCGGGTGCGGCAGGTCGATCCGCAGGCCGATCCGGTCACGCGCACATTCAAGGTCCGCGTGGCCGTCAACGATCCGCCGCCGGCCATGCGGCTGGGGGCCACGGTATCGGGACGGATGGAAGTCGACCATGGCCACGGCATCACGCTGCCCGCGAGCGCGTTGACGGCCACGGAGAAAAATCCGGCCGTCTGGGTGGTCGATCCCGCCAGCATGACAGTCGCATTGAAGCCGGTCGACATCCTGCGCTTTGATCCCGGAACAGTGGTGCTTTCAGGGGGGCTCGACGGCGGCGAGATCGTTGTCACCGCCGGTGTGCAGGCGCTGCATCCGGGCCAAAAGGTCAGGCCGCTTGGGGTGAGGTCATGATCGGCCCCAATCTTTCCGACTGGGCGCTGAAGCATCGATCCTTTGTCGTTTTCGCGATGATCTCCATCGTGGTCGCCGGCCTGTCGTCCTACTACCGCCTTGGGCGCAGCGAAGACCCGGCCTTCACCTTCCGAGCCATGGTCGTGCAGGCGGCTTGGCCCGGGGCAACGCTCGACGATACCTTGACCCAGGTCACCGAACGCCTCGAGCGCAAGTTGCAGGAAACCAAAGGCCTCGATTTCCTGCGCTCCTACACCAGTCCGGGCCTGACGACGATTTTCGTCAACCTCAAAGGCTCGACGCCGGCACGGCAAGTGCCGGACATCTGGTATCAAGTGCGCAAGAACATTGGCGACATGCGCCGGACCCTGCCCCAGGGCGTTGTCGGCCCCGGCTTCAACGATGATTTCGGCGACACCTACGGGCTCATTTACGCGTTTACGGCCGACGGCTTCAGCCACCGCGAGCTGCGCGATTATGTCGAGGACATTCGCTCGAAGCTCCTGCAGGTTCCAGACGTCTCCAAGATCGAGCTTCTTGGCGCACAGGACGAGCAGATCTATGTCGAATTCTCGACCCGACAACTTGCGGGCCTCGGGATCGACCGCGCTGCGCTGATTGCCGCGCTCCAGGCCCAGAACGCCGTGATTCCAGCGGGCTCGCTTCAGACCGGCGACGAGAAATTGACGATCCGCGTGACCGGCGCCTTCAAGTCCGAGAATGATCTGCTCGATGTCAATTTTGTTTCGAACGGACGCCTGATCCGCTTGCGCGATATCGCCGAGCTTCGCCGCTCACTGTCCGATCCGCCGCAGCCGATGTTCCGGGTCAATGGCAAGTCTGCGATCGGCCTTGCCATCGCCATGCGCGACGGCGGCGACATCCTGGCGCTTGGCAACAATGCAAAGAAAGCGATCGATGCCAGCATCGCCGATCTGCCGATCGGCATCGACGTGACGCTGGTGTCCGATCAGCCGGTCGTGGTGAAAAACGCCATTGGCGAATTCATGGAATCGCTCTGGCAGGCTATCGCGATCATCATGGCCTGCAGCATCGTCAGCCTTGGCTTTCGGCCCGGCGCGGTGGTCGCTCTGTCCATCCCGCTGACGGTGGCGATTATCTTTCCGATCATGGAATTCATCGGGATCGATCTGCAGCGAATCTCGCTCGGTGCGCTGATCATTGCGCTCGGCCTGCTGGTGGATGATGCGATGACGACGGTCGACGTGATGACCTCGCGCATGGCGGCCGGCGACAGCAAGGAAAGGGCGGCGACTTTCGCCTATGACACACTGGCGTTTCCGATGTTGACCGGTTCATTCGTCACCGCCGCGGGCTTCGTGCCGATCGGCTTTGCGCGATCTTCTGCGGGCGAATACACGTTTTCAATCTTTGCCGTCGTGTCGATAGCGCTGATTGTCTCGTGGTTCGTTGCGGTGCTGTTTGCGCCTCTGCTTGGGGTCTGGCTGCTCAAGGTTCCCGAACAGAGAAAAGATGCGAAGCCGAGCCGCATCATGGGCGCTTTCCGCGCGCTTCTGCTGACGGCCATGCGCCGTCGCTGGATGACCCTTGCCATCGCGCTTGCATGTTTCGTTGCGTCGCTTCTGGCTCTGCCGCTGGTGCCCCGGCAATTCTTTCCGGCGTCGGACCGTCCGGAGCTCGTGGTTGATCTGACCTTGCCGCAGAATGCGTCGATCTTCGCCAGCGATACTGCTGCGGCCAAGCTTGACGCGATGCTCAAGAGCGATCCCGACGTCGCCAGCTGGAGCACTTATGTCGGGCGCGGCGCGATCCGCTTCTATCTTCCGCTGAATGTACAGCTCAACAACGACTTCTTTGCCCAGGCCGTGGTCATCGCCAAGGACGTTGCAGCACGCAAGAGGCTGCAGACAACGCTCGAGAAAAGATTGGCAGAGGAGTTTCCGAGCATTGTTTCTCGCGTCTCGCCGTTGGAGCTTGGGCCGCCGGTGGGTTGGCCGGTGCAATATCGTGTCAGCGGCCCCGATTTGACAAAAGTCCGGATGATCGCCTTGCAGCTCGGCAAGGTTCTCGGCGCCAACAACGATCTGCGGCGGGTCAATTTCGACTGGATGGAGCCGGCGCGGAAAGTGCGCGTTGTGATCGACCAGGATCAGGCGCGGCTCCTTGGGCTGAGTTCGAACGCGCTTTCGTCAAGCCTGAATGCGGTGATGACCGGCGCCTCGATCACCCAATTGCGCGACGATATCTATCTCGTGGACGTCATCGCCCGCGCTCAGGACGAGCAGCGCGTCTCGATTGACACGATGCAATCCTTGCAGGTGCCGTTGTCCAGCGGTCGCACGGTCCCGCTGAGCCAGATTGCGCGCTTCGAGTACGATCAGGAATTTCCGCTGGTTTGGCGACGCGACCGGGTGCCGACCCTCACGGTCCAGGCGGATGTCATCCCCGGCTCGACCCCGGAGGCCGTGGTCGCCTCTTTGACCCCGGAGGTGGAGAAACTGCAGGCGAGTATGCCCGCCGGCTATCGCATCGCCCTGGGCGGCACAGTCGAGGAAAGCGTCAATTCGCAGGCCTCGGTCTATGCCCTGGTGCCGGCAATGCTGTTTCTGATGCTGCTGTTTCTGATGGCGCAGCTGCATAGTTTCAGTCGGCTCGCGATGGTGCTCTCCCTTGTTCCGATGGGGCTGATCGGTGTCGTCGGGGCCTTGCTGATTTCCGGTCGGCCTCTCGGTTTCGTCGCGATCCTCGGGATTCTGGCGTTGATGGGCATGATCGCGCGCAACGCCGTCATTCTGATCGAGCAGATCGAGGCGGAGCGCGCCCAGGGTCGCGAATTGTGGGATGCAATCGTTGAAGGCGCGATGTCGCGTTTCCGGCCGATCATGCTGACGGCAATCTCGACCGTTCTGGGTTTTATTCCGATTGCACCGACAGTGTTCTGGGGGCCGATGGCATTCGCGATCATGGGCGGCCTGTTTGTCGCGACCCTGCTTACGCTCATTGTTCTGCCGGCGCTTTACGTGATTTTCTTCCGCGTCAGGGAGCCGAAGGAGCAATTGGTGCCGTCACGAGCGTCCTGAGGCGCTCGCTGCCAGCAGGGCCAGGATAATCAGAAGCAGCGAGACGCCCGCCGCCGGCCAATGCCGGAGACGGGTGTCAAGCGTCTCGAAGGATGGACCGGTTTTCAGCAGGCGTCGGAAAGCGGCCTCCTCGAGGACGATGCTGTCGCCGACCGGCACCTGGGGCAGATGCCGGCCAATCCGTGCCAGTCCCAGGGCGAGGCACACGCCGAGCGCCACCGGCCAGAGCCCGTCAAGCACATAGCCGAATTGAAATGCGTTCGAGGCATCGACGCCTGCCGGATAGAAAGCCCATGGCAGCAGGATCGCACCAAGTGCCAGCGCGTACCAGATACGGGTCAGGCTGGCCGGACACTCCTGAGCCGCGTCCGGCAGCGGTGCTGCGAGGCAGATCAGGAAATGTGTCATCAGGAGTGCCGTGCCGACCGAGGAAAGGGTCGCGAGCACCGCCGCCGATCCGCCGGCAAATTGCGCTTTGAGTGCAAGCTTGGCCAGCGCGCCGCCGGTCAGCGGGAAACCCGCAAGGCTCAGGGCAAGCAAGGCTGCGAGAACAAGCGTTGCATACGACGATGTTACGCCTCGCGCGGCCAGCGCGCCAAGGACCAGGAACAGCGTGGCTTTGACCAGCAGATGGTTTGCGGCATAAAACGAGACATCAAGAGAAGCGTCGGCTTGTCCATTGACAAGCGCCATGCCAAGCGCGGCCGTGATGACTCCCATCTGGCTGATGCTGGAATAGGCCAGAATCACTTTGGGGTTTCGCTGGGTCAGCCCGAGGACGACGCCATAGAAAGCGGAAAGAAAGCCGACCGCCGCCAAAGCATCGCCCCAGCTTTGCAATGGAACGGCAAGCGGCAGGAAGCGGATCAGCCCGATCACGCCGGCCTTGACCCCCGCGCCGCTCAGCACCGCCGCGGCCGGGATCGGCGCGGCGCTGTAGTTGAGCGGCATCCAGCCATTGAAGGGAATCATACCGATTTTCATGCCGAAGCCGGCAATGATCAGCCCAAGCGCCGCGTCGCGCCAGGGTGAGGCAGCCAATGCATCCATCACGTCAGCGATGTGCGTGCTTCCATGCGGCTCGCCTGCCACGAGCATTGCGAAGGCAAGCAGCAGAAGCGCCTCACCGAGAATGGTGAAAGCCATATAGATCGCGCCGGCGCGTTTGCGTTCGCTGTCATCGGAAAAAGCAAACAGACCGTAGGCCGGAATGCTCGCGAGCGCATAGAAAAGATAAAAGGAGATGAGATCGCCCGCGACGAAAACGCCGATGTTGCCGATCATGGTGAGAAGCCAGCAAAGACCGAAGCGGTTATCCGGCTGCTGGTCGCGCCAGAGAGCCGCGCTCACGATGATCCAAAGCAGGGCGGCACCGCCAAGGAGCAGCGCTCCCGGTGGGTCGAGGCGCACAGTGAAGCCCAGAAGAGGCAAGTCGCGTGTCAGCGGCGCGTGGTTCGATCCGACGAGGCCGGTCGCAAGAGCGGGTATCGGGGCGAGCCATTGCAGGGCGAGGGCGTGCCGCCGCCAGCGTTTGATGAAGCAGGCTCCGAGCAGCGCCAACGGCGCAGCCAAGCTTGCGACAAGCAGGACGGAGAAAAAGTCGCTCATGGCAGCCCCGCCGGCACCGGACGGCCGATTTCGAGGAAGTCAAAGAAGGTCTGCGGCGCGAAGCCGAGCGCAATGGCGACGATTGTCAAAGCAAGCGCAATCGCCTCGTGGCTACGCTTCGGCGGCAATTCCAGCGAGACCTGGCTGTCGGACAGAGCGGGCGCGAGAATGCGGTAAACATAGCCGGCCGCAAGCAGGCTGCCGGCAAGGATGGGAAGCGACCAGAGCCATTGGCCCGATGCAATTGACGCTTGCAGCATCAGCCATTTGGCGCTGAAGCCGCCGCTCGGCGGCAGGCCCATGAGCGATAATCCGCCGAGAGCGATGGTCAGGAAGGTCAAAGGCAGCACGCGCGCCGCGCCGCCGAGTCTTGCAATCTGGTCATGACCAAGCGCTTCGGCGAGCAGGCCCGCCGAGAAGAACATCGCCGCCTTGGCGAAGGCATGGGCAAGAACCTGCATCAGGCCGGCGCTCCAGCCGATCGCGCTCCAGGGCTGCGAGCCTGCGGCAAGCGGGAAGATCAGGAACAGGTAGCCGATCTGGGCAACAGTCGAATAGGCGATCAACAATTTCAGCCGCGCCTGGCGCAAGGCCAGGATGCTGCCTGCGATAACCGCCGCTGAGCCGAGCCAGCCGAGCACTGCGGCAATCCTGTCCGCTGGGAGAGCGGGAAGCACATAAAACCACAGCCGCAGCGTCAGGAAGAACGAGCCTTTGACGACAAGGCCGGAGAGCACGGCACTCGCCGCTGCCGGCGCGTTGGCGTGGGCGGGCGGCAGCCAGAGGTGCACCGGGAAAAGAGCCGTCTTGGCGAGCAGGCCCGCGGTCATCAGGGCGGCCGCCGTCCAGACCACAGGCGTGGCCTGAACCCTTTGTGCGAGCAGCGGCATGTCCAGCGTGCCATGCGCGCCGTAGAACAAGGCGACCCCAAGCAGATAGCAAATCGATCCAAGCAGGGCGAACAGCAGATAGCGCAACGCGGCGGCCAGCGTCTCCGCGCGGCCATCGATGCAAACGAGGGGCACGGCAGCAAAGGTCAGCAATTCCAGCGCGACGTAGAGGTTGAACAAGTCGCCGCCCACGAAAATGATTGTCAGCGCAGCCCAAATCGCCTGCAGCATGATCCAGAAGGTCAGCGAGCTTCGGCTCTCGCGGACACCTTCGGGGGTGGCGAATTTTGCGCGGGCATAGAGCGCCGCGGCCGTTACGATCACCGCCGCGGCGATCAGCATGACCGCCGCAATGCCATCGGCACGCAAGGCAATTCCAAGCGGCGGCGGCAGTCCGCCAATCGCATAGACGACAGGCTTGCCGGCTCGGCCGACATCGACGGCGATCGCGCTGGCCAGCGCAAATCCGAACGGCGTCGACCATAGCGCGACACGCTCGGCGCTGCGGCCCCCTGGTATGAACGAGAGGATGATTCCGGCGAGCGGCAACAGGATTGCGAGAACGAGCAGGTAGCCGCCCGGTGTGGTCGTTCCCAGGTCCGCCATCACTCTGCGTCCTCGCCATTCCGCCTGGTCCACGCTTCTGGATCCAACGTGACGCGACTGGTCTCCGCGGAAAGCCGAAGGATGAGCGCCACCGCAAGCGCGCTGGCGGCGAAGGCGACGACGATCCCGGTAATGACCATGGCTTGTGGCACCGGATCAAAGCGAAAGCCGACAGCCGCGCCGCGCCGCGCAACGATGCCGAAAACGAGGAAGACACCGCTGCCGATCAGGTTGAAGGCGAGCAATTTGCGCAGGGGATGTGGATGGAGAATGAGGCCATAAAGCCCCAAACCTACCAGGGCCGCGCCGACCAGGCCTGCGAGAACCGAGGGAGTCATTTTAGCCTGGTCCCTCGTTCGGCGGACCGGCGACGAGCATCGGCAGCGCCGCAGCGATTGACAACAGCATGAAGGCTTCGATGAGCAGAATGATCGGCTTGGCGAGGCTGGGCGGATAGGCAAAGAAGCTTCCGGCTGCAACCTCGCCCGCGATGCCGGAGATGAGGAATACGGCGGGTCCGGCGACCAAAGCCAGGCGGAGCCATTGCGCGTCGACTCGTGGAGGCTCGACCAGCCGCGCCATCATGATGACCATCCACATGGCCGCAAGCAAAGCGCCACCCTGAAAGGCGCCGCCCGGCGCGTTGGCGCCGGTCCAAAACATGTGAATTCCAATGAGGACGCCGATCGGCGCCAGCATCTGGGCGAGAAAGACCATCGGGGCATAGGGTTTGGATTGGCGGAACGGCGCCGGCGCGCCGCCCCATGCCTTGTCGCTCCCAACCGACCAAACCCCGACCACGGCCAGGATCAGCACGATCTTCTCGAGCATTGTATCGAAGGAGCGATAGGACATCAGCACCGCGGTGATGGGGTTGCCGAGACCCGCCCCTGCAGTGCTGGCGGCGGCGGCCGCCTCCGGCGCGAGCGAGGGGGGTTGCTCGGGCAGCATCAGGATGGCGGCACCGATGGCGCCGGCGACAAGCGCGGCAAGTGCGCCGGCGAGGAGCCTGAAGGCGAATCCTGGTTGCGCCTCCGGCGCGACATTCTTGAGCGCTCCGAGCCGTTTGCCGGCTGTAATGAGCAGGACGCCCGTGACGCCGCCGCCAACCGCAGCTTCAGTCAAGGCAACGTCTGGCGCGTAAAGTCTTATCCAGACGAAAGCGAGCAACAAGCCGTAAGCGACATAGCCGACCACCGCGGCAAACAGGTCTCGCGCGACAATCGTCCAGACAGCGACAGCGACGACCAAAAGCGCGAGAAGGATATCAAGAAAGGCGAGGAGACTCATTTGCGGCCTCGCCTGAGCGCGCGGCCGATCAATTGTGCGCTCGAGGCGCCGGAGAGCAGAACCAGGACCCAAATAACGATCAGCTTTAGCGCCGAAAGCGCGCTGTCGGCGCGCGGCAACAGCCCGAGCGCGACCAGGCCGAGGCCGAGATTGTCGGCCTTGGCCAGGGCATGCAGGCGGGTGAGCGAATCCGGAAAGCGCAGCAAGCCAACCGTCCCCGCAAAGAAGAAAAACGTGCCGGCGCTGATGGCTGCAATACTGAAAAGATCGAGAAGCGTGATCACGCTTCGGCATCTCCCTGGTCGGCGTCGATCAAATTGACAAAAGCAAGGGTGGCGAGCGCGGCGAGCAATGAAAGACCGAGCGCGACGTCCTCCACGCCAGGGACGTTTGTCGCGTAAGCAATCAGCAGGAGCGCTGCGATTCCGCCCGTGCCGAGCAGTTGGACCGACATCAACCGTTCCACGTCGTCTGACGCGCGCAAAATGCGGACGAGTCCGACGGCGACCGTGAGCACGATCAGGCCCGCCGCCGCAAGCAGCAATTCATTCATAACCGATCGCCTTCTTGAACAGGGTCTCATCCGCCACGATGGCCGCCGCAATCGGTTGCGAAATGTCGAGGCAGTGCACATCAAGCACGTCGCCTTCCGCGCTGGTCGGCGACGTTCCCGGCTGAAGGCTCTGATAGACGA
>Ga0335077_10008093_pt1 | contig 13034 bp, 11 predicted proteins | sample Lox_Sample_31_FD_207151 | JGI IMG/M metagenome (GOLD analysis project Ga0335077, IMG submission 207151) | Soil microbial communities from Loxahatchee National Wildlife Refuge, Florida, United States - Lox_Sample_3.1 | ecosystem: Environmental > Terrestrial > Soil > Wetlands | place: USA... | reverse complement strand
AGTGCGGGCATCGCTTTCCAGGCTTTCATGATCAGATTGGCCTGGATGACGCCAGATTCCTCGGGAGTCGTGCCCACGTACCAGACCTTGTCCCAGCTGAGGATGTCGTCCTTGGCCGGTGCACGGTTGAAGAATACGATTGGTATGTTCCTGGCCCGCGCCTTCTCGATCATGGTGCCTGCGGCGTTCGGATCCACGGGGTTGATCGCGAGAACGTCGATGCCCTTGGCGATCAGGGTGTCGATCTGGTCGTTCTGCGTCACCTGACTGTTCTTTGCGTCCACGTAATCGATGCTCACGCTTGACCCAAACGTGCGTTCGAAAGCCTTCATCCCTCCGCGCATGTACGACAAGTATGTATTGGAGAAGTCAAAGAACAACACGCCGATCCTGACGGGCTTCGCCGTCTGCGCCCAAGCGGGGGAAACCGAACCCAGATTGAAGGCGAGCAGCAAGCACGAGAACGCCCTCTTCATACGAAATGCCTCCCTCAAAATGAAGATTGCCAAATCGCAAACTGTGGCTATCTTCTGGCGATTATCTGCAGCAATCAGATCCGACGCCACATCATTCAGGGACCGCCTCTGCGGCGATATGTGCCGCGACGAAAGCCAGAACCTCTGCCTCGTCACGCCAGTCCCGCGGCTCTTGCGCAGTAAATAGCTCCCACCTTTCACGGTGTTCCACATAGGCTCCAGGCGGAACGAGTTCGAGGGGGGAAAGAGTTTCCATCTCGAGCATTCTGTCGTGCGTGTAGGTCTCGTAGGACACGCCAAAATCCGGGTATGTTGCGCTCTCGCTGTGCGAATGCCTGCAGACGAAACAACTCCCGTTGTTGAGGTAGCACGCCCAACCGTCGATGTTATTGATGCCCAGCTTCAGGGGTTTTTCCATGTTCGGATCCTGCCGCACGGCGATATATCCGTCACCCCAATAGATTCGCTCGTCCCGCATCACCGTGTAGTCCCAAAGAGCAATCCTGCGATTGGGCAGAACTCCCGCAGACAGGCTCGGCTGGGGGATGATTTCGAGACCGCCGGGTGCCATCGCCGTAACCGACCAAGCACCCATCAGCTTCGAAGACTTCCCGACGTTCCTCACACGGAAGCGCAGTGAGACCTTCCCCCTGTCCAAGCGTATCTCCACCTCGTTTTGCACCTCGGTTACCTTTTGCGGCAGGCAGCGCAGAATCGCTCGGTCCGGAAGGATCTCAGCATCGACAGGGTCGTGGTCCGGATAGAAGGCCCGTGGAAAGGAGTGCGGGGAGACCCACAGTCGGTTGCCGCCGTAGATGTTCCAGTATGCACCCGGATAGAACACGTCGTCGAACGCCGGGCCCTTCTTCACGTTGTCGGGGTCGCGGTTGTTGAACAGCACATTCTGCCCGCCGGCTAGCGAATAGGACATGACACGGGGTCCGTAGTCGATGGCCACGAGGACCTCGGCGCTGCCATCATGAAGGCGAACGCACCTGCCGTACTGGGAGTGAGACATCAGCGCGGGGCCTGGATGGTGCGTTTCCTTCATGAGGCGCCCTCGGGCCCATTCGGCTCGATCACTACCTTGATGGCCCCTTCCCGGCGGTTCACGAAGGTGTCTAGCGCCGATGCGAAATTCTCCAGGGGGAATACATGGGTTATGAGATCCTTTACAACGAGCGATCCAGCGGCGATCGATTCAAGGATTTTCCATGAGACATTGGGATTCGCCCTCGACCCGAAGATCGCGATCTCGTTATGGACGATATACTTGTACGGAAGCTTTTCGAGAACCCGGTCGTTCGGCACGCCGAGAAGGGCCACGCTGCCGCCCTTGCGCACCATGCGAACTGCCTGAGCGAAGGTTCCTTCGGCCCCCGAGCATTCGAAGGCTTGGTCGACGCCCTCGCCGCCGGTCTCACGCTTAACAGCCTCAACCGGATCTTCCTTTTCGAAATGTACGGCGATATCGGCGCCCAATTTAAGCGCCGACTCGAGCCTTGACCCGCGCCCAATCATGATGACCTTTGCGGCCCCCAAGGCCTTGGCAAAGCGCATGGCGATGAGGCCAATGGGGCCGGGTCCAATGACGGCCACAACTCCACCGGCGGTGACCCCCGTTTGTTCCATGCCGTGCAGGGTCACTCCCGCAGTATCCACCAGGGCGCCCTCCCTAAAGGACACGCGGTCGGGCATCTTCTTTACACTCTTCACAGAGTAATTGTTGAATTGCGCATAGGCACCGGGCGAGATGAAGCCGTAATGCCTGTGTCCTGACTCGGCCTTGCCGTAATTGAGGCAGATCGTGTAGCGCCCGCTCAGGCAGTTCCTGCAGATCCCGCAGCCCTTATGAGCCTCTCCGGCTACTCTGTCGCCGACGGCAAAGCCAACTATGTCCCGCCCCAAGGCCACTACCTCGCCCGACCATTCATGACCAGGAGTGAAGGGGTAGGCTGGCGGCCACTTGCCTGCCAGGTCGCCGCGTATTATCTCCGGATCACTTCCGCAAATCGCCACCGCCCGGATGCGGCAGAGGACCTCCGCGGGGCCGGGAGTGGGTACCGAGACTTGCCGTATCTCGAATTTCCCGGGAGAGGTCAATACCAACGCACTCATCGATGCGGGGATCGGAGTAGCCACAGGAATTCCTCAATCAATCTTGAAATTCGATTACTTACGATCGATCATTAAGTATAGATTGCAACGCTATGCCACAAATGTGAACTGTCAAGCCGTACCGGAGAAGTCTCGGTAGTTCGATAGGTTTGGTGTGGGGCCAGCTGCATCACTCGGACCACGGTACCACGAAGAGCTGACCAACGTCCCCGCGCGGCCCCAAAGAGCGGCGGCGGAGACCGCAGCTTTGCGACGGCAGCGTCTCCTGCCCGCCGCGACAGCAACGAAAGCGGCAGCGGGTTAGCGCCGTGCCGAAGCAGTTGCGATCTCATCCCCTGCCGACGGCGTGGGCGATGATCCTTCTGCCCGCAAGCGACGTTGCAGCGCGCGATGCCAGCCCACGCCGAAAAGTGTATCCGGCCGCAGCTCCGCCCACGATCTGCCCCGCTTCCAGAAGCAGGGACGCCTCCAGCGCTGGGTAGCCGCAGTGCTGGCGCAGCGGAGGCCATGCGAGATTCGGCACCCAGTTCGCCTAGTGTTCGGGGTCCGGACCGCAACTTCAAGTAATCCGCCGGGTTGCGCCGTATTCGCTGGCGTGCGTCTCGGTGCGAGCGTCCCGTTGCCCGCTGGGGTGCAGGTGGTCGCTGGTTCAGGTCTAGCCGTCCCAGTTAGTCTAAGGGCACGGTTTTGCGGAGTATTTCGGGTGAGCCCAGCCCTATTCGCCTCCCGCATTCCGCGTAACCATGGTGCAAGCATCTCGGAACGTCCGTTCGGCGCACTGCTGCCCGCGGCCCACAAGCTCGCCAGCCACCGAGCAAGCGGTCAACCGAGCCCACGGGAGCAGCTCGCCACCTTCGACCCGGGTTCAGCCAAGTAATTGGCGCCCTCAGGGCCGAGAATGGGCGCTCGTGCGACGCAGCTAAGCGAGAGTGAATGCGACCATCACCGTCGAAACCGACGGTTGACAGATTGTCGTCGTGCGCAACGTCATGAACCCGAGGAAGCTGCGTTTGACGACCGTCGACTAGAGGGAACGTGACGTCGACGATGCCGCCGAAAGGAGTGCTGTATGAGCATGGAGTTCGACCTCGAAGGACGACACGCCGATCGCTCCTACGCGATGCTGGCCTCGTTGGTGACGCCGCGGCCGATCGCATGGGTCACCACAGTGGATCTCGAGGGGAACGTCAACGCCGCCCCCTTTAGTTTCTTCAATCTGCTCGGTGCGTCCCCCCCGATCGTCGGCATCTGCCCCGGCGACCGAGACGACGGCTCCCCCAAGGACACGGCCCGCAACGTGCGGCTGACACATGATTTCGTCGTCAACCTCGTGGACGAGAGCGTTGCCGAGGCGATGAACCGCACGGCCGCTTCGTTGCCCCTCGGGGTAAGCGAGCTGGAGGGATCGGGGTTGACGACGCTCCCCTCCTCTGTAGTGCGCCCGCCGCGGATCGCCGAGGCGCCCGCTAGCCTAGAGTGCGCCGAGTGGGGGACCCTGCAGATCGGAGGCAATCGATTAGTTGTCGGGCTCGTCAAGCGCCTCCACGTGCGCGACCAGCTGATCGATCCTGAGACGCTTCGGATCCGCAGCAAGCTATTTCACCCCGTGGGGCGAATGGCGAGCCCGAACTGGTATTGTCGAACGAGGGATCGCTTCGAGATGGTGAGGCCGCCCTGAAGCCGCACCCGGTATTCTGGAGGGGTGGACCATGTCCGCCAACTCGTTCCGCCGGAGGCATCGACGTCTCCCCTGCCCTTTTGAGCGCCGCGACGTCCGCGCCTTTGCCCACGAGCTGGCACACGAGGTGCTGTACCAGGGGGAACGCTAGAGGGCTACTCACCGAAACGACCTGGTTGACGAACGCCTCGTCTGCGAAAGCGCGTCCCAGCTTGGTGCGGTGGTGCCGGTGGAGCAACGGGGACAACTGCCCGCCGCTCGGATTCGCTCACGCCCAAAGCAGTTGGGGCCGGCAGATGGATTCTCCTTCGTTGTTGAGAGGCTTTTGCCTCGCCGCAGGCCCGGCTCGCTCTAATGAGCCGCCAACCCGAGGGTCCCGCGAAACGCGCTGCTTCGTTGTGTGACCGGAGGCCTTTCTTCACCCCTTCCAGCTCTGACGTGCGCTCGCGAGGAACGCCCGCGCGGCCTCCGAGAGGTCCGCCGCTCCCCGGTAGACGGCGTAGATGCTCCGCTCGAACCGCATCTCCCGCACGGTGACGGCTACCAGGTCACCGCGTGCGATCTCTGCCTGAGCCACGCGGCGGGGCATGAGCGCGACGCCCAGGCCCTGCTCGACTAGCCGCTTGATCGCGTCGAGCGAGGGGAGCTCGATCACGATGTTGAGCGGCGTCCGCTGGCGCTCGAAGCTCTGCAGCACGCGCTCGCGGTATGGCGAGCGAACGTTGTGGGCCAGGAAGGATTCGGTTCCGAGCTCCCGAATCGATACGCTCTCGCGACCGGCGAGTCGGTGGCCGGGCGCCACCAGGAGCGCCAGGTCGTCACGCGCCACCGGGAACATCGCAAGGCCGGGCTGCGCGGGCCGGTAGGTGAGGAGCCCGATCTCGGCGTCCCGCCGGAGCAACTCGGAGGGGATCTCGCTGGCGAGACTCCGCTTCACCTCCACCTTGATGCTTGGGTGAAGTGCGCGGTAGGCACTCAGAAGCGGGAGCAGATGCACGACCGTGTACTCGTTGGCCGCGATCACGACTTTCCCGCGCCTGAGCTCCCCTAGCTCCTGGACCGCGATCGCGGCGTCCTCGCGGAGGTTGAGCATCTGGAGGGCGTACCCGTAGAGGACCCTCCCCGCGTCGGTTAGCGTGCCGTCATGGGACGACCGGTCGAAGACGCGTTTCCCGAGCTCCTCCTCGAGCCTGCGGATCACCTGGCTCACCGCAGGCTGAGTGCGGTGCAGCCGTTCCGCAGCGCGGGAGAAACCCTTCTCCTGGGCGACTGCGACCAGGGTCTCGAGCTGAGCCAGGTCCATAAGTATCATGCATGTTACCATAGATATAATCACTTGGACTTATTAGCTCCGGGCCCGTAGCGTGGTCGTCGCTTCCCGCTGGGGAGGTTCACGTGCCTCGAGAGCGACCCCTTGATGTCCCCACGATCAACCGCGAGCACTGCAAGGGCTGCTTCCGCTGCGTCCCGGCCTGCGCCCACGGGTGCCTCGAGCCCGGGAGCGAGATCCACCCGGTCAGCGGGGCCGTCCCTGTCGCGCTCGACCTCGACGGCTGCACCGGCTGTGGCCTGTGCATCGACGCCTGCCCGGAACCGTACGGGCTCGTGAGCGTAGACCCCGCGGCCCTGGGCGACGACCCGGCCCCTCTGACCGGGTTCCCCACGCCCGCTGCAGAGATTCCCGACGTGTACCTCCCCCTCCCTTCGCTTCGCCCGATGCTCTTGAGAGGGACGCACGCTTCCGCCATCGGCGCCTTGCTGGCGGGCTGCCGCCACTTTTTCGGCTACCCCATCACGCCGTCGACGGAGGGCGCCGAACTGATGGCGCGTCTCTTGCCGGTGGTCGGTGGAACCTTTGTCCAGGCGGCGAGCGAGGTGGCGGCGGTGAACATGATGTACGGCTGCGGCGGCGCAGGCTTGCGCACCATGACGTTCACCTCCTCGCCCGGGTTCAGCCTGATGCTCGAAGGGATCTCATACCTCGTCGGCGCCGAGATTCCGGCGGTGTTCGTCAACGTGATGCGCGCCGGGCCAGGGCTCGGAAACATCGGCCCAGAGCAGGGCGACGTGAAACTCACCTGTCGCGGGTTGGGTCACGGGAACACGCACGCGCCAGTGCTGGCGCCGGCCTCGCCCCAGGAAATGCTCGACCTCACGGTGCTCGCCTTCGAGCTGGCGTTCCGGTACCGGACCCCGGTGGTGGTCCTCGCCGACGGACACCTGGGCCAGATGGCCGGTCGCGTGTCCCTACCCGCGGCGCAGGTGCACCCAGGCCTCCCGGCGTGGGCAGTGTGGGGCGACGCCGCGCACCGCCGCAACGTGATGACCTCAATCTATCTCCGCGAGGTCGACCAGGAGGCCCACAACCTCCGGCTCATCGAGAAGTACCAGCGCATCGCCGCGGCCGAGCAACGCGCTGAGCTCCATCGCTGCCACGATGCGGACACGCTCGTGGTCGCATGCAACACACCAGCTGGGGCGGCGCGCGGCGCTGTTGAGGCGCTGCGGGCCGAGGGCGTCCCAGTGGGCCTCTTCCGCCCGCTGACGCTGTGGCCCTTCCCCATCCGCCAGCTTCAGCCATTGCTAGAGCACGCCCGCCGGATCCTGGTGGTGGAAGCGAGCGACGGCCAGCTCGAGGACGAGCTGCGGCTGGCCCTCAGCCACGCGCGCCTGGACGCCGACCTCGACATCGCTCACCTCCGGCACTACGGCGGCGTCCTGCCCTCGCTCGACGAGGTGGTGACCGCGGTCCGCTCGATGACGGTGCGAGAGGCGGTGGCCGCGTGAGAGCCTTCTACCGCCGCTTCGAGCGGCACGACCACGCTGTGGGGCTCAAGGCTCAGAGCACGCACTACTGCTCCGGCTGTGGACACGGCCTCGCGCACCGGTATCTGGCTGATGCCATCGAGGACCTGGGGATCCAGGACCGGACCGTCGCGGTCTCGCCGGTGGGGTGCGCGGTCTTCCTCTACTACTACCTCGACGTCGGCAACACGCAGGCGGCGCACGGCCGTGCTCCCGCTGTGGCGCTGGGGCACAAGCTCGCCAACCCACAGAGTGTGGTGGTGAGCTATCAAGGAGACGGCGACCTGGCCTCGATCGGCCTCACCGAGATCATCCAGGTGGCGCAGCTCGGCGTGCCTATCTCTGTCATCTTCGTGAACAACGCGGTCTACGGGATGACTGGGGGCCAGCTCGCGCCCACGACGCTCATGGGCCAGCGGACCAGCACCAGCCCTCGCGGGCGGGACCACGCCATGGGCGAGCCGCTACGTATGGCGGAGCTCATCGCGACCCTTGACGGCCCGGTGTACGTCGAGCGGGTAGCGCTCTTCGATGCCAAGCAGAGGATCCGGGCGGGCCGGGCCATCCGGAAGGCGCTCCGGATGCAGGTGGAGAACCGCGGGTTCTCGTTCGTCGAGGTCCTCGCGGAGTGCCCGACCCATCTACGCATGACGCCGGTCGAGGCCGAGCGATGGGTGCGTGAGCGCATGGTCCCGGTCTTCCCGCTCGGGGTGAAGAAGGACGCGGCCGGCGAGGGCTGGGGACCGTGGCCCGTCCCCGCCCACGAACTGGGCTCGTTGCTCGAGGCCATCGACGCCCGCCCGCTCCGGCCGCCGCCCGCCGGCCCGACCCCGCGGCTCCCCGCGGCAGGGATGGGCTTGAAGCTAGCGGGCGCGGGGGGGGACGGCGCCCAGACCGCGGCCGCGCTCATCGCACGCGCGGCCATCGAGCAAGGACTCGACGCCACGCACATCCCCAGCTACGGGCCAGAGTCGCGCGGCGGCACGTCCTTCGCCGACGTGCGGCTGGCCGCCGACAAGGTGCTCTCGCCCGAGGTCCCCTCCCCGGACGCGCTGGTGGCGTTCAACGCGCCCAGCCTGGCCCGGTTCGGGCCCGCTGTGGCCGAGGGTGGTCTAGTGGTGTTCGACAGCTCCGTTGTCGCGGCGCCGCAGCTCCCCGACCGGGTCCGGTCGGAGGCCGTGCCCTGCGCGCGGATAGCCGCTGAGCTCGGGCAGCCCCTCGCGAAGAACATGGTCGCCCTGGGCGCGCTCCAAGCGGCGACTCGGTTCCTCAGCGAGGATGCGCTCCTCCTAGGCATCCGCGAGGCGCTCGCGAAGGAATCCTCCCTGGCAAGGGTCAACCTGGAGGCGTTCCGGCGCGGGGCAAGTTGGGTGTCGGGCCCACGCGACTAGAGCGGAGGGCACACGACACGTGGGGAAGTGACCGTGACAGGCGTGGTGCTTCTCGGAGAAGCCGTGGCGGCTGCCTTTGGCGTCCGTCTCCAGCTGCCCCTGCGCGCGTAGAGAGCCGGTCGGGACTGCCCGCGCGGGCCCACTGAGTCTTTCGCCGGGACCGAGTCGCTGTGAACCCTGGTCGACAGCCTGCCAACCATGGTTTACATGTCTGAAGCTGCCCTGCCGACGATCTTCACGACCGAGACGAGAAGGGCTCTACAAGGCGCTCGCGCCGGGTGGGAACCCGGAGTTCTCGGCCGTGATGAAGGTGATCCGCGCCTTTGGGCTGGATTGCGGGGAGCGCCCGCACGCGGGTGATAGTTGGCGATGGCCCCGCATCAGAGCGGACCGTGTCGGGCGACTTTCGCCCCACTATCGAAGCTGCCTCAACATCCCCGCTCGAGCTCGTGGCACGTCGCGCACTGCGGCTGAGCCTGACGGGGACTGCTCCGCCATCCCGCCACTGCTCGTGGGCTAGGATGGTGCGGCCGGGACGCCCATGCGGATCCCGCCAACGCACGGGTGAGACGACGTTGCGGGCGGGCCCACCCTAACAGTCTGCCTTCGCCTTCCTGATCGGGCCATTCGGTGAATCGACCTCGGAGACCCCACCATTCGCTCGCTTCGGGAATGAACTCCAGCCGCCACAACCTGCCAGCGCACTGCCGGAGCGATGGGAGCAGCGCGGGGAGCACGCCAGCCAGGCTCTTCGCATAGTCGGCGGCCCGGGCGGGGGCGATACGGCGACCGCCTCGCTCCCTATGGTGACCGGCGGGACGCGGCTCGGAGAGGGGCGTCGCCGCCGAGCTCGGTGTCGCCGGCGCCACCGTCTGCGTCACCGGGCGCAGCTCCCGCGCGCGCCCGCAAAAGAGCTGCGCCGTTTCTCTTTGGCGTGGCCGCCTTCCGCCATCCGGCTCCGTCGAGGACACCGCCGGGGAGGTGACCTACGCCGAGCTTCAACCCGCGGTCTCGCTCGGGGCGCGACCGATGGACATTTTCCGGCTCGAATGGGTGGTCCCCTTGCAACGGCTCGTCGGGAGGCCACGCGCCGGCATGTCCTCTGTCTGAGTCTGTCGATTCGGGCCGGTGTGGTTCGTCGTCCTGGTAGAGGAAGAGAGTATGCCCAAGATCGTCGTGAATGCGTTTCTGACCCTGGACGGCGTCATGCAGGCTCCCAGCGCCCCTGACGAGGTCCGCGAGGGTGGCTTTGCGCACGGAGGTTGGCAGGCTCCCTATTTCGACGACGTCGGGGGACGGCTGGTCACCGAGGGGATCGCGGACGCCGACGGCTTCCTGCTCGGGCGCAAGACCTACGACATCTTCGCCAACTATTGGCCGAAGGTCACCAATCCCAAGAACCCCATCGCGACCGCGCTCAACTCGCGGCCAAAGTACGTGGTGTCGCGCAGCCTCGACCGAGTCACCTGGAACAATTCCAGTCTGATCAAGGGCGACGTGGTCGCCGAGCTCCGCAGGCTCCGGCAGCAGCCCGGCCGGACCGTGCACACGCGGGGCAGTAGCGATCTCCTCCAGACACTACTGAAGAACGACCTGATCGACGAGTACCGGCTGTTCGTCTTGCCGGTTGTGCTCGGCTTTGGCAAACGGCTCTTCGGCAGCGGCACGGTGCCGCTGGCGCTCAAACAGGTGGAGTCGGTCACAACCGGCAAGGGCGGGACGTACCACCGGTTCGAGCGCGGCGGGAAGCCGGAGTACGGGCAGATCGGCACTTGAATCCCACGACGGCCCGCCCATGCCGGCCGCGAGAACTGGTGGGCACTCCAACGGGAGACGTCAGGCCCAAAGATCAGCAATACCGACCGCCCGGAGGATGAGCACATGGCAAAGAACACGATCTTTCTGTGGTACGACAAGGAGGCCGAAGCCGCGGCCCGCTTCTACACCAAGACCTTCCCAGATAGCGCGATGGGTCGCATCGTCCGTGCGCCCAGCGCCTATCCCAGCGGCAAGAAGGGCGACGTACTGACGGTTGAGTTCACCGTAGTCGGGGTGCATTGTGTGGGCCTGAATGGTGGACCCGAGTTCAAGCACAACGAGGCGTTCTCGTTCCAGATCACTACCGGCGACCAGGATGAGACCGATCGCTACTGGAACGCGCTTGTCGGCAATGGTGGCCAGGAAGGGGCGTGCGGCTGGTGCAAGGACAGGTGGGGCGTGTCCTGGCAGATCACGCCACGAGTCTTGACCGAAGCGCTCGCGGCAGGGGGTGAGGAAGCGAGGCGCGCTTTCGAAGCGATGATGCCGATGAAGAAGATCGACATCGCCAGGATCGAGGCCGCGAGGCGTCGCTGACGCTTCGACTCCCCTCGTCACGCGTCGCATTGTGTCCTGGTCGTGCGTGCCGCGGGCGGTTCCATGGACCACCTGAACGTCCTCGCCACGTTCCGCGAGCGCACCTCGTGGGCTCGCCAATACGCTTGCAGATCGAGTGTCTGATTTCCCGAGGCCACCTCAAGATGAGCGGCCGGGGTACCGAGGGCCGGGAGCGCACCGGTCCGCTGAGCCACGGTTAGGAACCGCTCCTCACTCAGGGCGCCCGTCCCTCGGGCTGCCGCCGCGAGGTCAGGCCTTCGGCTTAAGGACTGGTACGAGACGAAGCTCAAGCCGAACGGTGAGACCTATTGCTACATGGTGGCCCACTGGTGCGCGACGGAGGCTCGCTTCCGGAACCACCTTAGGAAGATCGGCTCGGCGGAGGCGGAGAAGCTCATCCCCCTCGAGAACATGCTCCTGCGCCTCACCCACAACGACGTCGTCTACCGCCGCCACATCGATCGGCGCCACCGCGCCCACGTGCCCGACTTCGGCGTCTGCATCAAGGTCCAAGAAAGCGATGACAACGTGTAGTGGTGGGCGTTCTCGCGCCAGCTCGTCCTCTTCTGCGTAGAGCGCCGCAAGGCTTGGCGGCTCCTGCAGAGCAAGGCCGGTATCGAGAGCAAGGAATCGAAGGCCCAACGGTCGATCCTCGCTGACGTCGACTCAGGCAGGATCTCGAAGGAGGAGCTCTTCGCCCGCGCGGAAGCGCTGATGCGGGAGAGGCTTTCTCCCGAGAAGCCCTCTATTCGAAAGGTCATCGACTGAGCCCGGCTGTGGCTCAAGGGAAACCCGTATGGCGCTCGCGATGGCTGGGAGCCTGCGGCGGTACCGCCCCGCCGCCTTCCGGGCACCCGCCGGTGGCCCCTTTAGCGTCTCGCCGGGCTCGTGGCCGCGACTCGCTCCAGGAGCGCCGGAGACGGTGCCAACTCGCCGCGGGTGATGGCGTGCACGATCTCGACGATGGCCGCGTTAGCGGGCGTGGGCACGCCGGCTGTGCGGCCGGTGCGCACCACGTAGCCGTTTACGAAGTCGATCTCGGTGGTCCGCCCGCGCTCGAAGTCCTGGAGCATCGAGGGCTTCACATCGCCGTAGCCCATTAGAACCTGGTCCAGCCAGGCATCGTGCACCGGACCGGGAACGCTGCGCCCGCTCCAGCCCGGCGGTACCGGATCGACCAGCATCCGCTCCGGCCGGGCGCCGGCGGCGAACGCTACTGACAATGCCTCGTCATAGGCGCGATCGAAGGCGGCCCTGCCCGCGGGCAGGGAGAGATACTGGCGCATGGTCCGCCCGGCGATGGCCCCTAGTGTCGTGACCGAGCAGTTGAGGAGCAGCTTGGACCAGACCGCTCCACGCAGGTTGGCCGTGAGCCGAACCTCGACGGCCCGCCCCAGCCAGCGCCCAATTCGCTCGGCCCGCGTGCTCTCGCCACCGCCAAGTTCACCGACCAAGAGGTGGCCAGCGTTCCGCTGCTCGTAGACGCCCGGAGCGATCAGGGTTGCGCCAAGGTTAGAGAGCCCGCCCAGCACGCGGTCGGCGCCCAGCCGCTGCCCCAGCGCCTCGGCTACCCCGCCGTTCTGGATGGGGAGGAGCGTGCCGCCCGGGACGAGCAACGCCGCGGCGGCCGGGGCCACCGCGATGGCGTCCTGGGCCTTGGTAGCGAGCAGGACAAGCTCGAACGGCTCGGACCCCCGGTAGGCAGCCGTGGGCGCTACCTCCCCGGCCTCGACGGTCACCGACCCGCCCACGCCGCCCACCCGCAGCCCAGAGGCCCGCAGCGCGGCCGCCGAGGCCTCGTCGCGCGTGGCGATGCTGACCGGGGCTCTGGACGCGCGCAGCCGGGCCGCAATCAGCCCGCCCAGCGCTCCGGCTCCGACGACCAGGGTCCGCATGCCGCCCACAGCCGAGCGTAGCCCGCCCGGCCGGCGAGCGCCGCACCAGGGCGGGCCGCCGCCTGCGCGAGCCAGTAGGGGACTCAAGCACCAACCCCGGCGCTGCCGGTCGAGGTTCCTTCCGATTTCCCGGTGCTTCACTCGTGGTTCGATTCTCTTGAATGTCATTCATCCGTGATCCCTAGGAAATTCAGCACTTAGTGTCTCCCCCGGGGATGGTGGAAACCCCTCGCCTTCAGGCGAAGAGAAGGTGTTAGCTGTGGTCGCGTGCGACGGTACCGGTTAGGAGCGCACA
>Ga0335077_10008091_pt1 | contig 13034 bp, 10 predicted proteins | sample Lox_Sample_31_FD_207151 | JGI IMG/M metagenome (GOLD analysis project Ga0335077, IMG submission 207151) | Soil microbial communities from Loxahatchee National Wildlife Refuge, Florida, United States - Lox_Sample_3.1 | ecosystem: Environmental > Terrestrial > Soil > Wetlands | place: USA... | reverse complement strand
CGCACTCAGCGCTTCGGCATGCAGGCCGCAGGTCTCCTTGAATTTGAGCGCCGCCTCCTGGGCGATGGCCAGGCCCGGCCCGCGGCCGATCACGTACAGGCTGGTGGCATCGATGAGTGTCGGCAGCGCTGCGCTCCAGTCCGCCGCCCAGGCCTGCTCGAGCTGGCGTGGGGCCTGCGCCAGTGCCCGCGCGAGCTCGGCGTCCTCGCCCCAGGCGGCGATCAGCTGCACGAGGGCGCTCAGCGAAGCGAGGAAGGACTTGGTGGCCGCCACGCTGTACTCGGGGCCGGCCGCAAGCGGGATCAGCTCATCCGCCCGCCGCGCCAGCGGGGCGTCGGCGGCATTGACCAGCGTGACGATGCGGGCGCCACCGGCGCGGGCGCGCTCGACCACCGCCAGCAGGTCCGGGCTCGCGCCCGATTGCGAGATGGCGAGCAGCAGGCTGTCACTGACATCCGGTGCGGCCGCGTACACCGAGCTGACCGAGGGGGCGGCGGAGGAGGTGAGCACGCCGAGGCGCGTCTCGATCAGGTAGCGGGCGAAGGTGGCAGCGTTATCGGAGCTGCCGCGCGCGCAGGTGACCACCGCGCGTGGCGGGCGGGTGCGCAGCAGCTGCGCCAGCTCTCGCACGCGCGGCTCGTTGGCCGCCAGCTGCGCGGCGATCAGCGCCGGCGCCTGCGCGGCCTCGGCAAACATGCGCGTGCTCGCCGCGGATGCGCTCACGTGGAGATGCTGAGCTCGGCGACGAAGTCGTAAGTGTCGCCACGGTAGAAGGACTGGGTGAATTCCGCCGCACGGCCGTCCTTGAGGAAACCGAGGCGCTCGACCAAGAGGCCCGCATCCTTTTCCTTCGCCTGCAGCAGCTCAGCCTGCTCGGCGCTGAAGAGCACCGCGCGCAGGCGCTGCAGCGCGCGCACTGGCCGGTTGCTGGCGCGCTCGAGTGCCGCGTATAGAGAAGAGTCGACGGACCCCGGCGAGGGCAGGCAGGAGGCGAGGATGGTGGCGTACTCGAGCGCCATGGGCGCGTCGTCCGCGAAACGGATGCGGTGAAAGCGATATACCGGTGTCCCGGGACTCGCGCGCAGCGTGAGCGCCTCCTCGGGCGTCACGGTGCCGGCGGACTTGCGCAGCCACACGCTGCGCGGGTTACGCCCGCGCGCGCGCATGTCCTCGGAGAAGGAAGTGAGCTGGGAGAAGTTCTTCTCGACGCGCGCGCGCACAAAGGTGCCCGATCCCTGACGCCGCACCAACAGCCCCTCGTCCACCAGCCCGTCGATCGCCTTGCGCACCGTGATGCGCGAGACAGCGAAATCAGTCGCAAGATCCCGCTCCGGTGGCAGCGCATCATCCGCTCCCACCACACGCGCCTCGATCGCCTGACGGATCGAGCGCTGCAGCTGCTGGTACAGCGGCAGGCTGCCCCGCTTATCGAGCTTGCCGATGGCGCGCGAGAGCTGCATCAATCGCTTTCCTCCATTGCCGGCGCAGAGGTGAGACCACTATAGTACCAATGTTATATAGCAGAACGACTGAAATCCGTACATCGGCAAGATTGTAGCCACGGAGCCCGGTATCGGGTCGTCCGGAACGATATTGGAACTTAAGTGGTCTCATACGCCATTGCCACGGTCGCAAAACTCAGCGGTAGGGGCGATGCGAGGTCTTAAGGAATGCGACGTCTTAAGGAAAGTCGGCCGACGGGCCCTCGGAGTGGCGTGCGCGCGGGGCGCTGCTTGGCGACCAAACCAGTCGAGGTCGCGCCGCGAGCCGGGCGCATTCGCGTGAGCATTGCCGGCCGCATCGATCAAGCTTCACTCGCACACTTCAGCCTGCACGGCGTGGCAGTTCCGCGGGCGCACGCGGCGCGGCGGGGTGTGCTTTGCTCACGGTTGTCTTCGACGGTCAGGCTTGCTGCGCTACGGCCTTAGACATTTTCTCGGGAAATCAGGGCATAACTGGTCTAGGCTTGTGCCGCGCCCCATGGCGGGAACATGCAAGCGGCAGTCTGTGGGCAGGAATAGTATTTTCGTTTGTGCCGCTTACAGAGTAGGCTCGCGCACGGGGGCCTACACTAAAAGACAGGGAGCGAACGGCAAGTTCGCCAGCTGACATAGAACTATAAGAGTAGAGGAACTGGCAGATGCTCATTCTCACGCGACGGGTTGGCGAAACCGTCATGATCGGCGATGACGTCACCATCACGGTTCTGGGGGTCAAGGGGAACCAGGTGCGTGTCGGCATTAGCGCGCCGAAGAACGTGGCGGTACATCGCGAAGAAATCTACGAACGCATCAAGCGCGAGCAGCAGCCCGAAGAGATCGCGGCAGAGAAGCCCAAGGCTGCGCAGTTCGCGCCCGCCTGAGGGACGCGTCGCCCGCGGGCGGCCTGCCGTCGCCGCGCGCCGCATATGTTAAGTACCCGCGCGCTGCGCGCGCCGGCGTCCATTTAATCCGCTTCGGCTGAAGCCGGCGCCAACCGCCGCAGTCCCTTCCCTCAGCGATAACTCGGCAGCAGGGGCGCGGCGAGCGCCTGTACATCCTGGCGGCGCAGTACCTGGGCGGCAGCCTCGATGTCGGGTGCGAGCAGCCGGTCGGTCGCCGCGAAGGGCACCTGCAGCCGCAGCAGTTCGTGCGGTCCTTGCAGCGCGGCCGAGGTCTTGAGTGGGGCGCGCAGCGAGACTCCCTGGCAGGCCACCAGGAACTCGATCGCCACGACATTGAGCGCGTTCGCCGTCATCGTGAGCAGGCGCCGTGCGCCGTGGGTCGCCATGCTCACGTGATCCTCCTGGTTGGCCGAGGTCGGGATGCTGTCGACACTCGCCGGGTGGGAAAGCATGCGGTTCTCGGCCACCAGTGCCGCAGCGGTCACCTGCGCCAGCATGAAGCCAGAGTTCACGCCGCTGTCGGGCGCCAGGAAGGGGGGCAGGCCGCTCATGTGCGGGTCGACCAAGAGCGCCACGCGCCGCTCGGTGATCGAGCCGATCTCCGCGCACGCCAGGGCGAGCACGTCGGCGGCGAAGGCCACCGGCTCGGCGTGGAAGTTGCCGCCGGAGAGGACTTCGCCCGAGTCGGGGAAGATGAGCGGGTTGTCGGTGACCGCGTTCGCCTCGGTGGCGAGCGTGCCGGCCTGCTGCGCGATCAGATCGAGGCAGGCGCCCATCACCTGCGGCTGGCAGCGCAGCGAGTAGGGGTCCTGCACGCGATTGCAGCTGCGGTGCGATTCGCGGATCTGGCTCCCGGCCAGCAGGCTGCGGTACACCTGCGCCACGCGCGCCTGACCGTCGTGGCCGCGCACGTGCTGGATGCGCGGGTCGAAGGGAGTATCGCTGCCCTGCAGCGCATCCGTGGTCAGAGCGCCCGAGACCACGGCGGCGGCGAACACGCCCTCGAGCTCAAAGAGTCCGGCGAGGCAGATCGCGGTGGAGACCTGCGTCCCGTTGAGCAGCGCCAGCCCCTCCTTCGGGCCGAGCGTCGGGGTGCTGAGCCCCTCCTGCGCCAGAGCTTCGGCGGCGGGCAGGACCTCGCCGCTGCGGCGGAGGTGTCCCTGGCCGAGCACGCTCAGCGCCAGGTGCGCCAGCGGCGCAAGATCGCCCGAGGCCCCGACCGAGCCCTGCGCGGGCACGCACGGGTAGAGGCCGCGATTGATGAGCGATTCGAGGAAGCGCGCCAGCGCCGGGCTCACCCCGGAGAAGCCCTGCAGGAGGCTCGCGAGCTTCAGCACCAGGGTGAGGCGCACGACCGAGTCATCAAGCAGCGGGCCCACCCCGGCGCTGTGCGAGAGGATGATATTGCGCTGCAGGAGCGTGCGCTGGGCGGGCGCGATGCGCGTCTGCGCCAGCAGGCCAAAGCCGGTGTTGATGCCGTACGCGGGCGCGTCCGCGGCCGCGAGGCGTGCCGTGAGCGCGTGCGCCTGCTCGAGCCCCGGCAGGGCTGCCGGATCGATGGCGACCGCCAGCGGTGCGCTGTAGATGCGGCGCAGGTCCGACAGATGCAGCGGCCGCGTGCCGAGCTTCAGGGGTTGGGACTCGGCCATCGCTGCACCTCGCCCGCGCGCACCACGGTGCGCCGCGGATTAAAGCCAATCCAGTAAGACAACTCCGCCGGCGAGTTGATGTTCCATACCACGAAGTCGGCCGCCTGCCCGGCGCTGAGCGTGCCGCGCTCCTCCTGCAGGCCGAGCGCGCGCGCCGCATGGCGCGTGACGCCAAGCAGCGCCTCCTCGGCGGTGAGCCCGAACAGGCGGGTCGCCATGCTCATCGCAGTCAGCAGGCTCGCATTCGGGGCGGAGCCGGGGTTGCAGTCGCTGGCCACCGCCATCGGCGCGCCGGCCGCGCGCAGCGCCGCCACCGGCGGCTTGCGCTGCGCCGCCAGGCAGTAGAAGGCCACCGGCAGCAGCACCGCGACGGTGCCGGAGGCGGCGAGCGCGGCCACTTCCGCGTCGCCGGCAAATTCCAGGTGATCGCAGGAGAGCGCAGCGAAGCGGCTCGCAAGGGGCGTGCCGCCGAGGGCCGAGAGCTGCTCGGCGTGCATCTTCACCGGCACCCCGAGTGCCTGGGCGGCCGTGAACAGGCGCTGCGCCTGCGCCACCGTGAAGGCGATGTTCTCGCAGAAGATGTCCACGGCATCCACCAGGCCCTCGCCCCGCAGCTGCGGCAGCCACTCGCGCGCGACGGTGTCGATGTAATCGTCGGCCCGCCCGCGGTACTCCGGTGGCACCGTGTGCGCGGCCAGCAGCGTGGTGCGCACGGTGAGCGGGAAGGCGCGCCCGAGGGTGCGTGCCACGCGCAGCATCTTCGCCTCATCCGCGAGCGTCAGCCCGTAACCGGACTTGATCTCGAGGGTGGTGACGCCCTCGGCCGCGAGCGCGGCGAGGCGCGGGGCGCTCTCATCGAAGAGCTGCTGCTCGCTCGCCGCACGCAGCGCGCGCACGCTGGAGAGGATGCCGCCGCCTGAGCGGGCGATGTCCTCGTAGGAGCGTCCGCGCAGGCGTTCCGCGTACTCATCCGCGCGCGTTCCGGCGAACACCAGGTGGGTATGGCAGTCGATGAGCCCCGGGGTGACCCAGGCGCCCTGAAGGTCATGGGTCTCGGTGGCGCTCCCCGCCTGCGCCGGCAACGCCGCTTCCTCACCCACCCACTCGAGGCGCGCGCCGCGGCTGAGCAGCGCGCCACGCTCGATGTGGCGGTTGGCCGCATCGCAGGTCGCGAGGCGCGCGTTGCGCCACAGCCTGAGGGTCGCTGGCACGGGTCGCCCGCTCAGCCGCCCTTGAGGAAGGGCAGGTTGAGGCCTTGCTCGCGCGCACAGCGGATGGCGATGTCGTAGCCGGCGTCCGCGTGGCGCATGACCCCGCTCGCCGGATCGTTCCACAGCACGCGCTCGATGCGGCGCGCGGCGGCCGGCGTGCCGTCGCAGACGATGACGACCCCGGCGTGCTGCGAGTAGCCCATGCCCACCCCGCCGCCGTGATGGATCGACACCCAGGTGGCACCGCTGGCGGTGTTGAGCAGCGCGTTCAGCAGCGGCCAGTCCGCCACCGCATCCGAGCCATCCCGCATCGCCTCGGTCTCGCGGTTGGGACTGGCGACCGAGCCGGAGTCGAGGTGATCGCGCCCGATGACGACCGGAGCCTTGAGCTCCCCGCGGGCGACCATGTCGTTGAAGGCGAGCCCGAGGCGGTGCCGATCGCCCAGTCCCACCCAGCAGATGCGCGCCGGCAGGCCCTGGAACTGGATGCGCTCGCGCGCCATGTCCAGCCAGTGGTGCAGGTGGTGGTCCTCGGGCAGGAGCTCGCGCACCTTGGCATCGGTGCGGTAGATGTCCTCGGGATCCCCCGAGAGGGCCGCCCAGCGGAACGGACCGACGCCGCGACAGAAGAGCGGGCGCACGTACGCCGGCACGAAGCCCGGGAAGGCGAAGGCGTCCTTCACGCCCTCATCGAGGGCGACCTGCCGGATGTTATTGCCGTAGTCGAACACGGGGATGCCCTGCTGCCGGAACGCGAGCATGGCCTCGACGTGGCGGGCCATCGAGGTGCGCGCGGCACGTGCGACCGCAGCCGGGTCATCGCGGCGCAGCCGGTCCCACTCATCGAGGCTCCAGCCCGCGGGCAGGTAGCCGTTGACCGGATCGTGCGCCGAGGTCTGGTCGGTGACCGCGTGCGGCCTGACGCCGCGCCGCAGCAGCTCCGGCAGTACCTCGCAGGCGTTGCCGAGCAGTCCGACCGAGATCGGCTGCTGGCTGCGCGTGATGCGCTCGAGCGCCTCATCGAGGCTCTTGGCCTCGACGTCGAGGTAGCGGGTCTGCAGGCGCTTGGCGATACGCTCCGGACGGCATTCGATCGCGAGCATCGAGGCGCCGGCCATGGTAGCGGCCAGCGGCTGCGCCCCGCCCATGCCGCCCAGGCCTGCGGTCAGGATCCACTTGCCGGCAAGGTTGCCGCCGTAGTGCTGGCGGCCCATCTCGACGAAGGTCTCGTAGGTGCCCTGCACGATGCCCTGGCTGCCGATGTAGATCCAGGAGCCGGCGGTCATCTGGCCGAACATCATCAGGCCCTTGCGGTCGAGCTCGTTGAAGTGCTCCCAGTCCGCCCAGCGCGCCACCAGGTTGGAGTTGGCGAGCAGCACCCGCGGGGCATCGGCGTGGGTGCGGAACACGCCGACCGGCTTGCCGGACTGGATGAGAAGCGTCTCGTCGTCCTTGAGCTGGCGCAGCGCAGCGACGATCTGCTCGTAGCACTCCCAGTTGCGCGCCGCCTTGCCGATGCCCCCGTACACCACGAGCTCGGCGGGGCGCTCGGCCACCTCCGGATCGAGGTTGTTCATCAGCATGCGCAGCGGTGCCTCGGTGAGCCAGCTGCGGCAGGAGAGCGTCGCGCCGCGCGGGGCGCGCAACGGCATGCGGGTGTTGGCATCGGACATGAGTGATTACCTCGGCTCACAATTCGCGGCCAGCTCGTAGCGCGAACCCGGGTGGTAGAGATCGGCGACGCTGGCGACGCGCCCCTGGGAGAAGGTGCGCCGCCGGATCAGGAGGCACGGCTCGCGCGCCTCGAGCTTCAGCAGGCGCCGCAGCCGGGCATCGGCAGCGAGCGCGCGCACGGTGTGCTCGGCGCGTTGCAGCGGGGCGGTGCGGATCAGGAACTCGTGCGGGGTCGTGCGGGCGAAATCGTTCTCGAGGTAGCCGGGCGCGGCCAGCGGATTGACGTAGCGCTCCTCGAGCTGCAGGGGCAGGGCGCCCTCGTAGTGCACCAGCAGCGAGTAATCGAGCGGCGCGCCGGCGCCGAGCAGGAAGCGCTCGGCCAGCTCGCGCGCGGCCGTCACGCGGGCGAGCGAGACCACCTTGACCCGGTGCTCGTGGCCGCGCGCGCGGATCTCGTCGGCGATGTTGCGCACCTCGAGCGGATGCGCGTGCACGCGCTGCTCGGCGACGAAGGTGCCGACGCCGGCCACGCGCACCAGTACGCCTTCCGCGGTCAGCTCCTTCAGCGCGCGGTTCGCGGTCATGCGCGAGACCGCCAGCGCGCGCACCAGCTCATTCTCCGATGGCACGCGCTCGCCGGCGCGCAGCGTGCCCGCCGCGATGCGCTCGAGCACGTGGTGCTTGACCTGGCGGTAGCGGGCGGCGGGCTGCGGGCTGGACATGCGGCTCAGGCGACCTTGAAAACAGCGGCTCCGGGCCACATGGTGCCACTGCGTCCTTTACTTGTCTATACAGGTCTAGGGCGGAAAGGTGGCCGGACCACCCGTCCTGCCGGGGCAGAACGGTTTCCTCCGGCGCGCCCGTTCCGGTAGAATGCGCGGCCCCCGTGCGGAGCCTGCCGGTTCGCGCGGGACGGGTGGCTGGTGCCGCGGCCGAGCGATGCGCGGTGCCCCCGGGACCGATGCATGCGAAGCCCCCCGTGGGGCTTTTTGTTTTTCAGGGTGGGCCATCGGGCCCATTTTTATTTTGCGACCGTGGTCGGGGGCTGAAGAAGCGTGGCGGGAACCTTGCGTGAACGGCTGTTCGGGCTCATCGAGCCGCTCCTGGGGCGGCTCGGCTACGAGCTGCTCGAGCTCGAGTACAGCCCGGCGCGCGGGCATGCGCTGCTGCGGCTCTACATCGATGCACCCGCGGGCGTGACGCTCGAGGACTGTGAGAAGGTGAGCCGCGAGGTGTCGGCGCTGCTGGATGCCGAGGACCCGATCCCGGGCGCCTACACGCTCGAGGTGTCCTCGCCGGGGTTCGACCGTGTGCTGCGCACCCAGGCGCACTTCGGGCGCTTCGTCGGCGCGCGCGTGTTCGTCGAGCTCAAGGAGCCGCGCGCCGGCCGGCGCCGCTACACCGGCACGCTGCTCACCGTGGACGAGGCGGGCATTGAGCTCGAGGTCGACCGTGAGCACGTCAGCATGAAGTTTGCAGAGATTGACAAGGCGCGGCTCGCCGGCTGAAAGCCGCCGGACCGCAGCGCATAGAGGTACGCGAAGCTGTGAACAAAGAAATCCTGATGGTGGTCGATGCCGTCTCCAACGAGAAGGGCGTCGACAAGGAAGTGATCTTCGAGGCGCTGGAGGCGGCGCTCGCCTCGGCGACGCGCAAGAAGCACGGCGAGGAGTGGGACGTGCGCGTCGCCATCGACCGCAAGAGCGGTGACTACGAGACCTTCCGCCGCTGGAAGGCGTTCGCCGATGATTCCAAGGAGCTCGAGGTGCCCGAGCGCGAGCTCAGACTCGAGGATGCGCACGACATCGACCCGAAGGCGGAGGTCGGCGGCTTCGTCGAGCAGCCGATCGAGTCGGTGGCCTTCGGCCGCATCGCCGCGCAGCAGGCCAAGCAGGTGATCGTGCAGAAGGTGCGCGAGGCCGAGCGTGCCCAGGTCGTGGACGCCTACAAGGACCGCGTCGGCACGCTGGTGAGCGGCGTGGTGAAGCGCGTCGACCGCAACGGCATCTACATCGACCTCGGCAGCAATGCGGAAGGTTTCGTGCCGCGCACCGACATGATCCCGCGCGAGCAGGCCAAGCCGCAGGACCGCATCAAGGCCTTCCTGAAGGAGGTGCGCTCCGAGCCGCGCGGGCCGCAGCTGTTCCTCACCCGCACCGCCCCGGAGTTCCTCATCGAGCTGTTCAAGCTCGAGGTGCCCGAGGTGGGGCAGGGGCTGATCCAGATCCTCGGCGCCGCGCGCGATCCGGGCGTGCGCGCCAAGATCGCCGTGCGCAGCAACGATCCGCGCATCGATCCGGTGGGCGCGTGCGTCGGCATGCGCGGTTCGCGCGTGCAGGCGGTCTCCAACGAGATCGCCGGCGAGCGCGTCGACATCATCCCGTACGTGGACAACGCGGCACAGTTCGTGATCAACGCCATGTCCCCGGCCGAGGTGATGTCGATCGTGGTGGACGAGGACTCGCACAGCATGGACATCGCGGTCGCCGAGGACAAGCTGTCGCAGGCCATCGGCCGCGGCGGGCAGAACATCCGCCTGGCGAGCCAGCTGACCGGCTGGGACCTGAACGTCATGACCGAGTCGGACGCCGAGGCCAAGAGCGAGACCGAGGCCAAGGAGCTGGTGCAGAACTTCATGAAGCAGCTGGACGTCGATGAAGACGTCGCTACCATCCTCGCGCAGGAGGGCTTCTCGACCATCGAGGAGATCGCCTACGTGCCCCAGGCCGAGCTGGCGGCGATCGAGGAGTTCGACGAGGACATCGTCAAGGAGCTGCGCAACCGCGCCCGCGACGTGCTGCTGACGCAGGCGATCGCCAGCGAGGAGACGCTCGATCAGTCCATGCCGGCGGACGACCTGCTGCTGCTCGAGGGCATGAGCCCGGACCTCGCCCTTACCCTGGCACGCCGGGGGGTGCGCACGCGCGAGGACCTGGCGGAGCAGTCGGTCGATGAGCTGGCCGACATCGAGGGCCTGGCCGCGGACAAGGCCGCCACCCTCATCATGACGGCCCGCGCGCCCTGGTTCGAGGCCGGCAACGGAAGTTAAGGATCGGAAAGTCTTATGGCCGAAGTGACGGTAGCGCAATTTGCGGAAGTGCTGAAGGTGCCGGTCGACCGGCTGCTGGCGCAGCTGGACCAGGCGGGCATCAAGGTCGCAGGGCCCGAGGCGCGCATCAGCGATGACGCGAAGCTCGAGCTGCTGACGCACCTGCGCCGCGCGCACGGCAGCGAGGACACCGGCGGCGACGGCGCGCCGCGCAAGATCACGCTCAAGAGAAAGACGCAGAGCGAGCTGAAGCTGGCGAGCAACCAGGGGCGGGCGCGCACCGTCAACGTCGAGGTGCGCCGCACCCGCAACTACATCAAGCGCGACGTGCTCGAGGAGCAGGCGCGTGCCCAGCAGGACGAGCTCGACTCCCGGCGGCGCGAGGCCGAAGAGGCCGCGCGCGCCGCCACCGAGCGCGCCGAGGCCGAGCGGCGCGAGCGCGAGCGGCTCGAGGCCGAGAACCGCCGCCGCGTGGAGGAGGAGGAGACCCGCCGCCGTGCCCAGGAGGATGCGCGCCGCGTGGCCGAGCAGCGCACGCGCGACGATGAGGCGCGGCGCGTGCGCGAGCGCGAGGAGCACGAGCGGCGCGAGCGCGAGCGCCCGCAGCCCTCCGCGCCGGCGCCGGCGGCACGGGCCGCCGAGCCGGTGGCCGACGACAAGCACACCCGCTACGGGCGCCAGGAGCTGCACGTCACCGGGGATGTCAGCTCGCGCTACAAGAAGAAGCGCCGCCTCAAGGCGCGCCCGGTGCCGGCGGCCGGCAGCGAGGGCCGCCACGGCTTTGAGATGCCCACCGCGCCGATGAAGCGCGACGTGCCGATCGGGGAGACCGTGACGGTGGCGGAGCTGGCGCAGAAGATGGCCGTGAAGGCCAACGAGGTGATCAAGGCGCTCATGAACCTGGGCGTCATGGCCACCATCAACCAGCCCATCGACCAGGACACCGCGGTACTGGTGGTCGAGGAGCTCGGCCATACCCCGAAGCTGCTCAAGGAGAACCAGATCGAGGCCGATCTGCAGGGCGAGCAGCCGGAGGCCGACCTCGAGCCACGGCCGCCGGTCGTGACCGTCATGGGTCACGTCGACCACGGCAAGACCAGCCTGCTCGACTACATCCGCCGCACCAAGGTGGCGGCCGGGGAGGCGGGCGGCATCACCCAGCACATCGGCGCCTATCACGTCGAGACCGACAAGGGCACGATCACCTTCCTCGACACCCCGGGTCACGCGGCCTTCACGGCCATGCGCGCCCGTGGCGCGCGCGCCACCGACGTGGTGGTGCTGGTGGTGGCGGCCGACGATGGCGTCATGCCGCAGACGGTGGAGGCCATCCAGCACGCGCGCGCCGCCAACGTGCCGATCGTGGTGGCCGTGAACAAGATCGACAAGAGCGACGCCGACCTCGAGCGCGTGCGCACCGAGCTCTCCAAGCACGAGGTCATCTCCGAGGAATGGGGTGGCCAGAACATCTTCGTGCCGGTCTCGGCGCGCACCGGCCAGGGGATCGACCAGCTGCTCGAGGCCATCCTGCTGCAGGCCGAGGTGCTCGAGCTGCGCGCGCCGCGCACCGGGCTCGCCTCGGGCGTGGTGATCGAGTCGAGCATCGAGAAGGGCCGCGGCGCGGTCGCGACCGTGCTGGTGAAGCGCGGCACGCTCAAGATGGGCGATCCGATCATCGCCGGCTCGGAATTCGGGCGCGTGCGCGCCATGTTCGATGAGCATGGCAAGCCGGTGCAGGAGGCCCCGCCTTCGATGCCGGTGGTGGTGCTCGGCCTGTCCGCCGCGCCCAATGCCGGCGATGAGTTCCTGGCGCTGGAGAGCGAGCGCAAGGCGCGCGAGGTGGCGCTCTACCGCCAGGGCAAGTTCCGCGACGTCAAGCTGGCGCGCCAGACGACGCGCGCCGAGGACGTATTCTCGCAGATGGGCGAAGAGAAAGCCGGCGTCGTCTCCGTGCTCATCAAGGCCGATGTGCAGGGCAGCGCCGAGGCGCTGCGCGAGGCGCTCACCAAGCTCTCGACCCCCGAGGTGCAGGTGAAGGTGATCGCCAGCGGCCTGGGCGGCATCACCGTCTCGGACGTGCAGCTGGCGGCGGCCTCGCGCGCGTTCATCATCGGCTTCAACGTGCGTGCCGATGCCGGCGCGCGCGAGGCGGTCAAGGAGACCGCGGTCGAGGTGCGCTACTACAGCATCATTTACGAGGCCATCGACGATGTGAAGCAGATGATGTCCGGCATGCTGCAGCCGGAGATCAAGGAGCAGATCGTCGGGGTGGCGCAGGTGCGCGAGGTGTTCCGCTCCAGCAAGTTCGGCGTGGTGGCCGGGTGCCTGGTGACCGAGGGCGCGGTACGGCGCAACAACCCGATCCGCGTGCTGCGCGACAACGTGGTGATCTTCGAGGGGGCGCTGGAATCGCTGCGCCGCTTCAAGGATGACGTCAACGAGGTGCGCGCCGGCACCGAGTGCGGCATCGGCGTCAAGAACTACCAGGACGTACGCGTCAACGACCAGATCGAGTGCTACGCACGCGTCGAGGTCGCGAGAACGCTGCAGTAATGTCGCAGGCCCGCGTCCAGCGCCTCGAGGCACAGATCCAGCGCGAGCTCGCCGGGCTGATCACCCGCGGGGTGAAGGACCCGCGGGTGGGCAACGTCACGATCACCGCGGTGAGCATGGCCGCCGACATGGGTAGTGCGCGCATCTACTTCACGCCCTTTGCCTCGCGCCAGGCACCCGAGCAGGTGCGCCTCGGCCTGACGCACGCGGCCGGTTTCCTGCGCGGGGAGCTCGGCCGGCGCCTCGGTCTGCGGCACGCACCACGCCTCGAGTTCGTGTTCGACGAGGCGGTGGAGGGCGCCGCGCACCTGACGCACCTCATCGACCGCGCCGTGGCAGAGGATCGCGCCGCTGCGCAGCCTGCGGAGCCCGGCGAGGACGCACCAGCCGAGCGCCCGCGCTGAGCGCAGCCGCTGCCGTGCCCGACGGCATCCTGTTGCTCGACAAGCCGCGCGGGCTCAGCTCCAATGCCGCCCTGCAGCGTGTGCGCCACCTCTACGGAGGCGCAAAGGCCG
>Ga0335077_10008090_pt1 | contig 13035 bp, 11 predicted proteins | sample Lox_Sample_31_FD_207151 | JGI IMG/M metagenome (GOLD analysis project Ga0335077, IMG submission 207151) | Soil microbial communities from Loxahatchee National Wildlife Refuge, Florida, United States - Lox_Sample_3.1 | ecosystem: Environmental > Terrestrial > Soil > Wetlands | place: USA... | reverse complement strand
GCAGAGCAAGGATGGGCTCGAGGAGAACACTGCCAGGATGCGCGCCAACTGGCACGAGCTGGCGCCGCTGACCAAGGGCTTCTATACGAACTACCAGGATCCGGACGTTACGATGGCGGGCTATCGGGAGAACTACGGAGCCAACTTCGAGCGGCTCGTGGCTCTCAAGGCGAAGTACGATCCGAATAACCAGTTCCGGCTGAACGCCAATGTGCCGCCGCAGATCGGATGAGGGCGCGCAGCGCGCTTAAGGCGATAGCCGCTTCTCGGGGGAACCAGGATCCGCACCTGCTGCGCCGCCTGCTGCGCGCCAAGGACCGCATGGATGCCGCCTCGCACCAGGACTGGCCGGTGGCAAGGCTGGCACGCGTCAGCGGCGTGTCCGCGGCCCACTTCGCGCGCTGCTTCAGGCAGGCGTTCGGCATTCCACCGCACCGCTACCTGCTCACGCGCCGCATCGAGCGCGCCACGGCGCTGCTGCGCGATACGGATTTGTCGATCACCGCGATCGCCTTCCACACGGGTTGGGCGAGCCTCGGCAGCTTCGGGCGCATTTTCCGGGACATTACCGGCGACAGCCCGGGCGCGATTCGTACGCGCGGCAAGCGCACGGTGGACGAGCTCAGCCGCGTGCCCGCCTGTGTGCTGAGCGCTGCGCACCGCCCCGACCTCACGATCGCAGTTTCGGAGAAGCGGCGCCGGCTGGGGGGCGCTATAAAGGCCTCCCGAAAAAAGGAGTCGCCATGAGCCAGGGTGTCGCAGTAGTTGGTATGTACGTGCGCGATCAGGATGAAGCGCTGGCGTTTTATGTCGACAAGCTCGGATTCCGTGTGCATACGGACGTACGCAACGGCGACTACCGCTGGCTTACCGTCCAGCACCCGGAACAGCCGTCGTTCCAGCTCGGCCTGTTCGCGCCGGGGCCGCCGGTCATCGATGCCGCGACCGCGCAGGCGGTGCGCGCGCTCGTAGCCAAGGGCGCGATGCCGCCGCTGGTGCTGATGGTCGACGACTGTCGCGCCGCCTGGGAGCGCTTGCGCGCCCGGGGTGTGGAATTCACTCAGGAACCGGTCGATCGCTACGGAGCGGTGGACGCCGGCTTCCGCGATCCGTCGGGGAATGGCTGGAAGATGATCGAGGCGCGCCGCTGAGCAGCCGCCGGGGGCGCCGGCCGAGCGCCAGCACGATCGCACAGACGATGGCCCAGACGACGAGGGCGCCGAGCAGCCAGCAGAGCGAAGTCATCAGCTGCTCCTGGTTCTTCTGCACCAGGTAGGCGCGGTCCGCCACGATCTCGAGGTAGGTGCTGCGCGAGCAGCTCGCGAAGCTCACCGACAGCATGCCGGTCAACGCCGGCAGCATGAGACTCGGCGGGAAGCAGACCTGCAGCAAGCGCGCCAGGCGCCCCGAGCCGGCACTCTCCGTGAGCTCCCTGAGGCTGCCGCGCAGCAGGCGCACGCACGCCTGGGCGGTGGCGACCACGAGCGTCAGCACGCCCGCATAGGAGACGAGGAGATAGCTATCGTTGGTCATGACGGCGCAGGACGGCGACCAGCACGGTCATCGCCGACAGGAATACCAGCAGCGCCATCAGCAGCCAGGTACAGGTGCTCGAGAGCACGGCGGCGACTCGCCAGACGTACTCCATGAATCGGGCTTCCGGCTTGAGGTCGAAGACGCCCCCCAACACGCCGGTGGCGGCGGCCAGGAAGACGCACAGGCACAGCACGCGGAAGTAGAAGGTCGTGCCCGCCGGCAGGCCGATGACCTCATCGAGGAGCGCGATCGCGCTTCTGCGCAGCAGCAGATAGATCGCGAACGCCACGCCGGCTCCGAGGGCCAGCGCGATCACGAATGCCAGCACGTTGCTCACCACGGCGAGTCCCCTCCGCTGCGCACGAGACACCCGGGAGCTAAGAGTCGCGCGCGGCTGTCTCGGGTACCTCCGCGCGGCCCTGCCGGCGTGACCGTGGCACTCGAGTCAGACTAGTATCGATACCGATGACTACCCGCTATGGTCCCGGTGCGATGGCCTTCCACTGGTCGATGGCGGTGCTCGTCATCGTCGTGGGCGTGCTCGGTCTCCTGCACGACTCGTGGTCGCGAGACACCCAGGCTTACTGGATCAACCTGCACGCGCTGCTCGGGCTCCTGGTCTGGGGGCTGCTGATGGCGCGCTTCTGGTGGCGCCTCGAGCATCCGCCCCCGGTGCTGCCCGCCGACGCCGGCACTCTGGCGCAGCGGCTGTCTCGGCCGCTGCACCTGCTGCTCTACCTGCTGCTCTTCGTGATCCCGATTCTCGGCATCGTGACTTTCATCTGGCACGGCCGGGTCTTCGACTTCGGCCTCCTCAGGGTGGACTTCGGGGTGGCGAAGAACCGCGCGATCTTCGAGCCGACCGAGGACATTCACGGCTACCTCGCGTACGCGCTGTTCACACTCGTCGGCATTCACGTGCTGGCGGCACTCTGGCACCAGTGCGTGCGCCGCGACGGGGTGCTGCTGCGAATGTGGCCGGCCGGGAAAAGGTGACTCCCCGGGGGCGGTCGCCCTCAGGCGCGCTGGCGGTACTCAGCTACCGAGATGATGCGCTGTGCGCGCGTATCCCAGAGGATGCACTCGAGCGCACCCAGCACCTGATGGAGCTTCAGGCGCGTGACGCGCCCGAACAGGTGCTGGAACTCGTTGTGACACTCGACCAGGCGGTAGTTGGGAATGCCTGCCGACATGTGGTGCACGTGATGGTAGCCGATGTTGACGGTGAACCAGTTCAGCCAGCGCGGCAGCACCAAAAAGCTCGTGCCCTCGATCGCGCCGGTATCGATGTCCCAGTGCGCGTCATCGCTCGCGTAGGAGTGCTCGAAGTTGTGCTGCACGGTGAACAACACGATGCCGACGGCGCCGGCGAACGACACGCTGAGCAGATAGAGCGAGAAGAATCGCGCCGCTCCGCACGCCCAGCACATCAGCGCCCAGATGGTGAGCAGCACGACATTGTTCCACAGCATGTGCCGGTACTCGCGCCAGGAATTCCAGTAGCGCGTCTCGTAAGTCGCCGCGTGCGCCCGCAGAGATATGCCGGGCACCGCCAGCTTCCGCCTGACCGTGTAGACGATCAGGCCGATGCTGCCCTTGATCCAGGTGTAGCGCGGGTTGAAGATCAGGTAGATGAAACCCACGAGGGGCGAGGCCAGCACGCTGCACTTGCTGCGGTACATGCGCTGCTGTCCGCGACTGAGCGCCGTGTACTCATCCACCGACATGGTCGTGTAGGGTCCGCGGTAGCGGTCCCAATTGCCGTTGTGGGCGTGGTGATAGTTATGGTGCTGCGCCCATACGTACTGCGGCATTCCCGACACGACGCCGAGGACAAACCCCGCCGCGTGGTTGAGCCGGCGGCTGCGAAACAGGCTCCCATGGCCGCAGTCGTGCATCAGGCCGAAGACGCGCACCGTGAAGAGAATCATGAGCAGCAGCGGCGGGACGGCAAGCCAGGGCGATACGCCGATGCACCACACCGCGGCCCACCACAGAAGCGCCAGCGCAACCAGGGTCGTCAGGACCTGTATCGATCCCCTGAGGTCGTCCGGCTTCGCATAGCGGCCGATCATGGCGCACTTCTCGCGCCGCAGATGCTCGTGCGCAACCACGCTCAAAATCGCCCCCGCGCCGAATCTGTACTCATAATTTGCAGCCACCACCGGATCGGCAGCCTGGCGGAGGCGGCGGGAGTATGCGGCAGGCAAGCCGCCGGACGCCAGTGTTCCCCGTCTCAGTTTGTGCGTGTCGGGCGGTCGAGAGCCCGCGCCGGGCCGGCCGCCGCCAGCAGCACCAGCCCCAGGGCGCCCACCGACACCAGGATCAGTCGCGCAAAGTCATCGCTCCCTATGAGATACGGGGCGAGCAGCGGGCCCGAGGCGAGCCCCATCTTCGAGCAGAAGCCACCGAGTGTTGCGCTGCGGCCGGTCGGATCGAGCGCCGCACACATGCTGAAGAGCCATGGGATGACGAACGACCAGGCGATGCCGGTGACGATGTTGGCGGCTGCGAACAGGTAAGGCGCATCGCTGCGCAGGAACACCGCGGTCGCAGGGATGGTGATGAGGAGCGCCGCCACCAGCGGGCGCAGGCGCCCGAAGCGCAGCCCCGCCCACATGGCGAGCAGCGACCCGGCGGCGGCGACCCAGTCGGCAACCCCGAGCGTGTTGCTGATGAATGCGGTGCCGAGTGCATAGTGGCGGCCGAGCGGGATGATGAAGGCGAACAGCGCCATGTTGGCTGCCTGGAAGAGGAAGATCGCCGCGAGCGTGGCGGCGAGCGGCGAGCGCGGCAGCTGCGCCCGGGCAGCACCGCTTGCGGTGGGTTGCAACGGGTAGTCGGCGAGCAGCGGCAGCAAGGCGAGGGTGATCGCGGCGACCACCGCGAGCGACAGGAACAGCACCCACGAGCCGAGGCGTGCCGCGAGCTCCGGCAGCCACATGAGACCCAGGCCTCCGAGGAGTACCTGCAGCGTGAACTGCGCGCCATAGGCGCGCTGCGGCACGCGCGTGCGCGCCATGACGGCGAGCGCGATCCCGATCGAGACGCCGCCGCAGATCCCGTGCACGGCGCGCAGCACGATGAGCAGCGGGAGCGAGGTCACGGTCATCGAGCCGAGATCGAGCGCGATCAGGAGTACGAGCGCCGCCGCCTGCACGCGCTTCCAGGGGAAGCGCCGCACGATGAACACCGCGGCCAGGGCGCCGAGAGCTGCGCCGTAGACATTGGCGGAGGCGACGTAGCCGGCTTGCGCGTTGCTGTAGCCGAGCGCATCGCGCAGCCCCGAGACGATCGCCGGCAACAGGTTCACGTAGAACATGCCGGCGGTGCCCAGCAGGCCGAGAAACGCTGCCGCGAGGAGTCCGTCGGGTGCGGACCTGGCGCTGGAGGATCGCGCGGGCACCTGCGGCACCTCAGCTCCTGCGGCAGAACGGCCGGATGCGGTCGGCCTCACGGGCGGCGCGCGCCCACGCCCACACGCCGCTGTCGCTGAAGTAGTAGTAGATGAGGCCGTTCGGCAGCATCGCGACGATGATGCCGCCGTAGCCCGACATGAGCGGAATCCACGTCGGCGCCGTGCAGCCGAGGTTGCGCGCCGCGTTCCACGACCAGACGCCATTGTGGTAGAGGATGTCGGGGCCGGGAGCCGGCAGGCCGCGATGAGCGGGGCCCCGCTGCAGCGCCTCATTCAGCATCGCCGGATCCACCATCTGCTCGCCGCCGATGCGGCCGCCCTGCATCATGAAGCGCGCCAGCTTCACGACGTCGTCGCGCTTCAGCGTCAGCCCATAGGCCGAGAAGGGCTGGTTGCTCGCATCGCGCATGCGGCGGGTCACATCGACCGCGGGACTGAGGCCGAGCGGATGCCAGATCGGCTCGACCAGGAGGTCGTGGAAGAAATCAGCTGCCGCACCGGCACGGCGGCGATGCCAGGCGGCGAGCGCGGTTCCGAGGAGATAAAAGTCGGCCGTGTGATAGACCCACACCGTGCCGGGCGCCGCCTTGCGCGGGTAGTGGCTGCAGGCGAACGCCAAGCGGCTGGCGTGATTCTCGGCGGCGAAGAACGGGTCCATGTCGGGCGCGTCCTCATCGTGCTCGTCGGCATCCGAGAGGTAGTGACCGGTCGCCATGTCGAGGGTTTCGGCGATCGTCACGTCATCCCAGCCGTAGCCGGCGCACTCGGGCACGAGCGAGCCGATGGTGGCCGACAGCACGCCGGGATCGAGGAGCGCGGCACGCATGGTAGCGAGCCCGGCGACGAGCGTTTTCGCCACCGAGTACGAGGGCAGGTCGAGATCGTCGCAGTAGGGAAAGGCGCCGAAGCGCGTATCGCAGCCGCCGGTGTAATGCACACCGTCGATGGCCAGGCCATAGAGGGTCATGTCCTGTGCCGGGACCTCGAGCGGCGAGCCGAACTCCGCCGGGTTGGCGCCCGGGTAGTCGGCGGCGAGGCGCGAGATCGGCCGGGTCGGGACGCGGCCGGAGACCTCGCGCTGGTACTGCGCGATGAGCTGCGCGCGCTCGGCGACCGGCGCTGCAATGTAGCGCGCGCGTACTTTCCCCCAGGCATCGAACTTGAAGTAGAAGCAGGTCTCCTGGCCGATCTCCCAGGCGACGTTCGACACCCGGCCGCCACTGCCGAAGAGAAAGGTGAGCACGCCGTTGTGCATGCAGTTGGCGTTGCGTTCCTCGAGCGCGAACGGCAGCGCCGCGCGGGTGCGTCCGCCGTCCCCGTCCTGGTCCCAGACGCGCCCGGGCTCGAGCACGAACTCCCACTCGGTGCTGTCGTTGCGCACGGCGCCGCGCAGCTGCGGAATCAACGCCGTACCACTCTGCACGAACGCGAAATCGAAGGCGGGCAGGTGACGTGCCGCGCCGTGGTTCTCGTCGGCCTCGGCGTAGAGATCCGACAACACCCGGAACGTCCCGCCGGGGAGCTCCTGCCCGAGGACCAGACGCCCCTCGAACACATGGCTCGGCGTGCGCGCTCCAGCGGGCGGCGCGAAGGCGGTCATGGCCCAGGGGCCGGAGGCTTTGGCGCTCTCGAGATCGGCCCGCGACAGCGCTGCGGCGGGAGCGGGTGCCGCGGGCGCTGCACCTGGCGGGGCCGGCGCGCTCGTGGCCGTGGCCGTCGCGCTCGTGGCCGTGGCCGTCGCGAGGAGCGCCGCAACCAGCAGGGCACAGCGCATCAATGCGTCCTGACGCCCGCCGCGGCGAGCCGCTCCCGGAGCGGTGCGAGCTCGGAGGCGTAGCGCCGCCACAGGTCCATGGACGAAGTATAGATCGGCCGGCGTACCTGGGCGGCGCTCGCGGTCAGGGTCGGTGCCGCGTTGCGCTCGAACTCGAGCACCTGCGGCTCCCAGTCGAGGCCGCAGTGCGCGATGAGGCGGCGGCTGACGGCCTCCTGGTGAGTGACGAGCTCCTCGTAGTCGATCTCGAGCAGCGGGCCCTGCAGCGTGCGGCGCCAGTGCGCCATCAGCGCATCGTAGGCGATGTAGTACTGCGCGAGGTCATCGAGCGAGTACGAGAACGGATAGGCCGTGCGGAACAGCGTCTTGTACATCGCATAGCACACATCGAGCGGCGCGCGCCGCACGTGGATCACGGTCGCGGCGGGCAGCGCCGCGCGAATCAGTCCGAGGTAGAGAAAATTGAGCGGCGTCTTGTCGATGACGCGCGCGGCGGCGCCGGCGGGGAGCGTGCGGCAGTATTCCGTCCCGAGGCGTGCCGCATCGATGCGCGCCGCACGCCGGATGAGATCGGCTTTCCCAAGCGAGTCCCCGGCGCAGCGGGTCACCGCGGCGGCGAGAGCGGTCGACTCGCCGCGGCTCACCACCTTGCTGTGCGAGCTGAGGATGCGGTCGACGAGGGTGGTGCCGCTGCGCGGCAGCCCGACGATGAACACCGGCCGCCCGTCCGGATCCCCGACGCGCGGCGTCGCCGACCACTCGCTGTCGAAGGTGCGGGCGATCTCGGCCAGCGCCGCGGTGTCGGCGTCCACCCGATAGCTGAGGCGCCGGCGCCGTGCTGCGGCGCCGCGCTCCAGGGCCGCGAAGGAGCGTGCGTGCTCGCCGAGGTCCTCGAGCTCCTTCGCCAGCGCGTATTCGAGTGCGGCGCGGCGCGCATCGTCCGCGGCAGTTGCCGCCAGCCGCGCCTCGATGGCGGCCACGTGATTGCACGCCGGCGTCTGCGTGCGCAGCGTCGCGCGGTTGTACCAGGCGTCCGAGTCCTGCGGCGCGAGCGCCACCACCCGGTCATAGGCGCGCTCGGCGTCCTCGAGCCGCCCGACGGCGGTGAGCGCCACGGCCCAGTTGTACAGCACCTGCGGATCATCTGGCGCCGCCGCGACACAGCGCGCGTTGCAGCGCTCGGCTTCCGCGTGACGATTGAGATGCGTGAGCATCTGCGCCGCCTGCTGTGTCAGGGGGAGCGGCAGATCGGGGCGCTCGGCGAGCACGCACAGCCGCTCGATGGCCGGCGTATCGCGGCCCTGTGCGGCCGCGAGCTCGCGCAGCGTGCTCGCCAAAGCATCGGCGGCATCGCTGCCGGGGCTGCCCACGACTATGCCCGGCCGCTCAGAACTTGAGGTTGAGCGTCAGTCCCACGGTGCGCGGCAGCGCATTGAGCGCTTTGGAGTCGTTGCCGTAGAAGTTCTGCGCCGGCGAGGTGCCCATGTAGGCCTCAGTGTATACGCCGGTGAATGCCGCCGCGTTGGTGATGTTCTTGATCCACAGCGTCGCCGACCACTTGTCGAAGGGGTAGGTGGCGGAGGCGTTCCAGATCCAGAAACCGGGCATCGGGTAGTAGAACTTCGGCTCGCCGAGATACGGGTTGGGCGCCGGCACGGTATTCGGCGTCGAGCTCGCGGAGAACAGCGTGTCCTGCGTCGAGGACTGGTAGTAGAGATCGGAGCGCAGCGTCAGCGAGCTGCCCGCCATGGGCACGTGATAGTCGAGCGCCAGGTTGAACTGGTTCTGCGGCGAGCCCGGGAGCTGTGCGCCGTTGGTGTTGATGACGTACAGGCCATCCGCCGAGACCGCGTCCGCGGCCAGCTGCGACTGCGTATAGGTGTAGCCGAGGCTGTAATGGAAGTGCTCGCCGAGGTTCGAGGCGAGCTGCAGCTCGATACCTTTGGTGACGGCCTTGCTGACGTTCTGCACCGCGAAGAAGCCCCAGTTGGTGGTCGCGGTGTTGATCTGCGGGTTGCTCCAGTCGACATAGAACAGGTCCGCGTTGTAGGTGAAGCCCGCGGCCTCGCCCTTGACGCCGATCTCGTAGTCGACGTCGGTGTCGGGCCGGTAGCTGAGCCACACCGGATTCTCGGCGAAGTAGCCGGTGGTCGGGATGCCGTTCGAGCCGCCGCGGCGGTAGCCCTGTGCCACGTTGAGATACACGCGGTTCTCGGGCGCGAAGCGCCAGGAGAGGTTTCCCTTGAAGATCGTCTTGTTGGTGTCGTTGACGCCGCTCGAGTCGGCGGCGTTGTAGATCGAGGCGTACAGCCCCGCCGTCTGGTGCTCGTTCACGACATCGCGGTCGCCGAAGCTGCGCAGGCCGCCGGTGAGCTCGAGGTCCGGGGTGATGTGCCAGGTGAGCTCGCCGTAGAGCGCCGCGTCGCGGAAGTGCTCCTGCTGCAGGTAGGTGAAGTCCTCATCGCCGATGACGGCGCTCGCTGCCCCGGGTGCCACCGCGTCCCACCACTGCTGGAAGCCGACCATGATGCTGGTCTGCGTCGCGTACAGGCTCTGGTTCTGGTAGTAGGCGCCGATTACGTAATCGAAGACCTTGCCCGGCTTCGACACCAGGCGCAGCTCCTCGATGGTGGCCTTGTCGCCGTAGCTGCGCACCGCGGATTCGAGCGGCCGCGGGTAGTTGTAGTAGAACGCTGCCCACCAGTTGTTCTGCGCGTAGAAGCCGGTGTTGTCGCTGGTGATGTCGCCGTGATGGTTGTACTGCGAGGTGCTGGAGGTGAGGGTCGCAAAGCCGAGGTCGACGGTCGCCTCGAGTGCCGCCAGATACACGTCACGGTTCGCCGGCTCGAGCTCCATGGCGCCCACCTGATTCGCCTGGTAGGGGACGCCGAAGCCATCGTTGCCGAGCGTGGTGGCGCGCCGGCCGCCGAAGTGATCGTCCTGGCCGGTGAGGCTCAGGGTGAGGTCGAAGACATCCGCGGGCTGCCACTTGAGCGCCACGCGGCCGTAGGTCTGGTGCGCATAGTCGGCATCCTTCACCGACTGCGTCACCTGGCCTGGTGAGGTGATAGTGCCGCCCGCGGGCGGCACCGGCACGCCGTTCGTGCCGAGCACGTAGACGTTGCGATAGTCCGTCGCGCCGGGATACTGGTTGTGGGTGACGGTGAAGCGCAGCGCCGTGGTATCGCCCATCGGCACATTGAGCGTCAGCGTGCCGGAGCCCCCGACCTGGTCGGAGGACTCGACCTTCGAGCCCGAGAGACTCAAGTCGCCGTCGAACTTGCCGATCTGCGGCTCGCGCAGGATGTAACGTACCGTGCCGCCGAGAGCGCCCGAGCCGTAGAGTGTTCCCTGCGGACCCTTCAGCACCTCGACACGATCGATGTCGGTGAGCAGGAAGTTGGCGAAGATCGGCGTGTCGTTCACGTAGGTGGAGACCGTGGCGGCGGCCGCCACCGCGTAGTCGCCGAGCGCCGAGCTGTCGACGTTCAGGCCGCGGATGCGGATGCCGTTGGTGACGCTGGCGTTGCGGTCGCCACGATCGATCACCGATACCCCGGGGATGTCGCGCATCAGCTCGGCGGTGTCGAGCACGTGATCATCCGCGATGTCGTTGCCGCTCAGCACGCTGATGTTGTAGGGGACATCGAGCACGTTCTCCGCGCGCCGCCGGGCGGTGACGATGACCTCCTGCAGCTGCGCGCCGGACTCCGCAGCGCTTGCCGGGGTATCGGCCGGCGCCGGGGTTTCGGCACGCAGGGCCGTGGTGGAGCTCAATGCGGTGATGACGGCCGCCGCGATCGGCGAGCGATAGAGCGTAGCGGGCTTGATCGGCATGATGGTCACTCCCCCGGCAGCATTGCGTTGATTTCAGCGGCGCCGCGCGCGCTTGCGGGGCGCGGTGACGCCGCTCGCGAGGCGCACCGCACCGAGGCGCTCGAGGAACGGCGCAGCGCGCCGGCCCGGGCGGTAGCACGGAAATTTCACGGTGCAGTCGCGGAAACTCTTCAGCGGCTGCCCGAGCCCCTGCCAGCCGCTCGCGCGGCAGCGGCGCAGGTAATCGAGATCGAGGCGCACGGCGATCACCTCGCGCCCCGATCCGGCCTGGTGGATCACCTCGCCGCCGGGCCCGCAGACGACCGAGCGCCCGGTGGCCAGCGGTCCTGCCATGTTGAGGTCGAGGAAATAGCACTGCTGCGCGGCTGCAGTGGCGCGCGAGATGGCGATCTCGACGTCGCGGTCGATGGAGCTCGTGAGCGTCGGATGCAGCACGATCTCCGCCCCGAGCCAGGCGAGCGAGCGGCTGGTCTCGGGGAACCAGGAGTCGTAACAGATGGAGATGCCGACGCGCGCCCCGCCGGTCACCTGCCGCACCACGAGGCTGTCGCCGGGCGTTACGTCGCGCTCATACGGGGTCCAGGGGAAAATCTTGCGGTAGCGTGCGACCACGCGTCCGGCGGGGTCGATGAGCGGTGCGGTATTGAAGATGCGCTCGCCGCGGCGCTCGTACAGGCTCCCGGGGAGCAACCAGATGCCGAGCTCGCGCGCCACCTCGCAGTAGCGGCGCTCGATGGGGCCCGGCAGGCGCACGGCCTGCGTGGTGCGTGTGCCGAAGCTCGCGAGCTCCGGCAGCATCACCATGTCGAGCCACGGATAGCGGCTCTTCGCCGCGCGGATCTCGCCGATGAGTGAGGCTACGTTGTCCGCAGCGGCCAGGTGCAGCTGCAGTCCCGCGATGGAGAAGATGCTCACTTGGCGCCCGATGCCCCCCTGATCCTCGGGGATAGTGGCAGCGGGCGGCCCGCCGGCGATAGCGCCAGTTGCGGCCTAGTGATTGGGCCAGTGGCCGCTGTCCGGGCTCTCGGGAGTCAGCGTCGCCGCGTTGTACAGGCGGCCATCCGGGGTGAACCACTTGATCGCGCAGCCGTCGAGCACCGTGTAGTAGCCGACCGCATCCCCATAGGCCCAGCTCTGCCACTGCCGATACCACAGATCGCCTTCGACCCACCAGCGGCCCGTATCGCAGTCCTCGTCGGCGAAGCCCGAGCGCCCCACCATGCGCCCGTCGGGGAGCAGATCGATGGTGCAGGGGTCGCCGTATACGGTGTCGAGATGGATGCTGCGCCCGCTCAGGCGGCGGCGGATGTCCGCGCCGCGCAGCCACACGCCGATGCAGTTGTCGAGGCGCTCCGCGAGGCCCGCGTCCTGGCCACGCACCAGCCCGGCGAGCTCCACGACCGCCGGCCGGATCCGCTCCACGCGGATACCGCGCACGCTCATGCGGAAGCAGTTGCGCGGGTGATCGGCGGCGGCGTAGTAGCGGTCCACGGGCTCGATGTGCACGCCGCGCCGCGCGGCATCGGCGACCAGCTGCCGCGCATCGAGCTCCGGCGGTCCCTGTACCCAGCAAGAGGTGCCACCGGTGGCCGGCGCCGTCACCACCGAGCGCTGCAGGTGGTAGTTGAGTGCATCGCGCAGCGCGATCCAGCGCTCGCGGAATACCTGGCCGAGCTGTGCGAGCATCGCATCGTAATGTCCGAGCGCCATGAAGAGCGCGGCGGCGCGCTGATCGTGCGGGGGAGGATGGCGCACAGTGAGGCGCCGCAGCTCGCGCGCCTCCTCGATGAGCTCGCGCGGTGCCACCAGGAATCCGAGCCGCAGCCAGGGAGCGAGCACCTTGGAGAGACTCGACACGTACAGCACGCAGCTATGGCGGTCCATGGCACGCAGTGCCGGGTGCGGCTGGCCGAGGTAGTTGCGCTCGGAGTCGGCATCGTCCTCGATGACGACGATACCGTGCGCCGCCGCCTGGTCGAGCAGGCGCTGGCGCCGCTCGTTCGGCATGGTGACCGCGGTCGGCATCTGGTGGCTCGGCGTGAGATACAGCACCTCGCAGCCATCCACCGCCTCATCGACCACCATGCCCTCGGCATCCACCGGCAGGTGTGCCACCTGCGCACCGCGCAGCGCCAGCAGCGCGCGGAAGTCCGGATAGCCGGGCTCCTCGACGCCGACGCGCACGCCCGGCCGCACCAGCAGCTGCACCAGCAGCCACAGCGCCTGCTGCGCCCCGACCGTGATCAGGATCTGCTCCGGGGAGGCGATGATGCCGCGGCGCGGCAGGATGTGGCTGCGGATCTGCTCGATCAGCATCGGGTCGTCGAGGTCGCGGCTGCGGGCGGACCACTCGCGGATCTCGCGCGAGGCGAGCGCCAGGCGGCTCACCTCGCGCCACTCGCTCATCGGATAGAGTGAGGGGTCGATACTGCCGTCGAGGAAGGAGTCGCCCGCGGGCCGCGCCGGCTCG
>Ga0335077_10008089_pt1 | contig 13035 bp, 5 predicted proteins | sample Lox_Sample_31_FD_207151 | JGI IMG/M metagenome (GOLD analysis project Ga0335077, IMG submission 207151) | Soil microbial communities from Loxahatchee National Wildlife Refuge, Florida, United States - Lox_Sample_3.1 | ecosystem: Environmental > Terrestrial > Soil > Wetlands | place: USA: Florida... | reverse complement strand
AAGCTGCCGTATTCAACGGAAAAGGTGAACTGATTTATCACGGGCGCATTGATAACTGGTACCAGGGCTTCAGCCGTCCTCGCAGCGCGCCCACCACACATGAACTGGATGACGCGATTCAGGCAGCCCTGAGCGGAAAGCAGCCGGCGACGGCCTCGGCTCCTGCAGTAGGGTGTTATATTTCGGATCTCGAATGACCAGGCCGCGGCGAATTCTTGCTTTCTGCTCGCTCTGGCTAGTGCTGGCTGCGGCAGTCGCCGAACAACACCGCGCCGTTTCGAAAGCTTCCTCTGTCCCGCCGGCACCCTCCGGCAAACTTACCTTCGATCGCGACATCGCGCCCATCGTCTATCGCGACTGCGCCCCTTGCCATCGCCCTGGCGAGGCCGGCCCGTTCCCGCTTCTCACTTATGAGGACGTGCGGAAGCACGCGCAGCAGATCGCCGTGGTGACGCGCGAGCGTAGCATGCCTCCGTGGCTGCCGGAACCGGTTGGGTTCAGGTTCGCCGATGAACTGCGGCTGTCGGCGGCGCAAATCGCGCTGATACAGAAGTGGGTGCAAGAAGGAGCCGAGCAAGGCAACGCCTCGGACCTGCCGCCTCAGCCCCATTTCGTGGAGGGCTGGCAACTCGGCGAACCCGATCTTGTCCTGAAAGCCGAAAAGCCGTTCATCCTGCCCGCTAGCGGCGAAGACCGCTACTGGAATTTCATTTTCCGCGTACCCATCGATGGCCCCCGCTGGGTAAGGGCGGTAGAGATTCGCCCTGGCGATCGCCGCCTGGTTCATCACGCCAACGTTCTGGTCGACCGCACGGAATCCGCCCGCCGCATGGAGAAAGAGGCGGGCGCCGGCTTCGGCGGAATGGAAATCAAGGTCGTGTCTGAGGTCTTCGATCCCGACAGTCATTTTCTTTTCTGGAAGCCAGGCACAATTCCTTACACCTACCCTGAAGGCATGGCTCTGCGCCTGGACAAAGGCACAGACCTTGTTCTCAATACTCATTTGCAGCCCTCCGGTAAGCCTGAAGTTATACAACCAAGCCTGGGGCTGTACTTCACCGGCAAGCCGGCCACTGTCCACCCGATGCTCTTGCAACTCGAGAGCGACGCCAAGCTAGACATCCCTCCCGGTGCGAAGAATTTCGTCGTTGCCGACCGCTTTGTTTTGCCGCTTGATGTTGACCTGCTGGCGATTTATCCGCACGCCCACTACCTGGGGAAAGACCTGTTGGCACAGGCCACGCTGCCCGGCGGCACCCGCGAGACTCTCATTCACATTCCCCGCTGGAACCTGAGCTGGCAGGCGGTTTACCGGTATCAGCACCCGGTCCCTCTTCCCAAAGGCACTGCGATCTCGATGCGCTACACCTATGACAACTCCGAAGACAATCCCGCCAATCCCAACCATCCGCCGCAGCGCGTGACAGCCGGCAACCGCGCGCGCGATGAGATGGCGCACTTGTGGCTGCAGGTGCTTCCGGCAAATTCTTCTCAGGCGCGGGGTGATCCGCGAATGGTGCTGCAGGAAGCACTGGCCCGCCATAAAGTCGAGACCAACCCGGCGGACTTCGAGGCCCACTACAATCTCGCTGCTATGCTGCAAGCTAAGGGGGACCTCAAAGACGCGGAAGATCAGTATGCGGCGGCCCTGCGCATTCGCCCGGAAGACGCCACGGTGAACAACGCCCTGGGAGGAGTCATGCTTGCTGGCGGCCACGCCGAGCAAGCGATCCCGCACCTGGCTGCAGCGGTCAAGGCCGAGCCTGACAATTTCGACGCCCACTACAATCTCGGGAATGCCTATGCATCACAAGGGGACTTCGCCGCCGCCGTTGAGCAATTCCAGTCCGCGGTTCGCCTGAACTCGCAGGACGCAGATGCGGAAGCCAATCTGGGCAGCGCTCTGGCCGAATCCGGCCGTCTCGCCGAAGCCAGGACACACTTCGAGCGCGCCCTGCAGATCAATCCTCAACACGCTCTGGCCCGTGAAAACCTGCAGCAGCTCGAGCAAGAAAGCCCAGCCCAATGAGCTGCCGATCCCGCTGAATCGCCCGGTGGTGCATCAGCTCTTCTCCGCGAACTCGGGGGCAGTTCTTTGCGACCTCCGCGAATTAAGGCTCTGCGTTAGCCCGAGTTGCGAGAATCCCCCAGAAGAATGCCGAGCATCCGCCAGGAATGCGAACAAATCGGCATCTCAAGCCGCGGCTTGCAAAACGCGCAGTCACTCACCGACAATAAGTGGCGAAGCTCGCGCATTACCCACACAGGTATCGCTTTTTGCCCCATTCGCGCCGCACATTTCTGCAATCCCTCAGCCGGTCTGCGCTCGTGCTTCCCTTGCAACACCTGCTGAATCTGGCTGGTCCGTTTCGCCGCTCCCTTTATCCCACGATGCAAAGCGCCGCGGGAAGCGCGCAACCGGCAGATCTCGGCGTCAGCTTTGTCGACGTGGGACATCAGGCCGGCCTGAACGCCAAAACCATTTTTGGCGGCGAGCACAAAAACAAATATCTGCTGGAGACCACAGGCTGTGGCGTGGCTTTCTACGACTACGATAACGACGGCTGGCTCGACATTTTTCTGGTGAACGGATGGCGGCTGGAAGGCTTTCCTCCAGGTCAGGAGCCGCACTCCCACCTCTTCAAAAACAATCGGGACGGCACCTTTACCGACGTGACCACGAAAGCCGGCCTCATCCACAGCGGCTGGGGACAGGGCGTCTGCATCGGCGATTATGACAACGACGGGAACGAAGATCTTTTTGTTACCTATTACGGAAAGAATGTTCTGTACCACAACAACGGCGACGGCACTTTCACTGACGTCAGCGGGAAAGCGGGTGTTTCCGGAAAGACAACCCGCTGGGGCACGGGTTGCGCTTTTGTGGACTATGATCGCGACGGCCGCCTCGACCTGATCGTCGCCAACTACATCGATCTCGATCTCGCCACCGCGCCCGTCCCCGAGTCGGGGCCGTGCCTATATAAAGGGGTGATGGTGGCGTGCGGGCCACCGGGGCTGAACGGCGGGAAAAATATTCTCTATCACAATAATGGCGACGGAACATTCACGGATGTTTCCGAAGCAACCGGAATCCTTCAGGCAAACGGCACCTACGGTCTGGGAGTGCTCACCGCCGATTTCGACAATGACGGCTGGCCCGACGTCTACGTGGCCAACGATTCCACCGCCAGCATTTTGTACCAGAACAAACAGGGGAAGAAGTTTGAAGACATCGCCATTGAATCGGGCTGCGCCCTGAGTGCGGACGGCAAACCCCAGGCCGGAATGGGCGTTTCCGCCGCCGACTACGATCTGGACGGCAATCTCGACATCGTAAAAACCAACTTCGCCGGCGATACGCCTTCCCTCTACCACAATCGCGGGGGCGCGAATTTCGAAGATGCCACCTTCACCGGCGGCCTCGGCGTTCACACCCAGTTTCTGGGATGGGGCTGCGGCTTCTTCGACTTCGATAACGACGGCTGGCCTGACATTCTGATCTGCAACGGCCATGTGTATCCGGAGGTTGAGCAGTTGAAGACCGAGGCAGGATATCCCCAGCGCAAGCTGCTCTACCGCAACCTGCGCAATGGACGATTCGAGGACGTCTCGTTCAATGCCGGTCCGGGCATCTCCACGCCTGCGCCTTCACGCGGCTGCGCCTTTGGCGACTTCGATAACGATGGCGATATAGACGTCGTGGTGAATACGGTGAACGATCTGCCCCAGCTTCTGCGCTGCGATTCGCAGACGGGCAATCACTGGATTAAAGTCCGCACCATCGGCACGAAATCCAATCGCAGCGGTATTGGCGTGCGCCTGAAGTGTGTGACGCGGCCTGCAGGCGAGAGCAAGCCGCACGAGCAGATCGATGAAGTACGCAGCGGCGGAAGTTACATCTCCCAAAACGATCTGCGGGTGCACTTCGGGCTGGGCAAGGCAGAGAAGGTCGATGTACTGGAAATCCGCTGGCCGAGCGGGCAGGTGGATACATTAAAGGATGTCAAAGCAAATCAGCTTGTTTTCGTGAAGGAAGGCGAAGGCATCGTGCGCACCATGCAGTTCGGCGTCAAGTAGATTTTCTCTGCGAGGATGCTATTGCACTCAAGTTGTCATCCTGAGCGATTTCACTTTTTCGTGCGGCAACTCTCAATTGTCATGCTGAGCGGAGTTGAAGGGCCCGGTAACCACCCGGGGAACGTTGCGTCTCAAGGCATTCTCTGCGTGCCGCTACCTTCTTTCAACGTTTCGATCTTATCGAGGCTTACGCTTTCGAAGCGCTCCTGCAACCCGCTGGGCCAGCGCACTTCCACGGAGTCGATTTTTGCGGCGCTCCCCAGACCGAAGTGCACCCGCATGTCGCTGTTGGAAATGTAGCTGGAGCCGCTGCGTACTTCATCGACAAATACCCGCCTCCCGGCTCGAACCGTAATGCGGGCCCCGATCGCGTCGCGGTTTGATTTCGTCCCCACCAGCTTGAATGCCACCCAGTGATTAGGATAGCGCTGCTGGTTCACCAGCAGGCTGGGCCTGGCGTTCATGTTGCTGACCACGATCGAGAGACGGCCATCGTTCCACAAATCACCGACTGCGAGGCCTCGGGAAGAAATTGCCGTCGTGATTCCCGCGCCGGGCGAGGTGACCTCCACAAATGTTCCGTTGCCGTTGTTGTGATAGAGAATGCGCGGCTCTTCGTAGTTGCTGCCGAGTTTGTACCTGTCTACTTCGGGATAGACGTGGCCATTGGCCAGCACCAGGTCGGGCCAGCCGTCGTTATCGAAATCGAAGAACATGGTGCCCCAGCCCAGGTACTTGGTGTAGAGGCCGAGGCCGGCGGCGAAAGTGGCGTCAGTGAAGGTCCCGTCGCTGTTGTTGTGGTAGAGCGTGGAAGTGTCATCGGAAAAATTGGTCTTGAAAATGTCCAGCCGGCCGTCGCCGTCGTAATCGCCGATGGTCGAGCCCATGCCGGCCTGTTCGCGACCGTCTTCATTGAAGGCGGCGCCGGCGGTTACGGCGACGTCGGTGAAGGTGCCGTCATGGTTGTTGTGATAAAGGATGCTGGGCGTGCTGTCGCAGGCGACATAAATATCGGGCCAGCCGTCATCGTCATAGTCGAATGCCGAGATGCCCAGAGCATAGTGGCCGTTGGTCTGGTCAATGTGGGCTTTAGTGGTTACATCTTCGAAGCTGCCGTTGCCCCGGTTGTGATAGAGAATGTTCGGCGCTCCAGGGAGCCCGCGCGGGCCGCACATCACCGGCACTCCTTTCCACATGCATGAAGGACGCGCACCGGGCGCAGGCGCAGTCGAGAGATCGAAGTCTACGTAGTTGGCGACCACGAGATCGAGCAGGCCATCGCGGTCATAATCTACGAAGGCGCATCCACTGCCCCAGGCCTTGCCTGAACCCGCAACGCCGGCCTTTTCTCCGACTTCGGTGAACACGCCGTGCTGGTTGTGGTAGAGGCGGTTTTTGCCGTAGTACGTAACGTAGAGATCTTCCCAGCCGTCGTTGTCGTAGTCGCCGGCGCAGACGCCCTGTCCCCAGCCCGAAGCGCCCGCGAGACCCGCGCGCACGGTGACGTCGGTGAAAGTGCCATCGTGGTTATTGCGGTAGAGATGGTTGGTTGGCTCCTTGCCTTTTGGGAAACCTTCAAGCGTCGTGCCATTCACGAAGAAGAGGTCGGGCCAACCGTCGTTGTCGTAATCGAAGACGGCAACGCCGGTGCCGGTAGTCTCAATGATGTATTTCTTGGTGGAGAGCCCGCCGAAGACGTTGGTCATGGTGAGGCCGGACTTTTCGGCGACGTCAACGAAGTTGACCGGGGGCTGTGGAGGTGCGGGCGTCAGCTGAGCATATAAATGAGCTGCGAGCACGACGAAAGCGCAGACGAACGATGGCAGGTACCCCCCTCCCCCCTCGATCTTCTGGAATCTACAACTTAGCGGGAAATTCGCGCCAAAGCTTTGGATTCAAGGGAGTTAACACGCAAAATATTCCAACATAAGGACTCATGCCGTTTCTGCGAAACGTTGCAACTCCCCTCTTGACGTTAGCGGGTTTCGCTCGGCAAGGTCAAGGGAAACCGGGCGGCGAGCCGTCACGTTTCCCTTTGGCACGGGGTCGGATATCGCGGTGGGCCGCAGAAAAAGAGAGGGGAGCCGCGAGACTCCCCTCTCTGAAGGGCACAGTGACTTTGAAATCTAGAATGTAAATCTCAGCCCGAACTGGAGCTGGCGCATGCCGGTGGTGGAACCGGGAGATGCGTCGGCTTCGATGTCGGTGATGCGGCCGTTGCCGGAGCAGTCAATGCAAGTGCCGGACCCACCCTGATTGGCGTTGAAGCCCATCACCGGATGATTGAAGACGTTGTAGGCGTCCATACGGAACGTGGCCTTTACACGCTCCGTAATGGCGAAGTTCTTGGAGATGGCCATATCCGAGGTGAACGATCTCGGACCATAGTAGCTGTCAAAGCCGACATTACCGAGGTTGCCGACACCAGGATCGGTGAAGGGGCCACCCAGCGTTGCCAACGGTGTGAAGAATTGACGATATGGTGAACCACTAGCAGGGTGCACCAGGGGTCCGACCTTCAAGGGGAATGATCCCGAACCGCGGTTGGGGCGGCAAACCCCTACGTCTTCGTCGTTGTTGCACTCGTTAAAGCTGGGCGTCCAAGGAAGGCCGCTGCTCCAGTTGGTAATGTTCGAAAGCTGCCACCCACCAATAATGAGGTCCTCCGCCCGGTTGGCATTGCCTGCGAAGCGCTTGCCTTTACCGAAGGGAAGCTCATAGACGAAATTAGTAACCCACACGTGCTTGCGGCTCTGGTCATCCGGGCCGTAGGCAACCGGGTGGCTGATCGCGTAGTAGTTGGCGTCGTACTTGTAGTTGCGGGCCCAGGTATAGTGCGAGAAGAACTGCAGCCCCTGGGAGAAGCGTTTCTCAACCTTAATCTGAAGCGCGTTGTAGCTGCTGTTGGCGTCGTTGCCCAGATAGTTGCCCTGATCGCCGGAGCAGCAGGTGGTACCGTAGGCGGGATAGCTGAAGGCGTTGTTGAACGGCCGGCGTTGCGCCTGGGTGAGCGTTCCAAAACCGACCACGCTGGGTTGGTTGATGTTATAGGTCGGACCGTCACCGGCGAAGATGTTGGTTCCCTTATTGCCAATGTAGGCGACCTCCAGCGCGAAGGTGCTGGTGAGCTGCCGCTGAACGGTAACGTTCCAGGCATCCAGCGTAGGCAGGCGCTGGAACGTGGGGCGAATGTGAGGTTGCAAGTTAGCCGCGGGTCCGTTAAGCGGGAACAAACCATCCGATGGGATAGCTGGGAAGACGAATGTCGGAGGCCCAGCGTCCAATTTGAATGCGGGCACGTTGTTGTTGGTCGCCGCCGAGTTGTTGGTGGATGCTTGCACAAGCTGCGATGCCAGTACCGGCAGGTTCTGAGTCACGGAGTGTCCGAAGTTGGAACCGAAGACGCCCATGTCAAAGCTGCGGCCGTAGCCCATGCGGACCACAGTCTTGGTATTGAGCTGGTAAGCAACTCCGATACGCGGGGCAAAGTAGGTCCATTTGTTATCGATATCGCCGTTGAGGCCGATGCCGCCTTCACCGGCGACGCGATCCACACCCTGAACGATGTTGGCGAATCCGCCTTTGTCCTTGCCGTTTACGTACTCAGGGAAATAAATCTCCCAACGCAAGCCGTAGTTGAGGGTCAGCTTGGGTGTAATGCGCCAGGTATCCTGCCCGTAGTAGAACATCCGCTTTTGCCGCTCGGCAGCATTGGTGCTGGTGCTGACATAGCGGCTCAGCTGGGTCACATCACCCAACAGGAAGGTAGCAAAGTCGAGGCCTCCGGCGCCCTTAGTCGGCGCGGTTCCCGCCGCTCCGGAGGTCACACCGCCAGAAGTTGCCAGGTGACTGAATGCGTAAACGCCGGTTCGGTTAGAGTCGCTGGGCACACGCAGGTTCTGCGCGTAACGAACATCCGCCCCGAACTTGAACTGGTGGTTGCCCTTGATCTTGGTCCAGTTGGTTACCCATTGGAACTGCTGCTCGCTCTCAATCAGCGGGCAGTTGCAGCGGGCGACACCCAGACCATCACCAAAATTCGAGCCGGTTCCGTCCATGTCAAACTCGCCGAGTCCGGAAGTGAACGTGTCTCCCAGGTTGGCGTTGGGAATGCCAAACGCGTCCATTGCCGCTGTGCCCTGATCCGGTTTAGCGGTGACGGGATTGTATTTGAAGTAGCCAAAACGGAAGTCCGCCAGGAGGGTGGAACTGAAGGTCTTGGTCACACCGGATGCCAGGCTGTAGTTATGTACGTTTGAACTGCCGGCAAGTCCGCCCGGGCCGAAGCCGACGCCGCCCACCGCTCCCAAGCTGGCCTTTCCGGACAAACTGAAATAGTCGAGGCTGAAGCGTCCGAAGGCTTGAATGGTGGGAGTGGCAGCAAAGTCAATGCGGGTGTCGAAGCTGTTCTGGTTGTAAGGGCCGCCACCGGCGCCCACAAAATTGTTCTTGCAGCCCGTAGTGCCCGGCGTGGGGCAGGTGCCGGAAGCGGCTTGAGGAAAAGCTGCCAACATATTGAGTGCGGCGGGCGACATGGCACTGACAGGAATAAGAAACGGCGTGGCGCAATTGGCCATGTTGGTCGCCGGACTGGCGCTCACGGCAAACTCGCTGGCGCCGCAGAAAGCCAGCCGTCCCGACCCGTCAATGTTGGCGGTGCTGGCGGGATCATAGAGGTAGTTGGACGGATCACCAGGAGTGCCGTTGCCGATGATGCCAGCGTAGTCACTGAAGTCGCAGAAGGTGCCTCCGGTGACGCAGGTGTTCTGCAGTGTCTGGGTGGGGATGGTCTCCTGGTTGCTGACGCCATTCACCTGGCGAGTGCCTTGATAGTCGCCGAAGAAGAAGAGCTTATTCTTGATGATCGGTCCGCCCAGAGTCGCGCCGAACTGCTGCCAACGGGCGGAAGGAATCAGGCGGCCGGTGACCGGGTCAGGCTTGAACTGGGTGAAGGGGTCACGGGCGGCTTCGGCATCGGTGCGGCGCCAGTAGAAGCCGCTGCCGTGGAGTTCGTTGCTGCCCGACTTGGTCTGTACCGTCACAAGGCCAGCGACGGCCTTGCCGAATTCGGCGTCATAGTTCTGCAGCGCCATCTTGGTTTCCTGGATAGCGTCCAGGTTTGGGTTGACGACGATGATGCCCAGGATCGGGTCCTGATTGTCGGTTCCGTCCAGCTCGAACCCTGTACCGCTGAAGTGCTGGCCGTTGACGAAAATCTGCTGGCCGCCTTGCGGATTTTCGGTGGCAGCGTGGCTCCAGCCGACCAACTTCTGGGTGCCGGGCGATGCCAGCTCAAAACTGGTGAAGTTACGGTTTAAAATGGGCAGACTTTCCACGGCCCTCTCGTTGAACTCAACCGCGACCTCTGCGCGGTCGGTCTTCAACTGGGGAGCTTCCGAGGTGACCTCCACCTGCTCGGTGGCGGAACCCACCTGGAACTGGCCATCCATACGGGCCGCCGCGTCGGCGGACACGGAAATGCCTTTTTGCTGAATGGCCTTGAAGCCGGGCGCCTCGATGCGCACGGTGTAGATATCGGGAATCAGGTGGGTAACGGAGTAGTTACCACTGTCGTTGGTGGTGACCTCGTCCGTGGTTCCCTTGCGCTCGTTGGTTACCGTCACCTTGGCGTTGGCCACGGACGCGCCCGAGGGATCGGTTACGGTTCCGAAGATGCTGCCAAACACGGCTTGCCCGAAAGCCGAAGCTGCAGAAAGCATTAGCAGCAATATCAGAGACAGAATCGCGCCCTTGCTCAGAATCCTTCGCCCCATCATTTGCATTTCCTCCCCTACAGTTTCGGCTGCTGGGCACACCCCTGGGTGCGATCAGGCCGACTTGGCAAAACTCTTCAGATAAGGAACCCCAGATTGAGAACACACTGATACACAGGAAAGCCGTCCTCTTTCGACGAAGCCGGTTGACAACGCCATAAAAGAACTGACAGTGTTATTTCGACAAGGCCCAAAAACGGATTTGACCCCTGACAAATCCTGATGCTGGGTTGCTGTTGACTAAGGAAAAACCCCACTTTATGGTGCTGTTGCCTTATATGTACGGTAGTGAGGGAAAGAGAAGTTTCACCCCGTTTGATACGGTTACGGTGCGGAAGTTTTTGTTTTACAGCGACATACACGAATTGTTACCCTACTGTTAAATGTCAGTTACACGGCTCCATCCCGCGGAAAAGGAGCTGTACCTGAGCCAGGTGCAACGCCTGGTGAACAGCGATGTACTGCATGGCTCGGAGTCTCTTTGCCGTTTGCTGCGGTATCTGGCCGAGCATGCGCTTGAGCATCCGGGTGTTCACCTGAAGGAATATCAGATCGCTACCGAAGTCTTCGGCCGGCCGGCAGATTTCGACCCCCAGCTCGATTCGACGATCCGGGTGCAGGCTGGACGCCTGCGTTCCAAGCTGGCAGCCTACTACAGCTCTGAGGGCAACGACGATGCCATCGTGATCGAGATGCCCAAAGGCAGCTATCTACTTTATTTTCATCAGCGGTCCCCAGTCACGACCAAGACCCATATATTGCCGGCCGAGGAGCTCCCCGAGCCGGAACGTCCCGCCCGGAAGGCACCCTCAACGTGGGCAGCCGCTGTGATTGTATTGGCTTCCCTGCTGGCAGTGGCACTCATTGCGATTGTTTCTCTCTCAGGAAGCCGCAACACCGCCCAAGCTGGGAAACTCAGCCAGGGTGAAACCGCTCCCGCCGTCTATCAGGAGTTCTGGCGAGCCTTCCTCTCCGGGCCGGAGGAGCCGTGGGTGGTTTTCAGCAACGGGGCGTTTGTGGGCCGGCCCGAAACCGGCATGCGCTATTTCGATCCCGTCCGCGATTCGCGTGACATGATTCTCGACCATTACACCGGCGTGGGCGAGGTGCTAGCCGTACACCTACTGGACCGGGTTTTCGAGCCCATGCGCCGCGAGCTGCGGGTGAAGCGGGGCAGCCTGTTCTCGCTGGATGACGCCAAGAACAACGATCTGATCTTCGTAGGCTCTCCGGCGGAAAACCTTACCCTGCGGGAGATTCCCAACACGCAGCAGTTTATTTTCCAACGCCTGGGCTCGGGCCCGCGCAAGGGAGATTTGGCGATTATCAACGTCCATCCCCAAGCCGGCGAGCCTCCCGACTTTCTGGGCAGCCCGGCCAACGCCCCGCTGAGTGAGGACTACTCGGTGATTGCACTGGTGCGCGGGCTGAATCCAGAGAGGTCCATCATGATTCTAGCGGGCACGACGACCATCGGCACGCAGGCGGCGGTGGAGTACGTGTGTGACCAGAACACGCTTTCGGAATTCCTGCCCAGGCTGAACGTGGCTCCGGGCGGGGATCCCAAGCCCTTTGAGGCTGTGCTGCGCGTACGGGTGACGCGGGGCGTTCCGGTCGAGACGAAAGTCGTAGCCTTGCGCAACCAACCCTAGCTGAGGGGTGCCTCGGCTTCCTGAGAGTTGCTATTCCCGATTTCTCCCCCACAGTTATGCCCTGGTCGTGACCGCAGAACATTCACTGCGGAGGAACCAGCCGAGGATCGAGTTCCGCCGCTTTGCGAAGTTCCGTGGCTGCTCCCGCCGCATCCCCTTTGCGCTGCAAGGCCAGCGCGAGCTGATAGTGGGCCGGGGCGTAGGACGGCGCCGCGGTGAGCGCGGCGCGGAACTGGGCGATGGCTCCATCCAGATCGCCGGCATTGAGCAGGCGGCGGCCGGAGTTGGTGTTGAAGGTCGCGGACTGCAGGCTGTTGGTGCGCTGGCTGATTTCGGCGCCGGTGTGGCTTTCGGCCGCGGCGCCGGCTGAATCTCCCTGCTGGCGGAGCACGGCCGCCAGCGTAGTGTGGGCGCCGGCGAAATCGGGTTGCAGACGAATGGCTTCGCGAAGTGCGGCTGCGGCTGCGGGCAACTTGTTCATCTGTTTGAAAACTGTGCCGAGAGTGTAGAAGGCTTCGGCATAGTCCGGCTGCACGCGGGTTGCGGCCTGCAGTTGCTCCACGGCTGCGGGAAAATCGCCCAACTGCCAGAGCGTGACGCCCAGAGTGTAGTAAGCGTCCGCCAGCTGCGGATTCAGCCGGATAGCTTCCTTCAGCTCGGCCTGCGCCTGCGGAAAATCCTCCTTCAGCTTGAGCGCGACCCCGAGGTTGTAATGCCACTGGGCTTTTTCGGGAGAGGTTTGCAGCGCCTGCCGGAGCTCGCGGACGGCGGAATCGAAGTCGGATTTCTGCAGATAGGCGACCCCCAGATTACCGCGAAATTCGGCGTCATCGGGGCGCAACTGCAGCGCGGCTTGGAATTCCTTTACTGCGGCATCGCCCTCGCCATGCTGCAGACGCGCGAGGCCGAGATTGTTGTGGGCGTCCGGATCGTGGGGCGTCAGCGCAACCACTTTGGCAAACGCGGCAGCCGCCTGCTCGGGATCCCCGGTGCGCTGCAGGAGAAGGCCCAGGCGAGTTTGTACCGGGGCGCTGTCCGGATTCAGCTCGGCGGCGCGCTGGTAGGCGGCCACGGCGCCATCTTTGTCGCCTTCAGCCTCGAGTACGGTTCCCAGGTAGTACTGGGCGCCGCCACTGCGCGCATCAAGCTGCACCGCGCGCTGCAGTTCTTCCTGCGCGGCAGCTTGATCGCCGAGCTGCAACAAGGCCACTCCCAGGTGGAAATGCGCCGGCGCGTACTTTTCATCAAGTTTCAGCGCCGCGCGAAACTCGCCTTCGGCTTCGCGAAACTGCTGGTTCTGCGCCAGCAAAGAGCCCACCTCATCGCGCAGTTCGGGCCGCTGCGGTGCCAACGCCACTGCGGCTTTCATCTCGGCCAGAGCTTCGGACGTCTTCTGCTGCTGGCTCAGCACTCGAGCCAGCGCGCGGTGGGACTCCGGCTGTTTTGGCGCGAGACGCGTCGCCAGGCGCAGCTCAGAGGCCGCGTCATCCAGTGAACCCTTAGCAACCAGGGCCTGGGCGAAGTAGGCA
>Ga0335077_10008087_pt1 | contig 13036 bp, 6 predicted proteins | sample Lox_Sample_31_FD_207151 | JGI IMG/M metagenome (GOLD analysis project Ga0335077, IMG submission 207151) | Soil microbial communities from Loxahatchee National Wildlife Refuge, Florida, United States - Lox_Sample_3.1 | ecosystem: Environmental > Terrestrial > Soil > Wetlands | place: USA: Florida... | reverse complement strand
TCGAAGACTTTCATCGCAGGGGTGTGAAGGTGCTCTTTCCCATGATGATGTGGGACCAGGGAACACATGATCCCGGTGTGCCATGGCCGGATGCCATTGCGGAATTGATGAAAACGATTGATGCCGATGGGGTGAACGGAGATACGCAGGATGGAGTTCCCCTGGCGTTCTCGCTGGCCGCGGAGAAGGTCGGGCATCCACTTGCGTTTGAGCCAGAGGGCGGCCCGCATGACGAAGCGCTGGCGTGGGATGTGCTGACGTGGGGACAGTACACATTTCAATTTGTGCCAACTGTCGATCGCTACAGATGGCTTGAACCGCGGCACCAGGTCAACATCCAGGGACGGTGGCTCAGGGATAAGACGGATGATCTGCAATTCGCCTTCTTCAACGGGGAGGGTTGGGAGAGTTGGGAGAACGTGTGGGGCATCTGGAATGGCGTCACTCCGCAGGACGGAGAAGCGACTCGGCGCGTTGCGACCATAGAGCGCGCAGTTGCTCCCTTTCTGGTGAGCCAGGATTGGGAGCCGTTCTACCCGATGCGTCGCTACGGCGTGTACGCCAGCCGCTGGCCCGCGGGCGACCAGGCGGTGTGGACCATCGTGAATCGGAACGAATACGACGTCAGCGGACCGCAGATGACAGCGCCCGCCGGAAAGGGCATGCGTTATTTCGACCTGTATCACGGCGTGGAATTGAAGCCTGTCATGGAAGGCAACGACGCTGTGCTTGCGTTCGATACAGAGGCGCATGGATACGGGGCTGTACTGGCGACGCCGGGTGAACCGGACGCGAAGATCAAGGAGCTGATGTCGAAGATGGTGCAGATGACCGCGAAGCCGTTATCGAGCTACTCGCATGAGTGGATGCCGATTCCGCAGAAGCTGGTGGAGATTGCGCCGACAGAGCCGGCAAAGTCCACGCCGGAAGGAATGGTGCGCATTGAGGGCGGTCATTACGACTTCAAGGTAGAAGGCATCGAGATCGAAGGAACCGACGACGTGGGCGTGGATGTGCAGTATCCATGGGAGAACAGCCCGCGCCGGTTCCACGAACATCCGATGGAGATCAAGCCGTTCTATATCGACAAGTATCCGGTGACGAATGCCGAGTTCAAGAAGTTCCTCGATGCGACGCACTATCATCCTGCGGACGGCGAGAATTTCCTGAAAGACTGGAAGGCTGGCACATACCCGGAAAGCGCGGCAAACAGGCCGGTGACCTGGGTATCGCTCGAAGATGCGCGGGAGTACGCGAAGTGGGCCGGCAAGCGGCTGCCGCGTGAGTGGGAGTGGCAGTTTGCAGCGCAGGGAAACGACGGACGCTTGTACCCGTGGGGCAACTGCGACTGGCAGCCGCCTGCGGGGCGCGCGGTTGAGGCGGCGGTCGGCGCTACTTCGACTGCATCAGTCCCAGCGATTTCGCGCGCGCCGGAGTCGTCCAAGATTTCGGGCGCGGCATTCCCGGCTGTGTGCAACTGGGGGCCGGGGCCAGCGGACTATCCAGCTCCGCTGCCCGATCGCGAAAGAAGGATGGAGGCGGCCAGCGACGTCGATGCGCATCCGCAAGGCACTAGTCCGTTCGGGGCGAGGGATATGGTGGGGAACGTGTGGCAGTGGACCGATGAGTATGTCGACGAGCACACGCGGGCAGCGATTTTGCGAGGAGGAAGCCATTATCGGCCGGTGGGCTCGATCTGGTACTTTCCGCAGGCATACAAGAATACGCAGCACGGCAAACTGCTGCTGATGGCGCCGAGTTATGACAGGTCCGGCGCGGTGGGGTTTCGCTGTGTGAAGGATACAGAGCGATGAGCTGGCGCCCCGGCAAGGTGTCCGGATCCGGACAATCGATTGCGATAGCGAACAAGAGGCCGATGCCGGGAGATCGTGAGTTTCCATTAACTTCAGTGGAATCAGGACAATGTTGCTAAGAGACGGATGGCATAGAAGTTGCGATCACCTCTGATTAGCTGCGCGTCTGCGCGGCGCCGGGAATAGGCTCAAGCGATTCCCGATTGGAGAGCGGATGGCAACTCAGACGTTGTTTGCCGGTGATCAGATAGTCCCTTCGCACTATAGCGAAGACGTCCCTCCTGAGGAAGCCAAACAACGTCAGTACGTTGGGCGCATTGCGCTGAAATCGCGAGGACGGGATCTATTCCTGCCGGTTTCTCATATCTGCTGGATCGGCGCGGAGGAGAACTACGTTCGGATCTGCACCGCCAATGAAAGCCATCTTCTTCGCGAGACGATGGCCTCGATGGAGAAGCGTCTCGATCCGAAGCAGTTTTTGCGGGTGCATCGTTCAGCCATCGTGAATCTCCGCTACGTGAAGCAGCTATGGAGCAGAACGCGTGGTGAAAGCATAGTGCATCTCGTCAATGGGCAGAGCATTTCGCTAAGCCGTGGCTACCGCGCTCGCGCAGTGGAGATGCTGCATCGCTGCGGATTCCGGTCGGAAGAAGAGCGGCGGAGCAATTAGTAAAGCAGGTAATTCGAACGCAGCGTATTGAATTTCGCGACGGCATCCTGCCAGTCTTCCGCGATTCTTTGAGGGTCATTACCGGCGATCAATGCTTCGAGGGTTGCGCGATTGAGTAGAAGACCATCGAGTGTCTCAGTCTTGAACTGACTGGGATAGAGATGATGCAGCGCCGCGGCGATTTCAAGACCCATCTCGGGCCCATCGAGACTCTCACGATCAATGAGAACAACGTTGATGCCACCGCACTGCTGGTTGGCGTAGTTTGAGGCGGCAGGCTTGAAGCGGACGGGTACGAAACGCACTCCGCCGATCTGCCGGTCATTCAGGTATTGCGCGAGCGTTGAGGGATCGATCCAGGGGGCGCCTATCAGTTCGAAGGGCGTGTCGGTGCCGCGGCCAACGGAGATGTTGGAGCCTTCGATCAGTCCAATGCCGGGGTAAAGGATAGCCTCGGTGAAGCTGCGAAGATTTGGAGATGGGCTGGTCCACAGCTGGCCAGTTGAGTCGAACCAGTCTCCTCTGAACCAGCCTTCCATCGTAACCACCGTGAGCTTTGCGTTGATTGAGCGCTCGGCGTTGAACATCCGCGCCAGTTCACCTACGGTCATCCCATGGCGCACCGGCGTTTGCCAATAGCCGACGAAAGATTCACGTCCTGCATCGGCGATCGGGCCCTGAACATAGGCTCCGCCGAGAGGGTTGGGGCGATCGAGGACCACAATCGGCTTGCCGGTTTTGGCTGCGGCCTCGAGAAAGTAGCCGAGCGTGCTCTCATAGGTATAGAAGCGCACTCCGGCGTCCTGGATGTCGTAGACGATGAGATCCACGTCGGAGAGCTGCGCAGCGGTTGGTCGGCGCTTTGCGTCGGTGTCGCCGTAGACGCTGTAGATCGGCGCGCCGGTGGCGGAGTCTTTTGAATTGGAGATGCTGGTGGTATCGAGGGTTCCGGCAAATCCGTGTTCGGGGCTGAAGATTACTTTCAGTTTGAGCCCGGGAACGGCAGCAAGAACATCCGCTGTGCGGCGGCCGTTCGCATCGAGCCCTGTCTGATTTGTAACAAGACCGATTCGCACGGGATGCGCCGGATCTGGATGAAGGTCGCTGAAGTGATGCGCCTCGAGGACGTCGATTCCGTTCTTCACGTCGCCGTTGCGCGAGGTAATCAGCCGGGCGGCCATCAGCGACTCGTTGTAGCCTGTGATTCGCGCCTGCTGCAGCCTGTCTTTCTCACTGGCGGTGAGGTCGAGGGCTTGCACCACTGCGTTGGCGACGCGGGAGCGAAGCGATTCAAGCGAGTGTCCTCCACGGGGATGTACCGCGTTGGTGAGGATGATGATGTACGTGTCGGTAACGGGATCGATCCAGAGAGAGGTTCCAGTGAAGCCGGTGTGCCCGTAGGAGCCGATGGGCAGAAGCTCTCCGCGATTGGTGGAGAACGGGGAATCGATGTCCCAGCCGAGACCGCGCAGGCTGGAAGCGGTGGGAGGCTGTTGCGGCGTGGTCATCTTCTCAATGACAACGCGACTGAGGATCTTGTCGTGATGCAGCAACTCGTCTGCAAACTTCGAGAGGTCGTCGGCAGTTGAGAAGAGTCCTGCATGGCCGGAGATGCCACCCATGCGTCGTGCAGTGGGGTCGTGTACAACGCCGCGCAACATCGCGTGGTTTTCGTCGAACTGCGTGGGGGCGATGCGCGGGATCCACTCGGCCGGCGGTTGAAAGCTTGTGTTGTCCATGCCCAGGGGAAGAAAGATGTTTGCCCTGGTGTAATCCTTCAAGGACATCCCGGTGACCTTCTCAACGAGAAAGCCGAGAGTTTCGAAGTTGATATCGCTGTACTCGAAGCGGGTGCCGGGAGTAAAAGCGGGTCTCTGCTCCATGACCATGGAATACGCGGCATCGCGGCCATGCCAGTGCTGCAGCAGGTCGAGATCGGATGTCAGTCCGGAGTAGTGAGTCAGCAGTTCGCGCACGGTGATATCGGCTTTGCCCTTCTGCGCGAAGTCCGGCAGATACACGGCAACGGGATCGTTGAGGTGCACGCGTCCCTGCTGCACGAGTTGCATGACGGAGGTGGTGGTGGCGACACATTTGGTAAGCGACGCCAGATCGAAGATGGTATCCGCTGTCATGGGCTCACGGATGGGCTCAAGGGCGCGCCATCCGAATGCTTTGCGATAGACAACCTTGCCATCGTGTCCGATGAGCACCACTCCGCCGGGAATCTGTCCTACGTCGACAGCATGCTGCATCATCGTGTCGATCGATGCGAAATGCTCGGTCGCTACTGGCCTGGCGGGAGGGATTTCCGTTTGAGCGTGCACCGGAGGGTTTGGTGGGACGGAGATCGCCGTGAGAACCACCAGCGTCAGAAGAACCATCTGCCGACGGATTGCCCTTTGTGAGATCAGAAAGGCACGGCCTGGACTTCGCGAAGCGCCTGGTTGCATTTCGTTTCCTCTACTTGGGAATTTATACGCGATGGCCGCGGGATGTTCTCTGCCGGCAAAAAACTGTTCTCATGGCGTGAACAGCGGCGCAGCCGGAGGCGAGTTCCGACGCCGCCGGAGAGGTGCGCCTTTATTGCGGTGGAGTATGTCCGATGAACTTGTCGGCCCATTCGATGAAGTACTTCATATTCGGAGCGTCGGTGTGGCCGCCGTCGTGTTGGCGCCATGCGAGCTGGCCATCCAAGAGGCCCGTGTTCATTGGCGGCATCTTCGCCGTCTGGTAGTCACCCTCTCCGTCGAGCCCCCTGGCGCCGAGCAGCTTGAAAACGCGGCTTGCGTCAACGGACGCCATCCAGCTTCCTTCGTGGTCGAGCCATCTGGCATCTCCCTTAGCGGGGATGCCATAGCTGATGAAGGTGAGGCGGGGGGCACAGAGAGCGATCAGTTCGTTGGAGTCGACGGGAATGTCGCCGGGATTCATGCTGCCGAAGGTTGCGTCAGACGCGCCGTACTTCATGAAGTTTCCGGCCATCCAGTAATATTCGCCTCCGGTGAGGCTCTCGACGGCTTCGCCGAAGTTACGGCGCAGCAGGGTTGCTCCGCCTTTGCCTGAAGAACCGACAAGAACCATCGCAAAGCGTTGATCGGAGGCCATGGTGACGAGAGCGGCCTTGCCGTAACGGGAGACGCCCTCGATGCCGACGTGTTTCGCATCGACGGCCGGGTCGGTCTCGAGATAGTCGAGGCCGCGCGCCGCGCCCCATGCCCACGCCCTGAGCGCTCCCCAGTCTTCGGGGGTGCGTGGCTGGCCTTTGTTAACCAGGCCGATGATGCCGCGCGTGAGGCCTGCACCATCGTCGGCCTGCACGCTGGCGGGATCGAGGAAGACGAAGCCCCATCCAGCGGCGACCAGCTGCCAGGTGTTCGGGAGGCCACCGTCTTCGTTCAATTGCGGGAATTGAAAGGGAGTGCTCCTCACCGGCTGCCACGCGGGATGTTGCTCAAAGATAGCTTTGAGCGAAGGATCCTGCTGGATGAGGACGGCTTCCCAGGCCTTGTTGATCTTGTCCATGTCTTCGGCGGCGGGTTCATTGGGATTCGGAAAAGCGGCGCGGCCGAACATGATCAGCACGGGGACAGGGCCTTTGGCGCGTGCTGGCAGCACCTCCATCATGTGGATGTGAACACTGATCGCGGGGTACGTGGAGTTATCGACGGTGCCTTCGATGTCCCTGGCGATGACCGGCGTGAAGCCGATCATCTCGTGGTCGGTTGTGCTGACTTGCCATTTCACCTTCGGGACACTATTTGGAACCCTGCCGTAGACGTATTTGGAGAACATTTCCACGATCTCGGGACGGCGCTTGTTCCACCACATCTCGGGTGTGGTCACCTTCTGGCCGTCATTCGTCGTGAGCGGGTCAGGGAGTTTTGGATAGGGATTGGCCTTCGATTCGTCGTAGTTGGCGTGATTTGGCGCGTTCTCGTTTCCGCTGGGACCTGGGCGCAGAGCCTTGATGCCGAGCTGATCCATCATGTTCTGGTGGTCCTGGTCGGCTGTGAACGTGACCGGCGGAGGGGCGGAGCTCTGAGCGACGGCGATGCTGAAGAGGCTGCACAGGAAAATCACGGCGGAAACATGCTTCGAAGAAGTCACGGAAGACTCCCGGGTGGTATGCTGGCATCGCTTTCGCAAAGCGATTTAGTTGGGGGTCCATGGTAAATCCTGGCCTATGAGGTGCGCACGGAAATTCTCTGTTCTCGTTCTGCTCATCGGTGTTTCGAGTGGTGCGCCGAGTCTGGCGCAATCGAAACAGGCACCGACGACCGCGAAGTGGGTTGCAACGTGGGGAACGTCGCAACAGACTCCCGAGCCGCAGAATGCGTTGGCCCCTGAGGACCTGACCGATGCGGCGGTGCGGCAGATCTTCCATGTTTCTCTCGGTGGCTCAGCAGTGCGGGTGCATCTCTCCAACGCCTTCGGAACAGAGATGCTACGCATCAACTCGGCGCACATTGCGCGGCCCATCTCGCCCGCATCACCGGCGATTGATCCTGCGAGCGATCGTGCTCTGAGTTTTTCGGGCAGTCCGGAGGCGATCATCCCGCCGGGGGCGGAACTCGTTTCAGACCCTGTCGAGTATCCTGTGGCGCCACTCTCGGACCTGGCGATTACCTTCTATCTGCAAGCTCCGCCGCCACGGGAGACGGGGCATCCGGGATCGCGTGCGACTTCCTATTACGTGCATGGAGACGTTGTAAGCTCGGCGACATTGCTGGAACCGAAGCATGTGGACCATTGGTACCAGGTTTCTGAGATTGACGTTGAGGTGGCAGCGGGCGCGGCAACCGTGGTCGCATTTGGGGATTCAATCACAGATGGACACGGCGCGACCACAAATGGAAATGACCGCTGGACGGATGAACTGGCGAATGTACTGCAGGGTACACCTGCAACTCGGGATATCGGTGTATCGAACCAGGGGATCGGCGGGAATCATCTGCTGACCGACGGCCTCGGACCCAACGCATTGGCGCGTTTGGATCGTGATGTGCTGGCGCCGGCGGGGGTTCAATGGGTCATTGTCTTCGAAGGCGTAAACGACCTGGGTGGCCTGGCGCGCGACGGGGAAGTATCGCCGGCCGAGCATGCCGCAATGGTGCAAAGAGTGCTGGCCGCATATCAGCAGATCGTGGTGCGTGCGCATGCTCACGGACTTCGAGTATTCGGCGCGACCATCACACCTTATGTTGGATCTGCCTACTACCATCCCGGTCCATTGAGCGAGGCGGACAGACAGGCCGTGAACCAGTGGATACGCACACCGGGGCACTTCGATGCAGTGATCGATTTCGATCGTGTGGTGCGCGATCCTCAGCACCCGGATCAGCTTCTTCCGGCATACGACTGCGGTGACCACCTGCACCCCTCTCCTGCCGGGTACAAGGCGATGGGGGACGCTATCCCTCTGAGCCTGTTCACTCATTAGCCAGCGTGGTCTGAGCGAGAATGATCTTGTCTCTCTGACGGACCGTCATGACTTCGGAACAGGATCAGCGCAACTCAGCACGGAAAATCATCCACGTCGACATGGACGCGTTTTACGCATCGGTCGAACAGCGAGATGATGTGCGGCTTCGCGGCAAGCCGGTGGTTGTAGCGTGGCGAGGCAAGCGTTCGGTGGTCTGCGCTGCTTCGTATGAGGCCAGGAAATTCGGTGTTCGTTCCGCCATGCCCGCCGTGCAGGCAGAGCGCCTGTGTCCGATTGCCGTCTTTGTTCCGCCGGATTTTCCACGATACCGCACTGTATCGAGGAGCGCCCGTGAGATCTTCCTGCGGTACACTGACCTGGTTGAGCCGTTGTCGCTCGATGAAGCATATCTCGATGTTACCCAGAGCAAATCCAATCTCCCGAGTGCGACCGAGGTTGCCCGAACCATTCGCAAACAAATTCGCAGCGAACTTAATCTGACCGCTTCGGCGGGCGTCGCACCGAACAAATTTCTGGCCAAGATCGCTTCTGACTGGCGCAAACCTGACGGGCTTTTCGTGATCAAACCGGCTGAGGTCATCGGTTTTCTGACATCTCTGCCCGTGGAGCGTCTGCCCGGCGTGGGAAAGGTGACAGCACGCCGGCTGACTGAAATCAATGTACGAACCGTCGGAGACATTCGCGACCTCGAGCTTTCTGTCCTCGAGCAGAATTTTGGCAGGTACGGTGTGCGGCTTTCGGAACTCGCGCGAGGAATTGACTTGAGTCCGGTGGACCCGAACCGGCCCACACAGTCCATCTCTGCTGAAGACACTTTTGAGAACGATGTGCTTCTCAATGAAACCGAGCCGGTGATCCGGCGGCTAGCCGAAAAGGTATGGCTGGCATCGCGCAAAGAGTCCAGGGTGGCCCATACCGTGGTACTCAAATTGAAGACGGCCGAATTCAGCATCCTTACGCGCAGTCACACCCCGGTCTCGCCACCGTCCTCCTGCGATGAGCTGACAGACATAGCGCTTTCGCTCGTCGACAGGGTCAGGCTCCGGCCGGACCAGAGATTCAGGCTGGTTGGAGTTGGCTTCGCCAACTTTCGCGATTCCAGCGAGGCTACAGATCCGCTGCTTTTCGATTGAATTGCCGACCGGACATTTCCTATGTGATCCCCTGCGATCCGGCTCTGCGTTTTTCGGTAAGAGAAGTGATCCAATAAAAGCAGTTGTCTGCATCAGAGTTCTCAGACGTCGCATTCAACAGGCAAGACCTGATTCCTTTACGCGAATCGTTTTCTGAGTGTTGCGGACGGCCGGCACGCCGGGTCCCGATCAAAGCCGAACGAAGGAGCTGAATAACGAGATCATGGCGCAAGTCCTCATCTGGATCATCGCGGGACTCAGCATCGCACTGATGCTTCTCCGGCCGTTCAAGCTGCCGGAAGCCGTATGGGCAGCAGGCGGCGCCATTCTGCTTTGCATCCTGAAGCTGATACCGCTCAGGCTTGCGGGCAAGGCAATCGCCGAGGGTCTGGATGTTTACCTGTTTCTCACCGGCATGATGCTTCTCTCAGAACTTGCCCGGGACCATGGCGTATTTGACTGGATCTCGAACATAGCGGTACGGCGAGCCAGCGGATCATCGGTGCGTCTCTTCACGCTGATCTACGCAGTCGGCACGGTTGTGACGATCTTCATGTCAAATGACGCCACGGCGGTCGTGCTCACCCCGGCTGTGCTCACAGCGGTGAAGCGGGCAAAGGCGCAGCCGATGCCGTACCTGCTCGCGTGCGCTTTGATCGCCAACGCCGCGAGCTTTGTACTTCCCATATCGAATCCCGCCAACCTCGTCGTCTTCCCATCAGCAATGCCTCCCCTCCTGCATTGGCTGGCGATGTTCACACTTCCATCGATCGCATCGATCATGATCACCTACCTGCTGCTCCGCTGGTCGTCGCGCCGGGAGCTGACGGCAGCATGCAACGGATCGACCGCGGACGTTCATCTCTCAGCAGTCGGGCACACCTGCCTCTATGGGATTATTGCGATGGCCGTCGTGCTGCTTGTTGCGTCGGCACTGAACTGGGACCTGGGTCTTCCCACGTGCCTTTCGGCGCTGGCCGTCGCGTTGATTGCGACAGCGCAGAGCCGCTCCAACCCGGTGAAGCTTGTTCGTGAGGTCAGTTGGAGCGTGTTGCCGCTTGTGGCCGCCTTGTTTGTTATCGTAGAAGCCGTGAACAGCGCGGGGGCCGCGCAGATGCTGCGCGGAACACTCGAGCGCATGATGGAACTGCCGCGCCCCGGGGCCGCATTGGGGGTGGGTGCGGCTGTCGCTTTCGGTACGAACCTGTTTAATAATCTTCCTCTCGGGCTGATTACCGGTTCCACGCTTCATTCAATTCCTTTCCAGGCGATGCTGGCGAAAGTTGTCCTCATCGCGATCGATCTGGGCCCGAATCTTTCGATCACGGGTTCGCTGGCGACGATTCTCTGGCTGATCGCGGTTCGCCGCGAAGGGCTTCACGTGAGCGGCTGGCAGTTCTTCAAGATCGGCTTGCTCATCATGCCGGTTTCCCTGATCTTCGCGATCGCTGCTGCCCTGGTCACCTGAGACATCGCTGGACGAACATCCTCCATTGTTCTGCCTGCATCTAAATGGTTAAGGCCTTCTGTCAGTTCTTTCCATCCGAAAACCAGCCTGGTGCAGCAGGGAGATATGCCGCGCGTTCCACATTCGACGTACCGTCTGCAGTTGCATGCCGGCTTCACGTTTGAAGAGGCTGCGAAGATCGCTCCCTATCTCAAAGAGCTTGGTGTCTCGCACGTCTATTGTTCTCCCTACCTGCAAGCGGCGCGCGGCAGCATGCATGGCTACGATGTGGTTGACCATCAGTGCGTGAATGATGAGCTGGGGGGCGAAGAAGGCCATCGGCAGTTCTGCGCGCAGCTTGCTGAACTCCGTCTGGGGCAGGTACTGGACATTGTTCCCAACCACATGGCAACCGGATCTCGCAACAAATACTGGTGGGATGTTCTCGAAAATGGACCGTCGAGTCGTTTCGCAACATGGTTCGACATCGACTGGCATTCCTCTGAGGTCAGGCTGCAGAACAAAGTGCTGATTCCGGTTCTCGGTGATCAATACGGCAGAGTGCTGGCCGCGGGCGAGATCCGGATTGAACGAAACAACGAATCCCTTCGCGTTCGATACATGGAGAATCTGTACCCGCTTGCTCCAAGGTCTCTGCCACTCATTCTTGGCCGGGCCAACAAACATGCAAGCAGCCCGACAGTGAACTTTCTGGCTGATAGCCTGTCGAGGTTGCCGTCGCCGGATGCAACTGACGTTGAGGGGATCGAGTGCCGTCATCGAGACAAAGAGGTTATCTTCGGACTCTTGCACCGTTTCTCCGAGGAGCATCCCAATGCGTCAAGCGCGATCGACCAGGCTATTGCAGAATTGAACGCGGATCATGACGCGTTGGATGAGTTGCTGAATCTGCAGCACTACCGCCTTGCCTACTGGCGGACGGCCGACCAGGAGCTGGGATATCGTCGCTTTTTCGATATCAACACGCTTGTCGGCCTGCGCGTGGAGCGCCCGCACGTCTTTAACGCAACGCATCGCCGCGTGCTGGAGTGGCTCGACCAGGGGATGCTTGATGGAGTGCGCGTTGACCATCCCGACGGATTGCGAGATCCGCAGCAATATTTCACCCGCCTGCGCCAGCGTTCGCCGGAGGCGTGGATTATCGGGGAGAAGATACTCGAGCCAGGTGAATCTCTCCGCAAGGACTGGGCGATTGAGGGCACCACGGGATACGACTTTCTGAATGCCTGCAATGCTCTGTTGATTCATCCCGACGGGTTGCGGGATCTGACGCAGATCTACGGTGATTTTACGCAGGAGCCAGTCGACTTCGAGACGATTGCTCATGACAAAAAGATCGCGGTTGCCCAGGAGGCGCTGGGTAGCGACGTGAATCGGCTTGCAAGCCTCTTTCTCGAAATCTGCGAGAACAATCGCGACCGACGGGACTACACTCGTGCGGAAATCCGACGGGCGATTCGTGAAGTGGCCGCGTGTTTTCAGGTCTACAGGACGTATGTGATACCCGATCGTGACGAGATCGTGGACGAAGATCGAACGGAGGTTCTGAATGCGGTGGAGCGGGCGAAGCTCAGGCGAATGGATATCGATGCCGGGCTGTTTGACTTCATCGCGGATGTTCTGCTGCTGCGCACGCGGGGAAAGCTCGAGACGGAGTTTGTCTATCGTTTTCAGCAATTCACGTCACCGATTATGGCAAAGGGTGTAGAGGACACAGCGTTCTATTGCTACAACCGAATGATCGGCCTGAACGAAGTTGGGGGCGCGCCAGGCCGCGGCGATCTCACGGCATCACAGTTCCATGAATACTGCTTCGCAGTGCAGTCGTCGCATCCGTTTACCATGACGACTCTTTCAACTCACGATACGAAGCGTTCTGAGGATGTGCGGGCGCGGCTCGCGGTCCTCAGCGAGGTTCCGGGGCCGTGGCGTCAGTTTCTCAGGCGGTGGTCGCGCCAGAACACACCGCTCAAGACGAGAGGATACCCTGATCGCAACACAGAGTACTTTCTTTATCAGACCATGATCGGGGCCTGGCCCATCTCGCCCGATCGCCTCAGCGCGTATATGGAGAAGGCCACGCGTGAAGCGAAACAGCAGACAAGCTGGACGCAACAAAACAAGGAGTTTGAAGATGCGCTTCGACTATTTGTTGAGGGGTTATTTGGATCTGCAGAGTTTCTGTCTGCGCTGGAGCAATTCGTGAAACTGGTGGGTGCTGCGGGGCGAGCGAACAGCCTGGCGCAAACGCTGATGAAATGTACTGCACCGGGCGTACCCGACACTTACCAAGGCAGCGAACTGTGGGATCTTCACCTGGTCGACCCAGATAATCGTGGGCCGGTAGACTACGAAACGAGAACGGTGATGCTCGCTCGCCTGCGATCTGGTATGCCGATTGCGGAGATTGTTCGCGAGATGGAGAGCGGTATGCCCAAGCTGTGGATTCTGCATCGAGCGCTGAGTCTTCGCAGAGAACGACCCGAGTGGTTCGGGCCGGATGCG
>Ga0335077_10008086_pt1 | contig 13036 bp, 6 predicted proteins | sample Lox_Sample_31_FD_207151 | JGI IMG/M metagenome (GOLD analysis project Ga0335077, IMG submission 207151) | Soil microbial communities from Loxahatchee National Wildlife Refuge, Florida, United States - Lox_Sample_3.1 | ecosystem: Environmental > Terrestrial > Soil > Wetlands | place: USA: Florida... | reverse complement strand
TCGATTTCTGTTTCGAGATAGAAGCACTTGTCTTCGAACCCAGCCAGGTTGCCAAAACTCGTTGCTGCGAAGCCTTCGAGCTCTGTGAAAGTGGCTGTCGCGCCCATAATGTCCTCCGGTTGTTGCTCTGTTGCCAGCCATTGTGAACTCCGACAAGTTTGCGAACAACCCCAGATCAGGTTGAAAAAACCGCTCACTATAGGGGTTGGACGAGCTCAGTGAGCCAGGGAATCACACCCAAAAGAGAGTCTCGAAGCAATCCTTTTGGGTGGGTGCGTTGAGAGTTGTGCTGGAGGCGCAGGGTGCCTACATCTCAATAATGCCGCGTTTCACGCCGATCATAGCGGCGTGGGTTCGATCGTGGGCACCTAATTTGGAAAGGATGTTCTTAACGCGCCACTTGACGGTATCCTCGGTGATGGAAAGCTGGTCGGCGATCTGCTTGTTGGCATTTCCCGCGGCAATCAACCGTAGCACGCTGATTTCAGCGGGGCTTAGCGCATCGTCAGTCGAGTGCTCGACGATTTCGTACGACGCTTCGGGAGAAAGCGCCTTCTTGCCAGCATGAACCGCTCGGATGGTTTCTACAAGCTCCTTGTGAAACGTGTTTTTTAGTAGGTAACCTTGTGCTCCTGCTTTGAGTGCACGAACAATCTGTACATCGCCTTTGTAGGTCGTCAGGACGATGATTTTCGCGGAAGGAAATTCTCCCCGAATCGCCATGATGGCATCGAGGCCGTTCATCTCCGGCATTTGTAGGTCCATGAGGGTGATGTCAGGGTGGTGAGTTCGGAATTGCTGGATAGCCTCGCGGCCATTCGATGCTTCGGCAACCATAGTCATATCCGGCTGAGTGCTAACGAGTACGGCTATGCCCTGCCTCACCAGAGCATGATCATCAACTGCAAGAATTCGAATCTGAGCTGACTTCTCACTCACGGTTGATGGTTTCCTTCACATCAGTATTTGTCCTGGATCTCTTCCCAAAGTACCAGAAACTCCGAGGCGGCTTTGCGTATGCTCGGGATGCAGGGATAACTAGCTCGATCTCCGTACCGCTATCCACTTCACTCCAGATAGTCAGTTCACCACCCACAAGTTTGGCCCGTTCCCTCATGCCGTGCAAGCCGTAGTGTCCTTCACGTCCGTCTGCGCGCAGAATGTCGGGCTGAATCCCCTTTCCATCATCCCGAACTCGAAGACGAAAATACTTTTCGTCGTACCGGATTTCAACTTCTACCCGGTGTGCTGCTGCATGCCGGAACGCGTTACGCAGCGCCTCTGCCGCAAGCCGGTAAACTTCGTCCCGCAGGATTGGGTGCAGGTTTCGCGCTGTGCCTTCGACCAGTACCTGAAATGGAGTTGGGGTCTGACTGTTTGCAGCCGATGCAAGGTCTTCCCCCATGGTCCTTATGGCAACTTCGAGATCATTTTTCTCGATGGTGGACGTGCGCAGCCCGCCGACTGCATCCCGTCCTTCAGTAATCGCCTGAGAAGCCTGATCCACAGCACCTTCAAGACTTGTACGGGCATCTGCCGGGCGCTCTGGAAGCATATAAATCACTGCCTGAAAACGCAGCAGCAAAGCCTGAAAACTCTGTAGCAGCGTGTCATGGAGATCGCGGGCGATGCGCGTCCGCTCAGCTACGCGGGCCTCCAGAGTCAGGTCAAATTGGTGTGCCAGTTGCTGCATCCGCACGCGATGGATTCCCCAGACCATGGCCAGAAACACTGCTATGCACGCGACGCGAAACCAGTTCGTCTGGTAAAAGTGTGGCAACAGCACAAAACGCAGGCTGGCCTCCTGATCGCTCCAAATCCCAAAGTTGTTTACCGCAAGCACGTGGAACGAGTACTCTCCCGGAACCATGTTCGTGTAGTGCGCAGTACGGTGCATGCCGGCGTTCACCCACTCTTTATCAAAAGGTTCGAGCCGGTACTTGAAATGTAGTTTTTCTGGAGCGGAGAAGCTCGCGGCTGTAAAGCGAAAATCCAATGTGTTATTGCCGGCCGGTACGGAAGTGCGACCGTTCCCAGACAGGGTGAACTTGTTTGCCCACGCCTCCTCCACCACGACCGGCGGCGGAAGGTGATTGCCAGCACTTGGATCAATAGCCACCACACCGCGCAGGGTGGGAAACCATATCCGCCCATCGCTTGTTATCCAGCCTCCCGGATTCCCACCATTCGATTCCGTGCTTCTCATGCCTTCCGCAGCCCCGTACGATACCGGTGAAAGGAAAGAGATTTTCCCATCGGCAAAGTCATTTAGTTCTTTGAGACTGAGCCGAAATACACTCTGATTGGAGCTAAACCAGAGATTGCCCTCGCCGTCCTCCAATATGCCGAGTAGCAAGTTATCGGGCAGACCGTTTTGAGTCGTAATCGCCTCGAACCGGCCGTCGCGAAATCGGTTTAATCCCCCGCCGTATGTCGCAACCCAGAGAGTTCCGGTCGAATCCTGATGGATGTCATAGACCGAGTTACTCGCCAACCCTTGATTCCGGTCGTAGGTCGCAATTTTGCTGCCACGTATGTACCTCAGCCCTGCGAGGCCGCCAAGCCATAGGCCACCGTCTCGATCTTGGGTGATTGCGCGCACATCGGAGATGCCGGGGACTGGCTCCAGCTTTTCCTCACGAAATCGGTACAAGCCGCCGGGACGATCCTCCCTCAGCCCACCAACCCAGAGCGTACCCTCCCGGTCCTGAAAAATGATTTTCACGGCAGGTGCATCAACCTTGAAATTGCTCAGCACACCCGAACGAAGGCGATACAGGCCCCCGTACCCGCCGAACCACAGGTCGCCATCGCGTGTCTGCGCAATGCTGAGGATATTCGCCATGTGTGGGAACTGGTGAAACCCATGCCCGTCGCACCAGTACAGGTAATCTCCGCCGAGCCAGATTCGGCCTTCCTTATCCTGAAACACACTGCTGAAGTTTGAGTCTGAGAGACCTTCTTCTTTTCCGTACGCTGTCAAAGGGGCTCGCCGGAGCCGAATCAGCCCTTCTCCAATGGTTCCGACCCAAATATTGCGTTCGCGACCTACGAGTAGACTGCGTACCTTGAGCAATTCGCCTCCGTTCGCTGGTAACGGTAGTGCGTCGGGAGGACTGAGTGTGCCGTCTACGATCCGAATCAGACCGGCTGGCGTGAGCAGTAGCAATTGCCCATCCGCGTCCTCCGCCATAGCAAACGAATAAAGCAGAACGTCCCCTGTGAATTCTCGGCGCCCAGCTAACGGCAGCGGGACATCGGTAAATGTGCCATCGTGATAGCGCACCAGACGATACTGGTCGCGAAGAACAATCCAGACGCTACCATCGCGCGCTTCGTGTACGAGAAAAACGGTAGGCTGTTGAGAATGGAGCGTCGCAATGGAGCCATCGGCTGCGAAACGTACAACATCTTGGCCGCAACGGAACCACATGCTTCCATCCTGGGCCTGCAGAAAGAATTCTCGAACCGCTTTGCCGCGGTGAGCGGGATACGCTTCCAGTTTCGTGCCGACAAAGTGCGCCACACCGCCGTCTGCAGTGTTGATCCATATGTTGCCTTCGAGATCTCCGCGGATCGAGGTGACCCATCGGTTTGGCAAACCATCGTGTTCGGTGTAGCTCGTGGCAATGCCATCCTGCAGCCGGATAAGACCGTTATCCACAGTGCCGATCCATAATGCCCCGGAGCGACTTTCGTAAAGAGAGAAGATTTGATCGCTGCCGAAACCGGGCGTATTCGCAGAATCGAAAACCGTGAAGTGCTCACCATCGAAGCGTGCGAGCCCTCCGAATGTACCTATCCAGATGTAGCCGCGGTGGTCCTGCAGCATCGCGTTTACTGAGTTCTGCGGCAAACCCTCCTCCGTGTGCCAAACCTTTGTGACGTACTGCGGCGGTTCTGACTGTGCGTGGGCAGGAGGGAGTGAGAGTGTGGAAAGCAAAATAACGAGGCTTGCCAGCAATAAGACGCGAGAGACACAGGACTGCAACCTGCCAGCGGCAATGCTGCTGGGCTGGTTAACACAAGCTGGAAGTGCTCGGCAAGAAGCCATTTCCCACGTTTTGAGCCGAATAAGGTCAGCGGTTATGGTCCCATTCAGGACCACACCACTTTAAATTACCAGCGAATTTAGCACTCTCGTCGCTGTTTGTCAGGTGTTCTGGAATCATCAAGCTATTGGATCAATTTTTGAAAGTACGCGATAGCGCAGAAACCATGACCCAGAGCGTAATGGCGAAGGGATCGCGAATAAGAGTGACATGTGTCACAACTCATCGTGATCTGTATCACTGGCTAAGATTGTTTCGCGGTTGACAATCACCGTCCAGTTTTCATAGCGTAACGGGTTGCAAGTTCCTCGAAAATCTACATTCTTTCATCGTCTCGAAAACGGGAGGGGGTATGACAAGAACAGCCGCCCCCGGGCAGAATTTCATTCTCTCGTTGCTGAGAATATTCTTTATCGTTGGTTTTGTCTCGATCCGTGCTTATAGCCAGAATTCACAGGGAACTATTCTTGGGCATGTGCAGGATCCTTCCCACGCCGTTGTCGCAGCAGCGAACGTAACTGCCACGAACGTCAACACCAGCGTAACCGAGCACTTCACTACCAACAGCGTTGGCGATTACAGGTTCGTGAATCTGATTCCGGGTACATATCAGGTGAAGGTTGAGCGTGATGGTTTCAAAACGGAGGTCAGTGGGAATCTCATTCTCGAGGTCGATCAGAGTCTGCGCCAGGACTTCACGCTGCAGGTCGGCACCATCAACGAAACAGTAATGGTCGCGGCGGACGCTCAGATGGTGCAGGCGGACAACATAACCACGGGCAATGTTCTCGATCAGAAAGCAATTGAGGAACTGCCTTCAAGCGGGCGCGATTTCAATAACCTCCTGGGCTTGGTCGCTGGCGCCGGAAATGTCACGGGTGGCTCGCAACTCTACTGGGCAAACCATGGCCTGAACAACACGTTCATGGAAGTCAGCTTGAACGGCGAGCGGCCGGAGTCTATCAGTTTTATGATCGACGGGGTCGCCGACACAGACAACTTCTTCGCGACTTCGTCGGGTATCCCCTCAGAGTTCTCCATCCAGGAATTCAAGGTGCAAACGGGCCTTTACTCCGCCGAATATGGACAAGGCGCTGGCCAGGTCAACTTGGCTATTAAATCTGGAACGAACAAGTTGCACGGACTGGCGTACGAGTACATTCAGAATGACGCGTTCAACCCCAAAAGTCCGCTACAGGAGTATCAGCATGCTTATCTGGGTGCTCCCGTGCCGAAGGTGGCACCGTTTAAGCAGAACCAGTTTGGCGGTACAATCGGCGGACCACTGACGATTCCTGCGCTCTACAACGGACGAGACAAGACCTTCTGGTTCTTCGCCTACGATGGCGGGCGACAGCACACTTCGCCCACACAAAATCCGATACAGGTTCCGACGGCGAAGGAGCGATCTGGCGATTTTTCTGACTGGCCTTGGCCGCTCTATGATCCCACCACGACGGTTTGCAATCCAACCTGCGATGCAACGACGCGGAAACCCTACACTGGCAACCGAATGCCGTCAGGCGAAATTAACTTGATGGGACAAAAACTCGCCAATCTGTCTCCTTTGCCAAACATCAACTGCACGATGCCGTGCAATAACTACTTGGCGCAGGTTCTTGATACCATCACGACCGACAACGAGACCTTCCGCGTGGACGAGAATCTAGGGGGCAAAGACCGGCTTTACTTCACGGGAAATATACGAAGAGACATCGAACCGCATCCTCGATTGCTCTATTACAACGGGTCAACGAACTTGACCCGAGCGCAGCTCTTCGGACTCAATTGGGAACGCACTTTCAATTCCAGCATCATCAACACAGTGCGTATTGGTTATAACCATTTGTTCTTCGCGACCAATGCCATCACAGCGTTCGGGCAAAATGTTCAGGCGAATCTCGGATTCGCCAATGCTCCTGCGACTCCCGCCTTGTACGGTCTGCCGAACATCAGGCCTGGCCAGAACTATCCTCACCTCGGTAACGGCAACAACGGAACGAACACCAAAAGCGGAACCTACCAGTTCATCGAAAATCTGAAAGTGATTCGCGGCAAGCATGCTTTTACTTTTGGTGCAGATATTCGCCGGCTGCGGCAATTCGAAGAGGACAACTACCTGGGCACTGGCACGATCAGCTTCAACGGCCAATACACGGCGAACTGCAACCGTGGAGCTTCGGGCTGCAACGTCGGATCTGGTTCCGCTCTCGGTCCTGGGCTCGGTAATTCGATCGCCGACCTGCTGTTGAGCGACCCGAGCAATCTTTCTGGCCCGTACCCGTTGGGCGTTGATTATCTGCACACCTTCGGTACCAATTGGAACTTTTTCGCGCAGGACGATGTTCGTGTCACTCCCCGCCTATCTATGAACGTGGGTCTGCGTTACGAATTGCCGCCAGCCTTTCACAGCATCAACAACAGCGGATGGGGCTTTGATCCAGCCAATGGAGGCAGCCTCGACTGGGTGAGCAAGAGCTTCGTGCAAGGGGTTTACGCAACTGCGGCGGCGCAGAACCCTCCGGTCAAGTTGGATCCGGCTTTCCTTAACTGCTGTATCACGAACACTCTCGTCCCACGTGATAAGAAGGATTTTGCCCCGCGCATTGGCCTCTCATGGCGGCCGTTCCCAACAGACCGTTTCGTGGTACGCGCAGGCTACGGAATTTTCTACGAAACTTACATGCGTTATTACGACCAGGTACAGAACTACGACGACAACAGCCTTCAGACGACGCTGCCAGCCAGCTATCCAACCAGTGGTGAAGTTGGAAATGAGCGCCAGTCGCTAGGGCCGCGGCTCAACCAATTGTGGTCTGCACCTATTCATGGCTTGGGAGGCACGGTGGGCAGTGGCGTGTTTGCGCTTCCGTCATGGGACAGCATTGATTTCACCGGAATCGATTACATCTTAAATCAGGTGAACTGGCCCGAGAACCATAACCCGTACAGCCAGCAGTGGACTCTCGATACTCAGTTCGCCGTAACTCCCACCCTGCTGCTCGACATTGGTTATGTAGGCTCTCATGGATCACGCCTCTCGGCCTATTGGCTGTTCAACACCGCGTATCTTCCGAAGGCTCCGGCTGACAACTGCAACTATCTCTTCGATGCCTCCCAGGCAACAGGAAGCAATGCAAATTGCGCGACTGATCCCAATTTCCAGCCAATAGACACGCGCGTGCCGTTCCCTGGCTTGCCCTCGATGATGTACGCCAACGCGAACATTTTGTCTTCTAATTACAACTCGCTGCAGGTTCAGCTGCGGCAGCGCTTTAGCTACGGCCTGACCTATCACATTGCGTATACCTGGTCGAAGTCTCTGGATGACTTCTCCGGCAACAACATTTCTGGAACTGGCAGCTTCATCCAGGATGCACACAACGTTGCCGGCGACTACGGGCCGTCCAGTTTCAATCAGCCGGAGCGCCTTACTGTTAACGGAAGTTGGGAATTGCCGGTGGGCAAGAACAAACGTTGGTCAGTGGGACCAGCCAATTGGGTTGTCGGCGGCTGGAAGGCGAGCGGAATTTATATCCTCACATCGGGCCGGACCTTCACGGCATATGGTTGTACGGTGTGTGGCTTCGACGAAATGGGTGTGGCTTTCTCCAGCCGATATCGCCCGAACCAGACAGCCAATCCGAACAGCGGTTTCACTCAGACCGACACGGAATGGTTTAACCCCAACGTTTTCTCTCTCGCCCCACAAGGGACATACGGCAACGAGGGAAAGGGCGAACTACGAGGGCCGTTCTACGAAGATCTCGACCTCAGCTTCGCCAAAGTCTTCCCTATTACTGAACGCCAGCACATGCAGGTACGGTTCGAGATGTTCAATGCGGGTTCGACCTGGCACCACGGAGCTTGGTTCCCCTGCGCCACTGTTCCTAACTGCGGCAGCACACCGTTGGGATCGCTCGTTCCCCTACAGAGCCCCGTCTATGTCCCGGCCTCGGAATGGGCGCGCGACAATCTTTGGCAGGGACATACGATCCAGTTGAGCGCCGTCTATTCCTTCTGATCGTACCCTTCGCTTCAGTAACAGTACTGATTAACAGCCAGATGGCAGATGCCCGAATCTGGGCACCTGACCTATTGAATGCACCCACAAGGTCATGGATGATGCGACGTCTGTCTCTAATCTCCTCAATATCGCCGCGCAGTTAGAGTCTTCATTAGGGGCTCTTGTTCACCACTGCCCTTTGGCATCTCGCTTGCACCCTTGGTGCGCAGCGAGGGCCGGACAAGTAAATAGGGTCGAGACGGACTCCGCAACCAACCAGTTCGGAGCGCCGTAGAGCGCACAAGACCCGCGCGATACATCTCCGTTGTTTGCGGCCAAGTCTGCCCCTCGCACTGTTATCCGATCTCTAGGACAGGGGAGCGAATATGACCTTTAGCATACTGCCGTGGGAATCGAAGGCGCACATTATCTCGTCGATCATCAACCTGGTCTGCCCACAATGCGGCGGAAGAATGTGGGAATACCAATGTGAAGGCAGATGCCGAAGGAATTGGCTCCCTGAGTGGGAATGGGCGAATCGGGTGACGAGAAGCTCGAAGTCGAAACAGCGCAGGTGATGGCGCCCGGGCACTCGCTTAACCAACGCACATATCCAATGCACCGTCCGGTCATGAGGCTGAGTCTCGCGCGGGTGCGCAGTTCTGGGTAGCCTGGTGAGTTCAGAGCATAACAACAGCAGGGCAAACTATCAGTGAATTGAAGGAGAAGCTTCAGCGCAAGCTTATTTGCTGCAATTCGCAGTTCGCGCCTATGGCTGTGCCGAGTTTGCGGCGAGTTCCACTTGCACGAGCTTCAAGTCAGCTCGATTGAATTTGGACAGACCCGTAGCTGGCGATGCCAGCACAATCGAATTGGAGAACGTAACCACGCTACCTGTGGGTTGCTGCGTTCGATTGTCGATTTCCTTTATTTGGAACTGGAGCCAACCTATATCGATGACCTCGCCAGTGACACCCGAAATCTGCACTCGGTCCCCGAGTCTTATTCCTCGCCTTCCCACCAGCACAAAGTAACCAACGGCCGAGAGAATGAAACTTTGAAGCGCAACCGCAAGCCCTGCTGCAAGCAGCCCAAAGAAAGTAGCCAAAGAAGTGATGTCCGATGCGAAAGCAAATGCGGCGATGATGAAGATGGTGGCCCAAACCACAACCCGCTGGGTGACTAGTACGATATGGCGGCGCTCAGAATCGCGCATATGCCCTCGCGTGACACTGTGCACAACCGCACCCATGATCACAAGCAAAGCAATCAGCGTGGCAGTTCCGACCAGCCGACGAATCAGGTTTTTCCATGTTTTTTCATTTTCAGTGGCTACAGCGGCGCGCCAATTTTTCAAGTGCGAGCTGTATGCAGCGAGCAATACTCGTTGCTTATCCAAGGCTACAATTGCCGGAGAAAGCGCCTTCACCAAGGCCGCAAGCTCGTCGAGGCCGGCCTTTTGTTGTTGCAGTTCGCCGACATCGCTCACCTGAAGATAGTTCTGAGCGACCGCCGGCACGCGTTTGTTAATCGCAGCTAGGAATGGGCTGCGAAGAGCGTCGGACGATTGCCTCAGCTTTTCGGTTCGGCGGATCTCGTCATCCAGGATATTGATTCTTCTACCCAGTGCGGAGGCTTCTGAGCTGAGGGAAAGTATCCCGGACTCGGGAGGTTTCATAGCCGAAGAGGCACCCAAGGTTTGCATTTCTTGTGGCGTGCCATTCGGGCTGGTCACCGCAGGAACAGTTCGCGCGAGGTCGTCAACGGTCGTGGCCAAGTCTCTGGTCTCGCGACCTGCGAACGTCTGCATAAATTCAACTACCTGGCGGACAGTGGCCAATCCCGCCTGCGAGACATCGAGCCGACTTTGTGTCGCGTCCAATGCAGCCTGCAAGTTACGACGTTCGGCTCCGTGCGCGGTCTGGAGCTTCCTTTGGATTGCTTCGATCTGCTGGCTGGCTTGCTGCTCCCACAACTCGGCATTGTTTTCCAGCTGAATCAACTGGGCTATGTCTGGCGATGAACGAGTGGCAATCGCATGATCGGCGGTTTCTTTACCTGCTGCCGACGTTGCCGCAATCGCCGCATCAGCCCGGGCAGCATCAAACGAAAGTTGGACAATCTGCGCAGCCACTGAGCGATTATCTTCCACGAACACGAGGTCGGCTGGCTCAGTTGCAATCTGACGCTCGATTGCACAATGGCGATACCAATCGATCGATTCGGTCAAAAACGCGATTACTTGTTCGTTCGTTGGGAGATCAGAGGCTGCAGGCGAGACTTCTGCCGAGAGCGCGAGCGTAATGAGCAGCGGCAGCAGCAGGCGGCAAGCTTTGCGCAGCCTGAATCTGCGGGACCGCACTTCAGATAACGGTCGTGATCTCGTGCACATGAGTTGCTTCTTAAACCCGTTTATTTGCCGCTTCCCGGAGGAAAGTTCTTCAAGAGTTTTTGCGCTCCCTTATTGAGCCTTTCCTGATTTTTTTCCTGTTTTTTGCTCGGTTCAATCGCATGCTGGGCGGCCCCAATCCAAACCAGCTTTTTTACGGCTGGGTCATACATACCAACGACGAAAGTCCCGATGTAACTAGGTGAAGTGCTCGCCGAAAACGTTCCGAAGCTGTTCCCGCCGGGACCCCAGCCGCCGCCCCAAGGTCCCCAGCCGCCTCCGCCCCAGCTGTCGCCGAAGCCGTTTATCTGCTTCTCCTGGTCAATGGCGAGCTGATAGCCAAGAAGTAAATCGGCTTTGGTGCTGTCCTCCACTTTGGTGAGGCCCTTGGCGGCCATCTGTGAATCGATTGCCTGCTTGACCTGGGCGTCCAGGATCTGGTCCGGTTGGCCACCTACTGTGGGCATACCTTGTACCTGATTGACCCACGCATAGGTGTGGAATTTTGAGAAATCAGTTCCAGGCATGTAGTTGGTTCTTACCTCCTGCGCGTTTGCCAGGGAGCACGCGACGAGCGCGGATAAGAAAGTAAGAAAGATGAGTACTCGTTTACTATTTGTCATTGCAATTTCCTTTCAGTGTGGTCGTACGCTCCATGGGGAGTGGAATACTAGCGAAGAACTCGTGTACTTCTGTCAAGCGAACAATGCGCGGCATTACGCTCTCTCCGGAATTGGACATGGCTTTACGTTCCAGATTTCGGCTGCGTATTCGGCGATTGTGCGGTCGCTCGAGAATTTCCCCGAGCTCGCTACATTCAAAATTGCTTTCCGCGCCCATTCGTGACGATCGGCATACAACCCGCACAGGCGCTCATCTGCCTCCAAATACGACTCCAGGTCCGCCAAGTGCATGTAGTGGTCGTCGTTTTTCAGCAACATTTCGCGTAATGGATCAAAGACGCCCGGCTCGTATCGGCTGAAATAATCCGAGAAAATCAGGTCCAGGGCCTGACGGGTGTCGGGCTCATTTTCGTAATGCCAATGCGGGTTGTACCATCCGTGACTATCAATCACTTGTTGCGCTGTCAAACCGAACAGGAAGAAATTCTCCTCACCGGCCTCCGCGGCCATTTCAATGGTGGCGCCATCGCGGGTGCCGATGGTCAATGCGCCGTTCATCATGAACTTCATGTTGCTTGTGCCGCTGGCTTCGTAGCCTGCCGTCGAAATCTGGTTGGAAACGTCACTGGCGGGGATCAGGTGCTCTGCAAGTGAAACGCAATAGTCCGGCAGGAACAACACGCGAATCCGTCCGCGCACTGCGGGGTCGTTGTCGATGGTCGCCGCGAGATTGTTAATGAACTTAATAATCACTTTGGCCAGCCGGTATGCAGGCGCAGCTTTGCCGGCAAAGAAGAACGTCCGCGGATGCACGTCCAAACCGGGATTTTCCCGTAGTCGGTTGTAGAGCACTACAATCCGCAGGGCATTCAGAAACTGACGCTTGTACTCGTGAATGCGTTTAATCTGGCAATCGAAAATTGAATCGGGGTCAAGAGTGTGCCCAGTCGACCAGTGAAGCCAATCACAAAACTGCAGCTTAGCTGTGCGTTTTGCCCTTAGAAAGTCTTCACGGAAGCCGCTGTCAATAGTGAAGGCTTTCAGGTTACTTAGTTCATTGAGGTTCTTGGTCCACTCATCGCCGATCGCATACGTGATCAATTTCGAGAGTTCGGGATTGCACAATTGCAACCAGCGCCGCGGAGTTACACCATTAGTTTTATTGTTGAAGCGCTCAGGAAAGATTGCTGCCAGCTCTTTGAGGGTGGTCTCGCGCAGCAGGTTCGAGTGAATCTCCGCCACTCCGTTCGTGCTGTGGGAGCCTACGACCGCCAGGTTGGCCATGCGAAGCTTCTTTTCGAGCTTCCCATTGCCGCTCTGTTCAATAAGGCTGACGCGCTCGATACGATCTTTATCGCCCGGGAAGCGCCCGCGAACATCGCCCAGAAATCGTCGATTGATTTCGTAGATGATTTCCAGTTGCCTCGGCAGCATTTCTTCGAACCACGCCACCGGCCATTTTTCAAGAGCTTCGGGCAACAGGGTGTGATTGGTATATGCGAGCGTTTTCTGTGTAATCTGCCAGGCTTCATCCCATCCGAGGTGTACCTGGTCAACCAGGATGCGCATGAGTTCCGGAACAGACAGCGCCGGATGCGTATCGTTCATCTGAATTGCAACTTTGTGCGCAAACGAATTCCAATCGGAGTTGGATCGTTGGAAGCGACGTACAGCATCGGCCAGCGAGCAGGCAACCAGGAAATACTCCTGCAACAGGCGTAGCCCTTGTCCCTGGAGTTTTGAGTCATCCGGATAAAGAACGCGCGTCAGGGTTTCGGCCGTAAGCGTCTGAGTAAACGCTTCTACGAAATCGCCTTGGGAAAAGTCTTCAAAATTGAAGTATTCGGGAGCGGCCGCCGCCCACAGGCGGAGCGTATTGATAGTTGAACCGCCATACCCGATCACAGGACGATCGAATGGGATGCCGATCAGAGTCGATGGACGTCCCGGTACGGGGCGCAGACTA
>Ga0335077_10008085_pt1 | contig 13036 bp, 12 predicted proteins | sample Lox_Sample_31_FD_207151 | JGI IMG/M metagenome (GOLD analysis project Ga0335077, IMG submission 207151) | Soil microbial communities from Loxahatchee National Wildlife Refuge, Florida, United States - Lox_Sample_3.1 | ecosystem: Environmental > Terrestrial > Soil > Wetlands | place: USA... | reverse complement strand
CAAGCATGACAAGCACCAGTGCAAGTATGGCCGCCGTGAGCACGAGATCGAAATTGGAGACCGCAATGACCTCTCCTTTCAGCATGTCGAGCAAGCCGATCTCGCCGTAGGGATTTTGCGCCAGCAGCAGGATGCTTGCGGCGCCGGCCACGACGTACGCCGTGCCGAGCCGGCCTTCGAGTTGTCCACGGCCTCTTCGCTCCATGAACGCCAGCGTCAGAATCGCCGCCAGTGAAAAGGCGATGGAGCCCGTAAAGGCCAGCATGTGGGCCGTTTGCGGGCTGTAACCCGCCGGATTGAAGCCAAGCCAGACCGGAAACGACAGCGCGAAGGCAATTCCGGTGGAAGAAATTTGCGGAAGCGCGACCCCCAGAAACGCCAGGCGGCGCATGACGAGAAAAACGCCCACGAGCGGACAGGCGAGACCGACCAGCACGCTGGTGTAAAGCGAATTGCGCAGGAGAAAATCGGGTGAGAGAATCTGATGAAGCGTTTCCATATCAGTCTCTCCCTTCTTCAAATATTTTCGTCATGCGTTCAGGTGTTAGCAAGTCGTGGGCTGTACCTTGGAAGACCTTTCCCTCATGGAGCCATACCACTTGATCGGCGTGCCTGCGCACCGCCGCAAAGTCGTGCGTGACGAGCAGGACGGTGATCTTCCTTTCCTGGCGAATCTGCGAAATGAAGTCCATCACGGCACGCGTTGTCGCGTGATCCACGCCGGCCGTCGGTTCGTCCAGCACCAGGATGCCGGGGCGAGCCGCCAGGGCACGGGCGATAAGCACACGTTGTTTCTGGCCTCCGGAGAGTTCGGCAAAGCGCTTACGGGCCAATTCCCCGGCGCCCGCCGCATGCAGGCATTCGCGCGCGAAGGCGCGTTCGGCGGCCGGGATGAAACGGCCTGCGCGAACGCGACCGTAGGTGCCCATCAGGGCGACCTCGAACGCCGTCAGCAAATAAACCGGGTCGAACTGAACGGCTTGAGGGACGTATCCAAACACAAGCGGTGCGTCCGCGGACGCGGCTTCGATGCGGCCGGCGACCGGTGGAAGCAGCCCGAGCACGGTTTTGAGCAGCGTCGTTTTGCCCGAGCCGTTGGCGCCGAGAATGGCGGTAAAACTGGCTCGGGCGATTGTGAGGGATATCCCGGACAGCACCGCTCGGCCTTTGTACCCGATACCCAGGTTCTCGAAAGTGATCAGGGGTTCATTCATGCTTTTTGTCCGTGTCCGCCCGGGTCTTCCGGGCGGACACACTCTCCCGCGGTTACTTTCTCGCCTGCACGGTCGCGACCATCGTGTGAACAATGTAGTCCATCATCTTAATGTAGGTCTCCGTCTGCGGCACGCCGCCCGGCATGATGGGCAGCGTTACCATCGTCGCGCCGGTTTGTTCGGCAATGCGTTCCGGCACCTTCTCGGGAAACTGCGGCTCCCGCACGACGATCGGCACACGCCCGGCCTTCATCCCGGCGATTAATTCCTCGATGTGACGCGGGGTCGGATCGATGCCGGGCCTCAGTTCGACCGTGCCGAAGAAGTTCATGCCGAAGCGCGCCGCGAAGTAGTTCCACTCCTCGTGATAGGAGATGAACTTCACGCCCTTGAGCGGGGCGGCTTCCTTTTCCCATTCGGCGATCTTGCCGTTGAGCTTGGCGAGATACGCGTCGCGGTTGCGCGTCAAATCCGCTTGATCCTGGGGGGCGAATGCGACCAGTGCTTTGTAGATGTTTTCGATCGCGGTCTTCGCCAATACCGGATCGAGCATGTAGTGCGGGTTCCCGTAGGGATGAACGTCGCCCGCGTAATGCTCGGTTGTTTTGGGCACGTCGAGCGGAACGATGCCCTGCGAACAATCCACGTAGCCGGACCGGTCTCTCTGGATGCGCGGATTCTTGCTCGCCTCCAGCAGCGCCGGTAAAAATGCGTGCTCCATTTCAAATCCCTCCGAAAGCAGCAAGTCCGCCCGGTTCATCATGGGCACAAAGCTGGGTTTCATCGGGACGCCGTGCGTGTCTTCGACGCCGGTGGCCAGGCTGTGGACCTCGACCAGGTCTCCGCCGATCTCGCGGGTAAAGTCGGCCATGTCGGTCAGCGTCGAGACGACCCGGATCTTGGCGGCATGAGCCGGCGCCGTCCATCCGGACAAGGCCGCCGCGAGCGCGATGATCGATAATAATCTTACTAAGGGTTTCATGGAATATTCCTCCTGTCCAGAGTTAGCGCTGCTGCCAGCCATGCGCGTGCGAGCCGATGATCCAGGCCCATTGCATATAAACCGCGCTATCCGAACGCAAGCCCGACGCGGCATTGGGGTCGGTGTACGTATATTGAAGCCGCAGCTGATTCCAGTGGCTGAGGGCCCATGTAATGTATGCAGAGTACGCAGAGGATTTGGCCTGCTTGTTCACCATGTCCTCCAGCCATTCATACAGGACTCCGTCCGACCATTGCCGATGCCACTTGTACGTGAGATACGAGTACAAGCCGTAAGCACCGACGGAACGGCCGGGCAGGGCGTTGCCCGAAGGGTCCGCGACGTCGTAACGGTTGTCGCTGTAGAGCACTTCCGTCCCCCAGGTAAGGCTCTGGAACTGATTGTTCCGAAGCGGCTTCCAGCTCAGCACCCAGTCCGCTCCCACGAGACGGCGCTCCCGCTCGGTCAACGTGTTGCCCGTCACGGCAGGAAGCGCCTGAACGGCGGGGTCCCATTGGGTCACGGTATTCGGATTCCACAGGCCCGAAACGCCGGGTTCGAGCGAGATGTCCGGTGTCAGGTCGAAATAAGTGGACAGCCGGCCCCAATAGTTCAATCCGCTCCCGTGACGGAAATCGCCGACAAAGTTCGGCGGGTTATCGCCGCCGAATTGTTGCCCCGCGCCGAGCGTCAGGCTGATGTAGCGCTCCGCCGGCACGAGCCAGTTCACCTGCACGCCGTCCGTCCTCGATTCGCCGCCGATGTACTGATCGAGCACGAGCGGACGATTCACGAACGGCAGTTCATGGTCGTGTATATAGCCCAGGCGCCCGAACTCTCCGAAGAAGCGTCCCGCCTTCACTTCGAGATTCCCCGGAAGCGCCGTGGTCTGGAGCGCGGCCTCCTCGACCCCCAGACTCGACTCGCCGGTCGCCGTATCCGCCGTTGCGTTGATGACCGCGTAGCCCTTTGCGAAGGGATCCACGGATCCGGCCACATTCAATTCCACCGAACGTTGAAATAGATCAAACCCGCCGGGCCGGTCGCTGTCCGTTTCCGACGCTCCCCGGCTGCGATAGGAGAAGATGGTCTCCCCCACGAGCCCGATGGACGGGTTGAACTCGCTCGGCAGGACCTTCTTTTGCGATTCGACCAACTGATCCACTTCCTTCTTCAACTCATCGATCATCTTTTGCTGCTCATCCATGGCTTCTCGCTGTTTCTTCATCGTATCATCCGTCGTGCCAACGCGTCCGTCGGGGTCCTGATTCCGCTCATCTTTATTTTGAACCTGATCCGAATCCGCTTCCTGGGCCATTGCTGAAATAACCGAACCCATGGGAAGGAAAATCAGAACACCTATAAGCATAAAACGCATAATGCCTCCACTCACCAATAAATTTCCAAGGAGTGATCATGACGATCACCGATGGAAGTAACGATCGTGTCTCGGTTCTTTTGGACTGACCCGTATTGTATAAAGGTAACCGATTAGACCGGGGGAGCGATGGGAGGGGGTCCTCTTTTGAGGCAGTCATCCCAAAGAAGGGTTCTTACAAAGAAAATCGAGGCACTTTTACCCGAATGGAAAGACACAAGGTAAACGGCAAAAAGAAAAAGGGCGGCCGGTTGAATGCTTAAATGGATCCATTGACCGATGCTGCACCCATGCGGGTCACCCAACTCGTTCGCAGCATAGATATGGTAGGAAGCAAAGATGGAGAATAAGAAAAGATAAAGAAGTAAGAGAAGAGTACCGACGGACCGCCAGCGTGACCGAGAGTTCGAACCGGCCATAAAAGAGCGAAGCAGCATGGGTGGAGTATAGATATCCGGATCTCGGATTGTCAATGAGAAGATTAAATAGACTTGAAATAATTGGCGGGTACACCCCGGATCTAAGACCGATACCGTTTCATCTAACTTCGACGGATATACGGATATCCTGCATGGAAGCCACGGGACGGCCGTCCTTCAGGGCCGGGAAAAAACGCCACGTCCTAAGGGTGTCGAGTATCACCTGGTTCAGCCTTGGATTGCGTGTCGGAGTGATCAACTCAACGGCGGCCGTGCCGTCCGCATCCACACGGAAACGGGCGACCGCGACGGCCGTCAGAGCCTCTTCACGAAGATCGTCCGGAACCCGCGGCATCGGCCGGTAGATCACGCGAGCTCCCTGCCCTTCGGCGGGCAGAGGCACGGTCGAGGGAACGGGCACGCTCGGCGGAGGGGGCGTCGGCTGCGGTGCGACTTCCGGAACAGGCGGCGCCGCTTCCGGCGGAGGCGGCGCGGGTTCGGGAGGCGGCGGAGATTTGGGCCGGAGCGGGTGGTGTTTCACAGGCGGGGATTGTATCGACGGAGGCGGAGGTAGTTCTACAAACTGCGCCTCGATGAATTTCGCCTGGGAAAGCGGTTGTTCCAGTCCCTTCAAATACAGTCCCATACCCCAGAGCCCCGACATCCCTATCCCCAGCGCGATCGGCAGAATCCAGGGCAGGCGGCGCCAGGGGGTATCCAAGGGCGGAAGTCCAGACCTCTCAGTCGGCATGTTTGACCGCAATCAGAAAATGTTCCGCCCCCGCGTCGCGGGTTTTCAGCATCGCCTGCACGACGAGGCCGTTCGGCGCGGCGGAGTCGGCCGCCACGATGACGCCGGCCTCGGATCCCTGCAGCATGGGCTTCAAAACATCGACCAGCGTCGCGAGCGTCACGGGAGTCTTGTTCAGGAATATCCCGCCGTCCTTCGTCACGGTCAGCGTGACCGGCGTCCTGGCCTGCATCGGCGCCGCGTTGCCCCGGGGAAGATCCACGGCCATGGAATTGAGGTTTTGCATCGCCAGGGAAGTCAGCATGAACGTGGCGAGGAGGAACAGCATCACGTCGATCATCGGAATGATCTCGATGCGACCCCTTCGGTACGATCTTGATCTAGGCAACTTCACCGGGCGCCTCCTTCTCCGGTTGATCCAACCGGACGTGCTCCATCAACCGCGTGCCCAAGCGTTCCATCTCGTCCAGGGTATTGGACTGAAGGCGGGAAAAAAAATTGAAGATAAAGAGGGCGACGACCGCGATGGAGATGCCCAAGGCGGTGGCGATGAGCGCCTGAGCCACTCCCCCGGTGATCCGGGCCGGTTCCACCAATCCGTTTCCGCTGATGACACGGAAGGCATCCATCATCCCGGCGATCGTTCCCAATAGACCCAACAGAGGCGCCGCGGTCACGACGGTTTCCAACAGCCATAGTCCGCGACTCAAGGCTTTCTCGATCTGTTTCGCCTCTTCCCCGGCCCTCGACTCCACCCACCACACCGGTTTGTCGCGATGGTCGATAATGACCCGGGAAAACCGGCCAAAGTAGTTGCCCGGTCCAAGCTTGGCCAACTGTTGATCCAACGCCGGCCAATCAAAACCGTGGGTGTCCGCCAGGGTGAACAAGACGCCGGGCGGGCGCGCATAGCGCCAATACACGAAGGCTTTATCGAGCAGAATGATCAGGGAAAGCATCCCCAAAAACAGGAGGGGATACATCATGACCCCGACGAATCGCAAGGCCGTCCAGGCCCGCCCCAAATCTTCCATAACGATCCTCCTTATGAATGGTCCTCAGAAAGGATGGCCGTGACCCGTTTTCAGACGGGATTAAAACGCGTAATTGATCCCCCCGTAGAAGGATCGCCGCGTGGCAAATTGGGGCGCGCCCACGCCCACGCCGCTGCCGTCGCGAAGCTCGTTGACTCGGTCAAAAAGATTCAGAACGGCCAAACGGACTTCAACCTTCCCCCGCCGCGACACCGCGACACCGTGCGTCAGGCCGAGGTTGACCTGAAGATTATACGGAAGCTTTCCGGTGTTGGCGAAACCCCGGCGCAGGCCGCTTCCGTACAGGGCATCGACGTTGTAGTCGGTTTCCAGCCATCGGTACGACACGCCCGCCGAGGAAGTGTAGGTCTGGTCGTGATCCAGATGGATGTAGTGATTGGCGATGTAGTCGAACTCGGCCGGGTCGTCGAAGTTGAATTGCGCGGAGACGATGTCCTTTCCCATCGCTTTCGAATAGGCCGCGTTCAGATAACCGGAAAAATTATCCTTCTTGTAGTTGCTCGTGAACTCCACGCCGTAGATTTTTCCATTTCGGTAATTGAACGGGCTGAACACCAGCGCCTGGCCGAACTGACCCTCGTCCAGCAGGTCCTGCACGATCTTGTAATAAGCGTCCAGACCCAGACTGAGAGAGGAGGTGAGTTGCTGGATGCCCCCGAGATCGAAGTAGTGCGAGTGCTCGGGCAATACGTTGGAGTTGCAGGGCGCGTTGGGGACGCACGAGGCGGCGTTGGTGGTGTTCTGGAAAAGGGCCAGGTCCTTGGGCGCGACGAGCTCCGTAGGCGGCGGGGTGAAATATCGCGCGTAGCCGGCGTGCAGGGTGGTCCCCGAAATCGGCTGGTATACCAACCCAAAACGCGGGCTCACCTGGTTGCCCTGCACGTACGCGTCGACCCAATCCGCCCGAACGCCGTAGTTGACGGTCAACTCGTCAAGCGGCCGCCACTCGTCTTGAAGATACAAGCCGTACAGCCAGGCCGTTTTAGAATTGTTGTCCACGATCGTAACGGGTTGGTCGCCGACGGGATTGCCGTTGATGTCGGTCGGAAAAACCGCCGATGTATTATCGCTCACGGCCCGCTCCCCGCTCGCCAGGAATCCCGCGCGCAGGGTGTGCGCTCCGTTCAACCGGTAGCTGCTGTCTTCCTGAAGGCCGTTGGCGAAACTGGTGCGCTCGACGCGCGACGCGACCCCGTTGAAGATCAGGTCTCCGACCGGGTCGGGCCTGAACAGCACCTGCGAATCGCGGCTGAACGCGGCGATTTGGTAATCGAACCGCGACCCCGCCGTGCCCTGCAACGCCAGAACGCCGTAGCGGTTGACTTCGCGCTGATTTTCATTCAGATCGGCCGAGTCAAAACGGCTGGTTCCGTTCAAAGTAAACCCGGGCGTTTGCCCCGGATTGTTTGGAATCTGGAAGGTGCCTTGGGCGTTTCCCAAAATCAGGCTCAGTCGCGAGGTTGAATTGAGGAGATAGGAAAAGTATCCAAAACCTTTGCCCTGCTGCGTCTTATCGTGAAGCGGGTTGGCGTCGGACGTGGGCGATTCGATCCCCAGATCATTTTGCAGATACGAACCGGTCAGATAATAGTTCAACGGACCACCGGAACCGCCGAACTCCGCGCTGGGTTCAAGGTGATCGTGACTCCCGCCGTAGAGATCCACTCGCCCGCCGTTTGCAAAAGCTTCCTGCTTGGTCTCGATGTCCACCACCCCGGCGGTGCGATAGCCGTATTCTGCGGGGAGCGCGCCGGTCAGAAAATTGAAGCGGTCGGCGAAGCGGGTATCGAACGCCTGGCCGAAACCGGTGATGCCTTCCGGCAGGATGACGCCGTTGATGCGATACTGAACATTGGCGTGTTCGCCCCGCACGTGCAGTTGTCCGTACGAATCCTGCGCGACGCCCGGGGCCTGCAGGAGAACTTGATTGACCGGGGTTTGTTCTCCTTCGGGGAGGACGGCGATATCCTTCTGATCGAAGCGATAGATACTGCTTCCCGTCTCCGGCAACAATCCGTTACGGGCGCGTTCCAATCGTTCCGCGACCACATGGAGGTCCAGGGCCTGGCTTGCGGCCAGGGTCAGTGACGTGCCGGCCTCCTCCCCGGCGGATAGACTCACGATGGCCGTGGCCGGCTCGAACCCGGTCTTTTCTCCGACGACCGCGTAGGTTCCCGGGGCGACGTTCGTAAAGGTAAATTGACCGTCTGGATCGCTTTGCGTCCGGCCAACAACCTGTCCGTCCGCGGACTGAAGACGCAGGGCCGCTCCGGCGAGCGGTTTCCCGATGGAGTCCTTGACCACGCCCCGGACTTGTCCCGCTTCCCGAGTTTCCCCCTCTTTCTTCTGGTTCTGATCCATGTTTAAGTCTTGAGCCCTCACTGAAAAAGACAAACCTATCTCAAGAAAAATCGACAGAGCGATCGCAAGCGCGCGCATAGATTTCCTCCACCAAACGTAACGTTTAGAAGACGGACGTATCCCCTGATTCCCTGGGTTTTGACGATGAATGGAAACGCGTTACAGGAGGGAATGCGGCGGCGCGCGCAGAGAGGCCGTGAAGCGAAGCGGTTTGGGCTCGAACGTCTTTATAAAGGGATTTGAAAAATAAACGGACGCCAGCGCGGTCGAAATAAAAATAACGGACAGGATCGCCGTTTCACCGTGCTGCACCCAAAGGCCGATCTGACAGCCATGCGCGTCGGCAATCTCATCGTTGGCGTAGACATGAAACAGGGCAAAGGCGGAGAAAAGGAGCAGATAGAGAACAAGCCCCAGCGTGATATAGGAAATGAAGTTCGTCTTGGGAAAGCGCACCGGTTTCACGGTACTTCGCCTGTTAATGTGAATTTATTGGCAATTCCTGCAAAGGCCGAAGAACTCGACAAGGTGACGCTCCGCTTTAAATTGTTGACGAATCAACCGGTGTTCCATCTTTCTCACTTCCTCCTCAAGATCGATGTGTTGGATATCGCCGCACTTGTGGCAAACCGCATGATGGTGATGCGGCATAAGAGCAAACTCAAACCGGTCTTCTTTATCGCCCAAGTTGACTTTCTTCACCATCCCTTGTTCGATGAGAAAATCAAGTTCTCGATAGATGGACGTCTTGTGAAACGCCAGCTTCCTTTTTTTTAAAACCTCGATCATTTCACCCGCCGAGAGCAGCTTTTTGGACGTACCAAGTTCACCGATCATGGCTTCTCGAAGTCGCGTAAGGCGGTATCCGCTTTCTTTCAGTCTCTTAAGGATCACGACCACGTTACTCATGGCCGGATAGCATACGCAACTCAGTTGCGTTTGTCAAGCGGCCGGTGGATTGCAGCCCAATGTCGATGAACCCTATTTTCCAGCTGCGATGAATTCGGATAGAACCCGACCCATGGAAGGCAAAACCCAGGAGGGCCGGACGAAGCGGTCTTCTGTGATTTAGGGCAGGCACTTCAACGAGAGTCTATTCGTCCAACTTCAAATCGTTTTCACCCTTGAGGTATTTGCGAAAGCGGGACATCAGTTCATCGCCGAGAACTTCGCCGGGCTTCTCGGGCCGATGGGTCATGTAATCGCGGATCTCGTCGAGGCGTTTGTCGGCCTGCTCGTTCCCCTGAAGACGCTTGACCTTCTGCTTGGCGGCGTCGAACGCATCGAAGGTAAGCTCGTTAAAGCCGAGCTTGCGTATCCGCATCACCGCCTTCATCATAGCCTGGTTCCGGTAACGCGTCAACCTCTCCGAAGAAATCTCCTTGACGCCTTCTTTCCGGGCCCGCCGCTCCGCCGCCTTCTTGATCCCGCTGCGCACGAAATCGGGCGAGGTCTGAAGGCGGCGCCAGGCCTCGCCGGACCATTTCACTACCTCAAGCGGCGTTTCCCAAATGGTTTTGAGATGTTCTTCCGTCATTTCGACAAAATTCTTGGCGCGGGCCAGATCCTCGGCGTCGTTCTTGAGCATCTGGAAAACAAAGTCGGTCGCCACGGCCGGAGCGCTTTCGATTTTTTTCATGAGCAGGGCTTTCGCCCCGTCGGTCCAGGGCAGCTCGGCGGCCGGTTTTTGATCCTCGAGCTCCCCCAGGGCCTCGACCTTCTGGAGCAGTTCGACATTCACCTCGAGATGCCCGCGTTCCTGCGCGATCTCTTCCGCGATCTGACGGACCATATCCCGCATGAAGACCGGAACCGTGGCCAGCCTCTCCCGCGCCGCCAGCGTCCAGGGCAGATGGCCTTTGGCCATCTGATCGGCCGCCTCCTGCAAACCTTTCTCGCCGCCCAGAGCGCCCATCGATTCGTTCTTCCACTGGGTCAGCTGTTCCGCCGTGATGAGGGACAGACCCATCTCCCTCGCCTTCTTTTCGGCGAGCTTTTTCACCATCCCGCGCAAAAAAACCGGCGCCTTCTCGACGCTTTTCAGCGCATCCTCCGTCCACCGTATCTGTACGTCACTCGACATCGAACGACCCTTAGGATTCCTCTCGGACCCGTATTGTAACACCGCAGCGGCCGCCCGTCAACGCCGCAAGGCCCGGCCTCATTTTCCGAATTCAAAATGGACCGTCGTTTGGGAGCGGGCGGAGAGATCGACGGTCTGGGCCCGGAGCTTCATGAAGGGATGCCAGGCCGTTACGCGGTATCGGCCGGGGGGCAGATCGCGGATCGAGAAGGTTCCGTCTTCGGCCGTGATCGCATAATAGGGATTATCGACCACGTACGACCAGGTCTGCATGAAGGAATGCTTTCCGCACTGCGTCCAGACGATCCGCCGGCCTTCCGGAACCTTCATCTCCTGGATCAAGGTCGCATCGGAGAGCGCCGGCCGGTCAAAAATTTTGTCGCCGCGTTTGTCGTCCTCGATCACATACGTCTGGATGTCGTGGATGGTATTGTCGTTGTTTTGAAACGTCATGTTCTGCCGGTCGCGCATGACGGACACGAAGGGGCTGAATGCGCAATCCTGAATGGCGATGCGGGGGCCCGTCGAAGGAAAGGGCTTCCCCTGTTTGACACCCTCGACCACCACAACCACGTCCCGCAATCCTCCGTCCTTCGAGACGACGAAGTCCCGCAGAAGCCGGTGCCCTTTCCCATCCGAGATCCGCCCGCAAATCTCGAGGTCGGGATAAACGATCAGGCCGAAAGACCGGGGCGGAGGAACGGCGCCTTTAAATGCGACTTTCCCGTGGATTGTCGCACCCTCCGTCACCGGTTGTTCCATATAAGCCCACACCGGTACATGAGCGAACACAACAAGCGCGACCCAGACCGTCAATCCGATGATCCGAACGTTCACTTTCATTATTTTTCTCTTGCAATGCCCCTTTAAAATGGCCGATTCCCGCATCGTGGCGATCCATTTAAAAAAATAATATTTTGTCTCCATAATCAATAAGTTAACTCAATTGACCCGACCGGTATTCGAGCTATATTAAATATCAAAGGACCGGCCGCACCACACCAATAACGCGAGGAGGTGCCACATGATATTTTTTATTCCGCTTGCTCTGTTCTCCGTCCCGATTTTCCTGGTCTGGACCATGGTTGCATCGCACAGTTCCGGTTAGCGCTTGTTCGTTCTGTCCCGGGTTTGAATCGATGAAGGGGTTGGGAAAAAATTCCAACCCCTTTGTTTTTATACACCCGCTCTTCTCATGATCTCTTCTTCCGGATCCGGAGAGTCAGCGGCGTCCCCGTGAAATCGAATGAGTCGCGCAGGAAATTCTCAAGATAACGGAGATACGGCTCTTTAATCTGCTCCGGCCGATTCGAAAAGATCACAAAGGTCGGCGGACAAACTTCGGCCTGCGTAATGTAATTCAGCTTGACCGGCCTTCCCTGCCGCTGCGGCGGCGGGTTTGCAGAAACGGCCTGTTCAAAGGCGCGGTTTAAGGGACCGGTCGGAATGCGTCTGCCGTAGGCCGTCATGATCGTATCAATCCTTTCAAAGATCTCCTTGACCGGGGTTCCTTTCAAGGCCGAGATATACAGAACCGGGGCGTAAGGAATAAACGCCAGCCGCCGATTCAGTTCCGTTCCGATCTTCTCCCGCGCCTTCGGATCGTTCCGCCGCAGATCCCACTTGTTCACCAGAACAAGACAGCCTTTGCGCGCCTTGAGCACCCGGCCGATAATCTTGGTGTCCTGTTCGACGATTCCCTCGACCGCGTCCAGAACCACGACGGCCAGATCACACCGCTCGATCACCTGCAGCGCGCGCGCCAGGCTGTAGCGTTCGACGCCGCGTTCGATTTTACCGCGGCGCCGAATGCCGGCCGTATCGATGAAGGAATATTCCTTGTCCCCAAATCGCACCCGACTGTCGATCGAATCGCGCGTCGTCCCGGGCGTCGCATCCGTCACGAGCCGGTTCTCTCCGAGCAAGGCGTTGATCAAGGTGGATTTGCCCACATTCGGACGCCCGACCACGCCGATCCTCGGCGTGCCCGCGCCCTCGGCCGCGGGCGCTTCCGTTTCCGGACGCGGCGGCAAGAGAGGCAGGACCGCTTCCATCAATTCATCCAGTCCAAGGCCGTGCTCCGCCGAAACCGGATAGATTGTTTTAATCCCCAACGCATAGAATTCGGCCGCCAGCGGCTCGGACTTGGGCGTGTCGATTTTGTTGACGGCATGGAAAACCGGCTTCTTCAATCGCCGTACCAGGGAGACGATCTCCTGATCCAGCGGCGTGACGCCTTCCCGTCCGTCATAAAACAGGATCAGAATATCGGCCTCGGCCACCGCCTGCTCCGTCTGGGCCTTGACCTGGGATAGGATGCTTCCACGGGATTTTTCCGTTGGATCCAACCCGCCGGTGTCCACCAGCGTGAACGACCGTCCGCCGTAGGTCGCCTCGGCATAGTTTCGGTCGCGCGTGACCCCCGGAATATTTTCCACGATGGCGACCCGCTGTCCCAGGATCCGGTTGAATAACGTGGACTTGCCGACGTTCGGCCGTCCGACAATGGCGATGATCGGTCTTTTCATATCGTTCGTCAGCCTAACACATCGACGGATGCGATGCAACACGGCTTGGCCCGGTTTATTAACCCACTTCCGTGTAGTTGACAGTGGTTTTTTTCTTAATTATAGTGACGCTTACCGATGCCGGCACTTTTTTGCACGATCTTCTTCATCTCCGGAGCCTCGGCGTTGATTTTTGAGACGCTCTGGTTTCATCAGGCCGGGCTGGCGCTGGGGAACAGCGTTTGGGCCTCAAGCCTCGTGCTCGCAGGCTTCATGGGCGGGCTCG
>Ga0335077_10008084_pt1 | contig 13036 bp, 9 predicted proteins | sample Lox_Sample_31_FD_207151 | JGI IMG/M metagenome (GOLD analysis project Ga0335077, IMG submission 207151) | Soil microbial communities from Loxahatchee National Wildlife Refuge, Florida, United States - Lox_Sample_3.1 | ecosystem: Environmental > Terrestrial > Soil > Wetlands | place: USA: Florida... | reverse complement strand
TGCGGGCCGCCATGGCGCTGACCGAGCCGGGCGGCGGCTCCGACCTGCAGGCCATCCGGACCAGGGCGGCCCCGGCCGCTGGCGGCTACCGGATCGACGGCGTGAAGACCTGGATCACCAACGCGCGGGCGGCCGGCGTGACCGCGGTGCTGTGCAAGACCGACCCGGACGCAGTGCCCGCCAGCCGCGGCATCAGCATCCTGCTCGCCGGGCACGGGCCCGGCTTCACCGTCTCCCGCGACCTGCCCAAGCTCGGCTACAAGGGCGTCGAGACCTGCGAGCTCGTGTTCGACGGCTACCAGTGCCCCGCGGGCGCGCTGCTGGGCGGGCAGGAGGGCGCCGGGTTCGCCCAGATGATGGACGGGCTCGAACTCGGCCGGATCCAGGTCGCCGCGCGGGCGGTCGGGGTCGCGCGGGCCGCGCTGGAGGACTCGCTCCGGTACGCCCAGCAGCGGGAGACCTTCGGGCAGCCGATCTGGCGCCACCAGGCGGTCGGCCACCGCCTCGCCGACATGGCCACCCAGGTGGAGGCGGCGCGCCTGCTCACCACGCGCGCCGCCGCGGCGCTCGACACCGGCCGGCGCAGCGACCTGGAGGCGGGCATGGCGAAGCTGTTCGCGTCCGAGGCCTGCCTCCAGGTCACCGCCGACGCGATCAGGGTGCACGGGGGCTACGGGTACTCGGCCGAGTTCGACATCGAGCGCTATTACCGCGACGCGCCGCTGATGGTGGTCGGCGAGGGGACCAACGACATCCAGCGCAACGTCATCATCCGGCAGCTGGTCGACCGGTACCGGGCTGGGTAGATCAGGGAGGTGGACCCGCTACAGGACTACCGGCGCAAGCGGAACCGGGGCCGGACCCCCGAGCCGATGCCCGCCACGCCGGATGGCCAGAGGCCGGCCGCTGCCGGGGCCGGGCCCGGTGCCGGCGCTGCTCCCGCGCCCGGGGAACCGGCCTCCGCGGGGATCTTCGTGGTGCAGGAGCATCACGCCCGGCGGCTGCACTGGGACTTCCGGCTGGAGCGCGACGGTGTGCTGGTGTCCTGGGCGCTGCCCAAGGGGGTGCCGGACGACCCGGGTGTCAACCACCTCGCGGTGCACACCGAGGACCACCCGCTGGAGTACGCCAGCTTCTCCGGCGAGATCCCGCGCGGCGAGTACGGCGCTGGCGCGGTCACGATCTGGGACCACGGCACCTATCAGACGGTCAAGTGGGACGACCGCGAGGTCAAGGTGTTCCTGCACGGCAGCAGGCTGACCGGCGGGTACGTCCTGTTCCGCACCGGCGATGACAGCTGGATGATCCACCGGGAGCGGCTGCCGCTGCCCGACCGGATCGAGCCGATGCTGGCCCGGCCCGGGGACCTGCCAGCCGACGACGGCAGCTGGGCGTACGAGATGAAGTGGGACGGCCTGCGCGCGCTGGCCTTCATCGGGGGCGGGCGGGCCCGGCTGCTGTCACGAACCGGGCAGGACATCACCAGCGGCTACCCCGAACTCGGTGGCCTGGGAGCGGCCGTGGGCAGGCGGCAGGCCGTCCTGGACGGGGAGATCGTGGCCATGGGCGCGGACAGCTGGCCCGACTTCGAGCGGCTCCAGCAGCGGATGAACGCCAGGCCGGCCGCGGTGGCGCGGCTGGCCGAGAGCGTGCCGGTCACCTACCTCGCCTTCGACCTGCTGCACCTGGACGGGCGGCCGCTGCTCGACGAGCCCTACCGGGCGCGCCGCGCGCTGCTGGAAGAGCTCGCCCTGCAGGGCGCGCGCTGGCAGACGCCGCCCTCGTTCACCGGGGAGGCAGGCGCCGACGTGCAGGCCGTGTCCCGCCAGCACGGCCTGGAGGGCATCGTCGCCAAACGGCTGGCGTCCCGCTACGAGCCTGGCAAGCGGACCGGCAGCTGGCGCAAGGTCAAGAACCTCCGGCGGCAGGAGGTCGTGGTGGGGGGCTGGAAGCCGGGCGAAGGCCAGCGGGCCGGCCAGTTCGGCTCGCTGCTCATCGGTGTGCAGGGCCCGGGCGGGCTGGAGTACGCGGGCCACGTCGGCACCGGGTTCAGCCAGCAGGCCCTGGACATGCTCTGGCAGCGGCTGACACCGCTGCGCCGGGCCGCGCCGCCGTTCGCGGGCGCCGTACCGCCCGAGCATGCCCGCCGCGCGGTCTGGGTGGAGCCGGTGCTGGTGATCGAGGTGAGCTTCACCGGGTGGACCCAGGCCGGGCGCATGCGCGCACCGTCCTACCAGGGGCTGCGCACGGACAAGGACCCGGCAGAGGTCACCCGCGAGCCCTGACTCCATGGTGAAGGCTGGCGGAGGGGGCGTGGCAGGCGCAGGGGCGCGGCGCCCGTCCCATGAGCCCGTCGAGGACCAGCGACAGGACGGTCTCGAAGATGGCGTCGTCGTCGACGCCGGGCAGTTCCTGCCGGACCTGCCAGATATGCGGATGCTCCGCCGGGTCCACCGCCAGGTACGCCCGGGTCCACGCCGCCTGGTCCGCGGCCTGCGAACGGCTGTCCAGCGCGAGGAAGCTGGCCTCGAAGCCCGCCCAGGCGAGCGTGAAATCGGCGAGCGCACGGTAGACAAGGGCGGCCTCCGCCCCCTCGAACCCGGCCGCGAGAACCGCCCCGAGCGTGGTATCGACGATCCTCATCTCCGCTGGCCGCTGCGTGGTGCGGCAGGCGGACAGCGAGGCTGCCGCGGGATGGGCAAGATAGGTGCGCCGCAGCCGCCTCGCGGCATCGGACAGCGTGTCCACCCAGCACGGCTGCGGGGTGATCCCCGCCATGGCCTCCGCGATGAGAGAGTCGGCGATGGCCAGCAGCAGGTCGTCCTTGCTCGCGAAGTGCCGGTAGACCGCGGTCGGGTCCGCGCCGAGCGCACGGCCCAGCTTGGGCAGGCTGAACCCGTCGGTGCCTTCGGCGTCCAGCAGCCGCACGCTCTCCCTGACGATCAGCTCCGGCGACAGGCTGCCGCGCCGCAGGCCCCGCCGCTGTCGCGGGCCTGAGCGCCGGCCGGTGGCGGAGATGCTGGTCATCGTCGCGTCCCTGCCCCCTCAGGTGGCCCTCAGGTGATCCTCAGGCCGGTGGCCGTCGCGGCTGAGTCTAGGGGCGCCGAAGCCTTGTCACAGGCATTGACAACAATTTTGAACCGCTGATCTAATCTCGGGCATCCGCTCGTCAGGGAGGCCCGGGCTGTGCCGGTAACCGAAGAGATCGTCTTCCACAACGGCACCGTCTTTGACGGCCGCACATTCCTCCCGGCAGGCACCTGTGTCCGGTCCGCTGGCGGGCGGATCACCGGGGTCGGCCCGGCTGAGTCGGCAGGCCCGCTCGGCGGCGCGGAGCCCGTCGACCTGGCAGGCGGCACCCTTCTTCCCGGCTTCGTGGACGCGCACGCCCATCCCGTCTTCGCCGGCGATCAGATGCGGCGCTGTGACCTGAGCTCGGCCTCGACGGCGGATGGCTACATCGACCTCATCGCCGCCTACGCCGCCGCTCACCCCGACGAGGAATGGATAGTGGGGGGCGGCTGGTCCATGGACGCCTTCCCGGGCGGGATACCAACGCGGCACGCGCTCGACGCGGTCGTGCCCGACCGGCCCGTGTTCCTGCCCAACCGGGACGGCCACGGCGTATGGGTGAACAGCCGGGCGCTCGCCCTGGCGGGCATCGGCGCCTCGACGCCGGACCCGGCGGATGGCCGGATCGAGCGGGACGCCTCCGGCGAGCCCGTCGGCATGCTGCAGGAGGGCGCGGCCATCCTGGTATCCCACCTGCTGCCCGAGGTCACCGAGGACGACTGGTACACCGCGCTGCTGACCGCCCAGGATTACCTGCTCTCACTCGGCATCACCGGCTGGCAGGACGCGATCATCGGCCGGCACCACGGCGACCCCGACCCCATGACGGCCTACCTGCGGGCGGCGCGGGCAGGCACGCTGCTGGCCAGGGTGGTCGGGGCCCTGTGGTGGGACCGCGGCCGCGGCATGGAACAACTCGGTGAGCTACTTGACCAGCGCAGCGCCGGGCAGGCCGGGAACTTCCACGCCACCAGCGTGAAGATGATGCTGGACGGTGTCGCCGAGAACCACACCGCCGCCATGCTGGAGCCCTACCTGGACGGCGACGGGTGCTCGACCGGCCAGGCCGGCCTCGATTTCATCGATCCCGGCGAGCTCCCCGCCTTCGTCACCGCGCTCGACCGCGAAGGGTTCCAGGTTCACTTCCACGCGCTGGGCGACCGCGCCGTCCGCAACGCCCTGAACGCCGTGGAGGCGGCCCGCCAGGCCAACGGGCGCGGGCCCCGGCATCACCTGGCGCACCTGCAGGTGGTCCACCCCGAGGACGTCCCGCGCTTCGCCCGGGTGTCTGCCACCGCGAACATCCAGCCGCTCTGGGCAACGCACGAGCCGCAGATGGACGAGCTGACCATCCCCTTCCTCGGGGACCGGCGGGCCGGCTGGCAGTACCCATTCCGGTCGCTGGAGGCATCCGGCGCGGCGCTGTGCGCGGGCAGCGACTGGCCGGTGAGCAGCCCCAACCCGCTGTGGGGAGCGCACGTGGCCGTCAACAGGAGCCTGCCCACCCTGGCCGACGGCGCGGGCGGCGACCCGTTCCTTCCCGGGCAGGCCATCGGCCTGACGTCGATCCTGACCGCGTACACGTCGGGCAGCGCCCGGGTCAACGGCCTCGGCACCGTGACCGGGTCGATCGCCGACGGTTACGACGCCGATCTCGCCGTCGTGAACGCAGATCTCGCCCACCTCCCGGCGGGCGAGATCTGCCAGGCGGCGGTCATCCAGACCTGGATCCGTGGCCAGGTCGTTTACCAGCAGCGATAGCAGACCCGCCCGCCACGATGGGGTGGCAGCAAGGAGGACCAATGGGCAGCAGGCGCAGCCGGTGGCTTGTCACCGCCGTGGTAGCAGCGTGCGCACTGACGGCCGCGGCGTGCGGCCGGTCCGCGGGCGGCGCGGGCTCGTCCACAGCGGGCAACATCTCACCCACCAAGGGCCTGGTGGCGGCCACCCCGGCCGGCACCAAGACGGTGCCGTCGGTGGTGTGGGCCGTTTACCGTGACGTCAACTCGCTCGACCCCATCTATGCCTTCGACTACCCGGAGAACACGGCCGACTCGCTGATGTGTGAGTCGCTGCTGCGCCAGGCGCCCGACGGCTCGCTGCAGCCCGGCCTGGCCACCGTCGCCAATCCCAGCCCCACCACCATGGTGTTCACGCTGCGGTCCGGGGTGAAGTTCTGGGACGGCCACCCGGTCACCCCCGCCGACGTGGTCTACAGCCTGGACCGCAACACCGACCCCAAGCTCGGCGGGTTCTACTCGCTGGTGTTCAACCGGGTCAAGTCGATCGCGGCGACCGGGTCCAGCCAGGTGACGATCACCCTCAAGCAGCCCGACTACTGGCTGGAGGGCGAGCTGGCCTCGATGCCGGGAATCATCATCGAGAAGGCCTTCGCCCAGAAGGAGGGCAAGAACTACGGCACGCCGGCGGGCAGCATCATGTGCACCGGCGCGTACATGTTCAAGTCCTGGAACCCGGGCGTGGGCGTGGTCGCGGTCCGCAACCCGCACTACTGGAACACCTCGGTGCACCCGCTCATCGGCCAGATCACCATCAAGGGCGCCCCGGACGTCTCGTCCTTCACCTCGGGCATGCTGACCAACGCGATCCAGGGGTCGTACTCGTTCGCGCTCCCCACCCTCGACCAGCTGAAGAACAGCAGCGCGGTCAAGGTGTACCAGGGCCCAGGCTGGTCCACCGACGCGTTCATCGTCTCCAGCTTCAAGGGCGTGCTGGGCAGCCTCAAGGTGCGCGAAGCGCTGTCGCTGGCGCTGAACCGGCAGGGCATCATCAACTCGGTCTACAAGGGCGCGGCGCTGATGCCGCGCTGGCTGTCGAACCCGGGCACGTTCGGCTACGGCAAGTCGGTGTTCGTCGCCGCCTACAACTCCTCGCCGATGCTGACGCAGAACATCAGCGAGGCGAAGAAGCTCGTCCAGCAGGCCGGGGCCACCGGCAAGACCCTCACGATCGGCACCTCCAGCCAGCTGGCGAACATCTCCGCGGTGACCGGCGCCTACCAGGCGGCGGCGCAGGCGATCGGGCTGAAGGTCGTGCTGAAGTCGGTGTCGGCGCAGAACTACATCAACTTCTTCATCGACCCCAAGGCCCGGGCGGGCATCGACGGTTTCCTGACCGTGAACTACGGCGACTACGCCGACCCGGCGGCGCTGCTGTCCACCCTGGTCCTGCCGGGCGGCTCGCAGAACTACACCAACTTCAACAACCCGAAGATCACCGCGGACCTGGAGACGGCGCGCAGCACGGCGAACCTGGACAAGCGGGCAGCACTGGTGGCAGACGCCGAGAAGCTGACGATGCAGCAGCTGCCGTGGATCCCCGACGTCCAGCCGACCTCGCTGCTGCTGCTGGGCAAGGGCCTGACCGGGGCGGTGGCGTCCTTCGCCTACATGTTCGCCCCCTGGGCCAACAGCCTGGGCGGGAGTGGCTGAGCCGGACCGGCTGAGCCGATGCGCTGGCGCTTCTTCGCGCGCAGGCTGGCCATGCTGGTGGCCAGCCTGCTCGTCGCGAGTTTCGTGATCTTCGCGGCGCTGTACCTGGCGCCAGGCAACCCGGTCACGGCGCTGTCGGGAGGCCGGTCCCTGCCGCCGAGCAGCATCGCCGTGCTTGAGGCGCGCTATCACCTGAACGAGCCCTTCTTCGCCCAGTACTGGTACTGGCTCGACAACGTGCTGCACGGGAACCTGGGGATCTCGATCACGCTGCGGGAGAACGTGTCCACGCTGATCGCGTCCCGGATCTGGACCACCGCCGGGCTGGTCCTGTACGCGTCGCTGATCATCGTCGTGCTGGGGATCGGCCTGGGCATCCTGTCCGGGCTGCGGCCGGGGGCGCTCGACACGAGCACGCTGGTGACGACCGCGGTCTCGGCGGCCATCCCCGCCTTCGTGGCCGCGATCGTGCTCATCCTGGTGTTCGCGGTCAAGCTCGGCTGGTTCCCGGCGCTGGGGAACGGCACCGACCTGCTCAGCAACATCAGGCACTTCACGCTGCCAGCGGTCGCCCTGGCCATCTCCTCACTCGCGATCGTCGCCCGGGTCACCCGGGCGTCGGTCCGGGAGGAGGGCAAGCGCGAGCACGTGCAGACGGCGGTCAGCCGCGGCATCCCCGGCCGCCAGCTGATCCGCCGCCATATCCTGCGCAACGCCGCCATCCCGATCACCACGATCAGCGGCATCACGATCGCCTCGCTGATCGCGGTCGCGGCCGTGGTCGAGGTCGCGTTCAGCCTGAACGGGCTCGGCGCCTACCTGGTCGCGTCCGCCGAGGACAAGGACCTCGCGGTGGTGCAGGGCATCTCGCTGGTGCTGGTGACCGCGTTCGTGGTGATCAACCTGCTGGTCGATGTGCTCTACGCGGTGCTCGACCCGCGGGTCGCGCTGGGAAGCAGGGCACAATGAGACGGCTTCTGCTGATCTCGGGCTGGCCCAGAACGCCGCAGGCGCCGGGCCACCGCACTTGCTGGCGCGCCTCCGGCACGACCCAGCGTCAGCGGTGTCCCGGCGCCGAGGACCTGCCTCTCGAAGCCAGCGAAGCGCCCGCGAGAGAGGCAAAGGAATGAGCGCGGCCGTCCCGGTAGCGGTCCGGTCCACCACGCGCGGCGTCCGGGCCGTGGGCATGCTGCGCGCCACCGGGCCGGCCGGCATCGCGTCCGCGATCGTCATCGCGGTCGCGATCTTCATGGCGGTCTTCGGCACCCTCCTCGCCCCCTACGACCCGATCACGCCGAACCTCTCGCTGGCCTGGGTCGGCCCGGTCGGCGGTCACCTGCTCGGGTATGACTTCGAAGGGCGCGACGTGCTGTCCCGGCTGATCGTGGGGGCGCGGACGTCGATGCTCGGGCCGCTGGCGGTCGTCATCGGCAGCATGACCGCTGGCACGCTGCTCGCGGTCACGGCCGCCTGGCGGGGCGGCGCACTCGACGCCTTCATCTCCTCCGGTCTCGACGTCCTGTTCGCCTTCCCCGGCATCCTGCTCGCGGTCCTCGCGGCGGCGGTGTTCGGCGCGGGCCTGGTGGCCGCGGCGATCGCGCTGTCCATCGCCTACATGCCCTACGTCGCCCGGGTGCTGCGCGGCGCGGCGCTCAAGGAGCGGAGCCAGCCGTACGTCGCCGCGCTGGAGGTGCAGGGAGCCTCTTCCACCTCGATCTGCCTGCGGCACCTGATCCCCAACGTCATGCCGCTCATCGTCGCCCAGGCGACCATCCTGTTCGGGTACGCCATGGTCGACCTCGCCGCCATCTCCTTTCTGGGCCTGGGGGTGCAGCCGCCCGAGCCCAACTGGGGGGTCATGATCTCGGAGAACCAGGACGGCATCCCGCAGGGCTACCCGCTGCCCGCGCTCGCCGCCTGCGTGTGCATCGTGGTCGTCGTGATCGCGTTCAACATCCTGGGCGAGCGGCTGTTCGAGCAGGCCATGGGGGCTCCCCGGTGAGCGATCCCGGGGCCGCCCCAGCCGCGGTCACGCCGGCCGAGGGCACGCCCGCCGCGCCGCTGCTGGACGTCGACGGCCTGACGGTCCGGCTGCCGATCGAGGGCATCCACCGGCCGGTGCTGCGCGACGTGAGCTTCTCGCTGCGCCCGGGTGAGGCGTTCGGCCTGGTGGGAGAGTCAGGCTCGGGCAAGTCGATGACGGCGCGCGCGATCGACCGGCTGCTGCCCCCCGGGGCCGAGGTCACCGGCTCGATCCGGTTCGACGGCCGCGACGTCAGCTCGCTCGCCGGCGCCGCGCTGCGCCAGTACCGCGGCCAGGTGGCGATGATCTTCCAGGATCCGCGGGCGCACACCAACCCGGTCCGGCGGATCGGCGATTTCATGACCGAGGCGCTCCGGACGAACATGTCGGTCCCGGCCAGCCAGGCTCGTGCCCGCGCCGTCGACATGCTCGGCCAGGTCGGCATCGAGGACGGGGAGCGCCGGCTCCGGCAGTACCCGCATCAGCTGTCGGGCGGCATGCTGCAGCGGGTGATGATCGCCGCGGCGCTGCTGACCCAGCCGCGGCTGCTGCTGGCCGACGAGCCGACAACCGCGCTCGACGTCACCACCCAGGCGGAGGTGATGGCGATACTCGACGACCTCCGCCGCGAGTTCGGCCTGACCATGCTCTTCATCACGCACGACCTGGAACTGGCCGCCGCGATCTGCGACCGCACCGCGGTGATGTACGCCGGCCAGATCGTGGAGATCCGCCGCTCGTCGCTGCTGCACGACGATCCGCTGCACCCGTACACGGCCGCGCTCGCGGGGGCGCGGCCGGACATCGGGCAGACGGCGCACCGGCTGCGGGCGATTCCCGGCCGGCCGCTGTCGGCGTTCGAGGCGCCGCAGGACGAGTGCGCGTTCGCGCCGCGCTGCCCGCACGCCCGCGACATCTGCCTGGCCGCGGTGCCGGAGCTGGTGGAGATCGGCGGCGGCCTGTCCCGGTGCGCGCGCACGCAGGAGCTGCGCGGGAAGCTCCAGGTGAGCGCCGATGCCTGAGACCGCGGCGGCTGGAGCCCCGGCGCCGGACACCAACGGGACGGCCGCGCTGGAGGTGGCGGGCCTGCGCAAGGAGTTCGGCCCGCTGGTCGCGGTCGACGACGTCTCGTTCGGCATCCCGGAGGCCGGGTCGCTGGCCATCGTCGGGGAGTCGGGCTCGGGCAAGACCACCATCGCCAGGATGATCGTCGGCCTGGAGCGGCCGACCACCGGGACGATCACGGCCTGCGGCCACGACCGGTCCCGGCCGCCCCGGTCGGCGAGGGACCGGCGCCGGCGCGGCCGCGAGGTGCAGATCGTGTTCCAGGACCCCTACACCAGCCTGGACCCGCGCCAGAGCGCCGAGGCCACCATCGACGAGGTGCTCCGGCTGCACCACGGCTGGCCCGCCGGCCGGCGCCGCGCCCGCATCGCCGAGCTCATCGACCTGGTCGGCCTGGACCAGCGCCAGGCCCGCGCCCTGCCCCGTGCCCTGTCCGGCGGCCAGCGGCAGCGGGTCGCCATCGCGCGGGCGCTCGCGGCCGAGCCGCGCATCCTGATCCTCGACGAATCGGTCGCCGCGCTGGACGTGTCGATCCAGGCCCAGGTGCTGAACCTGCTCGCCGACATCCGCGACTCCACCCGCGTCTCCTACATCCTGATCAGCCACGACCTGGCGGTGGTGCGCCAGCTCACCGACCAGGCGATCGTGCTGCACCGCGGCAAGGTGGTGGAGCGCGGCCCCACCGCGCGCGTGCTCGACGACCCGCAGGACCCCTACACGCAGCGGCTGCGCGCCAGCGTGCCGCGGCCAGGCTGGAAACCGAGGCGCCGGGCCCTGGCTGGCGCCGGAGAGGAACCCGGAATCCCATGACCGACCTTCACTACCTGCCTGCGACCGAGGCCCTCCGGGCGTTCCGCTCGGGGGAGCTGTCACCGGTCGAGCTGGTCACGGCGGTGATCGACCGCGCCGAGGCGGTCGAGCCGGTGATCAACGCCTTCGCCGAGACCTTCTACGACCAGGCGCTGAAACAGGCCCGCGCCGCGGAAGCCCGTTATGCGGGCAAGGGCGGGACGCCGCGGCCGCTGGAGGGCCTGCCGGTGGCGGTGAAGGAAGAGGCCGAGATCGCCGGCCAGCACAACACACTCGGGTCGCTGCCGCTGCGCGATGTGGTGGCGCAGCAGACCAGCGTCTTCGTGCAGCGGATCATCGACGCAGGCGGCATCGTGCACGCCCGGACCACCACCCCGGAGTTCTCCTGCGCGCCGGTCACCTGGTCCCGGCTCTGGGGCGTCACCCGCAACCCGTGGCACACCGACTACTCCCCGGGCGGGTCGAGCGGCGGGTCGGCGGCCGCGCTCGCCGCCGGCACGGCGGCCCTGGCGACCGGCTCGGACATCGGCGGCTCGATCAGGATCCCGGCATCGTTTTGCGGCGTGGTGGGGTTCAAGCCGCCGTACGGCCGGGTGCCGGAGATGGAGATATTCAACCTCGACCACTACTGCCACGAGGGCCCGCTGGCCCGGACCGTCGCCGACTGCGCGCTGCTGGAGAACGTGATCGCCGGGCCGCACCCGAGCGACGTCGTGTCGATCCGCCCCAAGCTGGAGATACCCGGTGAGCTGGCGCCAGCCGCCGGCCTGCGGATCGCCTTCTGCGCCGACCTGGGCTGCTACGACGTGGACGCGGACGTGGCCGCGAACAGCCGTGCGGCGGCGGACCGGCTGCGCTACGCGGGAGCCCACGTCGAGGACGTCGAGCTGCCGTGGGACCTGGAGGCCATCAAGCGGGCGGCGGACATCCACTTCGGGATGATCTTCGGCCCGTCGATGAAGGAGATCTACGCCAAGCACGCCGACGAGCTGACGTCCTACACGCGGGCCTTCGTCGCCGCCGCGGACCGGGTGTCCAAGGACGACTACGTGCCCGGTCTCCTGCTGGAACGGCAGATCTACGCCCCGCTCGGCGAGCTGCTGGACGAGTTCGACGCGCTCATCTGCCCCACCTTCGCGGTCCCGGCGCTGCCGGCCGAGTACGACCCGGGCCAGCCGGTCGAGGTGAACGGCCGCGCCAGCACGGACTGGCTGGACGTGATGATGACGCTGCCGTTCAACATCGCCAGCCGGTGCCCGGTGATGAGCGTGCCGTCCGGGCTCTCCCGCGACGGCGTGCCCACCGGCCTGTCGATCGTCGGGAAGACCTACGACGACGTCACCGTGTTCCGGATCGCCGCCGCGCACGAGGAGCAGATGCCCTGGATGGACATGCCCAAGCGCCGTCCGGGGCTGTGATGGCGCGGGCGGCCGGCGACGGGCCGGGCGGGCAGGGCCGGCCCGGCGGCGGCCTGATGGCCGGGGCGCCGCCGTTCGCGCCCGGATCACGGGTGACGCTCGGGAACTGGCAGGACCCGCCGTTCAACCGGTGGGCGTTCCAGCATGTGCGTGAGCTGATCCCGACCGCCCGGATACCGCGCGGGGCCGGCCCGGCCTGGCCGCTGCCCCGGGCCGAGCGCGACCTGAGCGGCCTCCGGTTCACCAGCGGGGGCCAGGAGCTGACCGTCGCCGAGCTGCTGGCGCAGAGCTGCACCGACGGGTTCTGCGTCCTGCACCGGGGGCGGATCGTCACCGAGCAGTACTTCAACCAGATGGCGCCGGACACACCACACCTGCTGATGTCGGTGTCCAAGTCGGTGACGGCGGCGGCCGCCGGGGTGCTGGCGGGCCGCGGCCAGCTCGACGTCTCGGCCCCGGTCACAGCGATCGTGCCGGAGCTGGCCGGGACCTCGTTCGACGGCGCCACCGTCCAGCACCTGCTCGACATGCGGGCCGGCACCGCCTTCAACGAGGACTACGCCGATCCCGAGGCCGACGTGCGCACCTACGAGCGGGTGTACCTGTGGCGGCCGCCCGCGGGCGGCCCGGTGCCGGAGGACGCGATCGCCTACTTCGCCACGTTGCGCAACGACGGCCCGCACGGCGGGCCGTTCCGGTACCGCTCGATCCTCACCGACGTGCTGGCGTGGGTGATCGAGCGCGCCGCCGGGGCGCGGCTGCACGAGCTCATCGCGACCGGACTGTGGCAGCCGATGGGGGCCGAGTTCGACGCCGAGATCACCGTCGACGCCCACGGCAACCCGATGGCCGACGGCGGCATCTGCGCCACGCTGCGCGACGCCGCCCGGTTCGGCCAGCTGTACCTGCGCCGCGGCCAGCGGGAGGGCAAGGAGGTGGTCCCCGCGTGGTGGGTCGACGACACGGTCCGCGGCGCCCCGGACGGGGCGGACGCCTTCACCGGCGGCGGCGACTACCTCCCCGGCTACCCGGCCGGCGCCCACTACCGGAACTGCTGGTGGGTGGATGATCCGGGCCTGCCGTTCTACTACGCCTCCGGCATCAACGGGCAGCACGTGTTCGTCCACGGGCCGTCGCAGACGGTCGTGGTGAAGTTCTCCACCTGGCCGACCGCCCTCAGCGTCTGGCGGGAGACA
>Ga0335077_10008083_pt1 | contig 13040 bp, 13 predicted proteins | sample Lox_Sample_31_FD_207151 | JGI IMG/M metagenome (GOLD analysis project Ga0335077, IMG submission 207151) | Soil microbial communities from Loxahatchee National Wildlife Refuge, Florida, United States - Lox_Sample_3.1 | ecosystem: Environmental > Terrestrial > Soil > Wetlands | place: USA... | reverse complement strand
CCGGAACGGGCTGGGCCGCCAGGTTGGCGTCATGCTCACCCAGTTCCCGGATGTCCTCATCGCCACCATCGGGCTCGGCATCATGTGCCTGATCGGCGTGATCTCCCTGCGCGCGATCCGCAGCCGGCTCAGCCGTGAGGCCTGGTGGCTGGTGCACCTGTACATATACCTGGCCCTGGCGCTGTCCTTCGCGCACGCCATCGTGCTCGGGCCATCCTTCGTCGGGCACCCGCTCACCCGGGCCGTGTGGTCGGTCGCGTGGGCCGCCACGGCCGGCCTGGTGCTCGTCTACCGCTTCGGCCTGCCGGTGGCGCGGAGCCTGCGCCACCGGCTGGTGGTGACCGAGGTGCGGCCGGAGGGACCGGGCGTGGTGTCGGTCATCTGCGCCGGCCGGCAGCTGGACAAGCTGCCGGTGGACGGCGGGCAGTTCATGTTCTGGCGCTTTCTCACCCCGGGCAAATGGTGGCAGGCCCACCCGTTCTCGCTGTCAGCGCTCCCGCGGCCGCCGTACGTGCGGCTGACCGTCAAGGCGGTGGGCGCCTATTCGGCCTCCCTGGCCCACCTGCGCCCGGGAACGCGGGTCATGGTCGAGGGCCCCTACGGGGCTTTCACCCGCAACGCGCAGGTCCGGCCCAGGGCCCTGCTGGTGGCCGCCGGGATCGGGGTCACCGCCCTGCGGTCGCTGCTGGAAGACCTGCCCCGCAACTGCGCGCCGGTCGTCCTGCTGCGGGCCAGCCGCCGGGCGGACCTGGTGCTTGGCCAGGAGGTCTTCGAGCTGGTCCGCAGCCGCGGCGGACGGCTGCACGCGCTGGTTGGTGACCGCGAGCAGGCCCGGATCGATGAACGGTCGTTGCGCCAGCTCGTCCCCGACCTTGACCACCGGGACGTCTTCGTGTGCGGCCCGGAGGGTTTCGTGGCCGGCGTCGTCGATCTCGTCAAGCGCATGGGGGTCCCGGACGAGGCCATCCACCACGAGGCGTTCGCCCTCTGACCACCGGGAGTACCCATCATGAAACGAGCACCCTGGTACCTGGTGGTGGGCGCCGTGGCCGGGTTCGCCGGTGTCCTTGCCCTCCACAGCCGGGCCGCCCCGGCACCGTCCGCACTGGGCTCGGCCGGGAAGAGCGGGCAGCCCAGCCGGCCGGTGCCGCCCGCGGGGTCCGGCACCGGCCCGGCGGCCGGGGGCTCCTCCAGCAGCCAGCGCAGCCAGCCCGCGGGGGCGGGCGACGGGACGCACAGCGCGACGGGCGCCCTGGAGCGGTACGGCTACGGCGAGCTCGCCGTCAGGGTCACCGTGAGCAGGAACCGGATCACCAATGTGACGGTCCCCGCCCTGCAGACGGCCGACCCTACCTCCCAGCAGATCTCCGGCCAGGCCATACCCATGCTGAAATCGCAGGTGCTGGCGGCCGACAGCGCCAGCATCAACGGGGTCAGCGGGGCGACCTTCACCAGCGAGGCTTACGCGACGTCGGTGCAGGCGGCCCTGGACAAGCTGCACCTGCGGTGAGCCGCACGGCCAGCGGCTGGTGAGCGGATGGGCACCCCCAGCCAGCCCGGGCCGGGCCGCCCGTCGCTGCTGACCCACGCCGAGACCGCGATGGGGACCGTGTTCTCGCTCACCGTGGTGCCGGGCGGCCTGCCCGGGCCGGAGCTGCGCTCGGCGGTCGCGGCCGCCTGCGCCACGCTGCACCAGGCCGACGCCATTTTCAGCACCTGGGACGCGCGGAGCCCGGTGAGCCGCTTCCGGCGCGGGGAGGCGGGCCTGGGCGAGCTGCCGCCGGAGGTGGCCGAGGTGATGGCCGAGTGCCGGGCCGCCAGGCAGGCATCCGGGGGCTGGTTCGACCCGTGGGCGATGCCGGGCGGGTTCGACCCGACCGGCCTGGCCAAGGGATGGGCCGTGGACCGGGCGCTGGACGTGCTGCGCCGGTCGGGGCTGGCCGGGGCCATGGTCAACGGCGGCGGGGACCTGGCCGCCTTCGGGGCACCGGCGCCGGGCCAGCGATGGCGGGTGGGTATCCGCCACCCGTGGTCGGCCGGCGCCCTAGCCGGCATCATCGAGGTGGGGGCCGCGGTGGCGACCTCGGGTTCCTACGAGCGCGGGGCCCACCTCATCGACCCGGCGACCGGCCAGGCCTCCGGCCGCGCCGCGTCCGCCACCGTCACCGGGCCCCGCCTGGCCATGGCCGACGCACTGGCCACCGCGGTGGCGGTGGGCGGCGGCGAGGCGCTGACGGTGGTCGGCGGGATCGGGGGATATGCTGCCTACCTGATCTTGCCCGATGGCAGCGAGCGCGCCACGGCCGGCTTCACCTTCGTCGGCTGACCGCCGGCCCGGCTGGGCAGGCGCGGGCCCGGGAGCTGCACGGCGGCTACCGGAATCACACCGGTGACCGAGGGCAATCGTTTGTGATACCGGGCCCCATCCTCCCCGGAATGATCCGGGACGCCCTATGGTTGTGGTGAGAGTCCAGTCAGCGCCGCCAGGCCGGCGGCAGTCCGATGCGGGAGCTAACCCAGATGACGGTTCAGGACGAGGCGACAGCGCAGGGTGTCATCCTCACCTCTGCAGCGGCAGCCAAGGTGAGCAGCCTGTTGGCCGCCGAAGGCCGTGACGACCTGCGGCTTCGCATCGCCGTTCAGCCGGGCGGCTGCTCGGGCCTGCGTTACCAGCTCTACTTCGACGAGCGCGAGATCGACGGCGACATCGACGCCGTGTTCGAGGGCGTGCACGTGGTCACCGACAAGATGAGCGCCCCGTATCTCACCGGCGCCACCATCGACTTCGTCGACACGATCGAGAAGCAGGGCTTCACGATCGACAACCCGAACGCGAGCGGGTCCTGCGCCTGCGGCGACTCGTTCCACTAACGCCCGGCCGCCGGGTACCGGCAACAGTGGCGGTCACCGATCCGGCTGGGCGGTCATGTGGCGGTCCACAGTGCGGCCAGGTGTGCCCATCCCCTAGAGTGCCGCCGTGCGCATAGCTGTCACCGGGTCGATAGCGACCGATCACCTCATGACGTTCCCGGGCCGTTTCGTCGAGCAGTTCATCGCCGACAAGATCGACCGGGTATCGCTGTCCTTCCTCGTCGACCGGCTGGAGATCCGGCGGGGCGGGGTGGCCGCGAACATCTCGTTCGGCCTGGGCGTGCTCGGGCTGCGGCCGCTGCTGGTCGGCGCGGTCGGCCCGGATTTCGGCCCGTACCGCGACTGGCTCAGCGAGCACGGCGTGGACTGCGGCGGGGTGCGCGAGTCCACCCGCCAGCACACCGCCCGCTTCGTCTGCACCACCGATCTCGACGGCAACCAGATCGCCTCGTTCTACCCGGGTGCGATGAGCGAGGACGCCGAGATCGATCTCGCCCCGCTGGCGACCCGGGCGGGCGGCCTCGATCTGGTGCTGATCGGCGCGAGCGACCCGGATGCGATGCTCTCGCACACCCGGGAGTGCGCCGCCCTCGGCATACCGTTCGCCGCCGACCCCTCGCAGCAGCTGCCGCGGCTGGACGGCCCGCAGGTGCGCGCGCTGGTGGACGGCGCGGCCTACCTGTTCTGCAACGAGTACGAGGAAGCCCTCATCGAGCGCAAGAGCGGGTGGGGCGGCGCCGACGTCCTGGAGCGGGCCCAGGTGCGGATCACCACGCTGGGCCCGGCCGGGGCCCGGGTGGAGCGGTCCGGGGAGCCGCCCCTCGTCGTCGGGCCGGTCCCCGAATACCGCAAGGCCGACCCGACCGGCACCGGGGATGCGTTCCGCGCCGGGTTCCTGGCCGCCATCGGCTGGGGACTGTCCCTGGAGCGCGCGGCGCAGCTGGGCAACCTGCTGGCCGTGACGGTGCTGGAGGCGGAGGGCCCGCAGGAGTACGAGCTCAAGCCGGCGCTGGTCGCCGACCGGCTCGCCAGTACGTATGGCCAGCAGGCGGCCGCGGAGGTCGGCGCCCACTACGGCTGACATGCCATCACCCGCCGCCCGGCGGTAGCGTGGCAGCGTGACGGCGGTCGTGAGCGCAGGCGGGTACCAGGGGCCGCCCGAGCTGACCGTGGCGCGGGCCTTCACCTCGTGGACGCTCGACCTGCCGGTGCTTGCCGTCGTGCTGCTCGCGGCGGGGCTCTACCTGGCCGGGGCGCGCCGGATGCGGCGCACCGGCGGGGGCTGGGCGCCCGGGCGGACGGCGGCGTTCTGCGGCGGCCTCGGCGTCATCGTCGTCGCCACCATGTCCTTCCTCGGCGTGTACCAGTGGGTGCTGTTCTACGCCCGGGCGGTGCAGACGATCCTCCTGCTGCTGGCCGCGCCGCTCTTCCTGGCGCTGGGGCGGCCGGTCTCGCTGGTGACCGCGACGCCCCGGCTGGGGCGCCGGGTCGAGGCGCTGGTGCGGAGCCGGCCGGCCCGGGTCCTGACCTTCCCCGCCGTCACCGCGCTGGCCGTCGTCGTCGTCGGCTTCCTCCTCTACTTCACGCCCTGGTACGAGGCCGGGCTGCGCAGCGACCCGGTCAGGGAGCTGACGTACCTGGCGCTGCTGGCGCCGGGCTGGGTGTTCTTCTGGACGCTGCTGCGGGTCGATCCGGTGCCGAAGGCCTACCCCTACCTCGTGACCATGTGGGTCACGGGCACGGAGGTGGTGGGGGACGCGATCCTCGGCCTGGCCATCATGGCCGATCAGAACCTCATCGCCGGGGAGTACTATCGTGCGCTCGGCCGCCCGTGGGGGCCCTCGCTGCGCGCTGACCAGGTGATCGGCGGCGGCGCGATCTGGCTGATCGGCGACCTGATCGGCCTGCCGTTCCTGGCCGTCACGCTGATCCTGATGATGCGGGAGGACGAGCGGGAGGCGCGGGCCGTCGACGCCGAACTCGACGCCGCCGAGGCGGAGCCCGCCACCACCGACCCCGGGCCCGGCACCACGGGCGCGGCGCTGCCCTGGTGGGAGAGCGACCCCCGGTTCGCGGGCCGCTTCCGGCGCCCCAGCGGCTGACCTGGCCCGGCCGGCCCGCTGACCAGGCTCAGTAGCTGCGCCTGATCAGGAAGGACCAGCCGCTGGGCAGTTCGGCCAGCGCGACGAACTCGTGCGATTTCATGGTGCACCAGGCCGGGACGTCGGTCTTGGCCGCCGGGTCGTCGGCCAGCACGGCGATCGTCCCCCCGATGGGCACGCCCCGGATCTGCTCGGCGAGCATGATGATGGGGATGGGGCACTTGCGGCCCAGCGCGTCGATGACGAGCATCGGGCCCGGCCCGGCCGGGCTGGGCGGGCCGATCGGGGAGGTCATGCGGCTAGCCTCTCATCCTCGCCGGGGAGCGCGGGACCCCCCTTGGCACGCGGCTGGTCGCGATGCCGGGCGGCACGGCGTGGGAAGCCCGTGACCGGGACCGGAGTGGCGCCACGCGGGAGCGATACCCGCACGTCGCCGGGGGTATGCGCGCCGGCTGGCGGAACCGCGGATATCCGGGCCCGACACGGCAGGGGGTCCCCGCCGGCCCGGCCCCGGCACACGATACTGTTTCCACGACAGTCTGTAGGACGAGCTATGTGACCAGCCGGTGCAGCTGGGTATCATCCGCTGGGAAGGCAACCTGTGAGTCCCACCCCCAGTGCCCCCCACAGCCGGGGCGCGCACGTTCCGGGCCTGGCGCCCGGCCAGACGGCGGCAGCATCACCGCACCGCGGGCGGGTTCCGCGGTGGCGGCGTGTGCTGCCGCTCACGGCCGTCCTCGCCGCGGTCGTCGGCGGCACGGCCGGATGCACGTCCAACGACTTCACCCGGCTCGGCTGGCCGGTCCCGGTCACCAAGCAGGGCCAGGTCGCGCTGACCATGTGGCAGGGCTCCTGGATCGCGGCCTGGGCGGTCGGGGCCGTCGTCTGGGGGCTGATCATCTGGGCGATCATCTTCCACCGCAAGCGGACGGACCGGCCGCCGCACCAGGTGCGGTACAACCTGCCGATCGAGATGCTCTACACGGTCGTGCCGTTCATCATGATCGGGGTCCTGTTCTACTTCACGGCGCGGGACGAGAACTACATCAACCGGCTGCCGCCCCACCCCGACGTGGTGGTCAACGTGATCGGCTACCAGTGGAGCTGGCAGTTCCAGTACCCGCAGTACCAGGTGCCGGGGTCGGCGACCAAGTACGTGACGATGAACGGCGAGCCGTGGATTCCGGGGGGCGGGAATGGGCGGCTGCCGCTGCTGGTGATCCCGACCAATGAGACCGTGCGCTTCAACCTGACCTCGACCGACGTCATCCACGCGTTCTGGATCGTCCCGTTCGAGTTCAAGCGCGACGTCATCCCCGGCCACCCGAACCACTTCGAGGTCACCGCGACCAAGACCGGGACGTTCATCGGCCGCTGCACCGAGCTGTGCGGCCTGTACCACAGCCGAATGCTCTTCGTTGTGAAGATCGTCCCCCCGGCTCAGTTCCACCAGTGGATAAGTGCGCAGCAGGCATTGCAGCGCACGGCAGCAGGGAGCGCTCAGTGACCACGCTCGAACAACGGCCCGTCCTGCCGGTGACGGCTCCGCGCAACCCGCGCAAGGGCTCGGTCATGGCCGACTGGCTGTCCTCCACCGACCACAAGGTCATCGGGCACCTGTACCTGATCACATCGTTCGGGTTCTTCATGGCCGGCGGCCTGATGGCCATGATCATGCGGATCCAGCTCTTCGAGCCCGACAACCACATCGTGTCCGACCAGCAGTACAACGAGCTGTTCACGATGCACGGCACGATCATGCTGCTGCTGTTCGCCACCCCGCTGTTCGTCGGGTTCGCGAACGAGATCATGCCGCTCCAGATCGGCTCGCCCGACGTCGCGTTCCCGCGGCTCAACCTGTTCAGCTACTACGCGTTCCTCTTCGGCGGGCTGATCCTCCTGGCCAGCTTCGTGGCCCCGGGCGGGGCCGCCGCGTTCGGCTGGTACGCATACTCGCCGCTGACCAGCTCGATCGCCTCCCCGGGGATCGGCGGCGACATGTGGATCATGGGCCTGACACTGTCCGGGTTTGGCACCATCCTGAGCGGCGTCAACTTCGTCACCACGATCGTCTGCATGCGCGCCCCGGGCATGACCATGTTCCGGATGCCGATCTTCACCTGGAACATCCTGCTCACGTCCATCCTGGTGCTGATGGCGTTCCCGGTGCTGGCGGCCGCGCTGCTGGTGCTCGAGATCGACCGCAAGCTCGGCGCCCAGGTGTTCAGCTCGGCCAACGGCGGCGCGATCATGTGGCAGCACCTGTTCTGGTTCTTCGGCCATCCCGAGGTCTACATCGTGGCGATCCCGTTCTTCGGCATCGCCACCGAGGTGCTGCCCGTGTTCAGCCGCAAGCCCTGCTTCGGGTACAAGGGCCTGGTCGCCGCGACCGTGGCGATCGCCGGGCTGTCGATGACCGTGTGGGCGCACCACATGTTCACCACCGGCGCCGTGCTGCTGCCGTTCTTCTCGTTCATGACGTTCCTCATCGCGGTGCCGACCGGGGTGAAGTTCTTCAACTGGGTCGGCACCATCTGGCGCGGGCAGCTCAGCTTCGAGGCGCCGATGCTGTTCATCCTCGGCTTCCTGGTCACCTTCCTGTTCGGCGGGCTGACCGGGGTGATCCTCGCCTCGCCGCCGCTGGACTTCGCGGTCAGCGACTCCTACTTCGTCGTCGCCCACTTCCACTACGTGCTCTTCGGCACCGTGGTGTTCACGATGTTCGGCGGCTTCTACTTCTGGTGGCCCAAGTTCACCGGGAAGATGCTCGACAACACGCTGGGGGTCTGGCACTTCTGGACCCTGTTCATCGGCTTCCACATGACGTTCCTGGTCCAGCACTGGATCGGCGTGATGGGGATGCCGCGGCGGGTGGCCAACTACCCCTTCCTCCCGCACGTGGTGACGACGCTCAACCAGATCTCGACCGTCGGCTCGCTGATCCTGGGGGCGTCCACCTTCATCTTCCTCTACAACGTGTACAAGACGTCGCGGTACGGCGAGCGGGTCACGGCCGACGACCCGTGGGGTTACGCGAACTCGCTGGAGTGGGCGACGTCCTGCCCGCCGCCGCGGCACAACTTCACCTCCATCCCGCGCATCCGGTCCGAGCGCCCCGCGTTCGATCTGCACTACCCGCAGGTCAGGTCCGGGCGGGACCGTCAGTCCGTCTCGGCGCCCCAGTGAGCCCGGGCATGCGTGGCGGACAGATACCCGGGATCCCGCGGCAGGACAGGGGTAACTCATGAAGGTCGAAGGGTGGTTGTTCGTCGGCTGCGCCGCGTTCTTCGCCGCCGCTGACGTGGTCTACTGGCACTTCTCGAAGGACCCGACCGGGACCACGGCGCTGGCCCTGGCCGTCGGCCTCGCCTTCCTCACCGGCTTCTACCTCCTGTTCACCGGCCGGCGGCTGCCGCCCCGGCCGGAGGACAGGCCCGACGCCGAGATCGCCGAGGGCACCGGCGAGCTCGGCTTCTTCAGCCCGCACAGCTGGTGGCCGCTGATCACCGGGATGTCGGCGGCGGTCGCGGCGCTCGGTGCGGCGATCGGGTGGTGGCTCTTCCTGATCGGGATGCTCTTCGTTCTGCTCTCGGCGATCGGCTTCGTCTTCGAGTACTACCGCGGCCAGTACGCGCACTGAGCCCACACGCCCGCCGCATCCTCCGGCGGTGCCGGCGCACGGCCCGGCACCTGATGCCCGCCGCGCTACTGGATGTCGGCGGCGGGGTCTAGCGTCGTTGTCATGGTGTTCTGGCAGCTGACCATCGACGCGGCAGACCCGGCTGTGCTGGCGCGGTTCTGGGCGCGAGCACTGAGCTATCAGTCGGCGCCGCCGACCGAGCCGGAGACAACCTGGCACGCGCACTACCGCGCCCGGCTGGGGCAGGATGCGGCCTTCGGCGACCGGCTCTTCGATCCGGCCGGGCTGCGCCCGCCGATCTGGTTTCAGCAGGTGCCGGAGGCGAAGGCGGGGAAGAACCGGCTGCATCTCGACCTCTACCCCACCGGCCGCGACGATGCGCTTCCGGTGGAGCGGCGGATCGACATCGTCGAGGCGAAGGTGGCCGAGCTGATCCGGCTGGGCGCCAGCGTGGAGCGCCGGACCCGGCACGACGACCCGGATGACCCGATCTACTACGTGGTCATGCACGACCCGGAGGCCAACGAGTTCTGCGTCAGCTGATGGGCTGCGGTTCTCAGCGGGCGGCGTCCTCGCCGTCCGGGTCGGCCTGCTCCGGCCCCGCGGGCCGGTCGCCTTCCTGCTCCCCGGCGGTGACCGCCGCGGGCGAGCCGTGCCCGTTCCCGTGGCCGTTGCCGTGCCCGTCGGCCTCGACCGGGATGCCCTCGGTGATGACCTGGCCGAGGCGGGTCCGCGCCCGGCCCAGCGGGCCCCTGGCGCCGGGCGCCGGGACCTCGTCGGCGCCCGCCGGCGGCGCGGTGATCTGCGGCGCGCCCACCCGCCCCCACTCCAGCACGGCCCGCATGTCCTCGTCCACCGGCTTGGTCAGCTCGACGTACTCACCGCTGGGCAGCTGCCGGATGATGCCGGTCTCGACCCCGTGCTCGAGCAGGTGCGCGTCCTTGCGCTGCAGGCCGAGACAGATCCGCTTGGTCACCCAGTAGGCCACGACGGGGCCGACGAAGATGGCGATCCGGGCGATCCAGGTCAGCGTGTAGAGCGGGATCTGGAGCTGGTCCGCGATGATGTCGTTGGCGCCTTCGAGCCACAGGACGCCGTAGAACGTGATCGCGGCCATCCCGATCCCGGTCCGGGTCGGCGCGTTGCGCGGCCGGTCGTTGACGTGGTGCTCGCTGTAGTCCCCGATGGCCCAGCGCTCGATGAACGGCCACAGCGCCGCGCCGGTGAAGATGATGCCCAGCGGGACGAGGGCGGGAATGAACACGTTGAACGCGAACGTGTGCCCGAACACGTTCCACTCCCAGGCGGGCATGATGCGCAGCGCGCCCTCCAGCGCCCCCATGTAGAAGTCGGGCTGGGATCCGGCGGTGATGCCGGACGGGTTGTACGGGCCGAACAGCCAGATCGGGTTGATCTGCGCGAACGTGGACAGCAGGGCCAGCACGGCGAAGATGAAGAAGAAGAACGCCCCGGTCTTGGCCATGAAGTACGGGTACATCGGCGCCCCGACCACGTTCGCGTTGGTGCGGCCCTTGCCCGGCATCTGGGTGTGCTTCTGGTGGAACATGAAGAACAGGTGCGCGGAGATCAGCGCCAGCAGCAGCCCCGGGATCAGCAGCACGTGGATGATGTACAGCCGGGGAATGATGTCGTGCCCGGGGAACTGCCCGCCGAACAGGAAGAACGACCCGTAGGTGCCGACGAGCGGGATGGACTGCAGCACCCCCTGGGTGATCCGCAGCCCGGTCCCGGACAGCAGGTCGTCCGGGAGCGAGTAGCCGAACAGCCCCTCCAGCATCCCGAGCGTGAGCAGCACGATCCCGATCAGCCAGTTGAACTCGCGCGGCTTGCGGTAGGCGCCGGTGAAGAACACCCGCAGCAGGTGAATGAAGATCGCGGCCATGAACAGCAGCGCCGCCCAGTGGTGGATCTGCCGCATCAGCAGCCCGCCGCGGACGTCGAAGCTGATGTTCAGGGTGGATGCGTACGCCTCGCTCATCCGCACGCCGCGCAGCGGCGTGTAGGCGCCGTGGTAGACCACCTCGGTCATGCTCGGCTGGAAGAAAAAGGTCAGGAAGGTGCCGGTGAGCAGCAGGATGATGAAGGAGTAGAGGGCGATCTCCCCGAGCAGGAAGGACCAGTGGTCGGGGAAGACCTTCCGCAGGAACCCGCGCACCGGCCGGGCCGCGCGGAGCCGGTCGTCGAGGAACCGGCCGGTGCCTTCGAGGAGTGCGTCGGTGGTCTTGCTCATCCCCGCTCCCAGAAGCTAGGGCCGACCGGTTCGTGGTAGTCGCTGGCGGCGACCAGGAAGCCCTCCGCGTCGGTGGTGAGCGGCAGCTGCGGCAGCGGGCGGGCGGCGGGCCCGAAGATGACCTGCGCGCCGCGGGCGGCGTCGAACGTGGACTGGTGGCAGGGGCACAGGATGTGGTGGGTCGTCTGTTCGTACAGCGCGACCGGGCACCCGACGTGGGTGCAGATCTTGGAGTAGGCGACGATGCCGTCCACCGTCCAGTTCATCATCGTGGGCGCCTTGAGCTGGCCGGGCCCGAACTTGAGGATGATGGTGGTCGCCTTGGCCAGGACGTCGAGGTTGTCCTGGTACCCGTCCGGGACGACCGTGATCATCTGCCCCGGGATGGCGAAATCGGCCGGCCGCAGCGGGGTGTTGGGCCCGTAGACCAGCAGCCGCATCCCCCGGCGCCAGACGGTGTGGCGCAGCTTGGTGCCCGGCAGCGGGCCCAGGTCACGCAGCAGGACCAGCGGGGCGATCGCGAGCGGCACGGTGGCGGCGATCAGGGTCCGCCGCACCAGCGGCCGCTTGGCGAACCCGCTCGCCTCGGCGCCCTCGGTGAAGGTCTCCTCGAACTCCGCCCGCTGCTGCCGGGTCGAGGCCAGGGGCTTGCGCTCCTCGGTCAGCTCCACGCTCGGCATCAGGAACCGGACCCAGATGACCGCGCCCACCGCCAGCGCGCCGAACGCCACCGACATCGAGAGGCCCAGCGCCAGGTTGGAGCGCGCGGTGCCGCCGACCGAGCCCACCTCGAGCCCGACGTAGGCGGCGATGAACCCGATGCTGGCCAGCATCGAGAGGATGAACAGCGCCGCCACCAGGCGCTCGGCCCGCTTCGCCTGCCCCAGGTCGGACGGCTCGGCCGGGAGCCAGCGCTCCGGCTTGCGGTCCTCCTGCGGGGGCGCCTCCAGCAGGGTCCGGGCCCGGGCGGGCGGGGGAGTGCCGATCACCCGGTGCGGAGCACGCGACTCCGGGAGTTCCTCAGCGCCGTCGCCGGGCGGGAACTGCTCGCCGCTGCCTTGCATCTCGCTCATGCCTCACGTCGCTTCATCGTAATCCAGATCGCGGCGAACACCAGCGCGGCGATCCCGCCGAGGAACGCCACCAGGCCCTCGGTCACCGGCCCGACCCGGCCCAGGCTGAAACCGCCGGGGTTCGGCTCGGAGCGGACCTTGGTGACGTACGCGATGATGGCGCGCTTCTGGGCCGGGGTGACGGTGGTGTCGCTGAACACGGGCATGGCCTCCGGGCCGGTCAGCATCGCCTCGTAGATCTGCGTCGGGGTCGAATGGGTCAGCGGCGGCGCGTACTTGCCGTAGGTGAGCGCGCCGCCCGCGCCGGCGAAGTTATGGCACTGCGCGCAGTTGGTGATGAACAGCTGCTGGCCCAGCGCGACGTCGGCGCCCGCCGTGCTCACCATCGCGGCCGAGGGGATCGCCGGGCCCCCGCCCAGGGAGGCGATATACGCCGCGACCTGGTGGATCTGCTCGGTGGTGAACGTCACCGGCTTGCGCGGCATCTCGGCGTCGAGGTCCTTGGCCGGCATCCGGCCGGTGCTCATCTGGAAGTCCACAGCGGCGGCGCCGACGCCGACCAGGCTCGGGCCCGCCTCGGTGCCCTGGGCGTTCATGCCGTGGCAGGAGGAGCAGGTGTCCGCGAAGATCGCCTTGCCCTGGGCGATGTCGGCCGGCGACGGGCCGGTGGGCGTGGCCGCGGACGCCGCGCCGCCCGCCCCGGTGACGGCCGCGTACACCACGGCGATGGCGGCGAGCCCCAGCATGAGGACGGCGTACCGGGCGGCCCGCTGCCTGCGCCACCGCTTGATCCCGCTCACTTGTTGCCTCGGTTTCGGGTTCAGGGGATGCATGAGATCAGTAGCTCTTAGCGGATCAGGTAGATCGTCGTGAACAGGCCGATCCACACGACGTCCACGAAGTGCCAGTAGTAGGAGACGACGATGGCGCTGACCTGCTGCTCCTGGGTGAAGGTCTTGGCCGCGTAGGTGCGCCCGAGCAGGAACAGGAACGCGATCAGGCCGCCGGTCACGTGCAGGCCGTGGAACCCGGTGGGGATGTAGAACACCGAGCCGTACCCGCTGGACTGCAGCGTCAGGCCGTCGCGGATCAGGCTGAGGTAC
>Ga0335077_10008078_pt1 | contig 13044 bp, 8 predicted proteins | sample Lox_Sample_31_FD_207151 | JGI IMG/M metagenome (GOLD analysis project Ga0335077, IMG submission 207151) | Soil microbial communities from Loxahatchee National Wildlife Refuge, Florida, United States - Lox_Sample_3.1 | ecosystem: Environmental > Terrestrial > Soil > Wetlands | place: USA: Florida... | reverse complement strand
GGGGCTTTCAGTCACCTCATCCGGTCTGGTGGTACCTCGCCGCCGTCATCGCGTGCGCGCTCGGGATGGGCGCGAAGGAAGTGATGGTGACGGCTCCGGTGATGGTCTTCCTCTATGACCGGCTCTTCGTTTCGCGATCCCTCCGTCACCTCATCCGGCAGCGTTGGGGCTTCTACGCTGGGCTGGCGGCGACGTGGGTCGTCCTGATCGTCGTCCTGGCCGTCCTGCGGTCGGAGAGGCAGATGGTGCTGATCGAGGACCTCGGGCCGTGGCGCTACGCGCTCACACAGTTCGGCGTCATCGTCCACTACCTCCGGCTGTCCTACTGGCCATCCTCCCTGGTCCTCGACTACCTGTGGCCGCTGGCCCACGGCGTGTCTTCGATCCTGCCCTGGGCCATCATCGTGCTCGCGCTGATCGGCGCGACGGTGTGGGCGCTCCTGCGCGGAAATTGGGTGGGATTCTGGGGGGCCTGGTTCTTCCTCATCCTGGCGCCCACGTCGAGCGTGGTGCCCATCGCGGACGCGGCCTTCGAGCACCGCATGTACCTTTCGCTGGCCGCCGTCGTCGTGCTCAGCGTCATCGGAGGCTACGAGCTGATGCGGTGGGCCGGCCGACGGTTCTCGGTGCCGGACCACGTCCAGGGCTGGGTCGCGGTGGGCCTAGTGTTGTCGGTCATCGCGGTGCTGGGGGCCCTCACTATCCGCCGGAACGAGGACTATCGGAGCGAGCTCGCCATCAACCGGGACGTGGTGGCCAAGCGGCCGGACAATCCGCGCGGACACAACAACCTCGGCCTCGCGCTCAACACACTGGGCCAGGCGGCCGAGGCGGAAGACCATTTCAGGACGGCGGTACGACTTCGGCCCGACGTTGCCGAGGCCCAGGCCAACCTGGGCGCCGCGCTCCTGCGTCGGCGCCAGGTCGATCAAGCCATCGTGCACCTCTCGGAGGCGACTCGACTGAAGCCGGCCTTGCCCGAGCCTCACCGCGACCTCGGCCTGGCCTTGATCGAGCGCGGCGACGTTCAGGGCGCCATCCGCCAGTTCGCTCTCTTACTGCAGCTCAGGCCGGACGATGTGAATGCGCGCAGCGAGCTGGCCTCCGCCTTGCTCAAGGCGGGATGGTCCAAGCAGGCGGTTCCGCGTCTGGTCGCGTCGCTCAGCGGCGACCCGAAGTCCTCCCAGGCGCATTTCGACCGCGCGGACGCGCTCTTCCTGCAGGGCATGTACAAGGCCTCCGTTCCCGAGTATCTCGAAGCTCTCCGCGTGAATCCCCGCTTCGCGGAGGCCCACAACAACCTGGCCATGGCCATGTACACACTGGGCGACGTCGACGGGGCCGTCGCTCATCTCTCCACGGCCCTTCGCCTGAAGCCGGACTATGCGACGGCGTTCTACAATCTGGGGACCATCCTGTACCGTCAAGGACACGTCAAGGAGTCCGTCAATCATTTCGCCCAGGCGGTGCGGCTCGATCCCGCGCTCGTCGAAGCCCGAGACAGTCTACGCGCCGCTCAGGCCACCCTGGGCAAGGCGGGGGCCAAGCCATGAAGCGCTGCCACGACTCGACCCCACTGCCCGCCCACCACGCGGCCCGACCCCTCGCGTTTATGCTGGCGCCGAATCGCGAGGCGTCGCGTCCCGGATCAGGAGATACGGTTCTTGAAGTACGAGTTCTTGACCGCGATCTTGCCGTCGCGAAACGTGAAGATGTCGCAGCCGTTGACCTCGATCTTCTTGCCGTCGGTGGTCGTCCCCGTGAAGAGCCACTCCGACACCCCGCGATCCCCGGCCACGAAGTGACGCGCGTCGCCGAAGTGGGCGTCGGGGAAGATCTTGAACACCTTGGCGAAGGCCTCGCGCACGCGCTCGCGGCCCTGGTAGCGTGTGCCGCAGACCTCCCGGCCGGCGGTGGTCTCGAACACGCAGTCATCGGCCATGAAGGTCATCAGGAAGTCCACGTCGTGGCGATTCCAGCCGTCGCCGAACGCCTGCAGCGCTTCGATCGTCATCATGTTCTACTCTCCTCGCGGGTCACGCGGTGTGCTCGCTTCGTACGGCCATCCTGGTGATGGCGTCGGATGACGTGAGGATCTCCCGCGCGGGCCGGCGAGTCAATTCCGAAGACGCGTCCGAAGGGTCTCGGTCTCGGTTTGCCTCGAGCGACGCGCGCGAAACCGGGCGGGTGGCGGCGGACCACTAGCACGCAAGAGGAGCAGGAGCATGGCGAACGCGCAGACGATCATCGCGACCGTGATTCACGATCAGCTCGGCCAGATCCTGATGACGGTGTTCACCCCGAATGGGAAGAACCCCTTCGAGATCCGCGTCGCGCCGAACGACACGCTCCTGGCCCAGCTGCAGCAGCCGGGAACCGACCCGCCGCGCGTGTCCCTTTCCTTCGTCCTCGACGTTCTCACCAGCGCGCTGTCGGCACTCGCTGACGCGATGCCGGTGTCCGCGGCGGGGCCGATCGGCGTGCTCGCGCGCTCCGACGTGGCGCGGGTGCTGGACAGCATCCGAAACGCGCTGCCATTGGCGGGGCTGTTCGACCGGCAGCGAGACCTCATCGCCGACGTGACCGGCGCCCAGAATGTTGCCGCGCTCCGCGATGCCGTCGGAGGTCTCTTCCAGAAGTTGCGGGACGGCATCAGCGTCACCGCTACGAAGGACTCGGTCAGCCGGGTTCAGCAGCTGCTCGGAAACGACGCCGGCACCGCCTTGCCCTTCGCCACGGTGGCGACCGCCGCCCTCAGTTCCCTGCAGAATGCCGCCGGCGTTCCGGAGAGCGTCGAGCGCGCGCTGCTCGACTACTTCTTCCGGAGCGAGGGATACACGACCGTGGACGGCGAGCGCGTGGTGGCCCCCGTGCACCTGTCGGACGTGGGGAGTGCGATCGCGGCTGGCGTGGCCGGCGCGGGATCGGCCCGCGGCGGGCTGGAAGGCCTGAAGGGCCTGTTCTCGAAGGCGACCGGAGAGCGCTACCTCCGCGACATCATCCGGGTCATCGTGGAGAGCGGGTTCGACACGGCGCGCGGGATCACCGGCCCGTCGGGCGTCTACGCGCAGGTCACGCAGCCGCTGACGAACCGCGAGAAGTTCGTCCTCTGGTTCCGGGGATTCTCGTCGATGGCCGAGTCGGGAGCCATGCGAGCCGTCGAGCTGGGGACCCAGGGCGTCGCCGCATTCCAGACGAACCCGCTCATCGCGGCGAGTGCCGGCTCGTTCGCGGGCACGGTTGCCCGCAAGCTCGCCCAGGATTCCTTTCTTTCGGTCGTGCGGGAGGAGTTGCGGCGGTAGGCGGGCGGGAACGGAACGGCCGCCCGCTCAGTCGAGCCAGTCCTCCTCCTTCAGCTTTCGCGGGAGGTAGGTCTTGGTCAGGTAGCGGAAGTCCTTGTTGGCCAGCGCGTCCAGCTCGTACTTGAGGCCGCTGCCGAGCATCCGCTTGATCTCGTCCTGCCAGCCCTTCTTCTGGAACCAGCGGTACTTGAGCAGTTCCTTGGCGCGGGCAACGTCCTTGTCGTTCAGCTTGATGCCGACGTTGCGCGGCAGGCCGTAGCGGTCGGCATCGGCGCTCGAGAGGCCGACGAACTTGGCCTTGGGAATGGCCATCCGCTCGCTCTCGAAGGCGAGGTTGATCGATCCCTGCTTGACGACCGAGTAGATGTAGTACCCCCACGGGTCGTTGTCGACGAGGACGTACACGGGCAGCTTGTAGTCCTCGTGCAGTCGGCGGGCGAGCCGCCGTACTCCGCGGGGCGGCTGGCCGTTGCCGGTCAGCAGGACGCAGTTGTACCGACGCCAGAACTTGTCCTCGGAGAGGCGATTCCACTGCGTGCCCTTCTCGACGAGGAGCACGAAGTCCGCCGTGCAGCGGCGGATCTGGATGTACTCGGGCTCGACGATCGAGGGCACCGAGTAGCCCCCCTTGCCCAGGCGGGCGCAGTTGACCTGGTCGCCGTCGTCGACGAGCACCAGGGGGCCCACGACGCTGCCCGCGTTCTCCGCCCGCACGTGGAGCTCCTCGCGCAGCGCGGCGAGCGCGACCTCGAGGTCCTCGATCAGCGGGTCGGACTCGTTCTGGCCGTCGAACGTGTTTTCCTGCGAGTCCTTCATGGTGTGCTTGGTGCGGTAGTAGATCTCGCGGAGCGAGGTCGTGAGATTCGCCCGCTGCAGCTCGGCGAGGGCGTCGGCCACCAGCACCGTCTGCATGAACTTCTTCGCCATCCCGACGTTGAAGAAGGAGCGCGCCTGCTTGCGCTTGCCCAGCTCGATGATGCCGCGCTGCGCGTTGAAGGTGACGTTGGCAAGACTCCGCACGGGAATCGACAGGGTGGGATCCTTGCTACGCTCGGCGGCCGCGATCACGGTGTCAGCCACACTGACCAGCTTCTTCTCGACGGCGCCGGATGGCTTGGCCTTGGCTGGCGCCATCCCTCCTACCTCTTTCCGCGCTTGGCCATGGTCGTCGGCCGACGGGCCGCCTTCCGGGATGGGGGCGCTTTGGCCGAACCCCGGCGACGCGAACGCCCGGCGCCGTCCTCCTCTGCCTCCGGCGCTGCCGCCGACACGATCGGCTCCGGCTCCGTCTCGGCCGGCGCCGGCGCTTCCCCTGCGGGCCCCTCGGGCGTGACGATGATTGAATGCGGCAGACCTTCTGGCCCCCCATCGTGCCCGAGGATCTCGTCGGTCCGGGCGCCGCCGGTGCGCTTCATCGCGATCTTCTGGAGCTGGCTCCGGAGCTTGTCCTTCGGGAGCTTGCCGCTCTTGAGGCGCGCGCAGGCAAGGACGACCTCCTCGATGTACAGCTCGAAGATATTCCGGCGCCTGAACTCGGTCTTGGCTCGCTCTCGCCGCCGCAGGAACACGGCGAGCCGGCGACCGCACTCCTGCAGCGCGAGCTTGATCTCCTTGCGAATCTCGTCGTAGTCGGCGATCGCCTCCTTGGACTCGCTGGTGAAGGGCACCCACACGGAGGCCATGTGGACGAAGATCACCATCGGCCCCGCCGGGAGGGCGCCGCGCGACTGGGCGATGCCGTAGTTCCGCCACGCGGTCTCGAGCACCGCCTTGAAGGTCGCGCAGGCTGATTGCTGGTACAGCAGAGGCACGCGATTCGCGTACCGGATGACGCGCGCCAGCTCTCCGTCGTCCTCCGACTGCTCTCCCTCGGCGAGGGGCACGGCGGGCGCCTCCCGCGTCGCGGCCGACGTCTGGTCCGGGCCCTTCCCGAACGCCAGGCCCGCCTCGATGACGAATGGATTGCCACGGTAGACCGCCGGCGGCCGCGTGACCGCCGTGTAAAAGTCGCCCTTGATCTGCTTGTAGAGCCCATGGAGGATGGCCTTCTCCCCGATGGGCGAGATCGAGCTCGACGGCGGCGCCATGATCCGCGTCGACTGAATCGCCTTGTAGAGCGCCTCGGCGTCGCTGCCGTGGATGTTCCGCGGCTTCGCGTCGGGTGAGAGCTTCGCGGTCTTGCAGATCTCCTGAGCGAGGGCGGGGGAGACTCGGGAGAAATCGCTGGCCAGGAATCCCGAGAGCCAGTGGCTCTTCGTGTCGTGGAGCATCTTGAGCAGCATCCCGAACTCGATCCCGTAGGGGTGCGGCTTGATCTCGCGGGGCTGCGGGGGGAGCTCGTGAATCGTGCGCGGATACTCGCGCGTGTCGCCTTCCGGCGTGTGGTAGACCAGCCTGACGTGCGGGTTGGCGATCGCCGTCTGCTCGAGGTACTCGTCCACCGAGGCGCGACCTTTCTGGTAGCGGCCCTCGATCTGAAGCGTCACCTGGGTGCCGCGCGGGTTGTCCCAGTCGATCTTCTTGCTCTCGAAGATCCGCGGCTCGTTCTTCTTGGTGTCGATCGACACCTCGAAGTAGTGCGCGGTTGCCCGCGCGCCCGTGCGCGAGATGATCTGCACCGGCTTGCCGGTCGTCAGCTGCGCATACATGCCCGCGGCGGAGATGCCGATGCCCTGCTGGCCGCGGCTCATGCGCAGCCGATGGAACTTGGACCCGTAGAGCAGCTTGGCGAAGATCGGCGGGATCTGCTGTCGCACGATGCCGGGCCCGTTGTCGACGACGGTCAGACGGAAGCGCGTGGCCTGGCTCGGGGGCGGCGGCGGCGCCCCGTTGCTCGCGACCACCTCGACCGTGACGACGACGTCGGGCAGGATCCCGGCCTCCTCGGCGGCGTCGAGGGCGTTGTCCACCGCTTCCTTGATGCACGTGAGGAGCGCCTTGCGAGGGTTGTCGAAGCCGAGCAGGTGGCGGTTCTTCGTGAAGAACTCGGAGACGGAGATCTCCCGCTGCCGGGCCCCCATCTCCACGGCGGACACGGTCGTCTTCGCCTCGGCCGGCCGGGTCTCGGCGGACGCGATCTTTGCCAGGACGGTCGCCATCTCTCTCCTTGATACCAGATCGATTCGCGTCGACGCTCATTTTTGGACGCTCACCTTCGGCGATGGCGAGCCGGATGTCGCCCCGGTCGCCTGTGCGCTAAGATACGCCTGCCAAGGAGGCACACCATGCCGGCACCAGGACTCGCCCGGGAGATCGAACGCTACGAGGCGCGCACGCCGCGATCGCGCGCCCTCCAGACCGAAGCGGAGCGCGTCCTGCCCGGCGGCAGCTCGCGCGGCACCGCGTACTTTGCGCCGTACCCGTTCTTCGCCGAGCGCGGCGAGGGCCACTACGTCGAGGACGTGGACGGCAACCGGTACCTCGATTTCATGCTGAACGCGACCAGCCTCATCCTCGGGCACGGCAATGCCAGCATTGCCGAAGCGCTGGGTGAGCAGGCGCGCAAGGGTACGGCGTTCAGCACGCCCACGACGCTCCAGACGCGCGTGGCCGGGATGCTGTGCGGGCGCATCCCGTCGATCGACACCATTCGCTTCACGAATTCGGGCACGGAGGGCACGCTGATGGCGATCAGGGCCGCCTGGTCATTCACCGGCAAGCCCAAGCTGGCCAAGTTCGAGGGCGGCTATCACGGCGCTCACGAGCACGTGGCGGTGAGCGTGTCCACGCCCGCGGCCCGGCTCGACCCCGCGGGCCCGCGCGCCGTCGCCGAGTATCCGGGCCAGCCAGCCGGGGTGGGACAGGACGTGCTCGTCCTGCCCTACAACGACCTCGACGCGTGCGACCGTCTCCTGCGCGCGCATCGGGGCGAGGTCGGCTGCCTCATCATGGAGCCCATCGTGTCGAATTTCGGCTATCTGCCGGGCGAGGCCGCGTTCCTCCGCGGCATCCGCGACCTGACGCGCGAGCTGGGCATCGTCCTCGTCTACGACGAGGTGCAGAGCCTGCGGGTGGCGCCTGGTGGCGCCCAGGAGCTCTACGACGTCACGCCCGACCTCACCTGCCTCGGCAAGATCATCGGCGGCGGTCTGCCGGTGGGCGCCTTCGGCGGCCGGCGCGACATCATGGCTCAGTTCGACCCTGGCGCGGCGGGAGGCGCACGCATCGCGCATGCCGGCACGTTCAACGCGAATCCGATGACGCTCGCGGCCGGGGAGGTGGTCATGAAGACTTTGACGCGCCCCGTCTACGAGCGCATGAACGACCTGGGCCAGGCGCTGCGCGAGCGGCTGCGCGCGACGCTGACGGAGCTCGGGGTGGCAGGCCAGGTGACCGGCGCGGGCTCCCTCTTCGGCGTCCACTTCACCGGCCGGCCCATCAAGAACCACCGTGACGTGCTGACCGCCGACGCCTCGCTGGCCCGCGCCGTCTACATCGGTCTCCTCAACGAGGGCATCCTGGTTCAGACCAAGGTGGCGGGCGCTCTCGGGATCATGACCCGCGAGCAGGAGATCGAGGCCCTGGTCGACGGGTTCCGCCGCGTCCTCGCCCGAGTCCGCTGAGGAGCCGGGCGGGCTCGACCGTGACGAGACGACGCTTCGCGGCCGCACGCACCCACCTCGTGACGTCGACGAGGAACGGCATCGGGTCGCGCTGACTCAGATAGGCGAGCGCCCGGATCCTCCCCACATCCCGGAGCAGGGCGACGAGACCGCGACGGTGACTCCCCGACCCTGATGCCACACGGCTCCCAGATACAGGGGGAGCCACATCCACGCGACGCCGTCGGGATATGGCCGGGGGGGATTCACCGTCTCGCCGGTGAAGACGCGAAACAACACCGCGGGGAGATCGACGCCGAGGGTCGCCGACAGGCTCGTCGCGCGGACGAAGCGAGGATCGACCTTGATCAGGAAGAGATCGAACGCGCCAGCGCGTAGCAGCGGGCCTTGTCCATGAGCCCGCTCAGCAGCTCCCACGGAGGGGTCGTCACGATGAATCTCTTGGCCAGGCGCTCGAAGTGCTGCGAGACCAGGGTGAGGTAGTGATCGTTGGTGGCGATCATCACCGCACCGTGGAAGCGCGCGAGCGACTCGAGCGTGTCGGCGGCGTCCTCGCGATCGGGACTGACGAGCACGCGTTCGCGGAGGTAGCGCGAATACAGGCCGCGCGCGGAGGGCTGGTGATCGACGCCGATCACGGGCACCCCCCGCCGCCCGAGCGACTGGATGACGGCGACCGCACGGGGATGCTCGAGACCGAGGACGATCGCGGGGTCGTCGACGTCACGGCGGCGCTCGCCCGGGTACTAGCGCACCCGGACGAGCTTCTGCAGGCTGCGCAGTCCGGGCGGAGGAGACTCGGTGCCGTACCGGTTCCGCCAGTTCGTGAACGACACCTCTCCCACGTAGATGTCGCCGCGCGAGTCGACGGCGAGTCCATGCGGCGAGGAGAACTGGCCGAGCTCGAGTCCGGCCGGCTGCTGACCCAGTCGGGCCAGCAGTTAACCCTTCGGGCTGTAGATGCTGATTCGCGGCCCGATGTTGGGCATGTCGTAGTTGACCCCCAGACCGCCACCGATCTCTCCCACGTAGAAGCGCGGCTCGCCGCTCCGATGCAGGTAGAGGCCCGAGGGACGATGCATGTTGTTCCACTGCGTCTCGAACCGGCCGCGGCCGTCGAAGACCTGGACGCGGTGGTTCTCGCGGTCGGCGACGTAGACCCAGCCATCGGCGTCGCAGCAGATGTTGTGCGGGATGTTGAACTGGCCGGGATCCGTGCCGGGCTCGCCCCACGAGAGGAGCAGGACGCCGCTCGGCGAGAACTTGTGCACGCGCGCGTTGCCGTAGCCGTCCGACACGTAGAGATCACCTTCGGGCGAGAGCGCCGTGTGTGTGCACCGGTGAAACGGCTCGCCGCCCATGTACGGCTTCGGCGCCCCCGGGATCCCGATCGTCAGCAGGACCTTGCCGTCGAGCGTGCAGTGGCGGACGGTATGGTCGCCGTCATCGGTCAGCCACAGCGTCTCGTCGGGCGCCATGTGGAGCCCGTGCGCCCGGTGGAACACGCCTTCGCCCCAGGATCGGAGGAAGTTGCCGTCGCGGTCGAGCACGACCATCGGGTGCTGGCCGCGGTTGAAGGCATAGACGCGATCCTGCCGGTCGACGCCGACCGCGGCGACGTCGGCGTTGAACTCGCGCCCCGGCGGCAGCTTCGCCCAGTCGCCGACGACCTCGTAGCGATGCACCCCCGCACCCAGCGTGACCGGCATCGGATGTCCTCCTCGTCGTTGGTGGGCGATCGCGTCCGCCGCCGTTACGCCGACGTCCACGCCGTCATCCACGCCTTCAGCTCGGGGCTGACCGAGGTGAAGCGGACGAGGCTGGGGAGTCCGGCGGCGGCGTCGACGACCTTGCCGTAGATTTCTCCTGCGGGATTGCCATGGGCGCTCGGCGCGACGATCATCTTGAGATTGCTCAGGACCGCCGGCGCGAGCGCGGACTGAAGGCGGGCCGCGACATCGGATAGCTCGGTCAGATGACCGTCGTGGACCGTGCGCCCGACGAACTTCTCCTCGAGCACGGTGAACTGGACCGGCAGGGGCTCCGCGAGCGGGCGGAGCGGCGTCGACCGGGACGGGAGCGCCAGCGTGTAGGGCGCGCCGATGCCGCCGATCTCGAACAGGAGCAAGCTCTTCGCCGCGCCCTTGGGCTCGACCTGGAACTGTCCGTCGATCCTGAGCGAGCTCGCGACTCTCGTCCGCGTGTCGTCGGTGATCAGCACCTGGCCGCCCGTCGTGAAGGACTCCACGCGCCCGGCCAGATTCACGTTCGACCCGACGGCGGCGTACTTGGTGCGACGCAACGACCCGATGTTTCCGACGATGACCCGGCCCGTGTGGATGCCGATGCCCATCTCGAGCTGCACCCCGTCTCTTCCCGCGAGCCGCTGGTTGACGTCGGTCATGGCGAGCTGCATGGCGAGCCCGCACGCGACCGCCTTGGCCGCGTGGTCGTCGGAGGGCAGGGGCGCGCCGAAGATGACGAGGATCGCGTCGCCGATGATCTCGTCGATCGTGCCTTCGTACTGGCCGATGACCTCCACCATCGTCTCGAGGTAGAGGTTGAGGACCTGGATCACCTCGTGTGGCGCCATCCGCCCGGCCATGGCGGTGAACCCACGCAGGTCCGACATCAGGATGGTCGCGTCCCGCTCCTCGCCGCCCATCTCGAGCGCCTCGGGCGTGCGCAAGAGGCTCTCGGCGACCTCCTCGGACACGTACCGGCCGAAGGCCCGCCGGACCAGCTCGTGAGCCCGGGCCAGCTCCGCGTTCTTGGCCGCGAGGCTCCGACGCAGCTGATCGATCGTCAGGTGCGTGCCGACGCGCGCCAGCAGCTCGTGAGCGTTGAACGGCTTGCCGACATAGTCGACGGCTCCCATCTCGAAGCCCTTCACGAGGTCCGCGGTGTCGGTCTTGGCCGTGAGGAAGATGATGGGGATGTCCTGCCAGTCCAGGGCGCTCTTGATCCGCTGACAGGTCTCGAAGCCGTCCATCTCGGGCATCATCACGTCGAGCAGGATGAGATCCGGCCGGATCTTCTCGAGGACGTCGAGCGCCTGCTTGCCGTTCGTGGCGACGCTCAGCTGATAGCCTCGCCCCTTCAGGATGGCCGCGACAGTCTGGATGTTGGCCGACGTGTCATCGACGACCAGGATGCGCTCGTTCATGGGTCTGCTCCTCAGGCCCCGTGAGGAGTCGCCGCGCGCTCGAGCAGCGCCTGCGCCTCGCCGAAGGCATAGCCCTGGATGTGCCGCTCGAACGCCGTGAAGTCGTCCTCGCCGAGGAGGGAACGGAACAGGTCACGATTGCCCTCGAGGACGTCGGTCGCGGCGGGGTCGAACTCGGCGAGCTGCTTGCGCATCTCGGCCACGCGCGCCTTCAGAGACTCCGGATCGACGGGCGTTCCCGGCGTGGCGGCCGTGGGTGTCGGTGCGTCTGGGAGCACCGGACGCAGGCGGTCCAGCAACGCGTGTAGCTCGCCGGCGACGCGCTGTCGCAAGGCCTCGACGGCCCCCGCGTCGCCGCGCCCGCCGATCGCCTGCTCCAGGGCCGCCGCGGCGCTTTGCACGCGGCCGGCGCCGAGGTTCCCCGCCACTCCTTTCAGCGTGTGGGCCAGGCGCTCGGCCAACGCATGGTCTCCCGCGCGCAGGGCGCGGGCGACGTCCTCCGGCGTCTCCCCCTGCTGCTCGACGAACTGCCGCAGCAGCTTCACGTAGAGGCCCCGGTTGCCCACGACACGCCGGAGTCCATCGGCGGTGTCGAGCCCCTCGACGGACGGCAGCCCACCGTCATCATCGGTCGAGGTCCTCGTCGGCGGACGCGGCGGCGCGGCATCCTGAGGCGGAGCATCCGCGGGGCCGGCCTGGCTCACCTCGCGCTCGGGCGTGGGCTGGTAGAAGCGGCCGAGTGTCTCGAAGAGCACGGCGGGGTCGATCGGCTTGGCGATGTGGGCATTCATGCCGGCCGCGAGACATCGTTGCCGCTCCTCGAGGGTGGCGTGGGCCGTCATCGCGACGATGGGCAGGCTGCCGAAGCGCCGCTCCGCTCTGAGCTCGGCGGTGGCCCGGTATCCATCCATCTCCGGCATCTGCAGATCCATCAGCACCACGTCGATCCTCGGCGGGTCCGGGCCTTCCGACAGGATCCGCACGGCCTCGCGCCCGTTCCGCGCGACCTGCACGCTCGCGCCGGCGCCTTCGAGCAGTTCGACCGCGATCTGCTGATTGATGTCGTTGTCCTCGGCGAGGAGGATTCGCGCGCCCCGGAGCCGGCCGGCCGTCTCGTCCACCGGCGAACCAACCGCGGGGCCTCCGCGAGGCCCGTGGAACAGGTTCACGAGCGTGTCCACGATCGTCGACTTCGTGACGGGCTTGACGAGGAACCCGTCCAGCCCGAGCGCTTCGGCCTCGTCGCGGACCTCCTCCCGTCCGAATGCGGTGACGAGGACGATGGCGGGCTTGTGGCGCAGCGTCGGGTCGCTCTTGATCCGCCGGCTGGTCTCGAGCCCATCCAGATCGGGCATGCGCCAGTCCATGAAGACGAGGTCGAACGGCGCCTGAGGGTCGGCGTGCTTGACGGCGGCGATCGCCTCGGCGCCGGACGCCACCACTTCGACGTGACCGACGATCGCGTCGAGCGGCTCCTGGAGGATCTCGCGGGCGGCCGCGTTGTCGTCGACCACGAGCACGCGAAGCCGCGTGAGCCGCTCGGGGACGATCCGGCGCGCGGCGGTGACGGCGGAGAGCTCGAACCAGGCGATGAAGTAGAACGTGGTGCCGACGCCCGGCTCGCTCTCCAGCCAGATGTGGCCTCCCATCAGCTCGACGAGGCGGCGGGCGATGGTGAGCCCGAGACCGGTGCCGCCATGCTTGCGCGTGGTCGACATGTCGGCCTGCGTGAAGGGCTGGAACAGCTTGGCCGCCTGCTCTGGCGTCATGCCGATCCCGGTGTCCCGCACCGAGAACTTGAGCGCGACCCGGTCGCCGGCCCGCTCGAGCAGCTCGATCCTGAGCCGGACCTCGCCGCGCTCGGTGAACTTGACGGCGTTGTTGATCAGGTTGGTGAGGATCTGGCCGAGGCGCAGCGGGTCGCCCCGCAGACGCTCGGGGATCGTGCGGGGGACATCGGCGAGGAACTCGAGGCCCTTGTCGTGGGCCTTCTGCGCGGTGAGCGTGACGACCG
>Ga0335077_10008077_pt1 | contig 13044 bp, 9 predicted proteins | sample Lox_Sample_31_FD_207151 | JGI IMG/M metagenome (GOLD analysis project Ga0335077, IMG submission 207151) | Soil microbial communities from Loxahatchee National Wildlife Refuge, Florida, United States - Lox_Sample_3.1 | ecosystem: Environmental > Terrestrial > Soil > Wetlands | place: USA: Florida... | reverse complement strand
GTCGAAGCTCGCGAGGGCCTCGGCGTGACGACCGAGACTCATCAGAGCCACTCCGCGCTGAGCGTGAGGCGTCAAATCGTCCGGACGCAGCGCGATCGCCCGATCGAGCGGCTCCAGGGCTTCGGTGTGACGCCGCAGCTGCACCAGTGCCCGGCCGCGTCCGATCAGGTCCGCTGCACGCTCGGGATCCCGCGCCAGCACCTCATCGTAGTCGCGCAGCGCTTCGGCGTAGCGCCCGAGCAGGCTGTGGGCGACGGCACGGTTGTGCCGCAAGTCGATGCTGCCCGGCTCCAAGGCGAGGGCGAGCGTGTAGCTGTCCACGGCCTCAGCGAGGCGGCCGAGCTCCTTCAGTGCGTTACCGCGGTGGCAGTGCAGCTCTGCGCTGTGAGGCTGCAGCGTGATCGCGCGGTCGAAGCTCTGCAACGCACGCTCGTGCTGCCCCGCCCGTGCCGCGAGCACGCCGCGATTGTGAAGTGCGGCGAGGAGATTGGGATCGAGCTCGAGCGCACGGTCGAAGCACGCCAGAGCGTCTTGATGTCGCCAGCCCGCTGATAGGGCGACCCCGAGGTCGGTCAGGGCCGCTGCATTGTCGGGCGCGAGCCGCACGGCCTGGGCGTAGTTCGCCAGGGCTTCATCAGCGCGTCCGAGGGCTGCGAGCGTCGCGGCGCGCGTCTGGTAGGCACCGGCGAGAGAGGCATCCAGCGCGAGCGCACGGTTGCAAGCCTCGAGCGCTTCCGCTTCGCGCCCGAGCGTGTGCAGCGCCCGGGCGAGATTCAGCAGTACCGAGGGGCGGCCGGGCGAGAGCTCAAGCGAGCGCGCGAGGAAGCGTACACCTTCGGCGTGACGGTCGAGCTGAGCCAGCGCGACACCCAGCAGCTGCAGGATGTCCGCGTCATCGGGCGTACGACGCAGCAGGTTTTCGTAGGCGGAGATCGCCTCACGCAACCGGCCGGCTCGGTGGTCACGAACGGCGTCCTGATAACTGACGTGGTTGGCTTGATCGGTTGCGCCCACGGTACTTGCGGAGGTCTCGGGTGTGCCGGCGCGCGGCGCCGCCTACGGAAAGGCTAGCATGTTTCCGCGCGCCTGCCGCGCGCTCGTCGACCACCTGCTCGGCTTGTCTTATGCTCGCTGACGATGTCTGAGTCCTTTGATCCAGAAGTGCTGGTGGAGCAGGCCCGGCAGGAATGGGCGGGCAACCAGCTTTCCGCCGCGGAGGCGAAGTGCTTGGCTGTGCTCGGCGCGCACCGCCATCATCCGGGTGCGCTCGAGGTGCTCGGATGCGTCCTCAATTCACAAGGCCGGCACGAGGACGCGGCGCGGGTCTTCAACGCGCTCACGCTCATGCAGCCCGCCATCGCGGCGCACTGGCAACATCTGGGCACGGTGCTGCGCCCGACCAAGCGCTACGAGCAGGCGCTCGCGGCGTTCGAGCGCGCCCTGCAGCTCGGCGGCCCGACTCCAGCCCTGCTGTACAACCTCGGCGTGCTGCAAATGGATCGGTGCGACTTGCGCGCGGCGCACCTGGCACTGCGCGATGGCGTGGCTCTCGCGCCGAAAGACGCGGCGCTGCGCTGGGCGTTCGCACGCTGCTCTTGGGACCTCGGCCGGCCCGAAGAAGCGCTGGCAGCCCTCGATGACTGGCAGGGCCTCGAGGACCTTGGAGTCGAGTTCACCGTGCTGATCCTGCTGCTGCTCGCCAGGATGGGAGCCATCGAGCAGGCGCAGCCGGCGCTGGCGAAGCTACTCGCGAATCCCCCACAGCAAGGACCCTCCGCCTTCAGAGTCGCGGCCATCTTCGAGCGCCTGCATAGGCTGGATGAGGCCCGTACGCTTTTGAGTCGGCTCGAGCGCGACGATCGCGGTACCGAAGCCGTTCCCGAGAGGCTGCTGTTATCGGCCACGCTCGCCGAGAGAGCCGGCCAGCATGAGGAAGCTTACCGGCAACTGGCGCAGGCGCTACAGGGCCACCAGGAGTTCGTCCACCGGCACCATCTCCTGTTCCCGTTTGCCCGGGTGTGTGACGCGCTCGGGCGCTACGAAGAGGCGTACGCCGCCGCCGAGGAAGCGCACCGCTCGCAGCTTCAGTTCCTCGAGCTCGCAACCGGCGAAATCGCAGTCGAGAACTTGGTGTTCTGGTCGGCCAGCTCGAGCGGATGCGACCCGCAGGATGTCGCTACCTGGGCGACCGAGGGACCTTCGATCGAAGACAGTCCGATCTTCATCGTGGGTTTTCCCCGCTCCGGAACGACGCTGTTGGAGCAGGTGCTGGACTCGCACCCGGGGCTCAAGTCCATGGACGAGCAGCCTTTGGTGTGGACGGCCATGACTGAACTCGCGGCGCGCGGTATCCGTTATCCCACCGAGCTCGGCAGACTGAGCGCGCAGGACCTGGATGAGATCCGCGCGCGCTACCTCGAGCGTGCACGCAGGCGCTCGGGGCTGCAGCCGGGCCAGCGCCTCGTGGACAAGAACCCGTTGAACCTGACTCTGCTGCCGATGATGCGGCGCTTGTTTCCGCAGGCGAGCATCATTCTCGCCATTCGTCATCCGTGCGATACGCTGCTCAGCTGCTTCCTGCAGCACTTCGGCTCACCGGGGCTCGCGGTCGCGTGCCGCGATCTGACGACGCTCGCGCGGAGCTACTCCCGCGCCTACGGCTACTGGTATGCGCAGTGGCCGCTGTTGCGCCCTTCGAGCTACGAGCTGCGCTACGAGTCATTGACCACGGACTTCGCCGTCGAGGTCCGCAAGCTCGCCGCATTTCTGCAGTTACCCTGGCACGAGGCGATGCTGGCTCCCGGCAAGCACGCGCGGGAGAAGGGATTCATCAGCACGCCGAGCTACGCGCAGGTCACCGAGCCGGTCAGCAGCCGCTCCGTGGGCCGATGGACGCACTACCAGGGGCACTTCGCCGAGGCGTTGGCCATTCTCGCGCCCTGGATCGAGCGCTGGGGCTACTAAAAAAGACGGCGGGCTTGCGCCCGCCGTCGTGATCAAAGCTCCCTGAGCGCTTTAGAAATCGACCGTCAGGTTCGCGTACAGGTAGCGTCCGCTGGTGTCGTACACCCCTGGGTAGGTGTTGGCTGATGCTTGGGTGCCGTTGCCTGCCGTAAACAGGGTGACGACCGACGGATCCTTGTCGGCTACGTTGTTACAGCCGAGCCGTAGGGTGGCCTTGCCGAAGACGTACGATGCACGCAGATCGATGTAGCTCATCGACGGGAGGCGCGTGTCGGGGTTTGGGAAATCCGGGATGTAGTCCGGGGTTCCCGCGGTGTTGGTCGTATTGGTGACCTCTGAGTAGTAACGCCACGTCGCCCCGAAACCAAGCCCCTGCAGCGGCGTATCCCAATCCATGGAGAAGCGATGACGCCACTTCGGGGTGGCCGGTGAGCAGCTGTTTCCGAAATGGCCGGCGCAGTCATAAGTTGCCGGGTTCGGGCCTCCCGGGGTGAAGTAGAGATGCAGAAGCTCAGTGCCATCAAAGCGCGCGCGCAGCTGTCCCGCGCGCCCTATGGACTGACGATAGCCGAGGCCCACATCGACCGATTTGTTTTCCTCGGAGCCCGTATTGACCAGCGGATCGATCACGTAGCCGTCCGGGTTCGACCACAATGATCCGACCGCGTTGCGATGGATGCCCGGTTGATAGGCGGCCGGGTTCGACGAGCACCAGAACGGGCTGCCGGTGGCGATGCACTCGGCCTGGATGAAGGAGGAACCATAGGAAGAAACGACATCCGTGATCTTGATGTCGGAGTAGTCGACCGAGGCGCTGAAGCTCGGCAGGAACGTGGGTGTGAACACAATGCCAACGGCCTTGGTCTTGCCAGTTTCGGGTTGCAGGTTCGGATTGCCGCCGATCTGCCCGTTGTACTGGGCCGCCGGCGATTTTGCCGCCGGGTACTGGCTCGCCAGAAGCCCGGTTTGGGCGCACTGCGCGGCCGAGAATGTCGTTCCTTTGGCGCAGAGATCCGCACCGCCATCCAGGGCCACGTACGTGGGCTTGCCGAGCTCCGCGGCGTTGGGGGCGCGTACCGCCTTGTTGTAGCTGGCGCGCAGGCGGACATCCTTGACAGGCGCCCAGGTCAGACCAACCTTGTAGGTGTCGGTGTTAAAGCCGCTCGTGTAGCTCGAATAGCGATAACCGCCCTCGAGATCGAGCACCTGGAATCCTGTCATGTTGCGCACCAGCGGCAGGCGCGCCTCCGTGAACCCCTCCCAGACGTGGAAGCCAGTTTGGTAGCCGATGGTCGGCGAGCCGATACCGGCGAGGTCTCCCTGGATGAGCTCCGCATCCGGGGAGAAGCTGATGCTCTCCTGGCGGTACTCGGTACCTAGCACCAGCTTCAGGCCGTCATCAGCGGTGGGCAGCTTCACCCCCGCATGCGTCAGGTCACCATCGACGAAGGTCGTCCAGATCTGCTCCGATCCGGCGCCCTGTAACAGTCCCGGCACCGAGAAGTAAGGAACCGCGAGCACGGCGTTCGGGCCGGCCGGATTAAAGATGTTCCACGGAATGCAGCCCGAAGCGCCGCTGCGGCAAACGATCTGGCCCGTGGCCGGGTCCTTGACGGCGAGCATCGCGTCCTGCATCAGTCTCGAGGAGGTATCGTTGTTGTGGTAGTCGGTGAGACGCACCACGCTGTAGGTCAAGGAGGTGTCGTAGTTCCAGTCCGCGCTGATCTCGCCCTTGAGGCCCAACACGCCGCGCCAGGTAGTGTGTGTGAACGTGTCTTCGCGTGGGCCGCCCTCCACGTTGCGCCGTGCCATGACCACCTGGATATCGCCGTTCGGCAAGGTGTGACCGTTGGCGTCGGCGTTCTGCGCATAAGCGTTACCCGGAGTGCAGAGAGCGTTGTACTCATTCTGCGTCAGGTACGGGTTCATCCCAGAGTTGCCGTAGGCACCCAGGCCGCAATTGATGGTCCAGGCGCCGTTTCTTAATCCCGCCCCCGGATTGCCGGGGGGAGTGACGGAGAAACCGCTTCCGGAGAACAGGCCCGCGGGTCCGTAGTTGCCGCGCGTCTCGTCGTCCATGAACATGAACTCGGTGTACGCCTCCGCGTGCTCGTTCATCTTCAGGTTGCCGAAGAAGCCGGCGTTGTAGCGCTCATCGATGCGCTGAAGGTAGAAATAGTTCGCGAAGTTGAAGTGATTGTACTGAGGCACGAGATCCCCGGTCGCATTGACCTGGGAGGAGGTGCTCAAGTCAGCTGTTTTGATGAGGGTTGGCGCCGTATTGCTCGAGCCGGCGCAGCTGTATACAACTGGGCTGCCCGTAAACGACAGTCCGCAAGCGGAGTGATCGCGGTGACTCGCAGCAACGGGGTTCGAGCGCTGGTAGCCGAGGTAGCCTTCGAAGTGCCCTCTGCCGTCGGCGAAGCTGCTGCCGAGGATGATCGTCAGGTTCTTGTTCGCGCCGTCCCAGTTGCTGCCGGTGACGGGGGCGAAACCCGATGCCTGGAAGACAGGAGACAGCCAGTCCTGATGGTTGTCGTGGTTATAGACTCCGACATTGGCATCGATGCGGACGCCATCGAAGTGCGTATTCATGATGAAGTTCACGACGCCCGCGACCGCATCCGCGCCGTAGGTAGAGGAGGCGCCGCCGGTGAGCACGTCCACACGCTCGATCAACGCCACTGGAATCTGGTTGACATCCGCAGCCGAGGCGCCTTCGAGGTTGACGATGCTGGCGCCGCCGCCGGTGGGATCACCACCGATCACACGCCGCCCATTGATCAGGACGAGGGTGCGGGCCACTCCGAGACCGCGCAGGTCTATGTTGGCGACACCGCTCGTGCCCATCGAGAGTCCGGAGTTCTGGTCGGCAACCACCTGCGGGAGACTGTTGAGCACATCCTCGATGCGCGTGGTGCCGGTGTCCCTGATTTCCTCCGCGGTCACGGCAGTGACTGGACTGATGGCCTCGAGATTCGGCGAGCTGATGCGCGAGCCGGTGACGACGACCTCCTGCAGAACCGCCTCACCGGCTTCTTTGGCTGCCGGTGCGGTCTGGGCCTGCGCAAGCGAGGAATGCAACGCCATACTGGCCGTGATCGCACCGCTGCCGAAGAGCGCCGTGCGAACGGCCTGTCTCAGGATCCGCTGGCTATTCATGTTTCTTACGACTCCCCGAAAGTTGTAGTTTCAACGCGACCGTTTGAGCTGAGCCCGAACGGCCGTACGGGGATCTGGACCCCGCGATTACGCGTCCCCAACTCCCCTGTTGCGTGGGCGCGAACGTAATACATTTCTTTGTAAGGGACAATACTTACACGGGGTCCTGTATGTTGCTTAGTAGCAACATCGGTAAGAGGTGCCCGGCCTCGCCCTGCCGGGGCCGGCTACTCGGGCGCGGTCCACACCTCGACGTTGTCGCATCCCTGGACCGCGCGCCAGGCTACGAGACTCGGGTCCTGACGCACTAAGGCGTTGATCGCGGCTCGCTTTTCCGGCCCGGCCACCACGAAGAGGGGCTCGCGCACCCTCCCGATGAGCTCAGGCGTGACGCTCACGGCGCCGCGGCCGTCCGGCCGCTGCACCTCAAGGGCGTAGCGGCCGCGGGCATGCTCCAGGTCCTGCACCGAGAATAAGGACGCGGTGTGCCCGTCCACACCGAGCCCGAGGAGCCCGAGCCCGATGGGGATCCCTGCGCTGAGCAGCTGCAGCAGCTGATTCTCGTAGTCCGCTGCCGCTGCCTCGAGCGGCAGTTCGGTGCGCACGCGCAGCAGTGACTCCTGCGGCAGTGCGAGCGCGTTGAGAAGCGCGCGCGCCTGGTAGTAGTTGCTGCCGGCGGTGCTGGCCGGCACGTAGCGCTCATCGCTGAAGAGCACGTGCAGCCGGTCATCGTGGCTCAGGCGCTCGCGCGCGAGCGCCTCGTAGGCGCTCATGGGCGTGGTGCCCCCCGAGAGCATGACCGCGCTCGCGCCGCGCGCGCTTAAGGCACCGTGCAGGCGCGCCGCGAGGGCGGCATTGAGGTCGGCGCGGGAGCCGAAGGTGCGGGTACGCAGGCTCGTCATCGGGGTCGGGGGCGCTCGCCCACCTGGGCGCGCACGTCGAAGGTGCGCCCGGCGCGCAGCACCCGCAAGAGAACGCTGGAGCCTGGCTTGTGGCTCGCGATGCGCCCCAGGGCATCCTGGGCGCTGCTCGGGGCGCTGCCGTCGATGCCCGTCAGCAGATCCCCGGGCAGCAGGCCCGCCTGCTGCGCCGGGCTGCCGACGTAGAGGTTGCCGATGATCACGCCGGATTGCGGTAGCCCGAGCTGTGCCGCCTGCCCCTCGGTGAGGTCCTCGGGCACGATGCCGATCCAGCCGCGGATGACTCGCCCGTGCGCGATGATCTCGCTCAACACTCCGCGCACCATGTTCACGGGGATCGCGAAGCCGATGCCCTCGACGCCGATGTTCTTGGCGACGATGGCGGTGTTGATGCCCACCAGCGCGCCGCTGGTATCCACCAGCGCCCCACCGGAGTTGCCGAAGTTGATCGGCGCATCCGTCTGGATGAAGTCCTCGAGCGGGGCGATGCCGAGCTGCTGGCGGCTGGTGGCGCTCACGATCCCGTGGGTGACGGTCTGCGAGAGGCCCACCGGGTTGCCGATCGCCAGCACCACGTCCCCGACCTTGAGCTGGTCGGATCTGCCGAACACCGCCACCGGCAGCGGCATGAGGTCGATCTTCAGCACCGCCAGGTCGGTATCCGGGTCACGCCCGACGATGCGCGCGTCCGCGACGCGCCCGTCGGCCAGCTGCACGCGGATCGAATCGGCGTTGGCGATGACGTGGTGGTTGGTGACGATGTGGCCGCTCTCATCGACGATCACCCCGGAGCCGAGGCTGCGCTCGATGCGCTGGCGGTAGCGCGGCATGAAGTCCCCGAACAGCTCCCCGAGCGAGGGCGCGATGCGCTCGGTCACCAGGCGCGCCGTGTACACGTTGACCACCGAGGGCGCGGCCCGCTGCACCGCGGCCGCGTAGGTGAGCTGCGCGACGGGCGCGGGGCTGTCGGGCGCCACCGGCGCGCTCGGTGGCACGCCGCCTGAGGTGCGCGGCTGACGGATGAGCTCCGGGCGCAGCGCCACGATGATGAAGGCGAGCGCCAGCCCCCCGACCACCGAGCCGGCAATGAAGACGAGTCCGCGGCCGAGGCGGTTAAGCATGGTGTGCGCTGAGTCGGTCCTGGTGCAGCGAGCGCCGCGCCGCACGCGCGGCCCCGCCGGAGGGGGGTGTTCGTTTGTGTATAATGCGCCGCCCCCCGCAAGGTACGAAATCGCGCGTGCTTCGAGGCACGTCCGCATCGGCGGGAATGCGACCTGCAGGCGGCGGCGGGCGTGAGTTTTGTGCGGGAGAGCGTTTAATGGCCGATCAGGCAGTCGCCGCCGGCGAGGCAGTCGACTTAACCCGGCGTAAGTTTCTCACCCGGGCCACCATCGCCGCCGGGGCGGTCGGGGCGGCCTTCGTCGCCGTGCCCTTCATCGAGTCCTGGGCCCCCTCCGAGCGCGCCCGCGCGCAGGGCGCGCCCACCGAGCTCGACCTCTCCAAGCTCGAGGCCGGGCAGATGACGACCACGGTGTGGCGCCGCTCGCCGATCTACGTCGTGCGCCGCACGCCGGACATGGTCGCGCGCATCGGCGGCCACGACGCCGAGCTCAAGGATCCCGCGTCCGAGCAATCCGACCAGCCCGCCTACGCCAAGAACCCGCAGCGCTCGCGCAGCGCCGAGTTTCTGGTGCTGGTGGGCACGTGCACCCACCTCGGTTGCCTGCCCAAGCAGCGCTTCAGCGCCGGGGAGCTCTACCCGAGCTGGCCGGGGGGCTTCTTCTGTCCCTGCCACGGCTCACGCTTTGACCTCGCCGGGCGCGTGTTCGCCGGCTCGCCCGCCTCGATAAACTTGCGCGTGCCTCCATATTACTACCCGCAGCCCACCACGCTCGTGGTCGGTCTGGATGAGAAAGGAGTCGCCTGATGGCCGCGCCAGAGGGAGCCCCGGGCACCATTCCGGCACGCGTGCCGCCGGAGCAGCCGGGTTTCTGGGGCTGGCTCAACCGCCGCCTGCCCGTGGAAGGATTCATCCAGGACCAGCTGACCGGCTACTACGCGCCGAAGAACTTCAACATCTGGTACTTCTTCGGCTCGCTTGCGCTCGTGGTGTTGGTGGTGCAGCTGCTGACCGGCATCTTCCTCACGATGTTCTACAAGGTGGGCGAGCTCACCTCGTTCGACTCGGTCGAGTACATCATGCGCGAGGTCGACTACGGGTGGCTGATCCGCTACCTGCACTCGACCGGGGCGTCGGCCTTCTTCATCGTCGTCTACCTGCACATGTTCCGCGCCTTCCTCTACGGCTCCTACCGCAAGCCGCGGGAGCTGCTGTGGCTGTTCGGCATGGCCGTGTACCTGGCGCTGATGGCGGAGGCCTTCATGGGCTACGTGCTGCCCTGGGGCAACATGTCCTTCTGGGGTGCGCAGGTGATCGTGAACCTGTTCGGCACCATTCCCGGCATCGGCCCGGGGCTGGTCGAGTGGATCCGCGGTGACTACGGCATCGCGGACGCAACGCTCAACCGCTTCTTCGCGCTGCACGTCGTGGCGCTGCCGCTGGCGCTGCTGCTGCTGGTGGCGCTGCACCTGGTGGCGCTGCGCCAGACCGGCTCGAACAACCCGGACGGCATCGAGATCAAGGACCAGCCAGGGCCCGACGGCAAGCCGCTGGATGGCATCCCCTTCCATCCCTACTACACGGTGAAGGACGTCTTCGGCATCGGGGTTTTCTTCGTGCTGTTCGCGATCGTGGTGTTCTTCGTGCCGACCCTGGGGGGGTTGTTCCTGGAGACGCCCAACTTCGATCCGGCCAACGCCATGTCCACGCCGGAGCACATCGCCCCGGTGTGGTACTTCACGCCCTTCTACGCGATCCTGCGCGCCGTGCCCGACCAGCGCATGGGGGCGCTGCTCATGCTGCTCGCGGTCGTGGCGTTCCTGTTCGTGCCGTGGCTTGATCACTCGCCGGTGAAGTCGATCCGCTACAAGGGCTGGATGTCGCGCCTGGCGCTCGCGCTGTTCGCGGTCTCGTTCGTGGCGCTCGGCTACCTTGGCCTGCAGCCCGCGGAAGGACTGTACGTGGTGCTGGCGCGCATCTTCGCCGCCATCTACTTCGGCTTCTTCATCCTCATGCCGGTGTACACCAAGCTGGAAATCTGCCGGCCGGTGCCGCAACGGGTGACCTACCATGCGCACTGACCGGCAACGCCACGGCGCCTGGCTGCTCGCCGCCGTGCTCGCGGTGACCGCGCTCGGCGGCAGCGGCGCGCGCGCCGAGGAGAGCGGTGCGGGCGCAGCGGCGGCCGGCGCGGAAGAGGCCGCCAAGCTCGGCGCCGACTGGCAGCACTGGCACGTCAACAGCAGCGTCAGCGACCTGGCCTCCGTGCAGCGCGGCGCGCGCAATTTCGCCAGCTACTGCCTGCCGTGCCATTCGCTCAAGTACGAGCGCTGGTCGCGCCTCGGACAGGACCTCGCGATTCCCGCCCCCTTGCTCGAGCGCGAGCTGATCCCGCCCGGGGACAAGTCGACGCAGTACATCCTCACCAGCATGCCGGCAACGGATGCCGAGACCTGGTTCGGCAAGACCCCGCCGGACCTCTCGCTCATGTCACGTGCGCGCGGTCGCGACTACCTGTACCAGTTCCTCAAGACCTTCTACGTCGACCCGACGCGCCAGACGGGCGCGAACAACCTGCGCCTGCCGACGACCGCCATGCCGCACGTGCTCTCCGAGCTCGAGGGCCTCAAGGTCGCGGTGTTCCGCGACGAGACCCGCAACGAGGGCGGCCAGGTGATGCATTCGCAGGTGTTCGATCACTTCGAGCAGGTCGCGCCAGGGCGCCTGACCGGCGCCGAGTACGACGGTTTCGTGCGCGATCTGGTCAACTTCCTCGACTATGTCGGCGAGCCGACGCAGTCGGCGCGCCGTGCCCTGGGGGTATGGGTGGTGCTGTTCCTGCTGTTCTTCACCTGGCTCGCGTGGCTGATGAAGCGCGAGTACTGGAAAGACGTACACTGAAGCGTCGCCGCGGCGCCGCGCGTGCTGCGCGCGGGCCCTGAGCCAACGGGTCGCAGGAGCGCAAATTTGTCGAGCCGCCGATCCATCATGACGCTGTTTTCCGCCCCGAGTGACCCGTGGAGCCACCGCACGCGGATCGTGCTCGCCGAGAAGGGCATCAGCATCGACATCGTCAGCGTCGAGGCCGGGCGCTTCCCGGAGGACCTACTTGACTTAAATCCGTACCACAGCGTGCCAACGCTGGTGGACCGGGACCTGGTGCTGTACGACTCGCGCGTCATTATCGAGTACCTGGACGAGCGTTTCCCGCATCCGCCGCTGATGCCGGTCGACCCGGTGACGCGCGCCCAGTTCAGACTGGCCCTCTACCGCATCGAGCGCGACTGGTATAGCCTGGCTCGACAGATCGACCAAGAGCCGGACAAAAAGCAGACGCTCAAGCTGAAGAAGATCTTGCGGGATACGATTCTGCAGAGCACGGATCTGTTCAAGGTGAAGCCGTACTTCCTCTCGGACGAGTTTTCGCTGGTGGATGCCAGCATTGCCCCCATTCTCTGGCGCCTGCCGCATTACGAGATCGACCTGCCGCCGCAGGCGCAGCCGCTCGAAAAATACCAGCAGCTGATCTTCGCCCGGCCGGCCTTCCGCGAGGCCCTCTCCGAGCGCGAGCAGGAGATGCGGCTGCTGTAGCTATGTCCCACCCTCCATGAGCGAGCTGTTGCCCAAGCGTCCCTACCTGCTGCGTGCCATGCACGAGTGGATCAGCGACTGCGGCAACACGCCGCACGTCATCGTGGACGCCGGCCGCGAGGGCACCGAGGTGCCGCGCGCCTACGTGCGCGACGGCAAGATCGTCCTCAACCTCAGCGAGGGCGCGACCCAGCACCTCACGCTCGGCTCGGAGTGGGTGGAATTCGATGCGCGCTTCGCCGGTATCACGCACCACGTGCGTTTCCCGGTGAGCGCCGTGCTCGGCATCTACGCGCGCGAGACCAACGAGGGCATGGTGTTCTCGGAGCAGGACCTGGGGAGCGCGCGCCGCGAGGACGCGGCGACTGCGGATTCCGGCGAGCCGCCCGATACGCCCCCGCCTACCAAGGAAGAGCGCGGTCCACGCCGCCCGCAGCTCAAGATTATTAAGTAGCGCTGCCGCGGCCCGGGCTGTGCCCCCGGGCTGGAGAGAAGAAAGAGTCGGCCTGTAAGCCGGGTTCTGTCGAGGGCAATCATTCCTCTGGGATCCGCGTCACCACGGACCTCTAGCGGCCTACCCGGAAGCGCGCGCGGATCGGCGCTGCCCACGGTGCCGTTTAAGGCACCGGACGGCTTCCCTATTTGGCCTTGCTCCGGGTGGGGTTTACCGTGCCGTCGCGTGTTGCCACCGACGCGGTGCGCTCTTACCGCACCGTTTCACCCTTGCCGGTCCGGTGAAGGACTTAGGCGGTCTGCTCTCTGTTGCACTTTCCGTGGGCTCGCGCCCCCCAGGCGTTACCTGGCACCCGATCCGCCGGAGCCCGGACTTTCCTCCACCACACGAACGTGCGGCAGCGACTGCCCGGCCGACTCTCAGAGACACGATAAGGGCCGCGGGCGTGAAGTCAATCGCCCTCTCGCCTGAGGCGGCTAGCGCTCCGCTCCCGCGCCGCCGGGGGTGTCACGGCGCACGAGCGCGTAGGCCTCGGCGCGGGTCGCGCCCGTCAGCTGCGCGGCGAGGGCGGCGGCACGCCCCGGGGGCAGCTCCTTCAGCAGCAGCTCCACCGTGCGCCGCAGCTGCACCGGGTCCACCGCGGCCTGCATCGCCGGCGCCGCCCCGGCGACCACGAGGGTGATCTCGCCGCGCTCGAAGTTCTGCTCGCGCGCGGCCTGCGCGGCGAGCTCGCCGAGAGCGCCACGGTAGACCTGCTCGTGCACCTTGGTGAGCTCGCGCGCCACGACCGCCGCGCGGCCCGCACCGAACTCGGCGGCCATGTCGGCGAGCGT
>Ga0335077_10008073_pt1 | contig 13045 bp, 9 predicted proteins | sample Lox_Sample_31_FD_207151 | JGI IMG/M metagenome (GOLD analysis project Ga0335077, IMG submission 207151) | Soil microbial communities from Loxahatchee National Wildlife Refuge, Florida, United States - Lox_Sample_3.1 | ecosystem: Environmental > Terrestrial > Soil > Wetlands | place: USA: Florida... | reverse complement strand
CGCGGATGGAAGCGGTTAGCCGTTCGCTCGAATGGACCGGATTGCAGCATCGCTCGAACTATGCGCTGATGCTCGACCGACTGGCGGGCGGACGGTCATCGCGGCCGTTGCGTGTGCTGGCCGATGCCTCGGAAGCGCTCGGCATCGCGGGCCGGCGGGATGCCCGGCAGTATTCCAGCCTGGTGCCGTTGAATCGATTTGTCGATGCGGTCCGTCCGGAAAGCGAACTAGTACGAAAGTTGGAACGCGATGTCGCGAATCTGGCGTCCGATGCCAGCGTGGCAGAGCTACGCGCCACGTTCACTGAGTGGGCTGAGGCCGAAGCGGGCGTTAAAGTGCTAGCGGACGCCCCACTCCCTAACGGTCGCGGCTCGGTAACGAACGGCGACTCCGTACTGAGCCGCGACCGTGAGGGAGCGGTGGTTTTCGTCGCCGAATTGTTGCCGCTGGCCCACGACCTGGCCATGGTGGGCAATATCGGTCTGCGCGCGTTGGACTACATCGAAAGGCGAGAGCCGGCACCGGCCGGCTGGCTCGCCGAACAGAATCAGGAACTGGACCGGTTGGAGCAACCGGTGGCGGAAGTACGGCTGGCGGGGGTGCGGCCGGTGCGCCTGCTACTCGCCCGAGCAAATCTGCAAAGCCTTGCAAAATCGAGCGTTCGATGCGGTAACGAACCTATTTGTAACAGCCGCCGAACCGTTCGGAACTGGACATTGACGGCGCCCCGGCCCAATATCACGCTGGAGTGAAAACTTTGGGTGTCCCAAACGGACGAACAAGAGGTTAGAGGAAAATCGAGGTGAATATGAGAACCAGCGATTCCCGGTTGCGAAGCCGGACGATGCAAACCCTAATCGTATTGGTGACGCTAGCGCTAATCGCCGCATTGGCGCCGGCAGCATGGGCGCAGGAAGTTACCGCCGCCGTCACCGGTCGAGTCACGGATCCAACCGGCGCCGCGATCGCAGGAGCCACGATCACCGCACGCGATCTAGCTCGCGGCACTGTCGTAAAAACGGAGAGCAACATAGACGGCGCTTACAATCTGCCACGGCTGCCCGTGGGCAGCTACGAGGTGAAGGTGGAATCCACGGGATTCCAAACAGCGGTCCGCCCCTCGCTCACGCTCGAGTTAAATCAAACCGCCAGGCTGGATTTCGCGATGACCCTCGGGCAGGTGTCGCAGACTCTCGAAGTAACCTCCGCTCCGCCGCTGCTGCAAACGGACAGCACGCAGGTGGGAACGGTCATGCAGGCCAGCGCCATCGCGAACCTGCCATTGGAAACGCGCAACTACAACCAGCTCACCTTACTGGTGCCGGGAGCGTTGACCATCAGTCCCGCTTCGTTTAATACGGGCCAGAAGACTTTCAACGCGGCGCGCCCCAACTTCAACGGAAACCGCGAACAGACGAACAATTCCATCCTCGATGGCGTGGATAACAACGAATTCGTCGACAACGGCGTAGCCTACGTGCCGAGTATCGACGCGATTGAGGAAACCAACGTGATCACCAATAATCCCTCCGCGGAATTCGGGCAATTCCTGGGGGGCGTGGTGAACGCAACCTTGAAATCGGGCAGCAATCAATTCCACGGCAATCTGTTCGAGTATCTGCGCAACGACTTCTTCAACGCCAATGAGTGGTCGAACAACTTCAACGGCCTGCCCACGCCGAAGCAGCACTGGAACGAATACGGTGGCACGATCGGCGGACCAATCAAGAAGGACAAGCTCTTCTTCTTCGCCGATTTTCAAGGCTCGCGGTTCGATCTGCCGGCAACGCCTCAGCCGCTGACTACATTCACCACCGCGGATGCCAAAGGCAATCTCACCGATCTGGGCCTTTCCCTGCACTATCCGGGAACGAACGTTCCCATGCCCTCCAATCTGACCCAGGCGGCGATTTGCGGCGCGGGCCAGAAGATGGGCGTGGATCCGTGCATCACCGGTATCAGCCCAACGGCCTTGAAGATTACATCCGCGCTGCCCACACCGAATCTAGGCGGCACACCTGGAAGCAACGGCACCCTGTTCAACCTGAATAACGCGACATCGACGTATACACATGGGAATCAAGGCGATATCAAAGTCGACTGGGCGCCGACCGATAAAGACCGGTTCTTTGCACGGTACTCTCAACAACACATTGAGCAGCCGCTCGTGAACACCGTGGGACTGCTCTACAGCGGCAGCGGCGGCAACCTCTTTCCGTTGCAGCAAGCCGTGCTAGGTTACACGCGCACCATCAGTCCGACTCTGGTGAACGACTTCCGTTTGGGCATGACCTACGATCCGGCGGAGGCCAACATTCAGTCTCTCGGCACCAATTCTGGTGCCAATCTGATACCAGGGCAGCCGACTCCGTACTTGCCCGGACTTTATTTCGCCGGATCTGCGGTTGGCGGCAGGCAAAACGGACCGTTCGCATTCGGAACGGTGGATGGCGAAGAGTTTTTCCACCAGACGGCGATTCAGTTTTCCGATACAGCGATCTGGACGAAGAACACGCACACGTTCAAATACGGATTTCAATTGATTCGTTATCGCAACAACTATATTCCGGCAACCAGCAGTGACGGCGCCGCGGGGCAGATCGGCTTTACCGGAACGTACACAGGCAACTCCGAAGCCGACTTCCTGCTCGGACTACCAGCCTACATGGGTTATGGCTTGGGCTACGCAGGCACAGTGGGCCAACGCAATGATGGCATCGGCGCATTCGTGCAAGACGATTGGCGCATCAGCCCGAAGTTGACATTGAATCTGGGCTTGCGCTGGCAGCTGTTCACTCCGATTTACGAAGTTGGCAACCGCGAGACCAACTTCGGGATGTATAGCGGCCAAATCGAGTTGGCCGGCGTGGGCGGCAACAGCCGCGCGCTCTACGACCAATACAACGGCATCGCCAACTTCCTGCCGCGTCTCGGCATCGCCTATAGCGTCGACGACAAGACCGTGGTGCGCGCGGCATTCTCGCGCTCCAGCTTTTCGGAAGGCACCGGCGAGTTCAACCGGCTGCCGACCAACGCACCGTGGAACAACGACCTGGTAGGCCAATGGGGCGGAGTCGGGACCAATGGCGGCATCCCGGCAAACCAGATCACGCTCGATCAAGGCTTTGCGGCACTCGGCGCTGCCGGACCCGCCTGCACGGTAGCGAATGTGCTTTCGGCGCCGGCTTCCTGCTTTGCGGGCGTGCGGCTGCACGCCACCGACCCCAATTACCGGCCCGCGGTTTCCAATCAATGGAACCTGAGCGTGCAACGGCAATTCGGGAGCTCACTTACGGCGCAAGCGGCGTATGTCGGCCAGCACACCGACCACCTGGCCGCGATTTACAACATGGGACAGAATTTCCTGTTGTCCAACGGAACTGCCGTACCCGGCCCCTACCTGGCCGGCAATCCGACTCTGAAGAACGACGGAACCGGGCAGCAGCGGCTCAACACCTCGACCGGCGTGCAGAACTATCAGGCACTGCAATTGATGGTGCGGGAGCACCTGTCCCACGGCTTGGCCTTCGGTTTCAACTACTCCTTCTCGAAGTGCTTGACCGACAACCAGGGCTACTACGGCCGCTACGGCAACTCGGCGGCTTCGCAGACTACGGCGGATGTTGCGTTCCAGTCGTACGTGTACAACGTAAGAGGCCTCGACTACGGGCTGTGCGACGCCGACGCAACGAACACGTTCAATGGCTATTTGAACTACGACCTGCCATTCGGTCATGACCGCGCTTTTGCGAAGAGCACCAGCAAATGGGTGAACGCGATCATCGGCGACTGGCGCTATGACACCATCGTCACCGCACACGGCGGCTTCCCGATTTCGATGATTCAGTTCGGGTACGATCCGTCCGGCGCGTATTTCCAGCCGCGGCCGGATTGCAATGCTCCTTCGAAAGCGACCGCATATAAGAACTTCGTCGGCGGCGGATACATCTGGTTCGATCCGACTACGATGTCGATTCCGACCTCGGGCCTGGGCACCTGCGGCATTTCCACCGAACGGGGGCCGGGCTTGAAGCAGATTGACATGAGCCTCTCGAAGAAGTTCCGCATTACGGAGCGGCAGGCACTCGAATTCCGCTTCGATGCGATCAACGCGTTCAACACGCCGATCTTCGCCGTCGCGGGTTACGCCACGGACGACCTGCCGGGCGACTTTACACCAGCGAAGTACACCTCGGACTTGAACTACCAGAAGAGCGCACCGACCGGGGTGGTGAACACCTCGCTGGGCGCACGCAACCTCCAATTTGCCTTGAAGTATAGCTTCTGAGCTTTGATCAACCCCACCCTGACAGGCGGGCCGGCTTCGGCTGGTCCGCCTTTTTTGTTGTCTACGATTCGATGTTGAACAGCTCCTTCTTGGTCGCAGCTCTATCAGGCGGCGAATGCCGTGCTACGCTGACCAAATGAATTACAGTAGGTTGACTGCAGGATTGCTCGCGTTAACGGCGATCACGCTGATGGCGGAACCGAAGAAAACTCCCGAGCTGACGGATCACTACGCGGAAGTGAACGGCGTAAAGTTGCATTACATCAGCGCGGGCAAGGGTCCGCTGATCATCTTTCTGCACGGCTTTCCGGAATTCTGGTACGAGTGGAAGAATCAGCTGGCGGTATTTGGCGCGGACCATCTGTCGGTGGCGCCGGACATGCGCGGGTACAATCTCTCGGCCAAACCGGCTGAGGTCGATCAATACCAGGTGAAATATCTGATCGAGGATGTACGCGCACTGGCGGCGCACCTGGGGTACAAGAAATTCACGCTGGTGGCGCACGACTGGGGTGGCGCGGTGGCGTGGGCGCTGGCGATCGCGCATCCGGAATGCCTCGACAAGCTGATCATTGTGAACGCGCCGCATCCGGGAGTGTTCGCGCGGCTACTGAGTGAGGATCCCAAGCAGCAGCAGGCCAGCCAGTACATGCTGATGTTCCGCAGCCCACAGGCCGAGACAACGCTATCGGCGAATAACTACGCGCTGCTGACCGGCATCGTGCTGGGACCGGGCCTCAAGACCGGCGTGTTTACCGAGGACGACAAGAAGGCGTACATCGACGCCTGGTCTCAGCCTGGCGCTCTGACGGGCGGATTGAATTATTACCGCGCCGCGCAGGTGGGGCCGCCGGCGCCGGCAGCTCCGGGCGCGGTCCCGTCAACCGGCAATTTTGCAGTCGATCCCACAAAGGTAGCGGTTAGCGTGCCGACGCTAGTGATCTGGGGCGAGAAGGACACGGCGCTTCTGACGGAGAACCTCGACGGGCTCGACCAGTTTGTGCCGCATCTGACGATCAAGCGAATACCGGACGGCTCGCACTGGGTCATCCACGAAAAGCCGGACGAAGTGAACGGGTATATCCGGGAGTTTATTCGGAAGTAGGGCAGACGGTACAAAGCGACCGTCTGCCCTACAAACGCTGAGTTACTTTTTGCCTTTGCCGTTCGTCTTCCGCGGCGGGATGTTCTGGTCGGCCCAGTTCAAGATGACGTCCGCCACTTCCAGATTATTCGTGCCGAGCATCATCATGTGAGTGGTGCCTTTGAACACCGGGTTGCCCAACTCATCCAGCTTGATGTAGTCCGCCTTGGCGGTTCCGTTGCCCGCAGCGCGACGTGCGTTGATCTGGTCCACCGTGGTCTGGCAGACTTCGCTGGTTGCGGTGTAGTCCCCTTTCAACGCCAGGTACGGGATGTTGTCGAAGTCGGCGGCGGTGAGGCCGCTGTTCGGCAAGGAGCAGGAGCCCTCAATCGTAATCAGGCCCTTCAATAAATCGAGGTGGCCGCGTTCCTTCAGAATGCGCACCATGTGGTGCCCCATGATGCCAGATTGCGAGTGTGTAGCTACGACGGCGCCGCCCAACTTCTCGACCAGGTCCGCAAGAGCCATGGGGGTCCAGGTATTCGCCGGCGCGATTTCGTGCGGCTCGCAGGCGGCGCAGGTGGAACCCGGCAGCGTCACCTCCGAATTGGGGACCAGTTGCTTGTAGTATTCGAGAGCGTACGAGTTCTCGGGGCCTTCGGGCTTCGGGCCGATGGCACCGCCGCGAGCCGCGATATTCGCATCCACGGCAGTGAACGGGTAGGCCGGACGGTAGTCGTCGGTGTGGAGGGCGTCATCCGTCGGCGGATCGCCGGGTTCGCCGTGTTGAATCAGCTTGCCATTGAGAATCGTGGAGCCCGGCGGAATCAGGTGGCCGAACCACTGCGTCCAGGCGGTGTTGTCGGTGATCCTGCCGAATGCCGGAAGCAAGGCGGCGCCGCCCGCGACGTTGCCGTTCTTGATCAGTGCCGCGGCCTCGTGAATGACGGACTCGTCAAAACCGGAGCGTCCGCGCCCCGACTGATCGACGACGTACGTGGACATGCCCTTGCGCACGAAGTACGGATACCAGCCTTCGCGGCCATCCGGCGTCGACTCCAGACAAGCTCCCGTATGCGTAGACCCGTGGACCATGATGACCGGCGGCGTATTGCGTTTCTTGTTGGCCGGTATCTGGAACTCGACATACATCTGGCCAATCGTGATCTGGTTCGGGGCCGGGGATTGATTGGCCGCCGGCACGGTGGCGTAGCTGGTGACTTTTGGAACGCCGCCGATGAAGAAGCTGCCTTCATCCTCGATCACCAACGGTTTGGTCAGGAACTTTTTCACCTTCTGCCCTTCCAGGGTGGCCGCGCCAGCCACCATTGCGAGCGGCAGTATGGCGAGCAGGCAACCAGCGGTCGTTTTCGCGAAGCGATTCTTCATTGACATCTCCTTAGCGTGCGATGTGGTGATTATACCCACGGCAGCAGAAGATTGCCCGCTGCGTTCGGCCCTCGTCTTTATGAATTCTTTATGTCTTCTCTATGACTTTTTCAGGCTTCGCCGCCTAGCCTGAAATTGGGAGCGCACCATGTCGCTGATCCTGGAAAAACCGCTCAACCCGGCCGCGGGGCAACCGGAAGCGCCGCCAGCCAAGAACGGCAGGGCCAGGCTCAACATTTCGGTGGTTTTCACATCAGTGGAAGCGACTCTGGCGGCGTTGAGAAAGGCCGCAGAGCTAGCGTCCAAGCTGCGTGCGCGCATCATTCTATTAGTCCCCCAGATCGTCCCGTATCCCTTACCGTTGACAAGCCCACCGATTCTGTTGGATTTCAACGAACGCCGATTCCGCCTGATCGCCGAACAGTCGACGGTGGAGACGAATGTCCGTCTGTATCTCTGCCGCGACCGGCGCGACATGCTGAAAGGCGCCCTGCCACCACATTCGGTGGTTGTGCTGGCCGGTCCAAAGCGGTGGTGGCCCACCTCGGAAAGTCGGTTGGCGAGAGCGTTGCGCCACGCCGGACACGAAGTAGTTTTCGAAGAGTTGCCGTAGCGCGATACTGTGAATCTTCATAACTTCTTCATGTTTTCTCTATGACTTCTTTAGGCTTTACAGCCTAACCTCTAGTTGACTGTAAACGACACTTCTATGAAGTTCAAAAATGCACACGCGTTCCGTCGCCCGGTTGAGACGGAAGATGCTACGCTGAAGATCACGGTCGTGTACACCTCTGACGAGGCCACACTCGCCGCGATGCGAGAGGCGGCGGTGCTAGCAGGCAGCCTCCAAGCGAAGGTTACGCTGGTATACCCGCAGATCGTTCCGTATCCGCGGCCGATTACTACCTCGCCGGTAGAGCCGGCTTTTACGGAGCGGCGTCTCCGGAACCTCGCGAGCCAAGTTCCGCTCGATACCGACATACACATCTGTTTGTGCCGGGATCCGCAAGATGCGCTGAATACGGAACTGCGGCCGCACTCCGTCGTTGTTGTCGGCGGACGCAAACGATGGTGGCCGACCGGGGAGATGAGCCTGGCCCGGAAACTGCGTCGTGCCGGCCACGAAGTGATTTTCACGGAAACGGAGTAATCTCACATGCTCGACGTATTTTACGTTGCGATAGCTTGCGTGTTTCTGGTTGTCTGCTGGGGCTTCACCAAAGCCTGCGACAAGCTCTAGGAGAAAAATCCCATGGATTACATTATTGCCGGCATAGCCTCTGTCGGTCTGTTCATTTACCTGGTTTACGCTTTGCTTCGGCCCGAGAGGTTCTGAGAAAAAGTTATGACAAGCTTAGGTGTTCTGCAGATCCTTGTGTTTTTCGGCTTAGTGGCGGTGTTCACTAAGCCGCTAGGCGCATATATGGCGCAGGTCTACGAGGGCCGGCGCACGTTCTTGCACCCGGCATTCGGCTGGCTGGAAGCACTCACTTACAAGGTGAGCGGTATCCGCCCCGAGGCGGAACAGCGTTGGACGCAATACACGGCTTCGCTCCTTGCCTTCAGTATTTTTGGATTTCTGCTAGTGTACCTGTTGCAGCGCCTGCAAGGCGTGCTGCCATTCAATCCGCAGCACTTCGGCGCCGGCAACGTGAGTCCCGACCTGGCATTCAATACTTCCACCAGTTTCGTGACTAACACGAACTGGCAAGCCTATAGCGGAGAATCGACCCTCAGTTACTTTGTGCAAATGGCGGCCCTGGCCGTTCAGAATTTCGTATCTTCAGCTGCCGGTATGGCCGTTGCGATTGCCGTGGTCCGCGGTTTCGCGCGGCATGAGTTCCGGACGATCGGCAACTTCTGGGTCGACATGACTCGCTCAACGGTGTTTGTGTTATTGCCGATTTCGATCATTGGCGCTCTGTTCTTGTGTTCGCAAGGGGTGATTCAAAATCTGAAGCCGTACACGGACGTGACCACTGTTGAGGGCGCCAAACAGACGATCGCGCAAGGCCCAGTGGCTTCGCAGGAAGTCATCAAGGAATTGGGCACCAATGGCGGCGGCTTCTTTAATGCCAATTCCGCTCATCCTTTTGAGAATCCAACGCCCGTTACCAATCTTTTCGAGATGTTCTTGATCCTGGTGATCCCCTCGGCTTTGACGTACACCTTTGGACGAATGGTGGGGGATACACGCCAGGGTTGGGCTATCTTCGCGGCGTTCCTCATCATGGCTCTAGCCGGAGTTTTTGTCTGTTACGGATTTGAGCAGGCCGGAAATCCTATCCTGGCCAAACTGGGGATTCAGACTGCCGCGACTCCCGGTCAAACGGGCGGCAACATGGAGGGCAAGGAAGTCCGCAATGGGGTGGTGAACTCCACTTTGTGGGCCACGATCACCACCGATACCAGTTGCGGCGCCATCAATGCGTGGCATGACAGTTTTGTACCCATCGCCGGTCTGGTACCCCTGCTCAACATGATGACAGACATCGTGATCTTTGGCGGAGTGGGTGCCGGCTTATATGGCATCCTGATCTACGCCATCATTGCCGTTTTCATTGCCGGTCTGATGGTGGGGCGAACGCCAGAATATCTCGGCAAGAAACTCGAACAGAAAGAGGTCAAGATGGCGATGCTGGCCATCATCGTAACTTCGGCTAGCATTCTGATTTTCACCGCTTTCAGCACTCAACTCCAGTTTCCAGCGAAAGGTTACTGGAATCCTCCAGGTCCGACTATCGCCAACATGAACAATGACGGACCGCACGGTTTGAGCGAGATCATTTACGCCTACACCAGCAGCACTGGCAACAATGGCAGCGCATTCGCCGGCATCAACGTCAATACGCCGTGGTACAACTTAACGCTCGGATTGGCGCAGTTGATCGGGCGCTTCCTGTTCCTGATTCCGATTCTTGCGGCGGCCGGCAGCCTCGCTGCCAAGAAGAAAGTCCCGGTGACGAGCGGCACGTTCCCCACGCACGGCCCGCTATTTGTAGGGCTACTCATTGGTACGGTGATCATCATTGCCGTGCTTACCTATTTCCCGGCGGTCTCGTTGGGGCCGATCGTGGAGCACTACCTGATGCACAGCGGCAAACTGTTCGCTACAATCCTGCCGCTTTGGAGTTAATCTATGTCTACGGTAAGCATGCCACCGCAACCGACACAAAACGTTCCGAAGGACGACCTGACTTCACTTCTGCCTAAGAAGCTGACTCGGGCGCGGCCACTCTTTGATCCGGAAATTGTGGGACGCGCAACGCGGGCTTCGTTCGTGAAGCTCAACCCGATCTCACTGCTGAAGAATCCGGTGATGTTCGTGGTCGAGGTAGGCGCTGCGCTGACGACCATATTCCTGGTCCGCGACATCATTACCGGGGCAGGCGGCATCGGCTTCTCGCTCCAGATCGCGATCTGGCTCTGGTTTACGGTTCTGTTCGCCAACTTCGCTGAAGCCATGGCGGAAGCGCGCGGCAAGGCCCAGGCCGACAGCCTGCGCAAGACAAAAACCGATGTGATCGCGAAGCGCTTGAATTCATCCGGTAAGACCGAACAGGTTCCCGGTTCCGCGTTGCGATCCGGGGATGTGGTCTGTTGCGATGCGGGCGACCTGATCCCCGGCGACGGCGAAGTGATCGATGGAATCGCCACGGTGGATGAGTCCGTGATCACCGGAGAGAGTGCGCCCGTGATTCGCGAATCCGGCGGCGACCGCAGCGCCGTCACCGGTGGCACCAAGGTGCTGTCGGATCAGATCAAGATCAAGATTACGTCGAATCCGGGCGAGACTTTCCTCGATCGCATGATCGCGCTTGTCGAGGGAGCCCAGCGGCAAAAGACTCCCAACGAGATCGCGCTTAATATTTTGATCGCGGGCCTCACGTTGATTTTCTTGCTCGCAGTGGTTACGCTGCAGCCCTATGCCGTGTTCAGTGTGGCGCAAGCGGGAGCCGGTTCGGTCCCGACCGTAGCAGTACTCGTTTCGCTGCTGGTCTGCCTCATCCCGACCACGATTGGCGGCCTGCTTTCGGCGATTGGAATTGCCGGCATGGACCGCGTCATGCAGCACAACGTGCTGGCGATGAGCGGCAAGGCAGTGGAAGCGGCCGGCGACGTGAATTCGCTCCTGCTCGACAAAACGGGCACCATCACGTTGGGCAACCGGCAGGCTGTGGAGTTCCTCACGATCAACGGCGTTTCCCCCGAGGAACTGGCGGACGCCGCTCAGTTGTCCAGCCTGGCGGATGAAACGCCCGAGGGCCGCTCGGTAGTGGTTTTGGCGAAAGAGAAGTACGGCCTCCGCGGACGTCACATCCCCGAAAACGAAGCCACGTTCATCCCGTTCTCGGCGTACACGCGCATGAGCGGTGTGGACTTCGAAGGCCGCAAACTGCGCAAGGGCGCCACCGAGGCAATTTGCAAATTCGTGATCGAGCGCGGCGGTGAAGTGCCCGCATATTTCCAGGAGATGAGCGATCGCATTGCGCGCAATGGCGGCACGCCTCTGGCGGTATGCGACAGCGACCGGTTGCTCGGCATCATCCACCTGAAAGACATTGTCAAGGGCGGCATGAAAGAGCGCATCGCGCAATTGCGGCGCATGGGCATTCGCAGTGTGATGATCACGGGCGACAATCCGTTAACCGCGGCCGCCATCGCGGGCGAAGCCGGCGTCGACGATTTCCTGGCGCAGGCCACTCCCAAAGACAAGCTCGAATACATCAAGAAGGAGCAGGGCGCCGGCCGGCTGGTGGCCATGACCGGCGATGGAACCAACGACGCTCCGGCACTGGCTCAGGCCGATGTGGGGCTCGCGATGAACACGGGCACCGTGGCTGCCAAGGAGGCCGGCAACATGGTGGACCTGGATAGCAATCCCACCAAGCTGATTGAAGTGGTGGCAATCGGTAAACAGTTGCTGATCACACGCGGGGCGCTGACTACCTTTTCAATCGCCAACGATGTGGCCAAGTATTTCGCCATCATCCCCGCGATGTTCATGGCGACCTATCCCGTGCTTGCCAAACTCAACATCATGGGGCTGCACACGCCGCAAAGCGCGGTCCTCTCGGCCGTGATTTTCAACGCGCTGATCATCATTGCGCTGGTCCCGCTAGCTCTGCGCGGCGTCAAATACCGGCCACTCGATGCGGCCAGCCTGCTGCGCCGAAACCTGCTGGTCTACGGCATCGGCGGGATTATCGTCCCGTTCCCCGGTATTTGGGCCATTGATCAACTGCTGGTGCTGTTGCACCTTGCGTAAGGGAGTTTATATGTGGAAAGAGATTTTGCCAGGATTGCGAATCAACATCTTCTTGACGCTGGTGCTGGGCGTAGTTTACCCGCTGGCCATCACGGGAATTTGCCAGCTGGTGTTTCCGCACCAGGCAAACGGCAGCTTGATCACGTCGGGCAATAAAGTGATCGGGTCCGAAATCATCGGCCAGAACTTTAGCAAGCCCGAGTATTTTCAACCGCGGCCATCGGCGGCGGGTAACGGCTACGACCCGACCTCCAGTTCCGGTTCGAACCTGGGACCCACGAGCGCCAAACTCGTCCGAGGCACGACCAAGATGGACGACAAGAAAAACGAAGTGGTTGACTTCGACGGTATCAGCCTCCGTATGGTGCACTATTGCCTCGACAACGAAATTCCATACGAATCGTCGATCCCGCTCGATCAGTTCAAAGACGCCAAAGGCAATCTGGATGACGTGAAACTGATCAAGGCGTTTAACGACGACAAAGCGCCCTTGGTATTCAAGGCGAAGGCGCCGATTCCAGCGGATGCCGTGACGGGATCGGCCTCGGGTCTTGATCCGGACATCAGCGTGGCGAACGCACAAGTACAAGGCGCCCGCGTGGCCAAGGCGCGCGGCATCACGGCAGATCAGGCGAACGAGATGATCGCGCAGTTCACCGAGTCGCCGGCCCTGGGTCTTCTCGGGGAGCCGCGGGTCAACGTGCTCAAGCTGAATCTGGCTTTAGACCAGAAGTACGCGCTGAAGCGCTAGGGCAAACCGTGCCATGTCCACCATGTATCGAATGGACCGAAAGCAACTGGGCACGGTTGTTCTCGGCTTGTTGCTTGTGCTTTTGCTGGCCGTGGCGATCAGTTATCGCTGAACACTCACGGGCCGGGAGGCCTGTGGCACCGAGGTGTGAGCGTCGTACACGATCCGGCCGGCGATCATGGTCATAACGGGCTTGATGTCCTTGATTTGGTCTGCGGGCACAGTGAGGTAGTCGCGGTCGAGCACCAGAAGATCCGCCTGTTT
>Ga0335077_10008072_pt1 | contig 13046 bp, 10 predicted proteins | sample Lox_Sample_31_FD_207151 | JGI IMG/M metagenome (GOLD analysis project Ga0335077, IMG submission 207151) | Soil microbial communities from Loxahatchee National Wildlife Refuge, Florida, United States - Lox_Sample_3.1 | ecosystem: Environmental > Terrestrial > Soil > Wetlands | place: USA... | reverse complement strand
ATGCTAGACGAGCCCGCGCCGCTTTGCTCGGCGCGCGAGCGGAGCGATACGATCGCGACCGTGTCGGGCGGGGAGCGGAAGTCAGCCGAGCTGCGCGAGCTCTTCGGCGCGCGCGCGGTCGAGGAGCGGATCGGCGCCCTGGCGGTGGAGCTCGCGCGCGCGCTCGGCCGTGGCGGCGATCCGCTCCTGGTGGTGATCGCCGAAGGCGCCCGGCGCTTCGCTGCCGCACTTGCAGCGCAGCTCGGCGCGCTCGGCGTGCGCGCCGACGAGACGGTGGTGCACGCGCGGCGCAGCGCGGGGCTGGAGCTCCGCCGCGTCGAGCTCGGCCAGCTCGACCCGGCGCAGTTCGCCGGCCGCGACGTCGTGGTCGTGGACGACATCGCAGATGAGGGCCGCACGCTCGAGGCCGTGTGCGCGCGCGTGCGCGCGGGCGCGCCGCGCTCGCTGCGCACCGCGGTGCTGGTCTCGAAGCTGTCGCGCCGCCGCGTGGCGCTGCGGCTGGACCACGTCGGCTTCGAGGTCGCGCGCGGCTGGGTGGTCGGGTTCGGCATGGACCTCGACGGGGAGCTGCGCGAGCTCGACTGGATCGGTGTGGTGAAGGGGACGGAAGACCGCGAGTGAGCGCGGCGCTAAGGCTCGACCAGCAGCACCGTCACGTTGTCGTGGCCGCCCCGGGCGTTCGCGCGCTCGACCAGCGCGCGCGCGGCGTCGTCGAGATCGTCACGGCGCGCGAGCTCGCCGATCTCGGCCGGCGAGAGCGCGTCGTGCAGGCCGTCGGTGCAGAGCAGGAGCCGCCCGCGCAGCGGCACGCGCGTCTGCAGCACCTGCGGCTCGAGCACGCCCATGGTGCCGATCGCCTGCGTCAGCACGTGCTTGTCGGGATGCGAGCCGGCCTGCTCCGCCGAGAGCACGCCGCCCTCGACCATCGCGGCCACGAGCGTGTGGTCCTGCGTGAGCTGGCGGAGCGACTTGCGCGCGATCGAGTAGATGCGCGAGTCGCCCACGTGCGCCACGACCGCGGTGCGCCGGCGCAGCGCCACCACCGACAGGGTCGTGCCCATGCCGAACGTGCCGCGCTCCTCGGCTTCGCGCACCACCGCGGCGTTCGCATCGTGCAGGGCCTGCAGCAGGACCTCGCCCAGGTCGCGCGCGCGCCGGGGCCGCGGCTGCGCGCGCAGCGCGGCGATGGTCGCCTCCACCGCGACGCGGCTCGCCACCTCGCCGGCCGCGTGCCCGCCCATGCCGTCGGCCACGACGAACAGCCCCAGCTCGAGGTCGACCGCGGCGCTGTCCTCGTTGTTCGAGCGCTCCAGGCCGACGTCGGAGAGCAGCGCGTAGCGCGTCATCGCCGCGCGCGCTCCGGAGAGCCCGCGAGGTCGGTGCGCAGGAAGCTGTACTGGATGTGGTCGAGGTAGCGGCCGTCGACGAACTCGGCTTCGCGCGCCACGCCCTCGCGCGCGAAGCCCAGCTTCTCGACCACGCGCTGGCTCCCCTTGTTCTCGAGCGCGACCAGCGCCTCGATCCGGTGCAGGCGCAGGCCGTTCACCGCGTGGGCGAGCGCGGCGTTGGCGGCCTCGGTGGCGATGCCGCGGTCCCACTCGCTGCGCCGCACCCAGTAGCCGAGCCCCGCCGACGCCCGCAGCCAGTCGATGCGGTGCAGGCTCGTGACTCCGGCGATGCGCTCGCTCTCGCGCAGCTCGATCACGAACTCGAACGCGCTCTGGCGCGACCAGGCCGAGCGCGCGGCGCGCAGGTAGCGCCGGGTCTCGCCGGGGCCGTGGTCGATCCGCGCCCAGGGCAGCCACGGCACCAGGTCGGGCAGTGTCTCGGCGATCGCCTCGTGCAGCGCCACCGCGTCGCCGCGCCGCGGCGCGCGCAGGCGCAGGCGCTCGGTGAGCAGCTCGTTCGGATACAGGTCGAGCAGGCTCAATCCAGGAGTCTCAGTTGCGCGTACTTGAGCTTGATCACCTTCATGCCGGCGCGGTCGAAGCGAATGGTCGCCTTGGCGGCTGCTCCCCCTCCCACCACCTCCATTATGCGGCCGGCGCCGAAGATCGGGTGCTCGACGCGCTGGCCCACCCCCGGCTGCTCCTCGGCCGGCGCGACCTGGCTGTCCGAGTAGTCGATGCGCACCCCGCTCTCGCGCGGCGGCGGCGCGCTCTCGCGCGGCACCGGGAGCGCCACCCGGCCACGTCGACCCACGATCAGCTCGTCCGGGATCTCGGCCAGGAAGCGGCTCGGCGCGTTGTAGCGCACGGAGCCGTGCAGGCGCCGCAGGCTGGCGTTGCACAGAGTGAGTCGCTCCATCGCGCGCGTCATCGCCACGTAGCAGAGCCGGCGCTCCTCCTCGATCGCGGACGGGTCTTCGAGCGAGGCAAAGTGCGGGAAGATCCCCTCTTCCAGCCCCACCACGAACACGTGCTTGAACTCGAGCCCCTTGGCCACGTGGACGGTCATGAGCGGCACGCGGTCGCCGGTGTTCTCGAGCCCGTCCGCTTCGGACAGCAGCGTCACCTGCTCCAGGAACAGGTCGACGAGCTGGCGGGGGCCGTCGCCGCCGCCGTCGTTCTCGCGGTTCTGGCGTTCGAACTCCTCGACCGCGGACAAGAGCTCCTTCAGGTTCTCGAGCCGCGCCTCGGCCTCGACCGTGTTCTCGGCCTCGAGCGCGCGCAGGTAGCCGGTGCGCTCGAGCAGCTGCGCAAGCGGCTGAGCCACTGAGTCGCCCTCGAGCGAGCGCGCGAGCTCGCCCATCAGCGCCACGAACTCGGCGACGCGCTTCTGCGTCGCCGGCGCGAGCTCGCCGAGTCCCCGCACCAGCGCGTCCCAGAACGTGGTCTGCGCCTGCTCGGCGGCCAGCAGCACCCGTTCGACGCTGGTGCGGCCGATGCCGCGCGGGGGCGTGTTCACGATGCGGAGCACGCTCTCGGTGTCGGCCGGATTGCGCAGCGCGCGCAGGTAGGCCAGGGCGTCCTTGACCTCGGCCCGGTCGTAGAAGCGCGTCCCGCCGACCACGACGTAGGGCAGGTTGTACTTGAGCAGCTCCTCCTCGAGCGGGCGCGACTGCGCGTGCGTGCGGTAGAAGATCGCCGCACTGGCGAGTGACTCGCCGGCCTCGCGCAGGCGCAAGAGGTCGCCGACCACGAACGCGGCCTCGCCGCGCTCGTCCGCGGCCTCGTAGAAGCGCACGCGCTCGCCGCCGCCGCGCTGGGTGAACAGCCGCTTGCCCTTGCGCTCGACGTTGTTCGCGACCACCGCGCTGGCGGCCGAGAGGATCGGCTGGGTCGAGCGATAGTTCTGCTCCAGCCGCACCACGTGCGCGCCCGGGAAGTCCTTCTCGAAGTCGAGGATGTTGCGGATGTCCGCCTCGCGGAAGCGGTAGATCGACTGGTCCTCGTCGCCGACCACGCACAGGTTGCGGTGCTCCGCGGTGAGCAGCCGCAGCCAGCGGTACTGGATCGGGTTCGTGTCCTGGTACTCGTCCACCAGCACGAAGCGCCAGCGCCGCTGGTACTCCGCCAGCACGCCCGGGTGGTTCTCGAACAGCCGCGTGCACAGCAGCAACAGGTCGCCGAAGTCGAGCGCGTTCGCGCGCCGCAGCTCGATCTGGTAGTGCTGGTAGATCTCGCGCAGCCGCCGGCCGTGCAGCGAAGTCTCCTGGGCCAGGTCGGCCGGCAGCATGCCGCGGTTCTTCATGCGGTCGATCGCCGCGCGCACGCTGCGCGGCGGCCAGGTCTTCTCGTCCACGTCCAGGGCCTTGAGCACGCGCTTGGCCAGCGCGAGCGAGTCGTCCGAGTCGTAGATCGCGAAGTTCGACTCGTAGCCCAGGTGCGAGACCTCGCGGCGCAGGATGCGCACGCAGGTCGAGTGGAAGGTCGAGACCCACACCCCGCGCGTGCCGCCCCCGAGCAGGCGCTCCACGCGCTCGCGCATCTCGCGCGCCGCCTTGTTGGTGAACGTGACCGCGAGGATCTCGTGCGGCCAGGCGGCGCCGCTCGCGATCAGGTGCGCCACGCGGTGCGTCAGCATGCGCGTCTTGCCGGAGCCCGCGCCGGCGAGCACGAGCAGCGGGCCCTCCGCGTGGCGAACTGCCTCGGCCTGCTCGGGATTCAGGCCGCGAGTGATCTCTTCGGGCGTCGCCACCCGGGCAGCATAACGAAGGGCGCGACCTACTCCACCGTCACCGATTTCGCGAGGTTGCGCGGCTGGTCGACGTCGGTGCCCTTCAGGGTGGCGACGTGGTAGGCGAGCATCTGCAGCGGGATGGTGGCGAGCAGCGCCGAGAGCGGTTCGCTCGAGGTGGCGGGGACGCGCACGACCTCGTCGGCGTAGCGCTCGGCGTCGCTGTTCCGCTCGTCGACCACCGCGATCACGATGCCGCCGCGGGCGCGCGCCTCCTCGGCGTTCGAGACGATCTTCGCGTAGACCGAGGGCTGGTTGGCGACGATCACCACCGGCACGTTCTCGTCGATCAGCGCGATCGGGCCGTGCTTCATCTCGCCCGAGGCGTAGCCCTCGGCATGGATGTACGAGATCTCCTTCAGCTTCAGCGCGCCCTCGAGCGCGATCGGGAAGCCGTAGCCCTTGCCGAGGAACAAGAAGTCGCGCGCGTGCTGGCGGCGGCGCGCGATCGCCTCCATCTGCGGCCACAGCGCGAGCGTCTGCTCGACCAGCCGCGGCACGCGGCGCAGCTCGTGGCCGTGAGCGCGCACGTCGCCGGGCTCGAGCGCGCCGCGCAGCAGCCCCAGCTTCAGCGCGACCAGGTACAGCGCCACCACCTGCGTGGTGAAGCACTTGGTCGAAGCGACGCCGATCTCCGGGCCGGCGTGGGTGTAGAGCACCCAGTCGGCGGTGCGCGCGATCGTGCTGTCGTGCACGTTGCAGATCGCGAGCGAGCGGGCTCCGCGGTCCGTGGCCTCGCGCAGCGCGGCGATGGTGTCGGCGGTCTCGCCGGACTGCGAGACGGGGATCACGAGGTGCCGCTTGCCGATGATCGGCTCGCGGTAGCGGTATTCGCTGGCCAGATCGACGTCGCAGGGGATGCGCGCCAGCCGCTCGATCATCGAGCGGCCGATCAGCGCCGCGTGCCAGGCCGTGCCGCAGGCGACCAGCTGCACGCCCGCGAGCTCGCGCACCCAGGCGGGGTCCAGGGCGATGCCGTCGAGGTCGACGTCGCCCTCGGCTTCGAGCACGCGCGCGCCGATGGTGTCGCCGATCGCGCGCGGCTGCTCGTAGATCTCCTTCTGCATGAAGCGGTCGTAGCCGCCCTTCTCCGCCTGCACCGGATCCCACTGCACCAGCTTGCGCTCGCGCTGCACTGGCCGGCCGTCGAAGGTCTGGATCTCGACCGAGTCGGTGGTGACGCGCGCGATCTCGCCGTCGTGCAGGATCTGGATCTGGCGCGTATACGGCAGCAGCGTGGCGACGTCGCTGGCCACGAAGTTCTCGCCCTTGCCGTGGCCGACCACGATCGGGTTGCCGCCGTTCTTCGCGATCGCGATCTCGCCCGGCGACGACTCGTCGATCACCGCGATCGCGCACGAGCCCTCGAGCCGCGCCATCGCGCGGCGCACCGCCTCCATCAGCGTCGCGCCGCGCTTGCGCGCCTCGTACACCAGGTGAGAGATGATCTCGGTGTCGGTCTCGCTCTTGAACTGGCAGCCGTCGCGCTCCAGCTCGGCGCGCAGCTCGCGAAAGTTCTCGACGATGCCGTTGCCGATCACCGCGACCGTCCCGGCCGCGTGCGGGTGCGCGTTGCGCTCGGAGGGCTTGCCGTGAGTGGCCCAGCGCGTGTGGCCGATGCCGAGCGACCCGGCGAGCGGCACGTCGCGCAGCGCGCCTTCCAGGTTCACCAGCTTGCCCTGCGCGCGGATCACGCGCAGCTTGCCGTCGACCAGCACCGCGATGCCGGCGGAGTCGTAGCCGCGGTACTCGAGCCGGCGCAGGCCGTCGAGGATCACGTCTTGCGCGCGGTCACTGTGTCCCACGTAGCCGACGATTCCGCACATCGCTCGCTCCCCTCCGTCCGCGTCTCAGTCGCAAATCACTGGTCGTGGCCCGCGTCCTTGAAGCGGCGCTTGCGCCAGCCCTCGATGTTGCGCTGCTCGGCGCGCGCGATCCCGAGAGCTCCGCTGGGTACGGTCTTGCTGATCGTCGACCCCGCTCCGACGTAGGCGTCGGGTTCGATGACCACCGGCGCGATCAAATTCGAGTTGCAGCCGATGAAGGCCCGGTCCCCCACCGTGGTTCGCGTCTTCTTCGCCCCGTCGTAGTTCACCACGATCGAGCCGCAGCCGAAGGTGACCTTGCTGCCGACGTCGGCGTCGCCGATGTAGGCCAGGTGGTCGGCCTTGGTGCCGGCCCCCAGCACCGAGTTCTTCACCTCCACGTAGTTGCCGATGCGCACGTCGTCGCCCAGCTCCGAATCGGGACGCAGGTGCGCGTTGGGGCCGAGCTCGCAGCGGCTGCCGATGCGGGAGCGCTCGAGGAAGCAGCCCGGCTTCACCCACACGTCGTCGCCGATCGTGCAGCCGTCGATCACCACCCCGGGGTCGATGCGGCAGTTCGCGCCGATTCGCGTGCCCTTCCGCAGTGTGACTCCGGCCGCGAGCACGGTGTCCTCGCCGACCTCGACGTCGACCTCCACGTAGGTCGTCTCGGGGTCGACCATGGTGACTCCGGCTCCCATCAGCTCGTCGACCAGGCGCGCGCGCAGGATGCTCTCGGCGCGCGCGAGCTCGAGGCGCGTGTTCACGCCCAGCGACTCGGACCAGTCGTCGGCGCGCGCGGCCTCGACCTTGCGGCCCAGGGCCAGCGCCAGCTCGACGATGTCGGTGATGTAGAACTCGCGCTTCTCGTTGTCGTCGCGCACGCGCGCGAGCAGGTCGAACATCAGCCGTGTGTCCGCCAGGTAAGCGCCCAGGTTCACCTCGCTGATGCGCTTCATGGTGTCCGAGCACTCGCGCTCCTCGACCACGCGCGCCACGCGCCCGCCCGAGTCGCGCAGCACGCGCCCGTAGCCGGTCGGGTTGGGCATGTCGGTCACCAGGATCTCGAGGTCCGCGCTGCTGGCCTCGAACGCCTCCCGCATCGCCGCGAACGTCGCCGCGCGGTAGAGGGGATGGTCGCCGTTCATCACCAAGAGCGGGCCGTCGTGGCCGGCGAGCGCGCTCTTCGCCTGCAGCGCCGCGTGCGCGGTGCCGCGCTGCTCGGCCTGGTGCACGATCTCCACGTCCTGACCCTGGAGCACCGCGCGCACCCGGTCCTCGCCGGCGCCCACGATCACGATCCGCCGCTTCGCGCCGAGCTCGCGCCCCATCTCGAGCGCGTGCAGGAGGATCGGGCGGCCGCAGATCGCGTGCAGGACCTTGGGCAGCCGCGAGCGCATGCGCGTGCCCTTCCCCGCCGCCATCAGCACCAGCGCCAGATCGCCCCGAGCCATCGTCTCTCCCGACCTTCCGGTGATCGGCGCCCGGACGGCGCCTCCTAAGCCAACATGAGGAAATCGCGGCCTTCGACGAGCCGAAGGCCCAAGAGGATTCCCCGAATTCGCTCGCGCGCGCCACGGACCGCCGCCGCCCCCAGCAGGAGCGAGCCCGCACTCCGCCATTCCGAGGCGCGCCGGGCCAGCTCGCCGGGCCCGACCAGCGGAATCCCGTGCCAGGCGCGTGCCGGCGCGGGATCGGCCGGGGCGCAGAACGCGCGGGTCGGAACGCCCTCGCTGGCCAGAAGGCGGGCATAGCGGCGCGCGGTGCGGCCGTTGCCGACCAGCACCGTGGCCGAGATCGGCCGCACCCGCGGCAGCCAGTGGGCCTTGGCCCGGGCGAGCGCTTCGCGGCCGTAGCGCGGGTCGCGGCGCGACAGCCGGGCGTCGTGGTCCCGCCAGCGGTGGAGGACGCGCGGGACCTTCTCGACGCGGGCGCCGGCTGCGAGCAGCCGGTAGAACAAGTCGAGGTCCTCGGCCCAGTCGAGGTCGCGCCAGGCCCCGACACGCTCCAGTGTCGCGCGGCGCAGCATCCAGGTCGGGTGCGGCACCGGACAGTCGACGAACGCATCGCGCGCGATCTCGCCGTGCCCGACGCAGCCGTTCGCCCACTCCGTGTACAGCCGGAAGCCCTCGCGCAGCCCCCCTGCCCGGAACGACTCGACCAGGCAGCCGACCAGCGCCAGGTCGGGCCGCGCGTCCAGGAGGCGGGCCTGCTCGGCGAGCCGCTCGGGGTGCATCTCGTCGTCCGCGTCCATGCGCGCGACCAGCCGGCCCCGCGCGGCGGCGAGCGCGTCGCAGAGCGCGGAAGCGATGCCCCGCGCGGGCCGGGTGAGCACGCGGACGCGCGGGTCGCGCCGCGCGCACTCGGCCAGGATCCGCGGCGTCGCGTCGCGCGAGCCGTCGTCGACGCAGACCAGCTCGAGCCGCGGCCCCACACTCGCGAGTGTCGAGTCGAGCGCCGCGCGCAGCGTCGCCTCGCCGTCACGAACCGGCAGGAGCACCGAGAGCTCGGGCGGGGCGTGGCCCGTCGAGGCGGCCCCGGGCAGTGACATGCGCGCGATCGTAGCAGAGAATTGACGGGTGCCCGGACCCGGGGAGGTGAGGTCACTGGTGCGCGCGGGCGGCGCCTCGCTCGCGCTCGCGCTCGCCTGCAGCGGCTGCCTGGTGCTGGGCCGCGAGAGCTACACGACGATGGCGGGCGAGGGCGTGGCCCCGATCCCGGCGGCCGATCGCGTGCCGGTGGACCGCGACCGCAGCGGTCCGGGCTTCGCCCAGGATCCGGTCGCGGTGCGCGCGGGCGGCGCGGACGGGGTGATCGTCTCGGTCTGCGACTGGGCGCCGGGCTTCTGGATCCCCGTCTTCCCGCCGATTCCGGTGCCGATCCTCGCGCGCGACGAGCAGGCCGACGAGGCCGGAACGGCGCTGGTCCGCATCACCTTCGACACCAAGGCCAACTGGCGCGCGACCTTCTCGCAGATCGCGCTGCTCGGTGGCGGCGAAGAGCGCGCGACGCCGGTCCGCTACAAGATCGTGCTCGCCGACAATTCCGAGTCGCTGGCGGAGGGCTCGCTCGAGCCGTGCGCGCGCTCCGACGAACCGAAGACCTCGGTCGATCGCGCCAAGGTCGCCGTGCTCGATGGGGGCGAGCTGTGGCTGCTGTTCGACGTGACCAACCTGCCGAAGGGGCCGCGCTCGCTCGAGCTCGGCGGGCTCACGCGGAACGACGCGCGCGTGCCGATCCCGCGGCTCGAGCTCCGCCACGGCAGCCGCTGGTACTGGTACCGCGCCTTCCCGTGACCCCCGCGCCGAGCGCCGCGCGTAGAATGCGCGCATGAAGCTCGGCCTCACCATGTTCCCAACGGAGGACTCGATCGCGCCCGCGGAGCTCGCGCGCGCGGCCGAGGAACGCGGCTTCGAGTCGCTCTGGTTCCCCGAGCACTCGCACATCCCCGCGAAGCGCGAGTCGCCCTGGCCCGGCGGTCCCGAGCTGCCGAAGATGTACTACGACGTGATGGAGCCGTTCGTGGCGCTCGCCGCGGCGGCCGCCGTCACGAAGACGCTGCGCGTCGCGACGGGCATCTGCCTGGTGGTGCAGCGCGATCCGATCCAGACCGCGAAGCACGTGGCGACACTCGATCGTGTCAGCAACGGGCGCTTCTTGTTCGGCATCGGCGCGGGCTGGAACGCCGAGGAGATGCGCAACCACGGCACCAATGCGCGCACTCGCGTCGCGCTGATGCGCGAGCGGGTGGGCGCGATGAAGGAGATCTGGACGAAGTCGAAGGCCGAGTTCCACAGCGAGCACGTCGACTTCGAGCCGATCATGGCCTGGCCCAAGCCGGTGCAGAAGCCGCACCCGCCGATCCACGTCGGCGGCGGCTTCCCGCACGGCGCGCGGCGCGCGATCGCCTACGGCGACGGCTGGATGCCGATCCACGGCCGTGACGAGATCGCCGCGCGGCTGCCCGAGTTCCGGCGCATGGCGGCCGAGGCGGGCCGCGATCCCGCCTCGCTCGAGGTCTCGGTCTTCGGCGCGCGGCCCGAGCGCAAGCTGCTCGACGAGCTCGCCGCGGCCGGCGTCGAGCGCGCGATCTTCGGCCTCGCCCCCGAGCCCGCCGACAAGGTCCTGCCCGTCCTCGACCGCGCCGCGCCGCTCGTGCACAGTCTGGGCTGAGGAGTCCGCGATCTCCGAGCTCTACGGTCAGACATACGGGCTGAAGGCGAACCAGCTGCGCCGGCTGCAGAACCTGTACAAGCGCAAGCTGCCGCGCGAGCGCCTGGTCACGCAGGAGTTCGCGCGCCAGCTCGCCGAGCTCTCGGCCGACTGCGGGCGCCAGGTCGGCGTGCTGGTCGCGCGCAGTGGACGCGTCGAGTACGTGATGGTCGGCGACGCGTTCTCGATCACGCTGCCCGACTTCAAGCGCGTGCGCACCGGCGCTGGCCGCTTCCGCGGGCTGCGCTGCATCCACACCCACCTGCGCGGCGAGTCACTCACCCGCGACGACCTGACCGACCTGACCCTGCTGCGCCTGGACGCGATGGTGGCGATCCTGGTCTCGAGCGAAGGTCTGCCCGACAAAGTCGACTACGCCTCGCTGCAGCCCGCCGACGACTCCGGCGAGATGGTGAAGCGCCACGACCCGATCGCGCCGAGCTTGATCGACTTCGACTTCCTCGACTGGATCGAGGAGCTCGAGCGGCGCTTCGGCGAGGCGCAGCAGGGCATCGCCACCGACGGCGACGGCGAGCGCGCGGTGCTGGTCTGCGTGGAGATGGGCAACGACCCGCACGCCGAGGAGCGCTGCAGCGAGATGAGGGAGCTCGCGCGCACCGCCGGCCTGCAGGTGGTCGACGTGCTGCGCCAGCGCCGCCCGAAGCCCGACCCGAAGTACCTGGTGGGTCCGGGCAAGATCAAGGACCTGGTCACGCGCGCCTGGCAGCGCGGCGCCACGCTCGTGCTCTTCGACCGCGACCTGTCGTCGGGTCAGATCCGCGCGATCACCGACCTGGTCGAAGCGCGCATCGTCGACCGCACGCAGCTGATCCTCGACATCTTCGCGCAGAACGCCAAGACCAAGGAAGCGAAGCTGCAGGTCGAGCTCGCGCAGCTGAAGTACCGGTTGCCGCGGCTCGCGGGCTCGGGCCAGACCGAAGGGCTGTCGCGGCTGATGGGCGGAATCGGCGGGCGCGGCCCCGGCGAGACCAAGCTCGAGGTCGATCGCCGGCGCGTGCGCGACCGCATCGGCCTGCTCGAGAAGGGGCTGGCGCAGGTCGCGCGCCAGCGCGAGACGCGCCGCTCGCGCCGCGGCCGCGAAGGCCTGCCGGTGCTGTCGATCGTCGGCTACACCAACGCCGGCAAGTCGACGCTGCTCAATCGCCTGACCCACAGCGAGGTCTACGCGGCAGACAAGCTGTTCGCCACCGTCGACACCTCGGCGCGCCGGCTGCGCACGCCGCGCGAGCGCGACGTGATCGTCACCGACACCGTCGGCTTCATCCGCGACCTGCCGCCCGAGCTGGTCGCCGGCTTCAAGTCGACGCTCGAGGAGATCCGCGACGCCGACGTGTTGCTGCACGTGGTCGACGCCTCGAGCTCGCAGATGAGCGAGCAGATCGAGGCGGTGCGCGAGATCCTCGCCCAGCTCGAGCTGTCCGAGAAGCCGGAGCTGCTCCTGCTCAACAAGAGCGACCGGCTCGGCCCCGAAGAGCGCGAGGCGCTGGCGAAGCGCTTCGGGGGCATCTGCATCTCGGCGTTGAACGGCGACGGAATCCCGGACATGCTGCGGGCTGCGGAGCGCATGGTGTTCGAAGGGGAGAAGCGATGACCACCAGGGTGATGCGAAGCGTCCGGATCTCGGGCACGGGCATGTACGTGCCGCCGCGCGTCGTGACCAACTTCGACCTGACGAAGCTGATGGACACCAGCGACGAGTGGATCCAGCAGCGCAGCGGCATCGTCGAGCGCCGCCACGTGGACGCCGGCATGGGCCCCGCGGAGCTCGCCTTCGAGGCCGCGAAGGCCGCGCTCGCGAGCGCGCAGATCGAGGCCGAGGATCTGGACGCGATCCTGGTCGCCTCACTCTCGCCGCAGCACGACTTCCCCGGCATCTCCTGCTTCCTGCAGGACCACCTGGGCATCGCGGGCTGCTCGGCGATGGACGTGCGCTGCCAGTGCACGGGCTTCCTCTACGCGCTCCAGGTCGGCGAGCTCTACGTCGCGTCCGGGCAGTGCGAGCGGGTGCTGGTGGTCGGCGCCGAGGTGCACTCGACCGCGCTCGATTTCACCACGCGCGGCCGCGACGTCGCAGTGCTGTTCGGCGACGGCGCCGGAGCCGTCGTGCTCGAGCCCTCGCCCGAGCCCGACCGCGGCATCCTCTCGGTGCACACCCACGCCGAGGGCAAGTACGCCAAGAAGCTGTGGATCGAGGCGCCGGGCTCGTCGCTCTGGCCGCACCGCATCACCCACGAGATGCTCGACCAGGGCCGCCAATACCCGTACATGGAGGGCCGCTTCGTCTTCAAGCACGCGACCGACCGCATGCCGGAGGCGATCAACGAGGTCCTCGCGCACAACAAGGTGCAGATCGAGGACGTCGACCTCTTCCTGTTCCACCAAGCCAATCTGCGCATCAACCAGTTCGTGGCGCAGCGCCTGCGCATCCCGGAAGAGCGCACCTTCAACAACATCCAGAAGTACGGGAACTGCTCGGCCGCCTCGATCCCGATGGCGCTGCACGAGTGCGTGCAGTCCGGAAGGGTGAAGGATGGAGCCCTGATTGCGATGGCCGGCTTCGGGTCGGGCTTCACCTGGGGCTCCGCCCTGATCCGCTGGTAGCTCGGGGCCTCCGCGAGCGCGCCGGGCGCGGGCAGTGCCCTCTTCGGCGTGTCCCTTCTCGCTCGCGGACTCGCTGCGAAACCCGCCTCGTCGGGCACTGCCCGCGCCCGGTGCGCTCGCTCGAGGCGATTCGAACGCGGATCCGGATTGGACCCCACGTTCGAAGCTGGTGAGTGGGGGACCTTCGATCTCCGCGAGCGCGGGCGCCCCGGCGGTGCTCACCGCGCG
>Ga0335077_10008071_pt1 | contig 13046 bp, 10 predicted proteins | sample Lox_Sample_31_FD_207151 | JGI IMG/M metagenome (GOLD analysis project Ga0335077, IMG submission 207151) | Soil microbial communities from Loxahatchee National Wildlife Refuge, Florida, United States - Lox_Sample_3.1 | ecosystem: Environmental > Terrestrial > Soil > Wetlands | place: USA... | reverse complement strand
GCCAGGAGCAGCTCCTTGATGCCGATGCGGCGGCGGTCGAGGGAGAGTGCCAGAATCGCGACCGCGCTCAAGCCCAGCACCCCGGCGGGATGCGTGAAGATGCTTGCCGCCAGGAAGCACTGGCTCACGAAGACTGCGCGTACGATTCGCGTCTCCCGCCAGGTCACATAGCCGGCAATTCCGGCCGCCGCCAGCGATGCGGAGATCATGTCGTTCCGGCCGAAGGATCCGGCCATCACGAAAACGCAATCCGTGGAGATGAATGCCAGCGCCAGAAGGCCTGCCGCCCGGCTCGCGCTCAGCCTGGCGAAGATCGTGTACCAGGACACCAGGCCGAGAATGCCGAACAGGGTGGAGAGGAGTCGAAGCTGGAACAGGCCCATGCCGGCCAGCCGGTACCAGGCGGCCTGCGCCAGGAAGCTGAACGGCATGACCTGATACGTGTAGCGGTCGATGCCGCGCAGCGACATGCCTTCGCGAAGCTCCGAAGTCGTGTCGATGATCGAGGTTCCCATGTACCCGTGCAGAACCAGGTTGCGCGCGGGGCTGAAGAGCATCGCCTCGTCCACGTAGGGGGTCACATGGGTAGCAGCGATCAGCGCAGCCGCTACGAAGGCCAGCAGGAACAGAAAGGTCCAGAAGCGGGTATCGAACCGCAAATCTCAGGATACTTGATGTCGCCGGCCGAGCGTGCGGCGGCGCGCGAGGGCCGTGCTATCGTAAAACCTTGCAGGCGTAATGAGTGCGATTGTCGTCGTACCGACGTATAACGAGCGCGAGAATATCGCCCAACTGGTCGAAGCGATTCGCAAGCTTCCAGGGGCGGTTCATGTCCTGATTGTCGACGACAACTCTCCGGATGGCACGGGACAAATTGCGGATGAGCTGAGCCAGCGCTACTCCGGCGAGGTATTCGTGCACCACCGCACGCGCAAGGAAGGTCTCGGGCGGGCCTATGTCGCCGCCTTCCAGTACGTGTTGAAAAACTTCAGCTACGATTTCGTGCTCCAGATGGATTGCGACTTTTCGCACGATCCCGCGTACATCCCCGAGTTTCTGAAGGCCGCGGAAAATGCCGACCTGGTGATCGGATCCCGCTATGTAACCGGCGTCAACGTGGTGAACTGGGACTTCAAGAGACTGCTGCTGAGTAAGTTCGCCAGTATCTATGTGCGCCTGGTTACAGGAATGCCGTTTTCCGACCTGACAGGCGGATTCAAATGCTGGCGTCGCGCTTCCCTGCAGGCTCTGCCCTTCGACCGGATCTTCTCCATGGGCTACCTCTTCCAGGTGGAGACTACGTACCGCACGTGGAGACCCGGCCGGTTTCGAATTGCCGAGATTCCGATCATCTTCTACGAGCGCAACCTGGGCCGCTCCAAGATTCATCCTGGTATCATCTTCGAGGCGTTCTTAGGCGTGATTCGGCTGCGCTTCACCCGGACGCGACGCTGATCGTGTATGCCCGCGGAACCCTGCCCGCCCGACCCTCCGTCCCGTCAGGCTCTCGTCAGGTTTTTGCTCTCCGCGTTCCAACTGCCGCCCGAATCCCCGTTCGTGCGTCCCGATCTCCTGCAGTGGAAATACGATCAGCCGCGCCCGGACTTCTCCGGACCTCGCAGCTACGTATGGAAAGGCGGCTCAGGCGAAATCACGGCCCATGCATGCCTTTGTCCGGTGACTTATTGCTTGCCCGGCGGCGAGATACGCGGCAGCTACCTGATTGACTGGGCCGCATCACGGTCGTCCCCCGGCGCAGGGGTTTCCCTGTTGCGCACGCTGGCGAAGGGCTTCGACGTGTTGCTGGCCGTTGGCGGATCCCCGGAAACCGTGGCCATTCTGCCCAAGCTGGGATACCGCCGCGTCAGCGATCTGCAGTTTTTTGCGCGCGTGGTACAGCCCTGGCGGCAGTTCCGCAGCGATCCCTTTCCGCGCGGCTGGAAGGCCCCCGCGCGCCTTGTAAGAAACACGCTGCGGAGCCGCGCAGGCCTGCCGCCGATTCCGCCGGACTGGTCGGCGCACCCTGTGGCTTCGTTCGACATGTCGTGCCAGCCATTGCTCGAGGCCAGGGTGCACTCACCCTTTCCGAGTACGCGCCGGACGCCGGGGCTGATGAATTACCTGATCGCCTGTCCGGCGGCTCTTTATTCGGCCGCGTTGGTCAGGCAAAAGGGAGAACTCCGCGGGTGGTACGTAGTCAGCCGGGCTGGCGGGCAGTCGCGGATCGCGGACCTCTGGCTCGATTCGAACCTGGTGAGCGATTGGGCAGCCGCGTATTCGCTCGCCCTGCGCGCCGCCGCCGGCGATCCCGCGACGTGCGAAGTGGTCGCCGCGGCATCTATTCCCCTGGCGATCGAAGCCGCGGCGGCGGCCGGACTCCGGCCTCATCACACCGAGCCGGTCTTCGCGCTCGACCCCAAGCTGTTGCTGAGCTCCGCTCCGGCTATCAATGCGACTTTTCTCGAAAGCGATCTCGCATATCACCTCAATCCCGCCTATCCCTATCTGACGTAGTAGTACGATACGGACCGAATCCCGGGCTAAACCGGTTGAAATCAGTTCGCGTAGCGCTTACCCTGGAGGAACCACGGCAATGGAACTCTACCGCCGCGCCTACCTGGGCATCAACTACCGGCTGCGCACCGTTGCCGGCGGGCGTCTTGCCGACTACTGCCGCCCCACCGACATCGGGTTCATGATGACGAACCTGTGCAACGCGCGCTGCGTGCACTGCGACATCTGGAAGAACAAGGGCAAGGACGATACCCCGTCGCCCGAGCAGTACAAGACGGTTCTATCCGACCTGCGTTCCTGGCTGGGCCCGGTCCCGGTGTTCTTCAGTGGCGGCGAAGCGCTGCTTCGGCCTTACACGCCGGAACTCCTGGCCCACGCCTCGGAAATCGGCCTTTTCGCAGAGATTCTCACGCACGGGTACTGGGACGATCAGTCGCGCATCGAGAAAGTCGCGCTGGCGAATCCCGGCCGGGTGACCGTATCGCTGGATGGCGTCGGCGAGGCGCACACCACCATTCGCGGCCGCGAGAAGTTCTTCGAAAAGACCACGCGCACGCTGGAGACCCTGCGCCGGGTGCGTGCGGAGAAACGCTTCGGCTTCGCCATCCGGCTGAAGACCGTGATCATGCGGCAGAATCTGCACGATGTCGCCAATGTGGCGCGTTTCGCGTCGGACCACCAGATGGAAGTCTTCTACCAGGCTGTCGAGCAGAACTACAATACGCCGGAAGACCCACTCTGGTTCCGGACCAGCGAGAACTGGCCCGGCGATGCGGAAGAGGCCATCGATGCCGTGCGCGGCCTGATCGCCCTGAAGCGGCAGGGGCTGCCGATTCGCAACAGCTATCAGCAACTGGAGGCCATGATCCCCTATTTCCGCGACCCGGACGCCATGCGGGTGGCGATGCAGTCGCACACGGCGCACCTCCAGCGGCCGGTGTGCTCGGCCTCGACCAATATTCAGGTGCAGCCCAACGGCGACGTGCTGGCCTGCTACAGCATGCCCCCGGTGGGCAACATCAAGGACACCCCGATTCGCGAGATCTGGCGCAACCGCCCGGCCTGGTGGCGCGGCGGATGCTGCATGGAGCGGCGCTGCACGCCCGCCGAGAAGGAGAATCTCGGCCTGACTACGATTTCCTCCTGACGGAACGCCGCTTGCGCCGCAACCGCAACACCGTCCTTTCCATCTTCGGTTTCCACCCCCTCCGGATCAGCAGCGGCGAGATGTACGCGCGGGAACTTTCCGATCAGCTCGCAGCCCGCGGATGGAACAGCGTGCTCTGCTTCCTGTCGATGCCGCCCGACCCGGTTAGAGACTTCCTGCAGCGGCCGAACGTCGCGTTGGACGTGGTGGAGCATACGCCGAGCGCCAGCCTCGCGGCCGCACGGGGTGTCTGGCGAGTCGTGCGGCAGTACCGTCCGCGCATCCTGCACTTGCACTTCACCAGCTTCCTGAATCCGTACTCGTGGATGGCGAGAGCGCTGGGGGTGGAGCAGGTCTACTTCACCGATCACGGCTCGCAGCCCGAGGGCTTTGTCGCGCGACGCGCCCCCGTCGCGAAGAGGCTTGCGATGCGGTTGATCCACGCGCCTATGACCGGCATCGTCAGCGTGAGCGGATACGGTTATCGAAACTTCACGGCGCGCGGCCTGATCCCGATTGAGCGCTTCCACATGGTCTATAACGCCGTCGATCTGGAGCGCATCGAGGCATGCGGGAACTCGTCCGGAGATCGGTTCCGGCGCCGCTTCGAGATTGCGCCGGACCGGCTGGTGGTTACGCAGGTGAGTTGGCTCATACCGGAAAAAGGCGTCGATGATTTTCTTTCCGCGGCCCGGGACGTCATCGCCGCGGAACCGCGCGCCCATTTCGTGCTCGCCGGCGATGGAGCGCACCGGCCGGCCCTGGAAAAGCTGGCGCGCCAATTGGGAATCGAATCGCAGGTCACGCTCACCGGACCGATCGTGGATCCGCTGGCCGAAGGACTGTTCGCCGCGAGCGATGTCGTCTGCCAGCTGTCGCGATGGGAAGAGGTCTTCGGATACGTGAACGCGGAGGCGATGGCGTGCGGCAAGCCGCTGGTCGGCACGCGAGTGGGAGGAATCCCGGAGATCGTCCAGGACGGTGTCACGGGTTTCCTCGTGGAGCGTCGCGACTCGAAAGCCGCGGCCGCGCGGATTCTGGAGTTGCTGGGCGACCCCGGGATGCGCCGGCGAATGGGAGAGGCGGGGCGCGAGGTGTGCCGCGAAAAATTCAACCTGAAGAAGAACGTCGCGCAATTGATCGAGATCTACAGGTGTATCCCTGCCGCGCACTCGGCGAAGTAGTCGCCGTCGTAATCGGGCGAGACTCCGATGCGCCGGAGACGCAGCACGTCGGCTGAGCCGGAAACCAGGCCTGGCTCGGTCGTGACCGCGGTGCGGAATCCCGCGGCGCGCGCCGTCTCCACGGCAGTGTCGTTGAAATCGCTCAGCGACCCATTGGGATAGCAGAAGTGATCTACGCGCCGCCCGAGTTGTTCCTCGATGCGGCGCTTCGATCCCGCGATTTCGTCCTCGAGCTCGCGCTCGCCGGAAAGCATGCTGAGAATCGGATGCGAGCGCGTGTGCGCGCCGAATTCGACGCCGGCGGAGGCGGCTTCGCGAACCTCGTCCCAGCGCATGGGCTCATACTCGGTTGGGACTTCAACCGGCGCGCGGACGCCAAGCTCGCCAGGAAGTCTCTCCAGCCACGCGAGGCGATCGTGATTGGATATGCGCTTGGCCGTCTCGATAGCCTCGTGTGCCTTCCTCAACCGCTCCTCGCGCGTGGCCGAAGCACACGGCGATTGCAGGAACATCCAGCGAACGCGGTCCACCCACAGCCAGGAGTGGCCGTCCAGAAAGTCCGTGACCAGGTACACCGTAGCCGGAATCCCATACTCCCGAAAAACCGGCCAGGCCACCCTGTAAAAATCGCGGTACCCGTCGTCGACCGTGACCGCCAGCGCATTGTCGGGCCAGCCGCCCCCGGCGAGCAGCCACTCGGCGGTCTGCATGAGCGAGACGGGCGTGTAGTGCGCCCGGAGGTGGGCGCACTGGCGCTCAATGGCTGCGCGGTCGCGAAAACGATGGTACATCAGAATGCGCAGCCGCTTGCGTTTGATCCACCGGGCGGCTTTAAGGCCGCCGGATGCGTGAAATGCCGCCCGCAGGACGCGATTCATTGGCGCCGCCCGTCCGCCTCGTAGGGCGGGATGAGGTAGTCGTAGTAGCGGCGCGGGTCGCCGGTTCGGCCGTCGGCGGCCGCGCGCGCCAGGTTGTACGCTTCACGCGCGGTCACGTAATGAAGTACGTAGTGGACTCCATCGTTGTAGGTTTTCTCGAAATGCGACAGGGCTGCGTCGAAGTGCGATCCCAGCAGTTCCGTGGTGTTGGATGCGTCCTGGGCGCTGTGGCAGTGCACCTTGATGAACTGCCAGTCCGGCCGCCCCTTCACGTGAATTCGCGAGCGCATCCAGTAATCCACGCGCCGCGAGCCCGACGGTACGGCAGGATGGACGTCGCCGTCATCGATCACGAAGAACAGCCGCTTGGGATCGACCGCGGGCGCGATGACGAGCGGGCCTTCGAAAATCAGCAGGTCGCCGGCCGGTTGGAGGCCAACCTGGAGAGGTACGCCGTAGTTGTGGGACTTGGGGCGGTCGTCGTCGGTCGCCATGTAGATGCTGTTGACCATGGCGGGCTGGGATTCCTGCCCGAGGCTCGGGAAGGTGAAGTCCGCGAAACAGCCCAACTCGCGGAGCAATTGCAGTTCGCGGTTCACACCGCAATAGTCGGTATTGTAGCGGCTGTTGTCGAGCGCCCAGACCCCGTGAATGAAGGCGAAGTGCGTGGCTCCGTCGGCGCCCTTCAGAAAGCCGAAGCGCTGAAACCAGGCGATTCCCTCCTGGAACCTCCGGCGCGCCGATTCAAAAGTGTCGGGACCGTGATGCAGGTGAAGCTCGACCTCGCCGTACCCCGCGCTTACGAGCGTCTTCAAAGCTTCCAGATTGCGGTCGATAGGCTGCTCGGCGGGGTAGAACCACGTGTGCTGTACGGCCCTCCCGGTGGAATCGCGGTGGCGCTGCGCCATGGCCGGATACTCGTCGAGCCAGCGTTGAACCAGCGAATACTTTTCCGAACCCGGCTCGAAATGGTCGGTAACGAGAAAGAAAACGTGGACCGGACCCGAAGCGCGCTCTGAACGCGCCAGTACCCAACGCACATAACCCGGCAGCCAGTAGTAATACCGCTTAGCGCAGATTCTGTAACCCCACGCACCGGCGTATAGGACCACGCCGAGCAGAACCACCCAACGAAGCAGCCGCACATCGCCATTTCAGCACAAAGCGAGCGCGACCCCCATGCTAAAGTGAAAAACAGGCTTCACGACCTCGCCTGATTGCATGTGCGGAATCGCGGGTTACGTCACTACTGAACCTTCCTCCGAGCCCGCGTCCATCCTCGAACGCATGGCGGATTCGATCCGTCATCGCGGCCCCGACGATTTCGGCTACTACCGCGACTCCTGGGCGAACCTCGGCTTCCGCCGGCTGGCGATCATCGACGTTGCCGGCGGCCATCAGCCCATGACAAACGAAGACGGCCGTCTTTGGCTGATTTTCAACGGCGAGATATTCAATCACGCTTCCCTGCGGCCCGCGCTCGAGGCGGCCGGGCATCGCTACACCACCCGCTCCGACAGCGAGACCATCCTGCATTCCTACGAACAATACGGCAGCGATTGCGTCTCGAAATTCCGCGGCATGTTTGCGTTCGCGATCTGGGACAAGGTGGCCCGGCGGCTCTTCCTGGTGCGCGACCGGCTGGGCAAGAAACCGCTGTACTACTACTGGGACGGCCGGCTATTTGCCTTCGCGAGCGAAATCAAGGCCCTCTTCGAGCATCCCGCGATCTCCCCGAAGCTCGAAGAATCGCTCTTGCCCGAATATCTCGCATTCGGTTATGCCAGCGAGGAGCGGACGCTGTTCGCCGGCATCCGGAAGTTGATGCCCGGTCACCACCTCACATTGGATTTGAGCGATCCGGCGCCGCAGCCGCGGATCCGCCAATATTGGGAGATTCCCCCGTCCGCTCCCGAGGAGCGCGCGGACGCCGAGTGGATCGCGGAATGCCGCGGCCGCCTGGAAGAGACTGTGCGCATGCGGCTGATGAGCGACGTGCCGCTCGGCATGTTTCTCTCGGGCGGCGTCGATTCGAGCGCCATCGCGGCGATTATGAAGCGGCAGTTCGAGGGACCCGTCAAGACCTTCGCCGTGGGCTACCGCGAAGCCGAGTTTAGCGAGCTCTCCTATGCGCGCCAGGTGGCGCAGAGCATCGGCACCGATCATCACGAAGTCGTCGTCTCGATGGACGACTTCTTCAACGCGCTGCCACGGCTGATCTGGCACGAAGATGAGCCCATCGTGTGGCCGTCCAGCGTGAGCCTGTACTTCGTTTCCCGGCTGGCGCGCGAGCATGTCACCGTGGTGCTCACCGGCGAGGGCAGCGACGAGATGTTCGGCGGTTATGCGCGCTACCGGCACTATGCGATGAACTACCGTTGGCTGCGCCGCTATCGGGTCGTGCCGGCGCCGCTGCGGCGAGCGATCCGGCGGCAGGTCGCGACGACGTCGATGTTGTCCGCGGGGTTGCGGCGTAAGCTGCAGCACACGTTCGTCGGCCGGGGAGAGGATTTGGAGTCCCTGTACCTGGATAATTTCTATTCCGCATTCTCGCTCACGGAGCAGCGGCGACTGTTCGCAGGTCTGCCGGAGGCGTCGCCCTATGCCAACTTCCGCCGCTACTGGGATTCGCGGCCGGAAGCAAGCGCGCTTGCGCGGCTGCTCTATTCGGATCAGAAGACCTATCTGGTGGAACTGCTCATGAAACAGGACCAGATGAGCATGGCCACTTCCATCGAGAGCCGGGTGCCGTTTCTGGACCACGAATTCGTGGAGTTTTCCGCGCGCGTGCCGGAGCACATGAAGCTTCGCCATGGCGAAGGCAAGTACATCGTGAAGAAAGCTATCGAAGGCCTGGTGCCGCAGGAGATCATCTACCGCACGAAAATGGGATTCCCGACGCCGCTCCGCCAGTGGTTGATGGAACCGCGGTCGAGCCGGCTGTTCGAGATCCTGCGGGCGAAGGACGGTCTGCTGGCCGCATACATCGAACCCGCCGCGCTCGAATCGCTGCTGGAACGCCAGGTTTCGGGCCAGGAAGACGCCACCGACCGCGTCTGGCGCCTGCTGAATCTACAATTGTGGGGCGACCTGTTCCTGACCGGCAGGCGCGAGCGCCATTGGGAAGGCCTTTTGACTGCGGTGGCGCGTTCCGCCGTATGAAGACCCTGTGGGTCAACACCAATTTCATGCACCCCACCACCAAGGGTGGACAGATCCGTACCCTGGAGATGCTGCGCCAACTCCATCGCCGCCACGAGATCCACTACGTGGCGATCGAAAAGCCCTCCGAGCCCGAGGGCCCGGCGCGCGCCGCCGAATACTCGTTCCGGGCCTATCCCGTCCAGCATCGCATCCGGCCGAGGAGCTCGCCCCTGTTCTGGAGCGCGCTGGTGAAGGGTCTGCTTTCGCCTGTCCCCGTGGCCGTGGCGCGCTTCCACCCTCCGCAAATGCGCGCCTTTCTCGAAGGCCTGATCCGCAAAGAGGGCTTCGATTGCGCCGTGGTCGACCACCTCGCGCCCTCCGCTTATTTCCCCGACCTTCCGCACGCCATTCTCTTCCAGCACAACGTGGAGACCGTGATCTGGCGGCGGCACGTGGAGCACGCGGCCGATCCCCTGCGGCGCTGGTATCTTCGGATGCAGGCGGAGCGGATGTTCCAATACGAGCGGCGCATGTCGCTCGCGGCCGGTCACATCGTGGCGGTGAGCGAAACCGATGCCGCCGAGATGCGTCGGCTCTTCGGAGTAACGCGGGTCAGCGAGGTCCCGACCGGCGTCAACATCGACTATTTTCGGCCGCCGGAGAAACGGGCTGGCGAAGGCGCCGACCTGGTCTTCGTTGGGTCGATGGATTGGCTGCCCAACGTGGACGGGATGGTCTATTTCGTCCGCGAGGTGTTGCCGTTGATCCGGCGGAAGAGGCCCGGCTGCACGCTGGCGGTGGTGGGCCGGACGCCGCCGCCGAAGATCCGCGAGCTGGCTGCCGCCGATTCCGCGATTCGGGTAACCGGCACGGTGCCGGACATCCGGCCGTATTTGTGGGACTCGGCGGTTGCGATCGTCCCCCTGCGCATCGGGGGCGGCACCCGCCTGAAGATCTACGAAGCCATGGCGGCGAAGATCCCAGTGGTGTCCACGACCTTGGGCGCCGAGGGCCTGACGGTGAATCCGCCTGCGGATATCCGCATCGCGGACACGCCGCGCGATTTTGCGGATCGCTGCCTGGAACTTCTGGCGAGCGCCGAGGATCGCGGGCGCGTCGCCGAGGCCGCCTGGGAAATGGTGAACGCGAATTTCTCTTGGGAGCAGGTGGCCAGATGCTTCGAGCGGATTATGGAATCGGGCCCGCGGATGCGGTAGAGCAAGACGGTCAACTGCCGAGGAACTCGCGGTAGATTGCCCCCATGCGAACCGCGGCGGATTCGCGGGCGAATGTGCTCCGGGCACGATGTTCTGCTGCGGCCGCCAGCCTGTGGCGCAGTTCCGGATCGGCCAGGACGATACGGAGGCGGCTGGCCAGGGCGTTGGCGTCGCCGGACGGGAACAGCAGGCCGGTCTCGCCATGAGTCACCAGCTCCGGGTTGCCACCGGTGTCCGAAGCAATGGGACAGCAGCCGCAGGCCATGGCTTCGAGAAGCGAATTGGAGAGCGCCTCGGACAACGACGGCAGCACAAAGATGTCGATCGCGCGCAGCCACTCCGCAACGTTCGCTACCGCCGGTTGGAAATGGCAGGCGGCTCCCAGGCCGAGCTCCCGCGCGCGCCCCTCGAGTTCCCCTCGTAGCGGTCCACTGCCCACAATCAGCAGCCTCACGTTGCGCACCTTCGCAAACGCCTCGAGCAGAACGTGCAACCCCTTCTCCGGCCGCAAGGCGCAGACAATACCGGCGACCGGTTCGCCATCGGTCCACGGGATCGGCGCCCGCGGGCCGTCCGGAGAGAACGCCGCGGTGTCCACGCCGTTGTACGCGAGACGGATCATCGAGGCAGGGACGCCATCTTCGCCGGCCAGCTCGCGAGCTACGGACTGCGAGTTGACCACGATGCCATCCACCATGCGGTCGATGAGCCGGAGCAGATGGCGCTGGGGACCGGGTGTCAGGCCGCGGTGGGCCCGCTGGCTGGACAGCACCACAGGCACCCGATTCCATCGCGCTACCGGGACGGCGAAGAGGTTGGCGGGCACGTCGAAGGCATGCACCAGTTGAATGCCGTGACCCGACAGGTAACGCCCGAGCCGGGAGGCCGAGAGCACCATCGAAGGCGCCATCAGGGATCGCAGCCCGAGATCCAGGACCGGCACGCCGGCCCCGGTAAGCTCGCGGGCGCGGAATCCGCCGCCGGTAAAGCACGCCACGTGTGGTTCGAAATGCCGCCGATCCAGCGCCAGCGCCGTCTCGGCAACCTGGCGTTCGCTGCCGCCCAATCCCAATTCGCGCGCCGCCAGCAGCACCGGCGTGGCGCGCGCCGTTTCGCGTTCCGTCAAATTGTGAGTATACGGGATGGGATAATGAAACGGATCGCCGCATGAGCCAGCCAATCCGCGTTGTGCCCTACACCGACGAGTGGGTGGACGCGGTACGCGCCTTTAATAAGCGGGTCGCCGCCAGCGGCCAGGAACTTCCCGAGACGCCCCGGCCCGGCTGGATGCCGTGCATGGAACTGTTTCTTGCGGTGGAGGACGAGGTCGTGCGCGGCGGCTACATCCTGCGCCATCAGCGCTATTGGGTGAAGGGGCAGGAGACGGAGGCGGCTCATTATCGGCTGCCGCTTTCGGAAGGAACGGTGAACCGTCGTTATGCGGCCCTGGGTCTCCACCTGGTACGAGATGCGCTCAAACGCGAGCCGCGCCTCTACTGCTCAGGGATGAGCGGGTGGGACAAGCCCCTGCCGCTGATGCTCCGGCGCCTGGGCTGGCGTATGTGCGAAGTGCCCTTCCACTTCAAGGTGCTCCGCCCGTACCGGTTCCTGCGCAACATTCGGGCTCTGCGCAGCAGCCGGCTGCGCCGTGCCGCACTCGATCTTGCCGCTTTCTCGGGCATGGGATGGTTCGGCATACGCGGCGCGCGTGTAAATCCGGTGGAACACGACCGTCCGGCCAGCTTCCGCTCCTGGCCGGATGCCGCCTGGGAAGCCGCGCGAACTTCCGCCGCCTTCCTTGCGGCGCGCGACTCCGCTACTCTGGAAGCGCTCTATCCGGCTTCCGATCCACGCTTTCTTCGCGTTCGAACCATCGGCGGATGGGCCGTCGTGCTCGATACCCGCATGCGGAATGACAGGTATTTTGGCGACATGTACGTTGGCACCATCGTGGATTGCCTCGCCGCCCCCGGGGAGGCCGCGGAGGTGATTCGGGCGGCGACCGGGGAATTGGAAGCTCGCGGCATCGACCTGATCATCTCCAATCAATTGCACCGGGAGTGGCGCACCGCCCTCGACCATTCCGGCTTTCGAACCGGTCCATCCAATTACCTGCTGGCGCTGTCGCCCGAATTCGCCGCGCTGGCCGGCGATGCGCCCGACCACGAGTTTCATTTCAACCGCGGCGATGGGGACGGCCCGATTCACCTCTAGAAAGACGTATGCGCGCACTGGCCATCATGTACCATGACGTCGTAGAGGGGGGAGATTTCGCGTCGAGCGGATTCCCGGGTGAAGGAGCCAGCCTCTACAAACTCCGGCGTGAAGATTTTCAGCACCACCTGGAGGCCATCCGCGACGCCGTCCCGGGCGACAGGGTCTCTTCCATTGCGGCGAAGCGTGAATGGCCGGAACCCGCTCCCGTTTTTCTCACGTTCGACGACGGCGGAGCGAGTGCGCTCCACCCCACGGCGGATCTGCTCGAGAGCTTCGGCTGGCGCGGCCATTTCTTCGTAACCACGGAACGCATCGATACCGCGGGCTTTCTGGATGCGGACGGCGTGCGCGAGTTGCACCGCCGCGGCCACGTGATCGGTAGCCACTCAGCGTCCCATCCCACCCGCATGGCCGCCCTGACCCGGGCCCAGATCGACCGGGAATGGCGGGAGAGCCTGAAGCGCCTGTCTGCAATCACTGGCGCGAACCTCATAACTGCATCGGTGCCCGGCGGCTATTACTCGCGCGACGTGGCCGAATCGGCCGCACGGGCAGGGATCGAAGTCCTGTTCACCTCGGAACCGACCGCCGGGACGGCATTTGTCGATGGCTGTCTGGTGCTCGGGCGTTACGCGGTACAGCGGGGCATGGGGCCGGAGTGGTCGGCGGGATTGGCCGCCGGACGGCGAATCCCGCGCTGGCGGCAGAGTTCCCTGTGGAAGGCCAAACAGATGGCCAAATTTCT